>Ga0105047_10010540_pt1 | contig 15090 bp, 4 predicted proteins | sample MAT04_FD_78384 | JGI IMG/M metagenome (GOLD analysis project Ga0105047, IMG submission 78384) | Freshwater microbial communities from Lake Fryxell liftoff mats and glacier meltwater in Antarctica - MAT-04 (megahit assembly) | ecosystem: Environmental > Aquatic > Freshwater > Ice > Liftoff... | reverse complement strand
TTCACGGCATGACCGAGTGGCTCGCCACCGGAGACGGGGGCATTACGGTCGGCGGGAAGCCCGCGCCCGAGGCGCATCCGCTCGTCTTTGTCTTCACCGGCCAGGGGGCTCAATGGTGGGCCATGGGGCAGGAACTGATCACTCGTGAGCCCGTCTTCCGCGCCGTGCTCGAGGAGATCGATTCCCACCTGAAGCCGCTTGCCGGCTGGTCGCTCATCGAAGAGATGACCCGCGACGAGAAAGCCTCGCAGATCAACCGCACGAACATCGCCCAGCCCGCCATCTTTGGGCTCCAGGTGGCGCTCGCAGCACTCTGGAAATCGTGGGGAATCGTCCCGGCCAAGGTCGTCGGTCACTCGGTCGGCGAAGTCGCTGCCGCCTATGTCGCGGGCGCCTACACGATGGAGGATGCGGTCACGATCATTTATCATCGCTCGCGCCTGCAGGACATGACCGGAGGCAATGGTCGAATGGTCGCGGTCGGGCTCTCCCAGTCAGAGGCCCGCAAGGTCATCGCCGGCAATGAGGACAGAGTCCAGGTCGCGGTGATCAACAGCCCCGGGATGGTCACCCTCGCGGGGGATACCGAGCCGCTCGAGGCGCTCGTCGCGACGCTGGAGGAGGCAGGTAAATTCGTCCGCTGGCTCCGGATCGATTACGCTTTCCACACCCACCAGATGGAGCCGATCAAGGACGAGCTCCTCGAGACGCTCGCCGGCATCAAACCGCGCGCCACGACGATTCCCTACATCTCGACCGTCACCGGCGGAATTTGCGACGGAATAAAGCTCGATGCTGATTATTGGTGGCAGAACGTCCGGGAGTCCGTTCTTTTTGCCCCTGCGATCGCGAACCTGATCCGTTCGGGCGAGGACTCTTTCCTTGAAGTGGGACCACACCCGGCCCTGCAAAATCCCATCATGGAGTGCCTCTCGGATCAGGGGCGCAAAGGTTTCTATTTTTCCAGCCTGAAGCGCAAGGAGGACGAATCGGTCGAGATGCTGACGAGTCTCGCGCGTCTCCACGTCCACGGTTACAAAGTGGACTGGAAGTCCGTCAATCAGGCGAGCGGGGCCGACGTGCGCCTCCCCAACTATGCGTGGCAGAAGGAGCGCTTCTGGCTCGAATCGGCAGAGGGACATTACCTCCGCTGTGCGCCTTTCGAGCATCCGCTCCTCGGTCTCGCGCAGACGGCGCCACGCCCGACCTGGCAGTTCGAACTCGATCCTCGTTACTTCACCTGGCTCGATGACCACCGCTTCTGGGACAGCGTCGTCTTTCCCGCCTCGGGCTATGGCGAGATCGGTCTGGCCATCGCCCGCAAGCTTTTCCCCGGTGAGAACTACGTCGTCGAGGATCTCGAGATGAAGAAAGCCCTCTTCATCTCAGAGGAAAAAGTGCCCGTCGTCGAGGTCGTCTTTGATCCGGCTACCCGCGTCTTTCAGATTTTCAGTTCCATCGGGGAACGGAAGGACTGGGACCTCAATTGCCAGGGGGTGCTGCGCAAGCAGCCGCTCCCGACCGATCGCACCATTGACCTCGAGGCGATCAAAGCGGGGCTTCCGCGTCACTTTTCCCACGAGGAGTATTACGAGGACTACGAGGAGGCCGGTTACCAGTTCCGTCCACTCTTCCAGCATCTCCAGAATGTCTGGCGCAAAGACGGTGAGGCGCTCGCCGAGATCGTCGCTCCCGAGGGACTTCGGGACACGATTCCGGATCACCATTTCCATCCCGCCGTGCTCGATGCCTGCTTCCACACCGTCAAAGGCGGTCAGGTCATCCCGGACGGGGCTCTCGCGACCGATTATTTCTACCTGCCGGCCGCGATTCGCAGCATCCGCCTCTACGTCGACAAGCCGCCGCTTCGCCTCTGGGGGCATGCAAAGGTGAATTCGGACAATGATCGCGAGTACATCATCGCCGACATCAAGGTTTATGATGACGGGGGCAATCTCGTCGGGGAGATCTACGGCTTCCGCGCCGACCGGGTTGAGCAGAGCCACATGGATGACCTCGAGAAGTGCCTTTACGAGACGGTCTGGGAACCGCTCCGGCTCAAAGGGACGAGGACCGACGGCAGCGCCGCGCTGCCCGATCCCGGCGCTCTCGTAATCGCCGCCAACGAGGGGCTGCAGGCCCTCTACGATGCACGCGGACTTGCGGATCATTATGGAAAATTCCTCCCCGCGATGGAGGAACTCTCGCGCCAGTTCATCGTCAATGCCTACCTCGATCTCGGGTGGGCGCCGAAGCTGGGCGACACCATCACGGTGGAGCGGCAGATGCGCGATCTCATGATCGCCGATCAGCACAGGAAACTGGTCTACGGCCAGCTCACTGCGCTCAGCGAAGGCGGCTTCCTCGAGCCTGTCGGAGACGACTCGTGGAAAGTGGTCGATGTCCCGGTGCGCGAAGAAGCGATCAAATGGATCGACAAGCTGGCCCAGCAGATGCCGGAATTCGCCTCTGAGGCGGAACTCCAGAAGCTGGCCGGTCCAAATCTCGCCGGTGTTCTCTGCGGCGAACTCGACCCGCTCGAGGTTCTTTTTCCCCAGGGATCGTCCCGCGTCATGGAGCGTTTCTACCGCGAAGGTGCGGACTTCCCCGTGATCAACGAGCAGATCCGTCTCGCTCTGGCCGCGGCGGTGAAAGATCTCCCCGCACGCCGTGCCATCCGTGTCCTGGAAGTGGGGGCGGGGACAGGCTCGCTCACCGGGCACATCCTGCCGGTCTTCCCGTCCGAGCGCACCGAGTATTACTTCACTGATAACGGTCCCAGCTTCCTCCAGGCGGCGCAGGATCGATTCGAGGAAGACTACCCGTATGTCGAATACAAGATGTTCGACTGTGAGAGGTCGCCCGAGGCTCAGGGCTTCGAACCTCATTCTTTCGATATCGTCATCGCCTCGAACGTGATCCATGCCACGAGCGATCTGAAGAAGACCCTCGGCAATCTCCGCGAGTGCCTCGCCCCCGACGGTATCCTCATGTTCCTCGAGGTGACCTGGCGACGCGCTACGCTCGACAACGTCTTCGGAATCCTTCCCGGCTGGTGGCGTTTTGCCGACACACACCTGCGGAAACGCACCGCCCTGCTGAGCCGCGCCCAATGGGAAACGCTCCTGACCGAATTGGAGTTCCGCGAGGTGACGAGCTTCATCAGTTCTCCCAAAAAGGAAGAAGATCAGCAAGCCTGTCTCGTGGCCCGTGCTCCTCTCAGCGTGGAGACCGCGCCGACGAGCGAGGAAGATCCCGTCGAAGTGGTTGAAGCCATCCTCGTGACGAATGATGCCTCAGGCATCGCGAAGCGGCTTGTGGGCGGCTTTGAAGGCCACCCTGCCGAGGTCATCGTGGTCGAAGGCACCATCGCCGCCATTCAGACGGCTCTGGACGAATTGGCTGCGGCTGAGCGTCCGATCAAAGCGATCGTGCACACGCTCTCGCTTGATCATCCCGCGGCGGATACGCTCGACGCGGAGAGTCTCAATGCCGCCCAGGACACCGGAGTTCGCTTTGCGCACGAGATGGTCAAGGCCCTCACGAGCCGCGAGTGGTCGAAAAAGCCCCGCGTTCTTTTCCTGACGAGGGGCGCCATGCCGGTGAAACCGGGTGAGTCGCTCCCCGGGCTCGCCTCGGCCCCGCTCACGGGTCTCCTGCGGGTCGCCAACAATGAACAGCCCGATTATTACTGGACTCAGATCGACCTTGATCCGATCGGCGGGGAATTCGAACTCAAAGACCTTGTTTCCGAAATCGGACAAGTGGAGCGCGAGCATGAAATCGCGTTCCGCGGCAACGGCCGTTATGTCCGCCGCGTTCACCGGGTGAAGTCTGACGACTTGCCGCCCCGCACCCGCAATGCGGTGCAGGCCGATGGCAGCGTGCTGCCCTATCGCATCCAGATCGACAAGCCGGGGATTCTCACCAATCTTTCCCTGAACGAAACGGTCCGTCGCGAACCCGAAGCAGAGGAAATCGAGATCCTCGTGAAAGCGGGCGGGATCAACTTCCGCGACGTCATGAAGGCGCTCGGGATTTATCCGGGCCAGCCCGTTGATCTGAAGTGGTTCGGTGACGACTTCAGCGGCGAGATTGTGAAGGTCGGAGCGGCGGTGAAAGATCTCAAAGTCGGCGACAAAGTCGTCGGCATGGCGCCCTATTGCTTCCGCAGCTACGTCACGGTGCATCGCCACATGGTTTTCCGCATGCCGGACTCGATGAGCTTTGTCGAAGCGGCGACGCTGCCGACCGTGTTCCTGACCTCGCATTATGCGATCAACGAACTCGCCCGGATGGAGAAAGGGGAGAGCATCCTCATCCACGCCGGCACCGGCGGGGTGGGGCAGGCGGCGATCCAGATCGCGAAGCATCTCGGGCTCACCATCTTCTCGACGGCAGGCAGCCCGGAGAAGCGCCAGCTCCTCAAAGACATGGGCGTGGACCACGTCCTCGACTCGCGGACGCTCAAGTTCGCCGACGAGATCATGGAGATCACCGGAGGCGAAGGGGTCGATGCCGTCCTCAATTCGCTCGCCGGGGATTTCATTCCGAAGAACTTTAGCGTCCTCAAAACCTTCGGCCGTTACATGGAGATCGGCAAAGTCGATGTCTACGGCAACTCGAAGATCGGTCTCGAACCGCTGCGAAACAACGTCAGCTTCTTTGTCATTGACCTCGCCCAGCATCTCCAGAGCAAACCCGCCTACATTTCGCGGATGTTCTCGGACCTCGAGAAGATGTTCTACGACGGCAGCTACGTTCCGCTCCCGAACAAGGCGTTCCCCGTCACCGGAGTGGTCGAGGCCTTCCGCTACATGGCGGCCGGCAAACACATCGGCAAGAACGTGCTCGACTTTGACTTGCCCGAGATTCAGATCGGACAGCCGACCGGGGAAGGGCATCGTTTCCGTTCCGACGGGACCTACCTGATCACCGGCGGGGCGGGGGGCTTTGGCCTCGAGCTCGCCGCCTGGATGGCGAAGAATGGGGTTCGTCATTTCGCCCTGATGAGCCGTTCCGGTCCGAACGAGGAATCTCTCGTCAAGATTGAGGCGCTGCGTGCCTCCGGCGTCGAAGTGATCGACGCCCGCGGCGATGTCACTTCGCGGAAAGATCTCGACGGGATCATCGCCGGGATTCAGAGAGGGAAAGCGCCGCTCATCGGCGTGATCCACGGGGCCATGGTCCTGGATGACGAGTTTATCGTCGAACTCGACGAAGAGCGCTTCAACCGCGTCCTCCTGCCGAAGATGCTGGGGGCGTGGAATCTCCATGCCGCGACGCTCGACATCCCGCTCGAGCACTTCATTTCATTTTCCTCCTTCTCCGCCGTGATCGGTGCGGTGAAGCAGTCGAACTACAACGCGGGGAACGTTTTCCTCGACCAGCTTTCCTACTACCGGCGCTCGCTCGGACTGACCGCCCTCACCTTCAACTGGGGCGCTCTCGAGGGCGCCGGGTTCGTGGCCCGCAACGAGAAAACACAGCAGTATCTCGAGATGGTCGGCCTCGGTGCGACCACGATGGAGGAGACGCTGTATCTCTTCAGCCTCGGGGTTCCGTCCGACGTGGCCCAGCTCGGCACGGCCCGTTGCGATTGGGGTGCCCTGGCTCGCTTCAGCCCCTCGGTCTCTGGATCGAACATGTTCGTCGATGTCGTGCCGCGCTCGAACTCGAGCGGGGGCGACTCCATGGCCGCCCGCATCCTCGAAGCCCCGGCGGAAAAACGCCTCGGCCTCGTCGAGGACCTCATTGCCGCGCAGGTCGGGGCCGTCCTCGGAACCGATGCCTCGCGCCTCGATAAAGACACTCCGCTCACGAACCTCGGACTCGACTCGCTCATGGCGATCGAGCTGGTCAACCGCATCGAGGAAAAACTCGGCACGACCATGCCGATGGGATCGGTTTTGAACGGGCCGAACATCCGTGACCTTTCCATTCCCGTGCTGGAGAAGCTCATTGAAGCCGGCGGCAATCGCACCGGAATCGCGAGCGGGGTCGACGCTTCATCACTCGTGCCCTTCGAAGCGACCGGGAAGATGCCCGAAGTCTTCCCGCTCAGCGAGGGGCAAAAGGCGCTCTGGTTCCTCAACCGCCTCGCACCGGATTCGTCGGCCTACAATCTCGTCTTCTCGGGCAAGTTCCGTCCGCTCCTCGACATCGATGCGATGAAGAAAGCCTTCGCGCTTCTCTTCGAGCGTCATCCTCTCATCGACGTCACTTTCACGACCAAAAACGGCGAGCCCGTCCAGGTCGTCCAGAAAGGGCGCACGATTGACTTCCGCGAGCACGATTGCACGAGCCTGAACGACGCGCAGCTAAAGGCGCTCATCAGCGAGCATGCCGATCGCCCCTTCAATCTCGAGCGCGGTCCGGTCGTGAGACTCGAGCTTTTCCGCACGGCGGACCAGGCCCATGTCGCCCTGCTGAGCATGCACCACATCGTCTCGGACGCCTGGTCTATCGCGATCATGATCCAGGACCTCATCGAGTATTATTTCTCTACGAAGATGGGCCGAACGCCGCAGGTCGAGCCTATCGCCGCGACCTATGCTGATTTCGTGAACTGGGAGAAATCCCATCTCGGGAGCGAGTCGGGCGAACGCATGTTCGACTTCTGGAAAGAGCATCTCGCCGGGGCTCCCGCCGCGCTCGATCTCCCGACGGATCGTCCTCGTCCCGCCGTGCAGACCTTCAACGGAGCGACCTACGGCTTCCAGTTCGACGAGAAACTGACCGATGCCGTCGATGCTCTCTCGAAGAAGAACAATGTGACCCTCTTCACCTCTCTGCTCTCGGCCTACAACCTCCTCATGCACCGCTACTGCCGGCAGGAGGACATCGTCATCGGCGTTCCCCTCGCAGGCCGGACTCAGCCCGAACTCCGCAGCAGCGTCGGTTATTACATCAATCCCGTGCCGCTCCGCAGCGTCATTGAGGACGATGCGACCGTGGCCGACTACCTCGCTGCGAACAGCAAGCGGGTCAGCAGCGCGCTCGAGAACCAGCAGTATCCGTTCGCCCGCATGGTCGATCGACTCAGCGTGGTGCGTGACCCCGGTCGCTCGCCACTTTTCCAGGTGAGTTTCTCAATGGAGAAAGTCCCCGGGATCGACGATGAAGGCATCGCCGTCTTCCTCATTGGCCAGGGCGGTCACACCTTCCACGTCGGTGATTTGTCGATGGAGACGATCGACCTGACAACGCGCCAGGCGCAGTTTGAGATTACCCTGACTCTCGAAGAAGCGGGTGGTCAGCTCTTCGGGTGCTGGCAATACAACCGCGATCTTTTCGACGAGGCAACCATTGCCGCTCTCAGCGGCCTTTACGAGCAGGTCCTCCGTGAGATTTCGGAGAACCCGATGGCGAAGATTTCGGAGATCAGTCTCCTCACCGAGGGCGGGGAACGTCAGGTCATGATCGATCTCAATGAGACGACCGCCGCCTACGAGCAGGACGCCCTCCTCCACCGCCTCATTACCGAGATGGCGTTGGAGAAAGACGAGGAAACCGCCCTCATCTTCGGTGAGACCCATGTTACTTATGGTGAGCTGAATCGTCTCGCCAATGGTGTCGCCCGCAAATTGATCGACGCGAAAGTGGCACCGGGAGACACCGTCGGCGTGCTCGTGGACCGCTCCCCGGGCATGATTGCGGCGCTCCTCGGGACGCTCAAGGCCGGGGCGACCTATGTCCCGCTCGATCCCGAGTTCCCCGCAACGCGTCTCCAGATGATGCTCGATGATGCCGCGCCGCGTGCGCTTATTTCCTCCTCGCGTCTCGGCTCGAGCCTTCCCGAAGGGAAGTGGACCAACCTGACTCTGGAGAGCATCGAAGCGACTTCTAAGTCGCCCGAGGTAAAGGGTCTCACCTCGGATTCACTCGCCTACATCATTTACACTTCGGGATCGACCGGCAAGCCGAAAGGCGTGGAGATTCCGCACCGGGCCGCCGTCAACTTCCTGCGATCGATGCAGGCGGAGCCCGGCATGAAACCCGGGGACAAACTCCTCGCGGTGACGACCCTTTCTTTCGACATTTCCCTGCTCGAAATGTTCCTGCCGCTGCTCTCGGGCGCATGCGTGGTGATTGCATCGGCTGAGGACGTCAAAGACGGCCGTCGCCTTGCCAATCTCCTCGACGAAGAGGACATCACGGTGATGCAGGCAACTCCCGCGACCTGGCAGATGCTGCTCGACAGCGGCTGGGAAGGGCGCAGCGAACTTCGTATTTTCTGCGGTGGTGAGGCGCTCGGCCGTACTCTTGCCAATGCCCTCGTCAACTCCGCCGCGGAGGTCTGGAATCTTTACGGTCCGACCGAGACCACCGTCTGGTCGGCGGTGGAACGGATCGTGGAAGGGGACTCGGCCGTCACGATCGGGCATCCCATCGCAAATACGCAGGTCTACCTCCTCGACGCGAATTTTAGTCCCGTCCCGACGGGCTTCACCGGCGAACTTTGGATCGGCGGTGACGGTCTTGCCCGCGGCTACCGCAACCAGCCTGATCTGACGGCGAACGCCTTCCGTGAAGTCGATCTCCCGCTCGTCGGGAGGAAACGCATTTACCGCACCGGCGATCTCGCCCGATGGAATCGTGACGGACGTCTCGAGTGCCTCGGACGCGTCGATTTCCAGGTGAAAGTGCGCGGCGTCCGCATGGAACTCGGTGACATCGAGACGCAGATGGCGGCTCTCAAAGGGATCCGTCAGGCGGTCGTGATCAAGCGCGACGACCTCCCGACCGGCGAGGGCCTCGTGGGCTATTATCTCACTGATGGCACTCCGATCGAGAGCGCCGACCTGCGTCAGCATCTTTCCGGCGTGCTCCCGGCCAGTTATATCCCAGCTTTCTTCAAGAAGCTCGAAGAATTCCCGCTCACCCCGAATCTCAAGATCGATCGCAAGCGGCTTCCCATGCCATCCGCCGGATCGGTCGTCGACGGGGCCAAGGTAGCTGCGCGCAATGCCGTGGAGCAGAAAATCTGGGACGTCTTCAGCCGTCATTTCGACTCTGCTGACTTCGGGGTGACCGACAATTTCTTCGAGATGGGCGGCGACTCGCTCCTCGCTCTCCGCATCATCGTGGAGGTCTCGGACAGTTTCGGGCAGAATCTTCCCGTGGACGCTTTCCTCACCCATCCCAGCATCGAGCAGCTCGCGAGGTACCTCGGCAGCGAAGCGGTCACGGAGAAAACAGAGAAAACAGAGGAGACTGCTGGCGCGGGCCTCGCGGCGATGGGACTCGATTCTCTCGATCACATCAATCTCGAGGATGCCACCACGGTCATGCCCGCGCTCGATGCCGTCGCGATGACTTACATTCCCGACATCCTCGCGAATATCTCGGGCTTCAGCCGCGATGAGATCTCCGAGAGGCTTTTTGCCGGGAAACCCCGCCTCACCAATGTCTACGAATTGGAGCGGGGACGCATCGGGGTGATCATGCTGCCCTGTTACGAAGTCGATTTCTATAAGAACCTCGACTCCGTCAAAGCGCCGATGATCGCGGCGATGAAGATGGCGGCCGAGTCCGGAGCCGGCACCGTGTCATTGACTGGAGTGATCCCTTCCACGACCAAAAACGGCCGCGAGATCGAGAAGTGGCTCGAGGGTGAGAAAGGCATGCCGGTAATCACGACCGGTGACGCGACCCGCTCCGCGACGATTGTGAAGTCCGTGCAGGGCATCCTCGCCGAAGCCGGGCGCAAGCTCTCCGATGAGACCCTTTCCGCGGTGGGCCTGGGTTCGATCGGGTTCGGCACCGTGCGCCTCATGCTCGATGTCATGGAGCATCCTAAGCGCCTTATTCTCTGTGACCCCTACCAGACCGATGACCAGATGAGCCGCCATCGCGATCAGATCCGCGATGCGGGTTTCCAGGGACAGATCGACATTGTGAAGAACGGCGGGGCCCTGCCGCCCGAGGTCTACGAAGCCAGTATCGTGGTGGCTTCCTCCAATCTTCCAGGCGTGCTCAACATCAAGTCGCTTCGACCCGGCACCCTCGTCGTGGATTACAGCTTCCCGCCCGTCTTCCGCGTCGATGAAGCGATCAAACGCTTCGCGACGGAGGGCGACATTCTCTTCACGACCGGCGGCGAACTCCGCCTCCCCGGTGTTGTCGGCGAGACGATCTTCCTCCCCGAAGAAGTCGAGGATCTCGACGAGGGGGTTCAGGGTGCCTTCATGAACTTCCTTGGTGCGCGGGACAAACACGAGATCACCGGATGTGTCCTCGTCAGTCTGCTTACGGGAATGAAAGAGGGCGTTAAGCCTACGGTCGGCCCGCTGCAGAACGAGGATGCCGTCGCCCATTTCGAATTCCTCGAAGAGTTCGGTGTGGTCCCGGCCCGCCTCCAGATGTCGGGGTATTTCCTCTCCGATGAAGGGGTATCCGCCTTCCGTGACAGATCGAAGAACCCGTCGGCGAAAGTATAATAAAATTCTGGAAATTAAAGAGCCCTGAATTTCAGGGCTCTTTTACTAAGGAACCTCCCGTCCTCACCGTTTATCCTTGTTCAGGGTAGAAACATGAGAGATTTTTCCGCGCATTTCATTTCCGGGCTGATTGTCCTCTTGGCTGTCGCCAACGCGAGTGCTTATCCGCTCACTCTCGAGCAGCGGGATCGCCTCAAGCAGTATATGCCGCGGAGCTTTACCAAGCTGGAGGGGCGCGAACCGCTTCACGTCGTAGCCCTCGGGGATGACATCATGGGAGGCTTCACCCCTCTGCCGTCCGCCTGGGAAAGCAACAATCCTCTTTATTCCTACACCGGGGTCTTCCTCGCCCAACTCGCCCGTGAGTTTTTCTACCCGGGGAGTGTGCGGCTCCTCAATCCTGCACCGAATGGAGTGGCGAAGCTGACCGACTACCTCGGGGACGAAATCTCTCTCGAGAATCTCACCGCCATCGACGGCACCGCTTTCGACGGGTTGCGCCGGGTCAGCACCGATGCGCTCATCCACGACCCTGATCTCGTTCTGATCCAGTACGGCGTCTACGATGCATTCGGTTACATCTCGATCGACGCCTACAAGCGCGCGCTTCAGGAAATGGTCGATGCGGCGAAAGCGGTCAGGGCCGATATTGTTCTGTTCGGGCCGAGTCTTGTGAATTACGGCGGTGGCGCGATGGAGTGGGGCGTCGAGCGGCCCTATGCCACGGCCACTCGCGAGATCGCCGCCGGCAACGGCGTGCTCTTCATCGATCTAGGGCTGCACCTGTCGCGGTATGGTGGCGGGGTTGATCCTGATACCCATCCGGCCGCGGCGATGGAAATCGTGGGGGACAGGCTCAGCCGTATTTTTAACTACGGACCTGCACTGACCTTACGTGAACGTGTTCACCCGACGCAAAAGATTCACCAGTTTCTCGGCGAAGCAGCCTTTGCAGATCTCCTCAACGGCCCGCCCATCTCCCATTTTTCATGCACCGCCGTGGCGACGCACGAGACCGCCGGAATTGTCAGCATCTCGCTCGTCATCCGCAATCAGAGCACGGAAATTCGTAACGGCAGTGTCGGGGCCCTCGCGGTCGGGGCGGCGATGCTGCCCACCGAGGCGGCGCAGCGGTTCACAGTCACCCCCGGCTCGGCAACTCAGGTGAATTTCCGTTACCAGCGTCCGGTCGTCGGAAAGAGCCGTGATGGATCTGACCTCTATTTTCCAATGGAGCCTTCGGATGAGCTGGTCCGGTTCAGCTTTTTTATCGAGGACTCGGTGCGATCGGAAGTGGTCGACGTGCCGGTGCGGGTCGGACCGGTCACGGCCATCTGGAAATCGCGCAGCTTCGTCAACGTCAGTGACAAGATGCGAGTCGAATGGGATCTCGTGAATGGAACGGACAAGCAGATTACGGGCACTTTCCAGGTCGGCATGGCGGATCGGGTCGGACAGTCGACCGAGTTTTCGGTGTCTCCGCTCGGAACCAAGTCGGTCTTCTCGGTCTTTGATTTCGAATCGCCCGAGGGAGTGGTCCTTTTCCAGCAGGACCTCTGGATCCAGCTCGAGGTGGACGGGAAAGTCGTGCGATTCTCGAGGGAAATGGAGGCTTCGCGCGACCTTGTCCTCGGGGAGGAAGTGATCATGAAGCCCTGGAAAGATTACGCAAATCATGGCCCCGCGATCGAGGACACGGCCCAGCGACGCTCCAGTGAGTCGGCGAGCGTTCGATTCGATGCGGATGACAAGGCTCTCTATGTCATTGCGAAGCTGGACGGGATCAAACTCCCCGATCTCGGCGATCAGGCTGCCCTGCAGGCGAGGCTCTACCTTGATGCCCGCCCCCTCAGTGAGGTGCGCTCTTTTGGCGCGGTGGAACCCGTCACGGTCTACACTCGCGGGACGTCCGGTCCGGGGTTTACTCCGTCCATTGGTCTCGGCAGTTTTGGTAAGGGCTACGACATGATCCTGAGCCCCAAGGGGATCACCTCGGTGCTCAAGGATGATGCTTCCGGGGCAAAGGTCCTCGAGATCCGGGTGCCGCGCGCCTACCTTCATCGACACGACTGGGCCCTCGATTCCGTCGATTCGATTCTAGGGGTTCGCCTCGAAGTGACGGTCGCCGACCCGGCTGCCGATGCGGCCGCTCCTTTTCCTCCCGCGAATCGTTACGAGACAAACAGCGCGACGTTTGCTTACGAGGGGCGCATGGTGCAGGGCTTTCACGAGAACGATGCGCGTTCGCTCGGGACGCTGAGACTATCACGCCAGCAGGTCAACAGTTGGTCGGTCCGGGTCTATTGAGGCGGGAGTTCTTCACTCCGGATTCGTCGCCGCAGCCTCGATTTGGCGGTGATTGAGGATCTCGTATTCACCGGTCGAAAGAGCAGGCATCGTGAGCGTCCCGATGCGGATACGTTCGAGGCGATCTACCTTGCACCCGAGCTTCGAGAACATCCGGCGGATCTGCCGGTTGTATCCCTGGGTGAGGACGACGCGGACGCGACGCCGTGAATCGAAGCGCACGGACTCAGCTTTGGCAAGGCCCTCGGTAAAGTGGATCCCCTCGAGAAGCTTGTGCGTCAGGTCGGGATCAAAGGGCCGATCGAGGTGGACCGCGTATTCTTTCTCCACGTGAAAGCGCGGATGCGTGAGTCGCTCCGTCAGTTCGCCCGAGCTCGTCATGAGGATGAGGCCGGAACTCTCATAGTCGAGGCGGCCGACGTAAATGAGCTTGGAAAACTTCTTCGGCAGCAGTTCGTAAATCGTGGGGCGCCCCTCCGGGTCATCCTTCGTGCAGATGAACTTGCGCGGCTTGTTCAGCACGAGGGTGAGAGGGGACTGCTCGCGCAGCAACTTGCCGTCGAATTTGACGTGATCGGTGGGGAGGACGCGGGAGGAAAGATCGATCACGATCTCTCCGTTGATTTCCACGCGGCCCTGAGTGATCAACTCGTCACAGGCACGACGCGATCCGATGCCGCAAGAGGCAAGAAAACGATTCAGGCGAACGCCTTTGTCCGCCGGTGTGCTCATCGCAAAAACTGGGGGAGACGATCCCGGAGGCTGCTGGTATCAACCAGTAGCCGACGGATCAAGCCTCCGGAGCCGTTTTGGGCAGGTGAAGGGGAGTGCGGCCCTGGGGCCATTCGCCGCGCTTCTGCATCAGTTTCACACGCTCAAAGCGCTTGAGAACGCTGCGCTTGGTGCCGACGTCGCTGGATTTTCTGAGGCTTGCGTGCTGTGACATGACTAAATGATGGTTTTTGTTCGGTGGAGTCGCGACTTTAGGACAGCTTTTCACTTTCTGCAAGTAGGGAAAATCAGGGTTTCCACAGAGAATCATGACTTTGGAGAAGCTCTTTCAGAGGGTCTCGCCCGGACTGAATCGCGGAATCAGCCGTGTTGATCGCATCGGTAGGGACCCTGTCTCCGCAAGTTGCCGCGCGGCGCGTGAGAGCTGGGTTGTAAACCGTGAGGGAGCAATGGTGTAGCGGGCCACCGTCGGGGTGATGTGCTGCAGGAAGGGCTCGTCATCGCGGGAGACGATCGCGACCTCTTCGGGGATGCCGATCCCTCGTCGTTGCAGGTGAGTCACGACGGTGAGCACGTGGACCGCCCGCGCCACGACGATGGCGGTGGGGCGATGGTCAGAGCGTAGTTCCCGGTCGAGGAGCGAACTCAGATGGGCGGCAGTACCGTCGTGCCGGATGACGCTAAGCTCTCCTGCACCGGATGGACCGCCTTTCAGCGCTTCGCGCAGTCCGGCTTCACTGTCCGCCTCGCCCCCGGTGGCACCCTCGGGCAGGCAAAGCATGATGCGGCGGTGTCCTTTAGCCCGCAGGAGTCCGCCCGCGTGGCGACAGGTGGCCCGGTAGTCGAGGTCGATCGAGGGGAGGGCGATACCGGATGCGCATGACCCGGCGACGAGACAGGGGAGTTGCCTTTTAAGGAACCAGCGTTGCATCGGTTCGCGCGAGCCAAAGGCAATCCACGCGGATGCTCGAGTCCTCGCGACGAGCGATTCAAGAGTGCGATCGGGATTTTCGGAAAATGCGCCCGGATTGACGATGAGTTCGAGTTCGAATCCGGCCCGGGCGAGATCGGTCCGCAGTTCGTCCACCATCACTGCCGCCGATGGCGGCATCGCGAGCAGTGGGCGGGGCGAGATTACAGCGATGAGACGCGGGCGCGGAAGATGATCCCGGGACAATGGGCCGCTGCAAATGAGCCGGCGGCGGCGTGTCGTGACTTCGAGGATCCCCTCACGCTCCAGTTCACCGAGTGCGGCACGGAGAGTCGGTCGGCTCACCTGGAGGCGGGCGCACAAGTCGCGCTCCCCCGGGAGTTGCTCCACCCACACGCCGTCGAGGAGGGACTGGCGCAGCGCGCGCGCGGTCTCGGTGACGAGGGAAAGTCGGCGCGGCAATTCGGGGCGAGCGGGGAGCATCTGGTCAGATTATCTAACCAGAATGATGCCCTTGTCAGACGAGAACGGCAAGGTAGAAATTGTATCCATCATGAGTTCCCAGGATCCCCACGCGCGCCTCCTCCCTCCCGGCGTGCTTGAACAGCTGAAACGGTGGAACACACCGACGATTTACAACGGCTGGGAACAAATTAAGAGGCGCAACCCCGATCAGGA
>Ga0105047_10010539_pt1 | contig 15091 bp, 12 predicted proteins | sample MAT04_FD_78384 | JGI IMG/M metagenome (GOLD analysis project Ga0105047, IMG submission 78384) | Freshwater microbial communities from Lake Fryxell liftoff mats and glacier meltwater in Antarctica - MAT-04 (megahit assembly) | ecosystem: Environmental > Aquatic > Freshwater > Ice > Liftoff... | reverse complement strand
CCGGCGCTTGCGGGCGGCCTCGCCCTCACGGTGCTGCTCACGGGTGCCGCCATGGGCCTGGACTGGACCTCTCCGTCACGTGTCACGGACCGGCGCCCCTCGGAGCTGTCCTCCTTGCATGAGCTCGCCGGCACGGCTGCTGCGCTTCACCTGGTGCACGGTCGCGTGGGCCCCCGACCCAAGGATGACCGCGTGGTCCATCAGCGCTCCACGGACGGCGGCGCGTCGTGGTCCGGCGAGCGGACGCTGTTCCTGGCCACCGATGCGGACCGGATCGTGGTGCCCAACCTCGTTATCGCCGCGCGCGCGGACCTCGTCGTCGTGGCGTGGCGGACGCGTGGGGATGGCGGCACCTCGTTATGGGTGCGTCGCAGTGAGGACGGCGGCCGGCGGTGGCAGCCGCGCCAGCTGGTCGCGAGGACCTCGCTCCAGCGCGGCCTTGGTGTGCCCGCGCTTGCGATCTCGGGCACGACCGTGATCGCGGCGTGGACCGACCGTGCGGATGGTCGTGTCCTGGTGCGGCGCAGCGCGAACGGCGGCCGGACCTGGGCGGCCACGCGCGTGATGGGCGAGACGCGGTTGTCCATCGACTGCGAGGACCAGGTGCTCGATGGGCTGGTGGGCCTCGACGCCTGGGCGGGCACCGTCCACCTGGCCTGGTCCGACGCGAAGGCCGGGCAATGCGTCACGAACGCGCTTCGGCTGCGGACGTCGAACGACGGTGGCCGGACCTGGAAGGCAGCGAGGGTCGCGAGCACCCAGCCCACCTATGGCTGGGCGGAGGTCGCCGTGCGCGGCCCGTCCCTGCTGATGACGCTCCAACGGCCGGACGGCGGGTTCGTGGTCGTGCGCTCGCGGGACGGCGGGGCCACCTTCAGCGAGCGCGCGTTCGTGGCACCCGGCGATCGCGCCCTCGGCGCGGCGGACGTGCTGTTGCCGGGTGGCCAGACCGTGTGGCTGGTCTACGCGGACATCGCCTATGACGGGGACGACGACGTCGCCACCAGCCGGTTGCGCTTCCGGGTCAGCGATGACCGCGGCCGGACCTGGGGTCCGGGCACCACCGTGGTCGGCCAGACGGACAAGCTGCGGCAGGCCGCCAACCTCGCCGCGAGCGACGGGAAGCCGGTGGTCGTGTTCCAGTCCGGGCGCGTCGACGGTTCGACCGCGGACATCCTGGCGGTGCGGGAGCGGTGACCCCGGAGACGGGCGCGGACCCCGGACGTGCGGCGGGTCGGGATGCCGCATCCGCCCCCGCGGCCGACCCTGGCCGGGTCCGTGCCCGGGACCTGGGGGTGCGCATCGGGTCGCTCGCGCCCGGTCCGCTGAACGCCATCACGGTCGGCGGCTCCGGTGCGCACTCGAGCGGTGACCTGTTCGTCGCGTTCTCCACGGGGAACCGGGGCATGCGCGCGGCGGATACGGGCGATGGTCCGCCACGCATCCGGCGGCTCGACGCACTCGACGACGCCTGGATCCCACCCCTCTTCTGGGCCGTGATCGAGGCGACCGAGGAGGCGATCGTGAACGCGCTCGTCGCCGCGCAGACGATGACCGGCATCGACGGCGTCACGGCGCAAGCGCTGCCGCATGACCGGCTGCGCGCGGTGATGGCGCGCTACGCGAGCGTCCGTCAGTACTCCGACGGCACGTAGGTCTGGTCGCTCTTCGGCGGCCGCATGTAGCCGCGCCGGGGGCGCGGGCGGGGCGGCAGCACGACCGGCTCGGCCGGGATCTCCTGGTAGGGCACGAGCGATAGCAGGTGCTTGATGACGTTCAGGCGTGCCCGCCGCTTGTCGTCCGCATCCACCACGTACCAGGGCGCCTGCTTGATGTCCGTGTAGGCGAACAGCGCATCCTTGGCGCGTGAGTACTCATCCCACTTGGCGCGTGACTGAAGGTCGACCGGGCTCAGCTTCCAACGCTTGGTCGGGTCCGCCGCCCGGGCCTGGAAGCGCCGCTCCTGTTCGTCCGGGCTGACCGAGAACCAGTACTTGATGACCAGCGTCCCCGAGCGGACCAGCATCCGCTCGAACTCCGGGCAGGAACGCAGGAACTCCTGGTACTCGTCTTCCGTGCAGTAGCCCATCACGCGCTCGACGCCCCCGCGGTTGTACCAGCTGCGGTCGAAGAACACGATCTCGCCCGCCGCCGGGAGATGCGGCACGTAGCGCTGGAAGTACCACTGGCTCTTCTCGCGGTCCGACGGCACCCCCAGCGCGACGACGCGCGCGACCCGCGGGTTGAGCGAGTAGGTGATGGTCTTGATGGCTCCGCCCTTGCCCGCAGCGTCGCGCCCCTCGAACAGCACGACGACCTTGAGGCCGGCGTGGCGGATCCACTCCTCCATCTTGACCAGCTCGACCTGGAGCTTCGCCAGATCCTTCTCGTAGGTCTTCATCGGCAGCTTGTCGCGCGGCGCATGTGGCTCGACGTCGCCGGCGTCCACCAGCGAGGGCCCGGTGGCCACCTCGGCGTCGGACGGGTCCCCATCGCCGACGTCGCGGTCGTCGCCCGCGACCGCGACCAGCTCATCGGGGCTCAGCTCGGTGGCCAGGTCATCCGCCGCCGCGGCGTCATCGCTCTTGTGGTGCTTGCCGTGCTTGCCCTTCATCCATCCGTCCCCCGCCGGCACGCGATCGGCTGCGTGTCCCGGCTCGAGTATGGCCGCCCGTCTGCCGCCTGTCGGTAGCTCCGCGGAGCCAGTCGCCCGACCTGGAGAACGCCAGGCATGCGTCACAGGACCGCCGAGATGCCGCCGTCGACGATCAGGACCTGACCGTTGACGAAGTCCGAGGCCGCGGATGCGAGGAACACCGCGGCCCCCACCAGCTCCTCGGCGTCGCCCCAGCGGCCGGCCGGCGTGCGTGCCCGGAGCCACCCGTCGAACGCGGGATTCTCCATCAGGGGCTTGTTCATGGGCGTCGTGATGTAGCCCGGCGCCAGGCCGTTGACCTGCATGCCGAAGCGCGCCCAGTCCGCGCACATGCCGCGCGTGAGCATCTTCACGCCGCCCTTGGAGGCCGCATAGGGTGCGATCGTCTGGCGCCCCAGGTCGCTCGTGAGCGAGCAGATGTTGATGATCTTGCCCCGCGTGCGCGGGATCATCCGCCTGGCCACGGCCTGGCCCACGAGGAACACGGCCGTCAGGTTCGTGTCCATCAGGCGCTGCCACGCCTCGTACGGGAACTCGTGGAGCGGTGCGCGATGCTGGATGCCAGCGTTGTTGACCAGGATGTCGATGGGCCCGATGGCGGCTTCGATGTCCTCGATGGCGGCCTCCACGCCGCCCTGGTCCGTGACGTCGAACACGCGGCCGTCCGCGACGAGCCCCTCCGCCCGCAGCGTCGCGACGGCCGCGTCCAGCGCCTCCGCCGACCGCGCGTTGAGCACGACGTGTGCGCCGGCCTGCGCCAGCCCGCGTGCGAGCGTGAACCCGATGCCCCGCGCTGACCCCGTGATCAGCGCGACGCGCCCGGACAGGTCGAACAGCTGGGCGTGCATCAGGCGTGCTCCTCTCGCATCGGGTGGCGGATCGCTGCAGCCGAGGCTACCCGGTCGTGACCCCGCCCGCGTACGATCCGCCGCGCCGGGTCTCGCGGCCGCGGACGGCACCGTCGCCGGTACCCAGGCCGGGCTGAGCCACGACACCGCCGTGGTCAACCGCTACTACAAGGAGCACCCGCACCAGCGCCACGCGATCGCCGGGGCCTGCCTCCTGCACGACCCGAACAGGCTGGTCGTGATGGTCACGGACGACCCGCTCGCTCGACCGTACCTATGGGAGGCCGATCTGCTGAACTCGGACCAGCTGCGGCTGCGATCGGCCGACTTCAGTGAGCGGCACCTGATGCGGGGGTACCGACACCTGGTCCGGGACGTCGAGCAGCCATGGATGCGCGGCTCGACGGGCTTCGGGGTGAACCTGAAGCGGAACCGCGTGGTGGTCTCGTTCCTGACCGTGGAGGCGCCCAAGGGCTTCGCCACGCACGAGGACAGGGACGTCATCGTCATCCGCACGATGGGGTACGACGACGCGCCCGGATGACTGGCGCTCCCGGCCATCGAGGCTAGACTCGGCGGCGTGATGCCATCCTCTCTCCGCCGGGTCGCGGCCGCGCTCCTCCTGTCCATCCTCTGCCTCATCCCTGGCACCGCGGTGCCTGCGTCCGCCGCGGACGCGCTCCCGGCCGTTCCCCCCGACGCCTTCTATCGCCTCGACCCGGTCCCGGCCGGCCCGGACGGTGAGCTGCTCCGTTCGGTCCAGTTGTTCGCCCCCGGCGACTTCGAGATGTGGGCGATCCTCTACCGCTCCACGGGCCTGGACGGCGAGCCGATCGCGGTCTCCGGGTTGGTCACGAAGCGCGACTCCTGGCCCTCCGACGCACCGCGCCCGATCCTCGCCATCGCCCACGGGACCACGGGTCTTGCGGACGTCTGCGCGCCCTCGCGCGATCCCGTCAAGCGGCTCGAGGTCATCGCGGCCGGCTTCCCCGCCGCGGACGACGGCTGGATCGTGGTCGCGACCGACTATGCCGGCCTGGGCACGCCCGGTCCGCATCCCTACATCGACGGCCCCAGCGCGGGTCGCGCCGTGCTCCACTCGATCATCGCCGCGCAGCAGCTCGAGGGGGCGGATGCGGGCGACCGCGCCGCGCTCCAGGGCATCAGCCAGGGCGGCCACGCCACGCTCTGGGCGGCACAGCTCGCCGCGATGGAAGCGCCCGACCTGGACATCGTGGGGGCCGTGGCCGCCGCCCCCGCCGGTGACCTGATCGCGATCGCCGACTGGGCCCGCTCCGGCGGCGAGACGCCCGATTCGTGGGTCAACACGCTCACGCTGGCGGTCGCCTGGAGCCAGAGCTACGGCCTGCCGCTCGACCAGCTGCTGAACGCCGACGGCCTGGCCGCCGCGCCCCGATTGGAGACCGAGTGCCGTCCCGACCCGGCCGGCCAGCCCCTGGACCTGAGCAATGAGATCCAGCCCGCCTGGGACGCGGCGATGGTCGCCAACTCCCCGGGTGCCGTCGCGGCATCCATGCCCATCCTCTACCTGCAGGGCACCGCCGACGAACAGATCCCGGTCGAGAGCGCCCGCGTCACCCTGGCGCGTCTGTGTGCCGTGGGCGACACCGTGGACTATCGCGAGATCCCGGACGCTGACCACGCTGGCTCCCTCTACGGTGCCGCTCGCCTCGCGGAGGCCCGCGCGTGGCTCGCTGACCGCCTCGCCGGCCGGCCCGTCACGACCACCTGCGGCCCACGACGATGACGCCCAGGCGCCGCTCCGCGTCGACGACAGCCGCCACACGATGAGCCCGGGTCTCGCCCGCCGGATCGGGCGCGCCCTGCAGCGGACCGGGTCGGCGGCACCGTCCCCGGAGTCACGGAAGGGTCCTCCCACCACGCTCCCCGGACACGACGATGCCGCCTTCGCGCACGCCGCGGAAGCGCTTCGGTCAGGCGAAGGCGCGCCTGCGCTGGCGCTCGCCGGGGAGGTCCTGGGCAAGGGCGTCCGGACGCCCGCGCTGGCCGCCCGGCTGCACGCCCTGCTGCTCGAGGCCGATCGGCCCACGCCCGACCTGCTCGCGACGCGCGCCCGGGCCGCGTGGCACGCGGGCGAGCTGACCATGGCAGGCGCAGATGCCCGCGCCGCCATCGCGCGCCACGACGCGCCGGAGACGCGCAACCTGTTGCGGTTCATCGAGAGCGAGCAACGGACGTTCGCCCCCGGCTGGCGGCCCACGATCACCCCCATCGACCCTGCGGCGCGGCGTTCCTGGACCCCGATCCCGGGCCGGATCCTGCACCTGGTCTCCACGTCCCGCCCCTGGACAGAGGGCGGCTTCGCGATCCGCACGCACGAGGTCGGGCGCGCCCAGCTTGCCGCCGGCCTGGACGTCCATATCGCGACGGTCCCCGCGTTCCCCGGCCGCCCAGCAGCCGCGCTGGAGGTCGTGGAGGGTGTGCCCTACCACCGCCTGTCGCCCACCGCGGTGCGCGGCCTGCCGGCCGATGCGCGCATCACGCGCAGCGCCGCCGAGTTCGCGCAGCTCGCCCTTCGGCTGCGACCAGCGGCGATCCAGGCCGCCGAGAACGCCTCCATGTCCGAGACGACCGCTCAGGCGGCGCTCGCGGTGGGCCGGTCGCTGGGCATCCCCGTGGTCCTCGAGGTGCGCGGCTTCCGCGAAGAGGCGTGGCTCGCGCGGCGTGGCTCCGGGATGCCGGAGCGATCGGTCCTGGCGGGTGCAACGGATGCGGCCGCGTGGGCCGCCGCGGACGCCGTGGTCACCCTGGGCGACGCGATGCGCACGGAGATCGAGCGGCGGGGCGTGCCCGGCGACCGCGTGCGGGTGGTGCCCAACGCCGTGGACATCGACCGGTTCACGCCCGGCGACCGCGACCGGGAGCTCGCTGCGGAGCTGGGCATCGGATCGGACGACGTGGTCATCGGGTACGTCGGCAGCCTCACCTGGTACGAGGACCTGCCGGCGCTCGTGCCCGCCATCCGGTCGCTCGCTGCGCGCGGTCGCCCGGTACGGTTGCTCATCGTGGGCGATGGCGATGCGCTGCCGGACATCCGCTCCGCCGCCGCTGCTGCGGGCCTGGGAGACCGGCTGCTGCTGCCGGGCTGGGTGCCCCACGAGCGGATCGTGGCCGTCGAGCGTCTCATCGACATCTTCGTGGTGGCCCGACGCGACCAGCGGCTGACACGCGTGGTCGCACCCATCAAGCCCATCGAGGCGCTCGCGGTGGGTTGCACGCTGGTGGTCAACGACCTGCCGGCGCTCACGGAGCTGGTCATCGACGGGGTCACCGGGCGCGTGGTGCCCGCCGGGGATGCGGCCGCGATGGTCGCCGTCCTCGAGGCGCTGGTGGACGATCCCGATACCCGCCGGCGGCTCGCGGCGGCCGGCGCCGCATGGGCGCGCAGCCACCGCTCGTGGGCGACGAACGGGGAGCTGTATCGAGCGTTGTTCGCGGAGCTGGGTGCCGTCTGACCGCGAGGGGGGGCCAGCGCGTCGAGCGCGGCGCGACCGAGCACCCCGGTAGACTGGCACCAGCCGCACCACGGGGAGGGAGCGGGGCCAGCCGGGAGGATCCATTGCCTGACGAAGGGACCACGCCGCCGACGAGGGAGCGGGGCAAGACCGTCCACGGCGAGGAGGCGAACGCGGGCCACCGGGTGCTCGCACCCGACGATGCGGAGGTGGAGGCCTACCTCGAGGTCGCGCTCGACGCGCCCCCACCCGACCGCGCCCCGGACGACCGGCCCACGCTGTTCATCCCGCCGGAACCCCCCGACAGCGTCGTCGTTCTGGACTTCGGCAGCCAGTTCGCGCAGCTCATCGCACGCCGTGTGCGGGAGCTGAATGTCTACTCCGAGCTGATGCCCTTCGACACGCCGCTCCAGACGATCATCGACCGGGGCGCCAAGGGCATCATCCTCTCGGGTGGCCCCAACTCGGTCTATGACGCCGGCGCGCCCCGCCCCGACGGCGCCATCTGGAGCGGCAGGCTGCCCGTCCTGGGCATCTGCTACGGCGCCCAGCTGATGGCCCACGAGCTGGGTGGCGACGTGCTCCCCGCCGATCGCCGCGAGTATGGCCCGGCCACCCTCACGGTCACCGACGATTCGGGCATCTTCGCCGGCCTGGACCGTGACCAGCCCGTCTGGATGAGCCACGGTGACTCCATCACGCGCCTGCCGGAGGGCTTCACGGCCACCGCCCAGACGGATTCCACCCCGTATGCGGGCCTCGTGGATGCCTCGCGCGGCATGTACGGCATCCAGTTCCACCCGGAGGTCGTGCACACGCCCCGCGGCCGCCAGGTGCTGCGCAACTTCGTGTTCGACATCGCGGGCGCCAGGCCGGACTGGACACCCGCCAACTTCATCGAATCCAACGTGGCCCAGATCCGCAAACGCGTGGACGCCCACGCGAGGGCGACGGGGTCGGACGGCAAGGTCATCTGCGCCCTCTCGGGCGGCGTGGATTCAGCCGTCGCGGCCACGCTGGTGCACCGCGCGGTGGGCGACCGGCTGACGTGCATCTACGTGGACCACGGGCTGATGCGCAAGAGGGAGTCGGAGCTGCTCCGGCAGACCTTCGAGGCCAACCTGGGCATGCAGCTGATCATGGTCGACGCACGCGAGCGGTTCCTCGCGGCGCTCGCGGGCGTCACGGATCCGGAGCAGAAGCGCAAGATCATCGGCAACGAGTTCATCCGGGTGTTCGAGGAGGAGTCGGTCAAGCTCGGCTCCATCGACTTCCTGACCCAGGGCACGCTCTACCCGGACGTCATCGAGTCGGCCACCTCGGAGACCAAGGCCGCCCAGAAGATCAAGACCCACCACAACGTGGGTGGCCTGCCCGCGGACATGCGCTTCCAGCTCATCGAACCGCTGCGCTACCTGTTCAAGGACGAGGTGCGCCAGGTGGGCACGGAGTTGGGGCTGCCGGACGCCATGGTCCAGCGCCAGCCGTTCCCGGGGCCCGGCCTGGCCATCAGGATCATCGGTGAGGTCACCGCGGAGCGCCTGGACACGCTGCGCGACGCGGACTGGATCGTGATCGACGAGATCAAGGCCTCCAACCTCTACCGTAGCGTCTGGCAGAGCTTCGCCATCCTGACGCCCATCCGCTCCGTGGGCGTCATGGGTGACGGCCGGACCTACGCCAATGTGGTCGCCATCCGCGCGGTGACGAGCGAGGACGGCATGACGGCCGACTGGGCCAAGCTGCCGTATGACGTGCTGGGCAAGATCTCCAGCCGCATCGTGAACGAGGTGCCGGGCGTCAATCGCGTCGTCTACGACATCAGCAGCAAGCCGCCCGCCACGATCGAGTGGGAGTGACCGCTACGGGTTGGCGATGAACGCGCCGGACCCGGTGCCGCCGGTGGGCAGCATGCACAGCCACGAGCCCTCCACGCCGCCCGCGTCGGTCTCGACCACGTCCACCTGGCAGCCGGTCAGACCAGCATCCACGGCCTCCTCGCCGACCGCGTAGGCCACCCCCTCGTTCGCCGCGGCCGTGCCCGGTTCCCACGTGTGGGTGCCGTCCGTACCCGGGACGACGATCGTCAACGAGCCGCTCTCCGATGCGAAGGCCAGGTGCAACACGGTCGCACCTGCCCCATCACTGAGGTACGTGCCCTCGGTGAGCATCAGATCGTCGGCGGCCAGCAGCTCGGTGCCGTCATGGAGCACATCCGCGGCGCCCGATGCGTAGGTCAGGGACGCGGCAGGCGGCAGCGTCGCGACCGGCACCGGGCTCCCCGGGGCGGCGCTGGGATCCACCACGGGAGCGTCCACCGTGGGCGGCAGCGCCACCGGGTCCAGCGTCCAGGCCACGGCCGGCTCGCCGTTCGGCGGGGTCCAGATCACCAGCGGTCCCTGGGTCCCCGCGACGAGGTGTCCATCCAGGCAGGAGCCGGGGTTGACGGTGCGCGGTAGTCCCCGGGTCGTCACCGCGGGATCCGCCACGACGACCGGCAGACCGATCGGCAGCACCGCCTCCGGCGTCCCGCCCGACAGGACCCGGCTGGTGCCCGTCCGGTCCACCATGCGCATCGGTTCCCCCGCGTCCGAGACGCAGGCGGTCATCGCGATCGCCCGGAACGTGCCCGCCACGGGCAGGCGCTTCGCCGGGCACGGGCCTCGAGCGGCGCCCTTCTCGGCACCCGCCACGCACACCTGCGCGAGATCCGTGGAACCCAGCACGGTCAGCGTCTGGCCGGCGACCTCCACGGGCGTGCCCGCCGCATGGATGGGCAGGTCGGGCAGGCTCACGCCGTCCTCGGGGGCGAGGCGCGCCATGAACGTGCCCGTGACCGCGTAGCGTGCCTTGCGGCCGCTGGGCATCCGCTCTCTGGGGCACAGGAAGCTGCCGCTGACCAAGGTCGGGGTGAGGTCCGCCCACGTGACCGTGCACGCGGCCCGCGCGCCGGAGCGGCCCTGGACCCTGCGGTACGTGACCGCGGCGCCGCGCGGTGGCCTGGGTGCCGCGGCATGCGAGCCCGCCACGTCGGGCGTGAGGATGGACAGCGTGGCCGCACCGTCCGCGCCCAGGAAGGAGAGCGTCATGGTGCCCGCGGTCGCGTCCTGCTCGCCGTACACCAGCGAGAACGTGTCGATGGACGGTTCGCCGACGCGGACCAGGAGCTGGGCGGCGCCGTCGGTGTAGACGGTCTCGGCGTCCTGGGCAAGGGTGGTGGCCTGCGCGGGGAGCAGCAGCGTCCCGCCGAGCAGGGTCATGGCGGTGGCGCGTCGAACGGTGCGCATGGGGCTCGGTTCCTCGTGCAGCAGGCAGCCGGTGACCGTGGCGAGGGCGCGCGACCGGTCCGGTGCCCCGGATGCTAGGCCGCGCGACCGTCATCCTGCGTGGTTCGATGGTCCGGGTGCGGCCGACCCGGACGGGGGATGCGGGCCCGCGCCGGTACACTCGGCGACGTGAGCGAGCGTCTGCCGTCCCCCGGTCCCTCCTACGTCCGCGAGGAGACCCTTCGCCTCCGCACCACGTCCGGCGTGGGCCCCGGGATCCGCCTGGGTATGGCCGCACCGAGCGTCATGGAGGACGGCTGGTGGCTGACCCACTTGTGGGCGGAGGACGAGGCAGGCGTGGTCGACGCGCGCACGGTCGCGCCCCTCGCCGGACCGCCGCCCGGACCGCCATTGGCCACCATCGGGCCGTCATTGGCGGGCGCCCTCGCCGGGTTCCTGGACCAGGAGGACGGCCGGCAGCTGATCCGCCTCCGGATGCCACCCGCGGCGGACGAGGCGCGGCCCTGGGAGAGGCCGCTGGTGCTCATGACCGCCGTGCGTTGGGATCCCGTCCGCGCGGCCACGCTGCGACCCAACGAGCTGGCGCGGGAGCTGCTGCGGGCGTTCGCACGGTCGGTCGAGGCGGCCGGATCCCCGGCGTGACCAGCGATGCCCGCGGTTGGCGCGCCGGCGCCGGCGCCGCGGTGGCGGTCGTAGCGGGCGACCCCGGGTCGTGGGCGCTGGGCCTGCTGGGCTTCCTGGCGCGCGGTGGCTGGCTGGTGCTGGCGCTGCCCATCCTGTCCATCCCCAGCCCCGTGCTGCTGTCGCTCCTGTTCCGGGGGGAGGTGGGTGCCATCGGGCGGGGCGAGCTGCGGCTGTTCGCGATCGGCGTGGGCGCGACGCTGTCCCTGGTCGCGATCGGCGGCGTGCTCGTCTCGGCGTACGCGGACACGGCGCTCGCCGAACGGTTCGTGCGTGACCAGGAGACCGAGGAGCTCCGCCGCGGCCGCGCCCCGCGCCCCGTGACGGGTCCCGAACGCCGCTCGCTGGTGTGGTGGGTGGCGTCCATCCAGGCGGTCGCGTTGCTGCCGCTCATCCTGGCCATCACGTTCGTCATCGACCGCGCCGTGCGCACGGCCACCTCGGAACTCATCGACCCGTCCTCGGGAAGCCTGCCGCTGGTGGGTCGCGTGGTCCCCGGCATCGCCGGGCCGATCGCGCTCCTGGTCCTGGTCATGGTTGTGGCAGAGGTGCTGTCGAGCCTCGCGTCCCGGCGGCTGCTGGCGAACGCCTGGGATCTGCTGCCGGGCGGTCAGGTCGAAGCGCGGGACAGCCGCGTCGCCCTGGGCGCACTGGCCCGGGTGGTCCGATCGCCCCTGCGCGTGATGGCCACCGCCATCGCCGGCTGGCTCGCCATCGGCCTCACGCTGGTCGTGGCCGTGGTCGCCTCGGTCCTCGCGTGGGCTGGCGCGCGGGACGTGCTGGTGATGGGCCGCGTGGGAGCCGATCCGGTCGCCCTGGGCGTGAGCGCGCTGCTGGTGGTGGTGTTCACGGGCGTCTGGGTCGGTGGCCTCGGGCTCGTGGGGTTCGCCTCCGCCGTCCGTTCCGGCCTCTGGACCGCCGACGCGCTACGCTGAGGCTGGCGACATCGGTGATCCGGCGCCGATGCGGGGCCGGAGGTACTGGGGCAGACCCGTACCACTCCCACCCTCGACGCCGACCCGGCGAGCGGCGATGCTGGCCGCCACGTCCTGCGCGGGTACGACCCTGCGCGCCTTCGGAGGTCCGAACCCGATGCGCCGACACTGGCTGGTCGCCGCTCTTGCCGCCACGCTGCTGCTGCCCACGTCCGCCCTCGCCCAGTCGGGCCAGGTCATCGACCTCCTCGATGGCGTCGTCCTGGTCGGGCAGCGCGGTGAGACCGACGACCTGGAGCTTTCCGAGGCGGAGCTGGTCAATGCCACCCGGCGTGTCGAGGATCTTCACGCGGGCATCATCTCGGTCGATCCGAGCTCGCTGTCCGCGGGCGCGGCGGCCGACGAGCTCGATGCGATCGTGGGTGCGGCCACCGACCGACTGGCGGAGGCGGCCATGACCGTCGACCGGTGCCTGGTGACCGCCCAGGTGACCGCTGCCGCATGCCTGGAGCGACTGTTCATGGATCGTGCGCTGGCGATCGTCATCGTGGGCGACTTCGGCGACCTGGTCGAGCCGACCGCCCTGGTCCTTGCCAACCGGACGATCGTGGTCGGCATCGGTGGCTCCGACCTCGCGGACGGGGCCGTCAACCTGGAGGTCGACCCGCTGACCGTCGCCCGGGAGCAGGGCCGCGCAGCGGGCCGCTCGCTGGCGGTGACCCCACCGCGGCGCACGGGCAACGCCCTCGTCGTGGGCTCGACGAAGCCGCGCGCGGATGACCCGGTGCGCGAGGCGGGCATCATCGGTCTGCGCCAGACCGCGCCCAAGGTCAAGGTGGCCGGGCGTGTCGGGCCCGCCGAGATCCGGACCGTCAACGACCTCGCGCCGCTGCTCATCGGGCCCAAGCCGTTCCGGGTGGTGATGGGCGAAGGGCTCATCCTCGACGGCGTGGACGAGGCCTCCCTGCTGACGCTGCCGGAGGACCTCCGGCTGGTGGCGTGGACCTGCTCGGATGCCGTCTCGGAGCTCCTGGACCTCGCGTCGCGGCTGCGCGGCTGCGTCGCCCGGGCGGACGACGCCGCGGGTGAGGCGGCCGCGAACGCCGTCCTCGCGCTCAAGACCAGCCGTGACGTGCCGGACACCATCGAGATCCCGGTCTACGTGTATCGGGGCACCGTTCCCGTGGGCCCCGGGTTCGTGGAGCTGGGTCGCCGGTTCACCCAGACGGCGCCCGCGCCCACCGACGCGGAGCGTCAGGCCGCCGCCGCGACCCTCGCCGACCGGACGGTGGGCATCGTGGTGCCCGTGGAGCCGGGCCCCCGGGAGTCCGAGTCGCAGCGCCTCATCCGCACCGGCATCGAGGATGCGGTCGCCGCACTGGGCGGTCTCACCCAGGTCTGCGTGGGTGCCAAGTCAGCCGCACGGGTGTGCGTCGCCGACCTCCTGGATCAGGGCGTCGCGATGGTCGTGCCCATCGCCACGGGCGGTGACCTGACCGGCCCCGCGACCGACGCCATCACCGCGGGCGTGCCGGTGGTCGGCGTGAACGAGGTGCGCATGGGCGATTCAGGCGCCGTCTACGTGTATGTCAACCCGCGGCGCGTCGCCCGCCTGGCCGGACGCATGGCGGGCGCATATGCGGATCGCACCTGGAAGTCGGAGCCGGTGGAGGCGGTCGTGTTCAACGACGACGGCGCCCGCGCGGATGACAGCATCGCGTCCGTGGTGGAGCGGGCGCTGGTCCAGACCGACCCGATGATCGGGGTCGTGGCGCGGCTCGCGTCGAAGACGAACGCCCAGGCAGGCAGCGCCGTCCGGAACCTGCTGAAGCGCTTCCCCTCGGCGCGCATCATCGTCGGCGCCAACGCCGCGAAGGCCGCGCCGATCCTGATCAAGAAGAAGAACGTCAACCCGCAGCTGGTCATCTACGCCCAGGAGTGCAACCCCGACATCGTGGCCGCCATCGATGCGGGCGTCGACACCGGCGGGCGCATCAAGGGCTGCGTGGACCGCGACCCGGCCGGCGCCGGACGACTCGCGGGTGACATCCTCACGCGCGTCGCGGGTGGCTCGGCCGTGCCCGAGATCAACGAGGTGCAGGTGATCCCCTACGAGCCCGGCCTGCGCTGACGGACGCGTTAAGGGAACGCAACGAAACGGACACTGCCTGCCCGTCAGTGCGGGCGACGTTCGCTGGTACACTCGGCGGCGGCCGGTGGGCGGCCCTGCGACTCCGGTCGCGATGGGCCCACAGCGCACATGAGGCGATGATCAGTCGATGTTCGATGAGCTGGGTACCGCGATCGGGGACACGATCAACGGCATCCTCAACAACCCGATCGTCCAGCTGGGCATCCGTGCCGTCGGCATCTACATCGTCCTGATCTGGCTGGCCAGCGCGTTCTGGGCCTATCGGGACATGCAGCACCGGTCGGCCAACCCCGTCGCCCCGTACCTCGCGGCCGCGTTCATCATCCTGTTCACGCCCGTCTTCTTCCTGTTCGCGATCCTGCTCTACAAGATCGTGCGACCCAAGGAGACCGTCGCGGAGTCGAACGAGCGGGCGCTCGCGGAAGAGGCGATGCTCGCGGACATCGAGGCGCGCCCGCACTGCGCCAACTGCTCGCGGCCGGTCCACGAGGAGTGGATCATCTGCCCGTCGTGCCGCAACCGGCTCCGCCGCGTGTGTCCCAACTGCTCCCGCCTTGTGGAGCTCGACTGGTCGCTGTGCGCATGGTGCGGCAAGGACTTCGAGCGGCCGGAGACGGTCGCCGCGGCGTACATCCCCGGCTCGCGACGGCCCGCCCTGGAGGCCCAGACCATGCCCATGCAGATGGACGGGCCGCCCATGTACCAGGGGATGGGCGCGCCGGAGATGCCCGCCTTCCAGGAGCGTTGACGCCTCCCTCCGATGGGCCGCCTCCTCGCCCCGCTGATGGGGCGGCGACGCCACCCCCGCCTCACGAGCATGACTGGACCGTCCTGAGCGTGACGGTGGACGCGCCACCGCCCTCCTGGGTGGGGACGCGTTCCGACGCCGACGAGGATGACCCGCCGCCCGCGGCGTACGTGCCCCCGCCCGGTCCGCCGGGTGGCCGGACGTTCTCGTTGGACGGTCGCCCAGCCCCCGCCCTCTACCTTCTCGCATGGCTGCTGTCCGTGGGCGGCGTCGCGATGCTGTTCGTG
>Ga0105047_10010536_pt1 | contig 15091 bp, 9 predicted proteins | sample MAT04_FD_78384 | JGI IMG/M metagenome (GOLD analysis project Ga0105047, IMG submission 78384) | Freshwater microbial communities from Lake Fryxell liftoff mats and glacier meltwater in Antarctica - MAT-04 (megahit assembly) | ecosystem: Environmental > Aquatic > Freshwater > Ice > Liftoff... | reverse complement strand
GGTTACCATAATGCCGCAGGCGCACTCTTGCTGCCGAACGGTGAACGACAATTCCGGAGTGCTGCGGACCCCGTCGAGAAATGCGACTTCGATTCCGGAGGCGACCATAATCTCGGCGCACAGCTCAGCAAAATGTCGCGAGCGATGGCGGGTGTCGTAAGCGATGGCGCAGCGCAATTTCGCCGCGCCTGGATTTAGTTCTTTGACGTAGTCGGCCAGGCCCTGGGCGCTTTCGCCAATGGTGCGGTCATTGATGGCGTTGGAGCCGATCGGGTACATCCGGCCTCGGCGTCCGCCGGTGCCGAACGGGATCACCGTCCAAAAGACATCGTCCAACTGCTGCCAACGCTCGTGCTCGATGTGTTCCGCTACTTGTGGGGCATATTCAGCGTAACGAGGTTCGGTGAGCCAGGCTTCAATATTCTTAGCGGCGCTGGCCGAAAGTTTGCCGGCGGCAACTGCCTGCTCGACGGCGGCGACGAGTGGATTGGACGCAGATGGTGACGCCATGATCGCTCCTGCACAATTCGTTATTCGACGGGCAAGCCGTTGCGCCGCCGGACTTTCCGGAGGGTGGCGTCCATTGTGCGAAAATCGCCCAGTCCCTCAAGGGGCAGGACGGCGGCGAATTGCGTCCGCGGCGCGCTCCCCACGACGTTAATAACGCCAGCAAAACCGTCCTCCATAGCACTCCACCAGCCCGCCCAAGCGGTCTGCGGACGACGCAACAACCGCGCAAACGCCCGGTAAATCGTTACTTTTCGGTCAGAAAGGGGCATTGGCTGACGGGACCGACAGGTTGATCTGGGCCGGTGGCAATTTAGCACGTACAAACAAAGAGTGGGACGAATTGCGCATGGAAATTTCTGTCAACGGAGATCGGCGAAATGTATCGCAGCCTCGGACTGAGGATTGGTCTATTGGTTGTGGTCATCGCGATCTGCGCAGCGGGCGTGGTCGTCGCGGTGCCTCGCTTGATGAAGGCGCCAGAAACAACCGCGAAGGCGGCAACCGGTCCAACAACCCAACTCGTAGCCGGTAAGAGCAACGTGTTGCTTGTTCCGGAAAGCGTCTCGCAAGCGCTCCAGGTCAAGACCGCCGCGATCGAAGCGGCCACGGCGCCATCGCCGCTGCAATTGGATGGTTGGCTGATCTTGGATCCCAGCCGACTGGTCCACGTCCGGACGCGATTCGGCGGCGAAGTTGTCGAAATCGGCACGATCGAAGGCGTCTCGGACGATCAATCGACCAGCCCTCGCCGCTGCATCCGCGAGTTGCGGTTTGGCGATGAAGTCGAAAAGGGGCAATTGATGGCCGTCGTCTGGAGTAAGGAGCTGGGGGAGAAAAAGAGCGAACTGGTCGACGCACTCTCCAAGCTGCATCTACATCAATTCACCGCCGCCCGGCTGGAAGAGCTCTATCGCAAGGGCGCGATCCCTGAACGCAGCGTTCGCGAGGCGGAGCAGGACGTGGACGCCGACGAAATCGCCGTGGCCCGCGCCAAACGGACGCTCACTACCTGGCGCCTGACCGACGCGGACATCGCGCAGATCGAACAAGAGGCAGCCAAGATTCGCGATCTCGAAGGCAAGAACGACGCCTCGATCAGAGCCAACTGGGCACGCGTTGAAGTTCGCGCAGCTGCCAAGGGCGTGATCGTCGAACGCAACGTTGCCGTCGGCGTCGTCGTCGACACGCAGCTCGACTTGTTCAAAGTCGCCGACCTCAATCGGTTGGAGGTCATGGCTCACATCTACGAGGAGGATTTGAACCTGATCGAGACGCGCCCGGCTGAAGATCGCCAGTGGAGCATCCACGTGCGGAGTGATCCGCAATCGCAATCGCTGGACGGCCGATTCGATCAGATCGGTCCGATCATTGATTCCAGCCAGCACACAGCGTTGGTGATGGGTTGGGTGGATAACTCAGAGAATCGATTGCGCATCGGCCAATTCATCACGGCCACAATTAACCTCCCACCGCCCCCCCATGCGGTGACCGTTCCGCTGAAGTCCTTGGTCGACCAAGGGGGGAAGTACCGCGTCTTCGTACAAACGGATCCCAAGCTGCCCGAGTACACCAGCCGAGTCGTCACGCCGCTTGGTCATTGCCCTGGAGACAAAGTCTACCTGAGCATGCAGCCTCCAACGGGCAGGAGTCAACCGCCAGGCGACGGGGCCTATCTGCGACCCGGCGAGATCGTGGTAACAAGCGGCGCGTTGGAAATGGCATCTGCCATGGACGAACTGATCGCCACCAGAACGGCAGTGGCGAAGTCGAGCGAGTAAAAACGTTTGCAAAAACGATCGTCGCCGCCGCGTTTGCCCCAATCGAGACGCCAGCGATCACGGTAGAAAGACCGCCTGCACATGGTTGCCAAATTAATTGCCTGGGCGCTGGATAGTCCAGTCGTCGTGCTACTGCTTGCCGTGGCGTTGTTGACCGTGGGAGGGTACGCGTTCACGCACGTGAACGTCGAAGCCTACCCTGATCCGGCGCCGGCGATCATTGAAATCGTCGCGCAATATCCAGGCCGGTCTGCCGAAGAGATCGAACGACAGGTGACAATCCCGCTAGAGGTTGCGCTGGCCGGGATGCCTGGTCTGAAGTACACGCGTTCCAAGTCGATGTTCGGGCTGGCGCACGTTCGCAACCAGTTCGAGTATGGCATCGAATACGAGCAGGCCAAGCAGCAGGTCATCAACCGACTGCAATCAATCAATCTGCCAGCAGGCGTTGTGCCGCAGATCTCGCCGGCTTCTCCAATTGGCGAAATCGTGCGCTATACGCTGACGAACCCTGTCGACGCCGACGGCCGACCGATCTACACGCTCAACGATCTCAAATCGCTCCAAGACTGGACACTCCAGCGTGAGTTCCGCCGCGTGCCGCGCGTGGCCGGGGTGGTCAGTTCTGGCGGTGAAGTGAAACGCTACGAAATCCAACCCGATCCGGATCGGCTAAAAGAGTACGGCATCACGCTCGACCAGTTGCAGCAGGCAGTCGCCAAGAGCAACGCCAACGTTGGTGGCGACTACATCGAACATGGCGCGTCGATCCAAGTCGTCCGCGTCATTGGGTTGATTGGCGGTGGCGAAGACCCACTGCAGTCCGCTATGCAGTTGCCAACGGCAACTAAGGCCGCTGCATTCCTGCGAGCGGAAGAAGCTCGCCGGATTCAGGAAATCCGCAGCATTGTCATCGCTTCGACCAATAACGTGCCAATCCGCGTGGAGCACGTCGTCGATGGCGGACCGCTGCGCCCGGACGACGCTCTGGCGGAGCGCGGCGTGCTGGTCAATCATCACACCCGCCAGGGTCAATTGGCGATCACGCGCCCAGTGATCGACCAGAATGGCACAGACTTGCTGGACGCCAATGGCGAGAAGATCTGGGAAGACGCTCCTGACGAAGTGCAAGGAATTATCCTGCTGCGCAAGGGAGAACAATCGATCCCGGCCCTGACCGACGTCAAGGCCAAGATCGATGAGCTCAATAGCATCCCTGGGTACATGCTCCCAGGCGTGAAAATTCGCGTCTTCTACGATCGCGCAAAGTTGATCGGCATGACCACCGAGACGGTTCACGAGAACCTGGCCGTGGGAATGGTGCTGGTGACTGTGATCTTGCTGATGTTCCTCAGCAACGTTCGCAGTGCGCTGATCGTGGCGATCAACATTCCGTTGGCGCTGTTGTTCGCCTTTTTTGTCCTCTTCGTGCGAGGTAAGTCGGCCAACTTGCTATCGATTGGCGCCGTCGACTTTGGCATCATCGTCGATTCTTCCGTGATCATGGTCGAGAACATCTACCGTCGACTAAGCGCTGGCGAAAACGCCAACTTGCCGCTGAAAGATCGGATCTTGATCGCCTCACGCGAGGTGGAACGGAGCTTGTTCTTCTCGACCATCATCATGGTCTTTGCGCTCTTGCCGCTGTTTACGATGAAGGGTCCGGAAGGGCAAATCTTTGGACCGATGGCGGATACGTACGCGTTTGCGCTCGGAGGCGCCTTGCTGCTGGCGCTCACACTGTCGCCAGTTCTCTGCTTGCTGTTGTTCAAACATTTGAAGCCATCGAAGGACAATTTCCTCGTCCGCTGGATCAAGGCCGGCTATGTGGGGCAATTGAACTGGGCCTTACGACACAGATACATCGCTGTCGGCTTCTTCGCGGGACTGGTGAGCCTGACAATCGCGATCATGCCCTTCATGGGTCGCGAATTCATGCCAGAGCTGGAAGAAGGAAACATGGTGGTCCGCGGCACGTTCCCAGTGAACGTCTCACTGGCCGAGGCGGTGGAGAAATCCAAGATCGCGCGAAAGATCATCACCAGCTTCCCGGAAGTCCGGCTGGCCACATCACAAATCGGCCGGCCCGACGACGGCACCGATCCAACCGGTTACTACAACGCCGAGTGCTTTGTGCCGCTGCTGCCACCGTCTGACTGGCCAAAGATCCCAGCGCTTGGCCGTCCGCGAAGTAAGGAAGAGCTGATTCGCGACATGAACAACCTGCTGTCGCGAGATCTGATCGGTATCAACTGGGATTTTAGCCAGATGATCCGTGACAACGTGCTGGAATCCCTCTCCGGCGTGAAGGGCGAAAACTCGGTGAAGATCATCGGCCCTGAGTTGGAGGAATTGGAGCTTCTGGCAGAAAAGCTGAGCGGCATCTTGTCCAGCGTGCCGGGCGTGGTCGATCCAGGCGTGTTCCACATCCGGGGTCAGTCGAACCTGGCGTTCCGCGTCGATCGCGAAAAATGCAAGCTCTGGAATGTCAGCGTCGACAAGATTGAGGACGTTGTCGAGACCGCCGTCGGAGGCAAGTGCTTCTCGCAAATGATCGAAGGGGAGCGAGCTTTCGACATCACACTTCGTTGGCCGACAGAGCTGCGTCAAAACGAAGAGCAGATCCTCGACATACCGGTCGATGTCGTCGAAAATACGATCACTGGCCCAGTGGCGTCGACGCGTTCCACGCCAATCTCTGGCGCATCCACGATTCTTTCCTCGACTGGCACCAGCCTATCGATGCCCAATCTGACGGGAAGCGCGTTTAATTCGATCTCCGATACGATGAGCCTGGTGCCCAGACGACGGCTGCGCGATCTGGTCTCTCCGCAGGACGCAAACGGAAGCCCCGATCCGAAGGGGAGTTTTCTGCAACCTGGCGCGTCCCTGATTTCGCGCGAAGATGGCCATCGTCTGATCGCCGTCAAGTTTGGCGTGCGGGGTCGAGATCTGGCGAGCGCCGTGGCCGAAGCCCAGGCCAAGACAGCTTCGCAACTTAAACCCCCGTACCGCGCTGTCTGGAGCGGCGAATTTCAACAGATGCAGGAAGCCGAACATCGAATGATGGTCGTGGTCGGGGTTTCGCTCGTGCTAATCCTGGTGATGCTCTATCTGGCGTTCAAATCACTGCTCGACGCGATGGTCATTTTTGCCAACGTCGTGGCCATGTCGCTCGGCGGAATCTGGATGTTGCTGGCAACCGGTTTGCACTTCAATATTTCCGCCGCGGTGGGGTTTATTTCGATTCTGGGCGTGGCCGTCATGAATGGCCTGCTGATGGTCTCCGCCTTCAACCAGCTACGTTACAACGGCACGCCGCTGCACGAGGCGATTGTCAAAGGGACCGAACGATTGATTCGGCCGGTGACGATGACCGCCCTGGCCGCGATCTTGGGGTTGTTGCCGGCGGCATTCTCCACCCGGATTGGATCGCAATCGCAACGACCGCTGGCGATTGTCGTGGTAGGCGGAATGCTGATGACGTTGTTCTTTGTGAACCTGGTCCCGGTCTTATACAGCTTCTATGGGCATCGCGAGCCGGTCGAAGGCTCTGGGCATCTGGCGGAATAAATCTGCTTTCGAATGGCCGCTTGGCGCTTTTGAGCCATTCTGAATACCGCTCGTTAGGGGCTCGGCGGCAAAGTTTGCGCCGCTTTCGCCCCTTCACGATCGCGATGGCGTCGCTAGCGGCGTTAAAGTCTACGCGGTTCGCTGCACCACGTTCCCCCTACGCAGTCGTACGCGAAATTTCCCCTAACACCTTATCTAACTAGGTGATGCGGGTTCTAGCCGCACAACCGTTCTGACCGATACTACCGCTAGGACCCAACTTTAATTGCGGCGTGGCGCGGTATGCCCATTGGCGTGCGCGCTGGCGGCTCGCCGCCGCAACCCGATCCGAGGCTGTAAGCCGATGCGCGATACGTTACGAATGAAATCAGTCTGGATGCATGGCTTTCCGCTGGCACTCGGCATGTGGATCGCTCCACTGGCCACAGCGCAACAGCCCGCCGGGCGTCCGCCAGAAATCATGTCGCAAGCGCCGGAAGCGACCGTCGCAGCCCCGCAAGGCGCGCGATTGCCGCCATTGCTTGGCCAATCGATTCCGCAGCAGCGACAGCGTCCAGCCGCGTCTGTGCTTTCGCCAACGCCTGCCAGTGATGGAGTGCGGCGATTGCCCCCAGTTCACGGTCCGGTCACGCCTCCGGCGACACAGCGCGTGTCGGCGGTTCGCAATCTGGCCGACGCGCAACAGAATGTACAGCAAGTCACGGCAAGTCAGCCGACCTACGCCGGGGGCAACCCCGGCCAGCCGGTGGTTCGTCGCGCCGTGCCAGAAACGAATTGGGGAGCGCCGCCGGCTGCCGTCGGACCTTATCCGCAACCCGCGCCGCTGAACCAGGTTCCTGCGCCCAATTCCTCAGTCGATATTCGTCGCACGCAGGCGTCCCAGGATTCATCGCGTTCGCCGACATTGAACCCTAGTCGCCAGCCGCTCGACCGATTGAAAATCCCGCAAGGCCTCCCAGGCGCCGACGCACCGCCAATTCAGCTACCACCATTCCGACCAGACAATCAGTTGGAATACAGCGAGATCATCGACCGGATCTTCCCGCGGTTGCCAGGTCCGCCGAGACCGGCCGCTCCGTCGCCAGGACCGGGCGGTCAGAAGATGACGTATTTGGATCTACTCGAAATCGCGCGGATGAATAGCCCGTTGATCCGCCAAGCCCGCGCGGACATTGTCGCGGCGCGCGGCGTGGCAATTGACGTAGGAGCCTATCCGAATCCGCAGATCGGTTTCGAAATGGACACGATCGGCCGCTACGAGCCGAATCAGTACGTAGGTGGTTTGGTTAATCAGACCGTGGTCACCGCCGGAAAGCTGCGGTTGAATCGTTCGCAAGCGCTTCAGGATGTGCGGAACGCTGAACTCGAGTTTCGGGCGATCGACATCGACGTCGCGACCGCCGTGCTGGCGCAATACTACGCGGTGCTGGTCTCGCAAGAGGCCGTCAAAGCCACCAACGCGCTAGTGCAATTTGCGGACGAGACCTATCGCGTGCTGGTCGAGCAGACCAAGGGGGGCGAAGCCGCCGCCTACGAGCCACTGCAATTGCGAGTGCTGGCCACGCAAGCTCGCGCTGCCGCCGTGCAGGCGCATAATCGCTACATCTCTGCCTGGCAGCAATTGACCGCGGAGATGGCAGTGCCGCAAATGCCCCCCACGGAACTGGCCGGAAGCATCGATGCCTCGCCACCCAATGTCTGTTGGGATCTGGCCGTCGAGCGCACGGTTCGCTTTCATACGGACGTGCTGGTCGCCCAAAGCACAATCGCTCGCGAGCAGTTTGATGTGCGTCGCCAGCGGGTGGAACCGATTCCGGATATTCACACGTACGTGGCGATCCAGAAAGATAACAACGACGTCAAGCCAGGCGTCTCAATGAATCTGCAAACCTATATCAACCTGCCGATCTTCTACCGCAACCAAGGTGGTATCCTGCGCGCTCAAGGAGAACTTACCCGAGCGACGCAAGAGGTGCAGCAAACGCAGAACGTATTGATCAAACGGCTGGCAATCGTCTTCGAACGTTATGAAAACGCCCGCAAGATCCTGCTGATGTACCGCGATCAGATTCTGCCTGACCAGGCCCGCGCGTATCGCGGCGTGTTCGAGCGTCATCAGCAACAACCGCAGACAATTGCCTTTGGCGACGTCGTCGTGGCTCAACAGATTTTGGCGACCACGATCACGCAGTACATTACGGTGCTGAACGAACAATGGACGGCGCTTGCGGACCTGGAAAACGTAACCCAGACGCTCGATTTAACGCAACTGGTCGAAGAGATTGAGGCCGTGCCGGTTCCACCTCCGGCCGGAAACGCGCCAGCGGGTGTTCTGCCGCCCAATGGGGCGCCTCAGCAACAGGCTCCTCAACAAGGCGCTCTGCAGCAGCAACCAACGTCGCCGGGGGCGCCGAAGCCATCGCCGCCACCAGGCCCCCAGGCGCCGCGACCGCTGCCGGGCTGATTTACTCGAATGGACAACTTGGTGCGGACTGCACAGCGGTCGGTCAATCGATCGTCCGCTGACGCACCAGGGCGTTGCTGAACAACAGCCCAGCGACCAATGCCATGGCGATCATAAACATTTGAAACGCCGTGCTGATCGCCAGATCGGTGTCTTGGCTCGCAAGCGTCTCCAAGCTGCGGTACCCGACCGAACCAGGGACTAACAGCGCGAGTCCCGGCACGACGATCAACTCGTGCGGTCGCCGCGCCCAGCGGGCATACACTCCCGCAATCAGCCCGAGCAGCAGCGACGCCAGGAACATTCCCAGGATATCGCCCACATAGTATTTGGCGATTCTGGATCCAATCAGCGCCAAGGCCGAAGCGACTAGGATCACTGGCCAATCCGCGGCCCGCGCTCGAAAACGTATCAGCGAGCCGACGCTCACGACCAATAGTGCCGGTAAGATTGCCCAGTTCGGCAGCGGGTCTGGCGGGATGTTGGAGACGTCGGGCAAGAAGTTCGAGATGGAATGGCCTACAATCACGCCAAACGTCAGCGCAAGAAACGCGACGCCAACGCCGGCAAATCTGCCTGCGCCAGAAATTAATTGTCCGCTCGCCAACTCTTCGAGCGAATCGACCAGCGCCATGCCGGGCAGCAATATGATCAACCCGGCAGCCAGCGGAATCCAGCCGCCGTACGCGCCCAAGACTTCGTCCGCCGTTCCGGCGATGGCGGCGGCGGCCATGGCGGCGGCCAGTTCGAACAATCTGCCAGGCTGGCGAACGCGGCGCATGGCAACAGCGATCAGTCCGACGGCCAGACCGACGCATGTTGCGACGCTCACCTCTCGCCAGCCGCCGCCAAAAAAGACAGAAAACGCGGCGGCACTGCAAACGTATGCCAACACGACCGCGGCGCGTCCCGGGCGACCCGTCGGTTGCATGGTGCGCTCAATGCGCGCTCGCGCCGCAAGGGGCGTGATGGAACCCAGCAGCAGTCGTTCGCTTATGACGGTCAATTGCGAGAGTCGATCGAGGTCCGCAGTGGCAGGTTGCGTGCGCAGCACAAACGTCCAAGGCCCCGTGGATCGATGGAACGAAATGATCTGGCCGGTGCCGAACGAGAGAACTTCAACCGGGACCTGAAAACGCTCCGCAATTTGGATCAAACAGTGCTCAATCCGATGCGACGGCAGCCCCACCTGTTGCAAAGCGCGCCCCAGTGCAACGATTAACTGTGCGATCTCGTTGAATTTTTCATCCGGAGAGATCGCCTCGGTAATCGCCGAATCGTAAAGGGTCTTCATCGGCGAGATTCGCAGGTGGGAACTTGGCGGGAAGGTCTGGCGAAGCGCAGACTAAAATTGTAATCGCATTCCGCGCAAACGCTACCTGAGCAGGGCGGGCGCCGTGGCCGTTGAGTCGTATAATCAGGTTCCATTTCCACCTGCGGTCAGTTTCAAGGATCTTTGAATGGCACTATTTCAACGGCTGGATCATGTCTCGATCGGCGTTATCGATCTGGAGAAGTCGCTACGGTTATTCGTGGACGTGCTGGGCGGAGAACCCCTGCCTGACCGTGGCGAAACGCCGAGTGAAGGATTCCGCTGGGCGACGTTCAAGCTCGGCGGTAAAAAGCTCGAACTCGTTTCGCCGACGACGCCCGGCGAAGGAGGCGTGGGCCGATACATCGCCCGCCATGGCGAAGGTTTTCACCACATCTCAATCAGCGTCGCCAATCTGCCAGACGCGATTGCCCACTTCGAAGCAAACGGGATTCGCGTGTTGGCGGCGAACGACGAGAACCCGCTGTGGAAGCACTGTTACTTGCATCCGCAAGACACTTGCGGCGCATTGATCCAGGTCTTCGAGGAGAACGAGAAGACGCTCAGCGAAGGGGGTTGAATCCTCTCGCGTGCCAGCACACGTGGACTCAGGCGCTCACGGCTTCTGCGCGGCGGCGGCCGGCGTTGATCCGCCGGGCGAGGTCTGCCTGGACGCGAGGAAGTTTCCAACCGCCGGGCGCGGCAAGAAATCTTGGCGACCAATCCGGATCGAACTGAGCAAGAAACTCGCGCGCGGACTGCACACTGTCAAAATGCTCTCCGTAACGCAGCGCGTTAATGCCCACCTCATGCCAGAAGTGCGCGAGCGGCCCAGTTTCCTCGGCAACCGCCGGCGCCAGCCCCAGATTAAACCAGCGAAAGCCGTCGCCGCGTCCCCACTCGATGGTTTCGACCAGCAGATACGCAAGCGTTTCCGGCGGCGCCGATGGTCCACAGTGGGCGGGTTCAACGGTCAACTCTTCTCGATTCGCGCCTTGCCAGACGATTCCGAAGGCGACAATCTCGCCCTGCCGCCGGACCACGGCCAACGGACAGCCTCGCGCCTCTGCTGCCGTCCAGCGAGGTTGCGCCGGGGATTGCTCCATGGCCAATCCCCCTTGGATCAAACGCCACGCGTCGCGCAGCTTGTGGCATTCGGCGTATAACGCGCGGGCGACTGGCGGCCGGACAACTTCGAACGTGCAGCTCTCCGCGACCGCGCGCGCGTGCGCGGCGCGTAGCTCGCGGCGGGCGGGATGCTCTAACTGAAACTCTGGCAGCGACACGCGGGCTACATCCCCCAGCGGAAACACCATTAACCCCAGGTCGACATAGAGCGGCAACAGGTCGCTGGCAACCTGATAAAAGGCAGGCCAGCCGCCGCGGCTTTCGCACATTTCTTTGAACTGCCAGGCGAGTTCCGCCGATTCCGCCTCTGGGCCCAGCGGATCGCCGAGCGAAACCCAGGTCGACCTTCGAGTGATGTACTGCAAGAGCGCCGTTTGCGCGGCGTTCATCCGCAACGATACTTCGCGCAGCAGCGGCGTGGGAATTGCGCGCGGCGAACTCTCCAGGATCTTCGCCACAGCTGCCAACTCGGCCTGATTGGGCGCGAGCTCTTCGCCGCGTGAACCGCGCGCAAACCACAGGGCGACGGCGGCGATCAGCACGACAACCGCTACGCCGACGCCAGCCCGGAGCATTCGCGAGATATCACCGGCGTGGGACATCTGCCACCACAGGCCGTGTGAGTAAGCATCATCCTTGCCTACAAACAGCCCCACCCAAATAGCTCCGACAAGCACCAGCACCGTCGCGGTGAGCCACCCAATGGTATAAGGCTCGCCCGCCAGCGACACGCGTCGGTAGAAATATCGTCGGCACGGAATCAACATTGCGAGCATCGTCGCGACGATCAGCGCCTCCTCGACATCGGCGCTCCGCAACAGCGCAGCGATGACGCCCGCGCCCAGCATGCCGACGGCGAGATGATACGCGCTCAACAATCGCTGCTGCAAGCCGCGGGCGACGATCAGCAAACCCATGCCCAGCATGGCGCCACTGATGTGCGCAATTTCAATGAGCGGAAGCGGGACGATGTCCGCGGCCCAGGTCCAGCGTCCGAAGGAACGAGGCAAGGCGCTGGTAAGTAATAACACAGCGCCGCCGGCGAACGTGGTCACAGCCAACAGTGGCGGCACGACGAGCGGTCCCCAGCGGCCAAACATGTCGGCAAATCGGGCAACCGCGGTCCGTTGCCGCAGGGCTTCATGAATTGCCAACATGGCTACCGCGACTGTCAGCGGCGCCAGATAGTAAGTCAGCCGATAGGCGACGATCGACGCCATCAGCGCGGACTTGTCGCTAGGGGCCAGCATCAGCAACAACACGGCTTCGACCACGCCCAAACCACCGGGGACGTGGCTAACGATTCCCCAAAACTGCGCGATCAAAAAGATTCCCAGGAAGTCAAAAAACGAGACTTCGATGCTCGCGGGCAGCAGCACATACAGCACGCCGGCCGCGGCCACCAGATCGGCCGAGGCAATCACCATTTGTTGTCCAGTGTATTGAATCGGAGGCAACGAAAGCTTCCAGCCGCGCACTGTGAGGCCACGGGTTCGCAACCCACTCGCCAGCAGGTAAATCGCCACGCCGGACAACAGCGCCACGCCGATCGGAAAAACTGTGGTGATCGGCAGATACTCAATCGGCGGTATCGGGAGCGGTTTCACGACAAAGACCACGCCGGCCAGTGTGCAGTACCCCAAAACGAACGTCAGCGTGCAAAACGCAATCACCTTCACAATTTCGACCGGAGAGAGGCCGAACGTGGAATACAGCCGGTAGCGCATCGTCGTGCCACCGAGGATCGCGCCAAAGTTGTATCCGCAGACATAACTGACAAACGAGGCCAGCGCAATCCGCGGATACGCCAGCGACCGTCCCAGGTAGCGCAGAGCCAACCAGTCGTAGCCGGTCAACAACAGATAGCTACTGGCGGTCAGCAGCGCAGCCGCGGCCAACTGTCCCCAGCCCAGTTGCGACATACTCTGTTCGATGTCGCTGAGTTTGTAGGACCGCAGCTCCCGGTGCAGCACGTAGATCGCGGTGATGAAGACCAACAATACCGCTAACGATCCGGCGGCGCCGAGCAGCCTGCCCGCAAGCGAGCGCGCAGCCCCTGGCGCCGTCGGTGGACTGGACGTCATGCGGGCACTCCCCGCGAGGGCGCGGCGAGCAATTGGCAAATCGGCGAGATGGAAAAGACAATCAGCATTTGCCCAGGCCCGTAGGTCAACCAGACGGCCTCGGTCTGCCAGGCGATCGATCCGCGAAACATGCCAATCGCCAATATCATATCGCTCGCAAAAAATAGCGCTGCGCCTGCGGCCAGCATCGTGAAGCGACGGTCCTGCACGGCCAGGCCTGTCGCCAGGCCAGCGGTCGTCGCAAGGAGCAACGAGTAAATCAGTGCCGGCCAGACCAGAGCGCTGGTCTTTTCTGTCGCGCCCAGGTAGGCGATCGCGTACCAGCCTATTACGGCAATTGCCAACCACAGGGCAAGCGAACCGTATCGCGGACCTGGTTTCAGGCATCCAGTTCGGCGCGCGGCGATCTGACATCCGGAGATGTAAAACAGATGCCCCAGTCCAAAGGCTGCGATTCCGCCCAGCACGCCCCGTCCCATGGGCGCAACCTTGTTCAACAGATCGGCGTTATAGAAGTCCCCAATCGCGCCCAACGTCATGCCAATCGCCATGCACAGGGCGAATATTGCGGCGCTCGACCGCATGAAACAGGCCCAGGCAAACCAGCCGGCGACGACCAGCGCCACGGAAGACCCCATCCGCAAACAAGTGGCGGCCGGCGTTCCGTGACCGTTGCCAAGCCGACCGACAGCCATGGCGGCAATCAACAGCGCGGCCCAGACCACAAATAGGGCCAAAAGCGGGGCGCGCTGTTCGTTTTTTAAGGGGACCGCTTGGGCGGGGCGAGTCATCGTAGCAATCTATGATGTTGAGCCTTGGACCGCAAGAATGCGACGCCCGAGTGAAGCTTACCACCCGACTGGCTCCCCCCGCACAATCTTTTGTGGTTAGTTTTTTCTTGTATCGGCGTTTCCGAATCTTTACTCTCCGCGATTGCACGGGTGGCTGGCAGGAAGTTCCTGCCAAGCGGTCAGCTCGTACAACATTTGTCAGGGGAGACGCTCATGACGACACGCACGAGGGTTTGGAGGGAGAGATCCCGGCGACTTGTCGCCGCGGTTGCTTGGACGGCAGTCTTCGCATTCGTCCAAGTGGCGTCAGCGGACTCCAAGACGGCGACAATCAGCAACATCATGCTGAGTTACGCGGCGGATTGCGACACGCCGGCGGCCAATATCAATCTGGGCAACATGTCCATCAATCTAAACAACGCCACCAGCGGTCCTGGTCGCGGTATCGACGCGTTGTTCAGTGTCAATCCGGCAGTCAACAACACAAATGCGCCAAATCTCTGGGGGAGCTTTGATCTGCACTGGGTGCAGTTCATCACGTATGACGACGCGCCGGCGACGGTCGCTGGCGTGCCGGCCGGCGCTCTCGGCCTTCCCTTTCCGGTGATGGACACGCCGCCGAATGGTTGGGATTACATCTATAAGGACACCAACGGCGACAACTCGATTTCGGCCGCCGAGCGAATTCCGACCAATACCGATGGCGTCGGCCTGGTCGACGACGCGAACGACATCCTTCCTTGGTATCAGACGACGGAAGAGGAGCAAGGCCTCGCCGGATTTGGCAACACCGCCCCGAACTGGGGCCTGGGGATTTTCGACAAAGGAATGCAGTATGGTATCAAGGATCTTCCTGGCTTTCCCGGGCCCGGCGCCGAGACAACGGACTTCAGCACGTTTCTGGTCGCCGTCCCCAAATACACCTGCGAAGACGGCGACTGCATGGGCCTCAACCAGATGCTGGTGCTCGCGGGATTCGATTGGAAGTGGAGCCGGGACAACGAGATCCTGAGCCTGTTCGCCCCCAGCCAGTTGGCCAGCGCCGCCGCCTCGATCAATCAGGCCCTGATCAATTCGAGCTTTACGGGGGACTGGCAAGCCGTCAACAGCGGCACGATCTGCGCTCCAGAACCGGCGACTTGGATGCTGTTGGGAATGGCGATGACCGGATTGGTCGTCGCCGGGCGACGCAACCGCCGCGCGGCATGAGATCGAATAGCGATCGCAATTTAAAAATAAAGGCAGGAAGCGCGTCGTGCGCTTTCTGCCTTTTTATGCGCCATGATGCAATGTCGCGCAGCGATCGAGAAACCTGCGCGAGGCCGCTTAGTTCTGCGGAGGATTATGAATCCACTTGTTGCCCCACTTGTGGTACAGATCGTCCAAAAACGCCTGCCACTCGGCTGGTGTGCGCGATTTTGGATAGACGATCGGCGTGACGGGTTTGTTGG
>Ga0105047_10010535_pt1 | contig 15093 bp, 12 predicted proteins | sample MAT04_FD_78384 | JGI IMG/M metagenome (GOLD analysis project Ga0105047, IMG submission 78384) | Freshwater microbial communities from Lake Fryxell liftoff mats and glacier meltwater in Antarctica - MAT-04 (megahit assembly) | ecosystem: Environmental > Aquatic > Freshwater > Ice > Liftoff... | reverse complement strand
TGCCTGGAACCGCGCCGACCGCGCCGTCACCGGCGACCGCCGCTAAGCTTTCTGAAACGATCTGACACACAGGCGGCCCGGAGAAATCCGGGCCGTCTTTTTATTTCACAAAGATGCCGGCAAGTCGTTCCTCGCAGTGGCGGTCATTGAACGGGCGCGATACAATGACCGCTCAATTCACGCGAGGGTTCCGTATGCAACGCATGCTCGTTCTGCTCCTGCTCACGTCGCTGACATTTGCAACTCAGGCCGCCGATCCGGTTCTGCTGGAGCTCGGTTCACCCGCGCCGGATTTCTCGCTTCCAGGCGTCGACGGCAAGACGTATTCGCTCAACGATTTTGCGCAGAGCAAAATTCTGGCGATGGTCTTCACCTGCAATCACTGCCCCACCGCGATCGCCTATGAAGAGCGGCTCAAGAAAATCGCCGAAGAGTACGGACCCAAAGGCGTCGCGATCGTCGCCATCAATCCCAACAACGCGCGCGCCGTGCGGCTCGATGAGCTCGGGTATACGGACCTCGGCGACAGCCTGGAGGAAATGAAGATCCGGGCCGCGCACAAGAAATTCAATTTCCCGTACATCGATGACGGCGACAAGCAGGATCTCTCCAAAGCCTGCGGCGTCAAAGCCACGCCGCATGTCTTCATCTTCGATGCCGATCGCAAGCTGCGCTACAGCGGCCGCATCGACGACAACGAGCGCGAAGAGTACGCAAAAGTGCCGGACATGCGCAACGCGCTCGACGCGCTTCTGGCCGGAAAAGAAGTCGAAGTCAAGCAGACCAAGGCGATGGGCTGCTCGACGAAGTGGATGGCGAAAGAAGAGACCGTCAAAGCCTACAACGCCAAGCTCGCCGCCGAACCGGTCACGCTCGAACCCGCCGACGAAGAGGTGCTCAAGGGCCTTCGCAAAAACGAGACGGGCAAGCTGCGTCTCGTCAACTTCTGGGCCACCACCTGCGGCCCGTGCATCACCGAATTCCCCGACCTGGTCACGATCAACCGCATGTATCGCGGGCGCGCGTTTGAACTGGTCACCGTCGCGTCCAATTTTCCCGACGAGCAAAAAGAGGTGCTCGACTTTTTGCAGAAGAAGCAGGCCTCCTGTAAGAATCTGATCTTCGGCGGCACCGATAAATACAAGCTCGCCGCCGCCTTCGACCCCGATTGGGACGCCGCGCTGCCGTACACGATGTTGATCGGGACGAAGAACGAAATCATCTACAAGAAAAGCGGTCCTTTCGACGTTCTCGAACTGCGCCGCGCCATCGTGAAGGCGCTTCGCGAATTGAACCAGGGCCGCGTGATGGATGAGCCGAAGAAGAAAAAGTAGGACTTGCTGAGAGGAAAAAACCGATATTCGGGTTTCGAGCTTTTAGATTCGTACACAAAGGATGATTTCATGAAACTGCATCTGCTCGGTGTCCTTGCATTTGTCCTTCTACTTTCCGGTTGCGACAAGGACGACTGCTGTCCCGATCGCGTGGGTTCGGCGAAGGGTTCCAGCGCGGAGCACGCGACCGCTTCGATCGCCGAACCGGGCCAGCATGCGGCCTCGTTCCAGCGACCGATTATCGTCTCCGGCCAGTATTTGATTTATCTGCCAAAAGATTATGCCGCGAACAAGGAGCGCTATCCGCTGATCCTTTTCCTGCACGGGTCCGGCGAGCGCGGCGAGAACATCGACCTTGTTGCGGTGCACGGCCCGCCCAAGCTTGCCAAGGAGAAAGATTTTCCATTCATCATCGTCTCGCCGCAGTGCCCGCCCGATGAGGCGTGGTCGCCAAGGGTGCTCAACGGTCTGCTCGATGAAATCAGCGCCAAGTACCGCGTCGACGCCGAACGCGTCTACGTCACCGGCCTGAGCCTCGGCGGCATGGCCACCTGGGCGCTGGCAATAAATAATCCGCACCGCTTCGCCGCGATCGCGCCGATCTGCGGGTTCGGCGATAGCAAGCGCGTCGCCCGCATCGGAAAGCTTCCGGTGTGGGTCTTCCACGGTGCGAAAGACAAAGCCGTGCCCATCGCAAGAATGGAGGCGACCGTCAAGGCGCTCAAAGATGCCGGCGGGGATGTGAACGTGACTGTCTATCCGGACCTCGAACACGATTCCTGGACGACGACATACAATAATCCCGAATTGTACGAGTGGTTTTTGAAACACCGCCGCATCCTCGATTAACGGAGAGACCGCATGACGATTCGAATTCTGATCAGCCTGGCAATGCTCTCACTTTGCGCGACTTCAGGCGAGCCCGATTGGGTCGCGGCGATGAAGGCGGTGCACGCCAAGGGCGGCTGGCAGAAGGGCAGCGTCAGCCAGATCGGCGATTCGATCACGTACACCAAAGCGTTCATGGCCGGAGTGGCATGGGGCGAGCCGAAGGGCAATGAGTGGAAGCCGCTGCATCAGCGCGTCACTGGCAAACTTCTGAATGAACGCAAGGGCGCCGAGCACTGCAATTATTCCGGATGGACGGCCGAGCAGGGTCTCGCGAAAATAAAATCAGTGCTGCAGGCGGAGAAGCCCGAGATCGCCATAGTCATGTACGGCACCAACGACGTTATCCGCGGCGTGCCGCTCGAAAAGTATAGCGCGCAGATGGCGCAGATCATCGACGCTTGCCTGGATGCCGGCTGCGTGCCGATTCTCTCGACGATCCCGCCCATGCTTAATAAGGAGGGGCAGGTCATCGCCGCCAATCAGACGCTGATGAAACTTGCGGCCGGGAAGAAGATTCCACTGGTCGATTTCCATGCCGCAATCCTCGCGCGCCAACCCGGCACAGCCTGGGACGGAACGCTGCTGGGAAAAGGCGACGTCCATCCCAGCGGCGGCGAGAACATGACCTTCACCGAAGAGAATTTAAAGAAGTGCGGATATGCGCTGCGCAATTTTCTGACCTGCACGGCAATGAAAGATGTCATCGAGAAGTGTTTCTGACAACAGCTTTAAACTAAAATTCGTTGTCTCCTTTTTACAACTTGTATTCTGTTGCTAAAAACACTATATTATACTATTCTGTGTAATTTTACTGACAACTGCGTGGAATGTCTTTGCCGAAGGCATCGATGACATCAAAATTTCCACTGATCCAGACGGCTATTCAGCGCGAGATCTCGCGCCGTTAACTGGAAAAGTCAATCGAACATCCACAACGACCTCAACAAATTACACATTAACAATAAAGGCAACTGATGAAGAAGGAAATGTTTCAACGGAGTCGAAGTCAAACATTACGAAATTTAAATATGGACTTCGCACATTAGGATTAAAAGCTGGAGTAATTACCCTCACTGCTTCTGATTCAGATCAACACACTCAGAAAAATAAAGAGAAAGATGGAGCTTCCGTTCTAATAACCGTAGATCTTGTCGACTTGAGCGTTGTCAAAGGCGACAGCGCTGCAACGGCGAGAAACGTTGATGACGACGGAGACTTGATCGCAAGTATTATAATTGATGTTAAAATTAAGGTAAAAGCGCCGCCGAAAGGAGGCAAGCTATTGGCAAACGCTACACATAAAGATCCAAAAAACGCAGCAGTTAAGCAAGCCAAAAAACATGCAAAAATCCGTGAAACAGAAGCCGACGTATCAACGCTTACTTTTCAAATAAAAAGGCCTGATTTAATAGCAGCAGCAGGCACCGTGGTTGACGTGGAAATTTCTTACGATAAAAGCGGAGTAACCATTACCGACACATTACAGCTGAAAGTTACCGGTGGTCCTGGCGGACCACCACCACCGCCAGATTTGGAATTTTGATGTGTCACTGACGAGAAGCCTGCCGCTACTGCTAGCGCTTGTTGCGATTTATTCAACAGCGCAAGAGCCAACACCTGACCTGAAGGCGGCGGCAAGCGATGCGCGGAATCTTCTTAAATCGGATGAAGAACACATTCACGCGGTCGGTATTATTGGGCTCGTATACGCAAAGCCTAATTCAATAGCTTCGGGAATTTTGTTAAAGGAACTTATTGATGATCCTAGGAATCCACATCTGACTCGGCAAGCGGCCTTGCGTTGGCTGACAGAGCCCCAAATCAACACGACACAGGAACGCAAGGATGATGTTGTTAAGTATCTTTTGACACGGCTGGCACTGAAAAATAACGATGCAATCAACGAGCAAGTCCCTTACGCGCTTCATGCGTTGCCAGGCAGCCTCGCGCGAGAGGACGTTCAAAACGTTTTGATGAGTGTTGTCGAGGATCCATTTTCAAACGTTTTTACTCGTGCCAAATCCGCGCACGTACTTGCTCAAGTAAGGAAGGACGATAAGAATCTCGCTACGGCAGCAATGCGTGCGCTTTACACCGTTGAGCGGGCGCAAAATCTGTTGGCAACCGTTCTAAAAACCATCACAAACAAACATTTCGAGGATGCCCAGACGTGGGAAAAATATCTTGCCGGAAAGCTGGAACCGGATGTCCTCCCTCCGCCAACTGTGCTAGCACCCAAACTGTTAAGCAAGCAATTTCAGACCTGGCTTTCGGGTTTGGATTATGTCCGGGAATTTAAGTTCGATGACAAAGGTGGCTGCACACATAGTTCACAGACATTGAAAGTTCAATTGCGCACTCGGGCGCCGAAAAACGTTGGTTTGATGTTATACGCGGATGCTATTCTTATCGAACTTCGGGATAAAGCTGGAAAAAACTGGCAGCGCGACCCTTTACGCGGAATGGGCGGGATCGAATATTTAAAAACTTGGTATCATGATGGCCATGATCCGGATGTTGCGAAAGATAATTCCTTTGAGCAGACTCTTTTTCTAAGTAACCTCCCTCTTAACGATTTCAACGCATCTAGCTTAAAGGCTCGTATGACTGTTAAGTTTGGAACGGTGGTATCGCTTGAAATTGACAATCCAATTTCTTTGGTCGGCAAGAAGCTTGAGAATGCCGAGCTACTGGCTGTTACTATGAGCATTGAAACGATCTCCGGCAGCGAAATAACGTTTCGACATACCACCGATCGAGCAAAAGTAGGATTGCTGCAAGGTGTCAGATTCTACGATTCCGCAAACAACGAGATCAAATGGAATCACATTAAATCTATAAAACATGACAACGCGACCGAAAGCCAGGTATTCAGGCTTAAACAGGATTTTCCAGCCAATGGACGAATTGTGATCGATGTGCTGAGCAATGTTCAGACAGAGAATTTGTCGTTCGAGTGTGATATTCCCCAAAACGAGGTTATTAAGCCACCTCGGCCGCCGCTCGGACCTTAGTTTTAAAACCAATTTAGATAGTCGGTATTAGCGAAGGCGGACTGGCAGCCGCCGCGCAGCCTGTTACGATTTCGCCATTATGCACCGGCATCGAAATAGCATCCTTGCGTTTCTCTCTCTAGCGGTCGTGTTGCTTGTTCTCAGCGGCTGCGAGGAGATGAAGAATCTCGATCCGCGCGAGCGGGCCGAGTTGCAGCGCGTCTTCGCCGAAGCCCGCACGCTCGACGAGATGGGGCGCTACCACGAAGCCCTCGTGCGCTATGAAACGATCCTCGCGCGCCATCCGGAGTACATGTCCACGCGCATCAACGCGGCCATGTCGGCCTACGATTCGGGCCAGTACCAGAAGGCCTGCGATCACTTTCTGGTTCTGCATAAAGTCGGACCCAGCGACTGGTTTGTGATCCGCAAACTGATTCAGTGCAACGAGCGGCTCGAGCGCCCTGATGACGTGGCAAAATACCGCGCCAAGCTCGAGACCCTGCGCCAGGCGACCGGCAACGTGGCGTTGAAACATTACGAAGGCCTGACGCGCGATTACATTCCCGTCGGCAGCATGCATCTGATCGGATATGAGTTTTTCGAACCGCGCAAGCATGGGCGGCTCTGGTTCTTCCGGCTCGAAGACAAGAACAAAGCACCGGTCAGCGCCTTCCTGCTTGAGGCCACGCCCTTTCACGATGCCAGCGGGCGGCGCATGTTTTCGCTGGTGGAATCGGCCAACGGCTGGCTGCGCATCTGGCACGTGGGCATCGATGGCCGCGATTACAAATGGACGCGCGATGTTGTGCTGGAATGCCTGCAGGGAAAGCGCCAGCCGCTGGTGACCAAACCGCTGCCGCCGGATTACGAGGCGCTCGCCGCGCCCGACACCATTCAGGCGCCCGCCGGCACGCGAACTCCGGACGCGTCGCCAACGGCAACACCCGATGGCCGTTCGGGAAAGTCTGGCGCGGGCAAATAAAAATGAAGCCAGCTTCGGCGACTCCTTCTCTTCATTTTTCTCGAACCGGCATTGCCATGCTGCTGTTAAGCCTGTTTGCGTGTGCGTGTGCGGCGGAGAGGGATCCGGTCGCCGAGCACATTCGCCAGGGTCGCGATCACTTTCAGAATCGGCAGTACGACGAGGCCCTCTATCAACTCACCGCTGCATTGACGCTCAAACCGGCCGATAAGACCGCGCGTTTCATGGCCGGATTGGCGGCCTACTGGGCCCGCCAGCCGGAACTGGCGCTCGATCACTGGAACACGTTTCTCGACAGTGCCAAGCGAAACACCGAAGAGGAATTTCAGGCCGAGACGCACCGCGTCATGGCACTTTCGGCGATGAAACAGATCGAGGCCGCCGAGTCGGTCGTCGAACGCATCTACGAACTGCGCCGTGACAAGGTCAAGACGGCGCGCGAGTCGCGCGGATATGTGCGCGAGCATTTCTACATTCCGCCGCCGCAGGGAGGCATCGAGCTGCGCGCCGGAGTTTGGGAAGCATTCGACGATCGCGGCGAAATGCAGGAGCCCTGGGTTTTTCCGGTCTACGCGATCGTGCCGCCGGCGGAGTTGATCTCCAAGGCCGTCAAAGACGAACCGCTTGTGAAGCGCCTTTCTGTAAAAAATGTGGTGCTGCCTGGCGGCAAACCGGGATTTGTTCTCCTCGAAGAAGGCGCGGGATATACGCGCGTTTACAAACAGTGGGCGCAGCGTCCGGACTACCGCGAAGCGCGCGCGGTGCTGATCGAAGCCTTGCGCGGGAAGCTTTTGGGATTCGAAGAGAAGACGATTGAGAATGAGGGTCAGTTTGCGGTGATACGCGCGGCGCCGCTTGCTCCGCCTGTCGCCGCGAATACGGCTTTGCCCGCGAAGCATGTTCAGGAACCCGCGCAACCCGCGTTGAAACTTCCAGATGCGCTGCCGGAGCGCAAGCCCACGGCGAGCGATCTGGCCGTCGGAGCCAAACTGGCGGCGATGGGGCTCGATCCCGAACCGGCCCGCATGCTGACCATCGCGGCTCGCTTACTGGATGTTGATTTTGATATCACACGCCTGACGCGGCTTTCGATGAGCGATGCGCCCGCCGGAGAACGCTATATCCAGGAATTGAAGGCGCGTTCGCCCTTTGCGCAGGAAGACGCGGCGGAACTGGTCGACCTTGTCAACCACGCCCGCTCGCAGCATGTGGCAACCGTCTTTGAGAAAATCCCCAAGCTCGGTGCGCGCAAACCGTATCTCGATTACGTGCTGCTCACCGCGCTCAATACGCGCGGCAAGGAAATGCCGCAGGCGTTGCTGAAAGAGTGCCTGCTCAATCCTGACCTGCTGGTGCGCCAGACCGCGGCGCTGATGTTGGCTCGGCTCGGCGATCGCAAGGCGCTGGGACAACTGTTCCTGGAAATCGAGCAGAGCGACGCCGGCGGGCTGGCCATTATCAATGTGGCGCTGGAAGAACTTCTGGGGGATGCGATTGGGACTCCGCCGCCGGACGATCCGAAAAATGCCGCGCTGATCAAGGCCTGGCAGCAGCAGGCCGCGAAGTGGTGGCGGCATAACGAGAGCAAATTGAAACACAATCCCGAACCCGGAGCCAACCAGCCCTGGTGGAAATAATTCAAATCTTTGAAAATTTTGTTCAAGTTTGAGATCAAATTCACAAGAATAGACTTCAAACTTTTGCGTGTCACGTTATGACGTACGCACGTTGATTAACAACGGGGGAGCAAATGATGTCTGCAGCCGTGTTTGAAACTCATTTTCCTGACTTGAAATTGCGCGCACGCGGCAAGGTTCGCGACGTTTACGACCTGGGCGACAAGCTTTTGATCGTCAGCTCCGACCGACTGAGCGCCTTCGATTGCGTCCTGCCTACCCCCATTCCCGACAAGGGAAAAGTGCTCAACGGCCTCTCGCGATTCTGGTTTGAATTCCTGGCCGACATGCCGCGCAATCATCTCATTACGACCGAAGCAAAAGAGATGGGCCACGGCCTGGAGAAATACGTCGACATTCTTGCCGGCCGCTCGATGCTGGTCGTCAAGACCGATGTCTTCCCCGTCGAATGCGTAGTGCGCGGCTACCTGATGGGATCGGGGTGGAAAGAATACCAGGCAAAAGGCAATGTTTGCGGCATTACTTTGCCCCGCGGTTTGAAGAATGGCGCAAAGCTGGATCAGCCGATCTTTACGCCGTCGACGAAAGCGACCACGGGACACGACGAGAATATCAGTTTCGAACAGGCGTCGGAAACCATCGGCACGCATAACGCCGACCGGCTGCGCAAGCTCTCGATCAATATTTACGAACGCGCCGCGGCGCATGCCCTGACCAAAGGCATCATCATCGCCGACACGAAGTTTGAATTTGGAATGTACGAGGGTGAGATCATCCTGGTCGACGAAGTGCTGACGCCGGACAGCTCGCGTTTCTGGCCGCGCGACCAATGGACGCCGGGACAGACGCAGCTCAGCTTCGACAAGCAGTTCGTGCGCGATTACCTGGAAGGCATCGGCTGGAACAAGCAGCCGCCGGCTCCGGAGTTGCCCGAAGGCGTGGTGATGAAGACGCGCGAAAAGTACGTGGACGCCTACCACAAGATTACAGGCAAGACGGATCTGAAATAAAAGCTACCCTTCACGAGTGAGGAGGGCCATGTCATGAACGAATCGCCTTCCTTAATCGATCGCTTTTTCTGGCCAGCGACCGTCCTGGCCGTGCTGGTTCTGGGCGGATTCGCGACCGTCATTTACAAAACACTTACGAGACCATCTCCGCAAATTGCTGCAGCGCGAAACGTTGAGCCCGCAGCGTTGATTCCATCCACAGAGATGCAGCCGGCAGTGCCGAAAAAAGTTCTCACCGCCGAGCAAGCCGCAGCCATGGACGCTTTACGCACGGAAGCGGAACAAGACAAACAGGCGTCGAACGCTGCTGGAAGTTTTGCGATTGGCGCGCTGCCGGTCGCGGTCGAAACGGCCGTGCCGAAAGCGGAGATGGAAGAAGAATCGCCTTATGTTGTTCCGGCCAACAAACCGTTTATCACGCGCGAGGGATTCGAGCAGCAGGCTGCGAAAATGGAAGCAGCGCGAAAGGCCGCCGCCAAGCTGAAGCCGAAGCCGGCTGTTGTTGTAAAGCCCGCCGCCACGCCTGCAGCGGCAACTCCGTCCACTGTTGCGGCGGCAAAGCCGGCGTCGCCTCCGGCGATGCTGGGCGTGGCCAGGCCGCACGTTTACGTGACAAAGGATGGGCGCCGCATTGCGGTGTTGAAGACCGTTGATCTCGGCGATTCTTACGGATTAAAAACGGCGGCAGGACAGATACTCACGATATCGAAAGATGATATTACCGAAATAATTAAACCTTAATTTGAAAAATGCGCGGATGAATTTGGTATTCTTTTCGCTCGAATCTGGTCGGGTCATCTAAGGGAGTGCGCCGCAATGGAAATTGAAAAACTTACAGAAATGAAAGACTGGGAGTTAATGTGGGAGGCGCAGAAGGCCGAGGACGTTGGGGCACTATTGGTGTTTAAACGCAGCCCGACGTGCCCGGTCAGTCATGCGGCCGAGCGCGAATTCCGGTCGTTTATAGGCGGGCTTCCGGCTTCGAAAGATTTGCGCGTCGTGTCCGTCGATGTGATCGAGCAGCGTCCGATTTCTCAGCGCATCGCAAAAGATACCGCAATCCGGCACGAGTCGCCGCAGGCGCTCTTAATCAGCCGCGGGCAGAATATTATTTTCAACGAAAGCCACGGAGAGATCACCGCCGAGATTCTGGAGAAGGCGCTGATTCAGGCGAAAATTTGAGTCAGCTTTCTTCAGACGAACTTGCGTGGTTGGTTGAATGAGCATGAGTGTGGTTTCGGAGTATCTGATCAATCGTCGCCGGAAAAACATCACTACGGAGGATACTTGATGGCAACTGAAGAACAGGTTCGCGCGGCCGGGCATTGGCTGGTGGATAAGAAGATCCCCGCGCTCAGCATCGAGCAGGGCACCGTGCTGGTGCAGATTATCGACGCGCTGAATAAGCAAGCGCCCAGCCTGACCGACGCCGCGCTGAGCGAACTGCTCGATCAGTACAGAGGCGCCTTGAAAACAGTCGCCATGTTTTCAGCCATACATCAAAAAGCGATGATCGAAAAACTCGAGCGGCTCAAGGATATGGGCGGGCCCGGCCGATCGGATTTAAATTGAAGATTGGGATGAAAGTTTAAATTCTATCACTTCACTTAATCAATGCGCGACTCAATAGTCTTCCCACCTTTAGCGCTACTTCTTCGCTTCGACTTTCTTCGGCGTGATCGTCAGGCGGATCGAATTGCTCGGATAAACGCAGCGCACGTTCTTGCCCTTCTCGGTGCCGACGGGAACCTGGCCGTCGCCGTTGACCATGAAACTGTAGGTGCCTTCCTCCATCTTATCGGTATTGAGCGTCAGCTTGCCTTCGTTCTGGCCCGACTCGATATTCTTGACGGGAATCTCCAACCCCTTGGGCATCTGGTATCCGGCGCCGGTGAGCTGCACCGCGTTGGTCATCGTGGCGCTGCGCATCAGCGCAAAAGTCAGATTGATCTGCTCGCCTTTGGCCACGGTGAATTCGATTGGCGATGCGGTGAGCGCGAACGGCGCTTTCTCGCGCACGGCCAGCACGATGCTGCGCGTCATGCGCGCCAGCGCCGGCGTGTTGACCGTGTCCCAGACGATCGCTCCACCGCGCACCTGCCGCACCAGCTTTTCCATCACAGGCGGAACGACAGGAGCCGGCGGCGCGGCCGCTGCAACTTTATCATCCTTCTTCTCGGCAGGCTTCTCGTCCTTCTTCGCCGCTGCTTTGTCGTCCTTCTTCTCAGCAGGCTTTTCGTCTTTTTTCTCAGCCGGTTTTTCGTCCTTCTTTTCAGCAGGCTTCTCGTCCTTTTTCTCCGCGTTCTTTTCGTCCTTTTTCGCGACTTTGTCTTCTTTTTTCTCGGCTGGCTTGTCTGCCACTGCAACGGCGGGAGCCGCTGGCGGCGCGACGAAGACGGGGCGCTCGCTGGTGGCGACGATCTCGATCTCTTTCTCGGAGAGCGCGGCGTCGGGTGAGGCTGTGACGATCAACTGGCCCCACTTCACTCCGGGTCCAATGGTGATCGGCTCTGCCGTGACACCCGCGGGAAGATTGCGCGCCTCAATGGTGATCGGCGCGTTATGCCCGTCGAGCCGCCAGACCAGGATATCAAGCCGCTCGCGGCCGCCTTGAGTCACGACGTGCGAATCGACTTTGATCTCGTCCGGGGGCGAACAGATCACGCGGAAATCCGGCTGCGGATCGCGTTGCACGCGCAAGCGGTAAACGAACTGCTCGCCGCCCTGCACCTGGCGGAAGAGATGCTCCAGCCGCAGCACAAAATCCCCGTCGGCCGGGGCGGTGAAAAGATGCGAAATGTCGCGCGAGTTTGAGGTGAAGCGAAGCTGCCCGATGTTCTCGCCATTGTCCTGCGGGCTGGCCAGCACGCTGTCGTCGGCCTTGAGGATTTCCATGTCCGGGTCGGCCGGCGAACCGATGCGGCTGGCGACCACGTCGATGCTGAACTTCTCATTTTTCTTCGCGGTAAAGATGAAGAAGTCGGGATCGCGAGGAGCAAAGTGCCCCGTCACTGCGCAGGGAATCTCCAGGCGCTGCGCCTGCGCGCGGTTGTCATTGGGCTCTTTTTCGGTCATCTGCGGAAGCGCATCGAAGATCAGCAGCTTCGCGTTGGAACTGCCGGACTCGGATTTGACGCGCACTTCCATGCCGTCGAGGTTGGTCGACCAGGGACGGACCAGTTCGTTCATCTTGAGCAGTGCGAGTGGGTCGCTGGGCACCTCGATTTTCTTGACGATCTTCTGCAGCGGCCGGCCGTCGATCATCAGTTCCGTCTTCTCTCCGCCAGGAAGATTACGTCCGAAGATCGTGATGTCGCTGCTCTTGCCAGGCGGCGCGCCGGCAGGCGAAAGGAAATCGATGTACGGTCCGGTGCCGATGCTGAGCCTGTAAAAATAATCCGCGCTGCCGTTGTAGGTAAAATCGGTGATCTTGACGAAGTAGTCGCCGTCGGACGGCACATCGAAATCGATGAACGGATCGCGCTTCTCGTCGCGCACGTCGGAGTCCTGGCTCATCGCGATCTGCTTGCCGTCACTCCCGTACACCCACATGAATCCATCCAGCCTGGAATCGATGCGCCAGGCGTGGCATTCGACCAGCACGCGCTGATCTTTTTTGGCGGAGAAGACATACCAATCCACGTCTTCGCTGGCGCCGATTTTTGCGTTGATGATGCTGTTGAGTTCAACGCGCGTGGCTTCGGGCTTGGTGTTGTTCGGCTCTTTTTCAGTGCATTCAGCAACGTCGCCGACGACAAAGGTGCGCTGGTTGCTGACGCCCTGCTTGCCGACAAAACGAACGTCGTAATCGCCGGCCGGAACATCTTTTCCAACCGAGACTTTGAATAGAACGCGCGGCTGATCCTCCGCTTTTTTCAGCGGCCCGCTGATCTCAAATCGTTGCGCGGTAATCCCTGGATTACTGAAATAAAGTCCGGTCGGATCATCCAGATTTGCGCCGCCGAACTCGACAAGCACCGTCGTCCCCTGACGGGCGCCTGTCGGATTGACGCTTAATAGTCGCGCGCTGGCGTAAGGCGTGCTCGCGGCTTGAGCCGCGAATGTAAAAGTCAAAAGGCAGAATGCAAAAGTAACGGCGAGTCTTCTCGCGACAGTGGTGCGGGCCTTTGCGCCCGCACGATCCGCCGCTCCTGCGCGCGCGGGCAGAGACGCCCGCGCCTCTTTTCTTTTGCATTTTGAATTCTGCATTTTGCATTTTCCGCGCCAGCGGACTTAAATAATTTCCGGAATCGGCGTGCCGTAGTTGAGAATTTCGACGGGCCGGTCGGCCTCGTTGTTGTAGCTCTTTTCGCGGTTGATGCCCAGGCGGTGGTACATCGTCGCCAGCACGTCCTGCGGCGAGATGGGGCGTTCCTTGGGGAACTCGGCGCGCGCGTCGCTCTGGCCCAGCACCACGCCTTTCTTCAGTCCGCCACCGGCCATCACCACGGTGAAAACATTCGACCAGTGGTCGCGTCCGGCCGTTGCATTGATGCGCGGAGTGCGGCCGAATTCGCCCCAGAGTAGCACCAGCGTGCGGTCGAGCTGCCCGCGCTGATGCAGATCTTCGATCAGCGTGGCATAGGCAGTGTCGAACGTCGGCAGCTTCTTCTTCAGCTCTTCGAAATTATTGTTGTGCGTGTCCCAGCCGCCCATGTTGAAGGTGACAAACCGCACGCCGGCTTCGACGAGACGGCGGCTGAGCAGCGCGCTCTGCCCCCACGTATGTCGGCCGTAGCGGTCGCGCAACTTCTCGTCTTCCTTACTGAGGTCGAACGCGTCCTGCACTTTCGGCGAGGTGACCAGTTCAAAGGCCTGCTGCGAAAATGTGTCCATGCCCTGGATCACGCCCGAGGCATCCGAATCGCGGCGCATCGTGTCGAACTGCTTGAGCAACTGCCGGCGATTGTGCAGGCGTTCCATGGTGATGCCGCCCGGCGCCTTCAGGTTTCGCACTTTGAATTCTTTGCTGTTGGGATCGCCATGCGTTTCAAACGGATTGTTGGCGACGCCCAGGTACGCGGCGGCGGAACTGCGCGGCGCGGTCGGCACGGCGACGTACGCCGGATAGCCGGGCTTGACCGCGCCCAGTTCATTGCCCACGATGCTGCCGTAGCTGGGCATCTCCTGAGCAGGAATGTCGTTGGTCGGCTTGTAACCGGTGAGCAGAAAATGGCTGGCCGATTCGTGTCCGGAATCCGGATGCGTCACCGAGCGCAGAATGGTCAGCTTGTCGCAGACCTGCGCCGTGCGCGGCATGTGCTCGCAGACCTGATAGCCGGGAACGTTGGTCTTGATCGGATTGAAGCTGCCGCGGAATTCAGCCGGCGCCTGCGGCTTCATGTCCCACATGTCCAGGTGGCTGGGTCCGCCGCCCTGCCAGATCAGGATCACGCTGAGGTCTTTGTTCGCCCCGGCGATCTCACCCGCAAAAGCCTCAGCCTGCTTGCGCAGCATGCCATCGAGCGTCAGACCACCCAGCGCCAGCGCTCCAGCCTTCAGAAAATTACGCCGCGCGATGCCGTCGCAACTGCGGTAATTGCCTTGATCGACGTTGATGAACATAAGTTTATCCTTTCCAGTCCTGCTGCATTTCAGCTTCGTCTTTCGGCTTACATTTTCTTTCCCCTCCCCTTGAGGGAGGGGGTCGACAGGAGCGGGAGCGAGTGCGGGGGGAGGGGTCAGCGACGTCTAATTTTTGCTGAGCGCCTTACACCCCATTCCGCGTTCGCTCCCGGGAGCGCAGTGCGAGTAAATGTGCTGCATGACTCCTTCAAGATTTCCAAACACTTCTGAGTCCCAGATACGCAGCACGGTCAGTCCTTGCCGTTCCAAAAAATCGTGTCGAACCTTGTCGTACTTTTCTTTTGAAACATGGCTTTCGCCATCAACCTCAACTACTGTGCGCGAGGACGTGCAATAAAAATCTACAATGTATGGCCCGACCGGTTGCTGCCTCCGAAATTTTATCCCGGCGAAATTCTTTCTTCGCAAGCGGCTCCACAGGAGCTTTTCGCTTGGTGTGGGATCCTTTCGTTGTTCTTTTGCGTACACCGTCAAGTTCGGGGAGTAATGGGTTTGGCGAACAGGCATCGCTTTACCCCTCCCCCTACCCCCTCCCTCAAGGGGAGGGGAAACAACTGCAACTGCAACTGCAACGGCAACTGCAACTGCAACTGCAACTGCAACTGCAACTGCAACTGCAACTGCAACTGCAACTGCAACTGCAACTGCAACTGCAAC
>Ga0105047_10010529_pt1 | contig 15100 bp, 13 predicted proteins | sample MAT04_FD_78384 | JGI IMG/M metagenome (GOLD analysis project Ga0105047, IMG submission 78384) | Freshwater microbial communities from Lake Fryxell liftoff mats and glacier meltwater in Antarctica - MAT-04 (megahit assembly) | ecosystem: Environmental > Aquatic > Freshwater > Ice > Liftoff... | reverse complement strand
CATCCGGGCGCCACGCGACCACCACTCGCGAGATGGGACGTCCGGGCGCCACGCGACCACCACTCGCGAGATGGGACGTCCGGGCGCCACGCGACCACCACTCGCGAGATGGGACATCCGGGCCTCGTGTTGCGGCGGCACGCACGTCCACTCGCAGATCTCGCGACTGGTGCGCGCGACCGTGACCACGATGGCGATCTCGGCGAGTGCCACTCGCCCGGACGGTCACCGGCACCTTCGAGCGCGTCGGACCGGCCGGAAACGGCCAGTCCACCGTGCCGGAAGCATGGTCTCGCGAGTGACAGTCGCGCGGCGACTACCAGTCGCGCGGCGACTACCAGTCGCGCAACTGAGCCTGGCGCGAGTGACAGTCGCGCGGAGGCGGCCGACGCGGCCGACGCGGCCGACGCGGCCGACGCGGCCGACGCGCGAAGACGGCCACTCGATCGTGCCGGATCCGACCGCATCGCACGGGCACCGGCCGTCAGGGCGGCGGCGGCTCCGTCGTCCACTTCGGAGATGGGGGTTGCCAGGCTGCCATCGCATCCAGCACCTGGTCCGCATCGGATCCGACGATGAGGCCCTGGGCATGCTCATGGCTGACGAAGCCCTCGGTCGCCATCCGTTCCACCTGCGCCCGAAGACCGGCGTAGAAGCCACCGACATCCAGCACGGCACACGGCTTGAAGTGGATGCCCAACATCGTCCAGGTCCACGCCTCGAACAGCTCATCCAGGGTGCCGGCACCACCCGGGAGTGCCACGAATCCGTCCGCGAGTGAGGCTATGAGCGCCTTGCGTTCGTGCATCGAGTCCGTGATTCGCAGGTCCGTGACGCCTGTGTGGGCCAGCTCTCGGTCCACCAGCGCCTGGGGGATGACTCCGATGACTCGGCCACCGGCGCCAAGGGCACCGTCCGCCAGAGCGCCCATGAGGCCTACCCGGCCGCCGCCATAGACGAGGGTCATGCCTTGCCGCGCGATCAGGTCTCCCAGGTCGCGAGCCGCCTGCATGTACTGCGGGTCACTGCCCGGGAGGGATCCACAGAATACGGCCACGGTCATGGGTTGCACGGCCCGATGGTAGCCAGGTCGCCGGCGACGGCCTGCTCGCCGGCGACGAAGGCCTGCGACCCGGTGCTACCATCGCGACAATCGTTTCCACCCCGGTGCGACCGGAGACCGGAACGCTGCTGGCGGCGGCCATACGCAGCGACCTGAGAAGGAGGACATCCGTGGCCAGACTGCGTCTGGGCGTCATCGGCGCCGGTTCCTGGACGGTCAGCTCCCACCTGCCGAACCTCGTGCGGAGACGGGATGCGGGCGATGTCGAGTTCACCATCGTCAACCGGCGCAACCCCGAGCTGCTGGGTCGCATCAAGGATGACTTCGGATTCCAGCAGGCGACCGACGACTGGCATGAGGTCATCGCCGCGAAGCCGGACATCGTGGTCATCGGCAGCCCGCCAGGACACCACTTCGCACAGGCAAAGGCGGCCCTGGAGGCCGGTGCCCACGTGATGTGCGAGAAGCCCTTCACCATCGACCCCGCCGATGCGTGGGAGCTCGATGAGACGGTCAAGCGGACGGGCAGGCAGCTGTTCGTGTCCTACGGCTGGAATTACCGGCCGATGGTCATCCAGGCGCACCGGATCATGCATGACGACGGCATCGGTGACATCGAGCAGGTGTCGCTGCATATGGACTCGGTGACCCGCGAGCTGTTGTCGGAGACGGGTGACTATCCCGGCGCCGACCCGGCCACGGTGCCCCAGGCGGACACGTGGTCGCGGCCTGAGACGAGTGGTGGCGGCTACGGCCAGGCACAGCTGACCCACCTGCTGGGTGTCGCCTTATGGCTCACCGACCTGCGAGGCCAGGACGTCTTCGCGCTCATGAGCTCGCCCCTCGACGCCCAGGTGGAGCTCCACGACGCGGTGGCGATGCGTTTCACCAACGGCGCCATCGGCACCATGAGCGGCGCATCGGGGCACCTTGGCGCGGCCGAGAACCGCCACGCCGTCGAGGTCCGCGCCGTGGGTTCCAAGGGTCAGTTCCAGATGGACCTGCGCGAGAACATCCTGTGGCGCTATCGACCGGGCGACGACCTGCGCGTGCCGCTCGAGCCCGATGCCGGCCTGTATGACTGCCGCGGACCCATCGATGCCGTGGTCGATGCGGGTCTTGGCCGATCTCCTGCCAACAACTCGCCCGCCGAGCTGGGTGCCCGGACCGTGGAGATCCTGGACGCCGCGTATCGGTCCGCCAGCAGTGGCGTCCTGGAGCGCGTCACGACCCTGGATCGCCAGCCCGCCTGAGGTATCCGAGCACGGCGCCGCGAGGGCGCGGCCCGCTCTTTGACCCTCGTTCCGACGCTGTGCGATAGTCGCCGAAGGGGAGGGCTGCGCAGCGTGGATGCGTGCCCGTCATGGCTGGTCGACGTCGGAGGAGCAGGGTGGAGCAGGCCGCTGACGGGATCGTCGGTGCCGCCGTGGGACCGACGCCTAGCGACGGTCCACTGCCGCTACTGCGGGCGCGCGGCCTGAGCAAGCGCTACGCCGGGCTGGTGGCACTGTCGGACTACTCGCTGGACCTGCCCCAGGGAAGCATCCACGGCGTCATCGGGCCCAATGGCGCGGGCAAGACGACCCTCTTCAACCTGCTGTCCGGGATGGTCAAGCCCACGACCGGCACCATCGCATTGGGGGGTCGGGACATGACCACCCTCCGGCCGGCGCAGGTTGCCCAGGCGGGCATCGCCCGGACCTTCCAGAACATCCGATTGTTCGGGGACATGTCGGTCATCGACAACATCCGGGTCGCCAGCCAGCGCCACGAGCCAGGACCGTTCTGGGCGGCGATCTTGTCCACGCCCGGCTTTCGGCGTCGTGAGCGGGCGATCACGGCCCGGGCCGCGGAGCTGCTGGAGCTGGTGGGTCTCACGGACCGGGCGTATCGCGTCTCGCGGAGCCTGCCGTACGGCGATCAGCGACGCCTCGAGATCGCACGGGCCGTGGCCACCGAGCCCCGCGTGCTGATGCTGGACGAGCCGAACGCGGGCATGAATCCGACGGAGACCGCCGACCTGCTGGCGCTCATCCGCCGCCTCCGTGACGATCGGGGGATCACCATCGTGATGGTCGCCCACGACATCCCGCTGGTGATGGGCCTGTGTGACACCATCCAGGTGCTCAACTACGGTGTGCTCCTCGCGGAGGGCGTGCCGAGCCTCGTGCGCAATGATCCTGCCGTCATCAGCGCATACCTGGGGCGCGCACGGGATGCCTGAGCCGATGCTCGTCATCGAGGGCGTGAGCGTCTACTACGGCAGCATCCGCGCCGTGGACGGGGCCTCATTGCACGTCGACGCGGGCGAGACGGTCGCCATCATCGGTTCCAACGGCGCAGGCAAGTCGACATTGCTCAAGACCATCTCGGGCTTGATGCAGGCGCGTGCCGGCACCATCCGCTATGCAGGCACGGACATCACGCGCGCCTCCACCGACCGCATCGTGGCCATGGGCATCTCGCAGTGTCCCGAAGGACGCCGCGTGTTCGGTCGCATGAGCGTGCGCGAGAACCTCGTCGTGGGCGGCATCGGGCGCCCGGCAGCGGACGCGGACCTCGACATCGAGCGCATGACGGCGCTCTTCCCGCGCCTCAAGGAGCGGCTCACCCAGGCGGCCGGGACCCTGTCGGGTGGCGAGCAGCAGATGCTGGCCATCGCGCGGGCGCTCATGAGCAAGCCACGCCTGCTCATCCTTGATGAGCCCTCCCTGGGGCTCGCGCCGTTGATGGTGCAGCAGGTGTTCCGCATCATCGATGACCTCAGGACGCAGGGGCTGACGATGCTGGTGGTGGAGCAGAACGTCCACCACGCGCTCGACTCGGCCGATCGCGCCTATGTCATGGAGACCGGTCGGGTCATCCTCGAGGGCCCCGCCGAGACGTTGCGGCACGACCCGCGTGTCGAACAGTCGTACCTGGGCCTCTGATCGTGGGCGACTACTTCCTGCAGCAGGGCACGAACGCGCTGAGCGCCGGCAGCCTGTACGCGATGATGGCCGTCGGACTGGCGCTCATCTTCAGCATCCTGCGGCTCATCAACTTCGCCCACGGCGACGTGATGATGATCGCGGTCTACCTGTTCGTGTTCGCGGGTTTCGCGGGGATCCCGGTGCCGGCCGCGTTGGTCATCATGGTCGGCGGCACCATCCTCATCGGCCTGGCAATGGAGCGCATCGCGTATCGGCCGCTGCGTGGCGGACCGGAGGTGGCGCTCCTGCTGACGTCGTTCGCGGTGGGCCAGATCCTCCAGAACTCGGCGCTGCTCGTGAGCCGGCTGGCCGGTAAGCCCGTCCAGATCGCGTTCCCGGCACCCGAGGTACTGTCCGGGGCGGTGTCGCTCGGCCCCCTGCTGGTGCCACGCCTGAACGTGGCCAGCTTCGTCATCGGCACGGTCCTCCTGGCGCTGCTCACGGTGTTCGTGACCCGGACGCGCCTGGGGCTCTCGATGCAGGCGGTGGCCGAGGACCTGCCTGCCGCGCGCCTCATGGGTATCCGGGTCAACCGGGTCGTCGTCGTCGCGTTCGCGATCGCGTCCGGCCTGGCTGCGGTGGCCGGGTTCCTGTACGCCTCGCAGGCCGGCCAGATCAATCCCTACCTGGGCTTTACGCCCGTGCTCAAGGCGTTCATCGCGGCCGTCATCGGTGGCTTCGGGAGCCTGTCGGGTGCCGTCCTGGGGGCATACCTGCTGGCGTTCCTCGAGGTCATCCCGACCACCTTCGCAGGCATCGCGGACATCCTGCCGGCGGGCACCGTATCGCCCGAGGTGCATGACATCCTGGAGCAGGTGCTGCCCAGCTCCCTGGCCAGCTACCGCGACCTGTTCGTGTTCGTGTTCCTCATCCTGATGCTGCTGCTCCGGCCCAACGGCATCCTGCGTGGCCGCGCCCGCGAGGAGACGCCGTGAGCGTCGACCGTCGGCTGATGGGCGGTCTGCTCATGATCGGTGGCCTGGTCGTAGCCCTTGGCCTCGTGCAGGGTTCTGGCTCCGCGGTGTGGGAGAGCCGGGCGATCCTGCTGGGCATCTTCGTCATCCTCACCGTGAGCCTGAACCTCATCAGCGGCTTCACGGGTCTCTTCTCGCTCGGTCACATCGGCTTCATGGCGTTGGGCGTGTATATCTCGGCCGTGCTGACACTGAGCCTGGAGAAGAAGGCCGCATTCCTGCCCAACCTTCCGGGCTGGCTGGCCGGCATCCATCTGGACCAGATGGTCGGCCCGTTGCCGCTGGGCTGGGTCGCTGCGACCATCCTCGCGGGTCTGCTGGTGTCACTCGTGGCGCTTGCCGTGGGCTCGGTGATCATGCGGCTCTCAGGCAACTTCGTGGCGGTCGCGACACTCGGCTTCCTGGTCATCGTGCGCGTCATCCTCATCAATGCCGACGGCCTCACCCGTGGGTCCAAGACCTTCTCGGGTGTCACGCCGTTCACGGACCTGTGGTGGACGTGGGGCTGGGCGGTGGTCGCGATCTACGTCGTGTGGCGCATCAAACGCTCGCCCTGGGGACGCCAGATGCTCGCCCAGCGCGCAGATAAATGGGCAGCCCAATCGGTTGGCATCCCCATCCTCCGGCCGCGCCTGCTGGCATTCGTCATCAGTGCCTTCTTCGGCGCCGTCGCCGGTTCCCTGTACGCGCACTTCATCCCGGCCTTCTCGCCCAGCGTCTTCTACTTCGACATCACGTTCGAGGTGATCACCATGCTGGTGGTCGGGGGACTCGGATCAGTGACAGGCTCCGTCCTTGGCGCCGCAGTCATCTACGCCCTGAGCGAGGCGCTTCGTGAGGTGGAGGACAAGTCGCAGCTGTATGGGATGAGCGGCATCGTCCTGGGCGTCTTCTTCCTCGCCATCATCATCTTCCGGCCGGACGGCATCATGGGCCAGCGCGAGCTGTCGCTGGACGGGCTTCGTGCCCGCTTCCGGCGTGGCGCCAGCATCGGAACCGACGGCACCAGCTGAAGGGCCGACGATCCCACAGGTGGCGGTTGACCGGAGCACGCACAAGATGATCCTGCGGCCGCCCCAGACGGCGCGTGGGAGGAAGCTGGTCGCCAGGAATGCCAGTGGCAGCGAGCCCAGCTCCCCGGCGCGATCCGAGACCTCGTCCTCGACGATCAGCGGCCTCGCAACGACCTGTGCTGGTTCGCCTTCGCGTCCTGACCGGCTCTCGTGGCGAGTTACATACCGCTGCACGCCCGGTCCGAGGACTAGCAGACACAAGCTTTCCGGAATGACCGAACGGTACTTCCCCGATGACTCGCTTCTGCGCTGCAGATGGTCGCAAGCGCAGCAAGATCACGGTATCGCCGGAAGATCGGCCGTCCCGGGCGTCAGAGATGACCGGATGGCCACCGATGCCCACACTCCGTTTCGGTGACACCGGAGGATCGCCCAGCCAGGCAGTGTGGCCCAGCCAGTCCGCCCACAGCTCCGGACGGCAGGCCGCACCGGCCCACAGCCGGCACCCCGCAGCCGCGCAGATCGCCCGGCGGCCCAGTGTCGGGCCCCGACTGGGGTCACGGTAGCTTCTGGAAGACCTCCGTGAGTTCCGGCTCCGTGACCGTCACGAACCAAAGCACCTCGCCGTTGGGGTAGACGTAGGCACGATCGGCCCCGATCGCGAATGGGTCCGCGGACGGGTCGGGAGAACCCGTCGGGAGCGGCCCGTCCGTGACGATGATCACGTCCTTGCCAGCGATGACCGCGGGCGTCTGCTGCGGATCGAGGATGTCCGTGAGCAGCAGCGGCAGCAGGTCATTGGTGACGGATGCGATGTCCGCGCCCTTGAGGCGCACGGCCGTGATGTCACCGAACGAGTCCTCCGTGGGGAACGACGCGAACGCGAGGCTCAGGTCGTTGATGGTCTTGCCGATGCCCGCCAGCTGGTCGGCCAGCGCCTGGAGCTGATCGACCGCGTCGACATCGCTCGGGTCGGTCTGGGCGAGGATGTCGGCACCCGAGAGTGTCTGGACATCGACGGGGTAGCCACCGATCTCGGTCGGGATCATCGCCGTCAGCTCCGCATCGCCAAAGAACGACGGCTCGGGCTCGATGGTCGGCTCCGGCGGCAGCGCGATCGACGCCAGCCGTGGCAGGCCGGTCTCCGCGATGCTCATCAGCGCTGTCGGCACATCCACCGAGTCCGGCGGCGTGCCGAAGAGCTGGAGCACGAACAGCTGGTCATTGGTGCCTTCATCCACGAACAGGATCGTGCCGTCCGCGACGTAGTAGGCGAGACGGCCACCGAGCGGCGACCCAGTCATCGCGGCCGGACACGGCGTGGCGGGCTCCGCCGTGGACGCATCAGCGGGTGAAGCGGCGGGCGCATCGCACGGGATGTCGATGCCGTCGGGGTAGTAGGAGCGCGGATAGTCGTCCGTGAGCGGGCCGTCCTCTCGTCGGACGTTGAGGCTCACGCCGCTCGTGGTGAAGTCCGGATCGTAGGAACAGTCGGTCGTACTGCCGGAACCGATGGTCAAGGTCACGCCCAGCGCCGCACTGGCCTCGTCCGCGGTCAGCACGCTGCAGAACGGGCTGGGTGTCTCGGCAGGTTCCGGGGTGGCGTCCTGGGCGACGCCCACGGACGACATCCCGAGGGTCAGGGTGGCTGCGGCGACTGACATGAGGGTCAGGACGCGGCGGACGGGTGGTCGCACGGGCGGTACCTCGGTGGATCGACGACAGGTGTGGTTCTGAGCTCAGGCGCCACCCCGCCGGGCAACACCGACGCATGATAGGCGCGTCGCCTGTGACGCCCATGAGAGCGGCCCGCACCGGATGACCGACGCGGGCCGCTGTAGGGACGAAGTGGCCGACCCCGGAAGGCCGGCCGCGTCAGGGGGCGGGGACGGCGGTCGGCACGACCTCCGCGCCCAGCGTGAACACGCCGTCCTTGACGGCGATGACGGTCACACCCTTCTGGGGTACGTGCGCCTCAGGCGTGAACGTGATGGCGCCCGTGATGCCCGGGTACGACGTCGTCGTCTCGAGCGCCGACTTGAGTGCCGCAGCGTCCATGCCGCCGGCGCGCGTGATGGCGTCAGCGAGCAGGTAGACCGAGTCATAGCCGAGGGCTGCGAACGCGTTCTCGGGAGCGTGCTGGTACTCCGCGTTGTAGGCGGTGATGAACGACTTGATGCCGTCCGTGCCGCCGGTCGCGTCCATCAGTGCGTGGGTCGTGAAGAACACGTTGTCCGACGCCGTGCCCGCGACCTGTACGAGATCAGGCGCGTCGTAGCCGTCGCCGCCGACGATGGGACCGGTCAGGCCGAGGTCCCGGAACTGCTTCACCACGGGACCCACGTTGTAGGGCATGGCCGCGATGTAGTAGAAATCCGGCTGCGTGGTGAGGGCCTTGAGCTTGGTGATCTGTGCCGAGAAGTCGGTCGCGGCATCGTCATAGACGTCTTCCAGGACGATGGTGCCGCCGGCTGCCTCGAAGGCGGCCTTGAAGTACTGGCCCAGCAGGGTGGTGTACTCGATGCCGTTGTCCGACAGCAGGTATGCGGTCTTGCCGAAGTTCTGCATGGCGTATTCCGCGCCTGCAGCCGCCTGGACGTTGTCACCGAACGCGGCGAGGAATACCTGGTCACCGACCTGCGACGGGATCTTGGGCGAGGTGGCACCGACCGTGAGGTAGGGGATGCCCGCTGCCTGGAACGTGGGCGCCGACGCGAGCACGGAGTCAGTGTCCGTGTAGCCGATGAAGGCCTGGACCTTGTCCTCCTCCACGAACTGTTTGGCGGTCTGGGCGGTCACGCCCATGTCGTACTGGCTGTCATGGACGATGAAGTCGATGGGCTGGCCGAGCACGCCTCCCTTGGCGTTGATCTCCTTGACCGCCAGCATCGCGCCGTTCGCCGCCGGCACGTCCAGCACGGACTCCGCGCCCGTCAGCGCGAAGCCACCACCGATGCGCCACGGGGCGCCGGCCGCGGGGCTCTGGGCGAGTGCCGCGCCGGAGGTCAGGGTGCCAAGGGCCATGACCCCTGCCACCGTCAAGGTCCCGATACGTCGTTGCATGCGTGATCTCCCTGTGATGTCCATGGTGGATCCTGGCGCGTATCCTACGGCCGGCTCGCCGCCATCGGGAACCGTGTTCGACGGTGTGGCTCGAGGCCGGTCGCAGACGTCAGTCCGGCGTCGTATCGTCGCCCGGTCGGATGCCGTAGTCGCCCGGTCGGATGCCATATACGCGCGTCGCGTTGGCGGCCGCGATGTCCTCGATGACCCGAAGCGCGTCATCACGCGCCCAATCTCCCGTCACGACCCAGGTCCCCAGCACGCGGGCCAGTCCCCGCCGGAACAGCCAGCTGCCGAGCACGTGGGCCTCCGGCAGGCCCCACGCGTCGGACGAGAACAGCACCTTCCGGAACGGTGCCAGCTCCAGGGACTCGCGGATGACCTGGTCACTGGCGGCGCCCGTGTGATGCACGGCCAAGCCGACATCCACGTAGACGTGCCCGAACATCTGGGCGAGGTAGCCGGCGGTACGCTGGAACGGATAGGTGTGCAGCAGCATCACCGCGCACATCCGCTCGGTCGCCCGCAGGAACCGCGTCAGCAGGGCCGGGTCCGCGCGATGCAGCTCCAGGTCCGTGTCGCCATAGCCGACGTGGAACTGGAGCGGGCGGCCCGTCCGCACGGCCTCCCAGATGCCGAAGCGGAGCAGGACCGGGTCCGTCAAGCGGGCGACACCTGTCGTCTCCACGCTCCGGAGCCACTGCCCGGCCGCCTCGATGACCTCGGTGTCGCTCGGTGGCGTGGGTTCGAAGTCCAGGCCGTGCCGGTACGCGACGATACTCTTGCAGCCAACGGATGTGGTCAGGGCCATGTGCAGGGCAGACCGGAACGCCGCCGCATACCCGGCGGCATCCACGCCCGAGCGGGCGATCGTCTCGGCCAGCCACTCCAGGCGGGTGATGGTCCACGTGGGCGCGCCAGCGAGGCTGCCCAGCGACCCGACCCCGAGCAGGTCGCCGGGCCGGATGCCGGTGTCGATGAGCATCCCTGAGAGAGCTGCGGCCGGCAGCATCACCGCCGCCGCGTCCTCATTGCTGAGCGCCAGCCGGCGCTCCAGGTAGCTCTGCTGGGACACATGCGGCTCCAGCCCCAGGAGTGGCGCGCACCAGCGCCGCACGGCGAAGCCCAGCTGCGAGTCCCATCCTGCGGCCTCGATGGCGGCCGGTCGATCCGATTCCGTGAGCAGCGCCGTGAAGGCTGTCTCGTCCAACTGCCCTGCAAGGATGGAGTGGACGTGATGGTCGATGAGGCGGACCTGTGCCAGCGCCTCATTGATGTCGCCATGAGGACCGTCGATCAGGCTCGGATCCATCAGTCTCGTCCCACTACTGACCTACGGGACCAGTGCCAGTACGCGCGCCGGACTCCCCGACCCATCGACGAGGTTCAGGACCCCCACGAACAGCCAGGCGCCGACCGGCGGGAGGGACGCCAGGTTCTGAAGGCCCTCCAGGTGCCACAGGCCACGCGGATGGCTGACCGTGCGATGGACCACGAGGTCGTCCGAGTTGCCCGGATCGATGCTCATCGTGTCGATGCCAAGTCCGACGACGCCCCGCTCCTCGACCAGGATGCGTGTGGCATCTGGCCCGTAGCCCGGGAACCGGAGGCGTCCTGTGGCGCCGCCGTAGCGCGACGGATCGGCGTTGAATGCATCCCATCCGGTGCGCAGCAGAACGACCGAACCGGTCGCGATGCGACCACTCGCGGTCTCGAACGCGGCCACCTGGGCCGGGGTCAGCACCCAGTCGGCGTCGGCCGCCCCGGCCTCACTGATGTCGATGACGACGGCGGGCCGGATGAGCGTGCCCGGGTCGATCTGGTGCAGGAGGGCGCCGCCCTCGACCATGTGGGCGGGGGCATCGAAGTGGGTCCCGGTGTGCTCCATGAAGGTCACACGCCGGTTGTAGAACCCGTCGGGCACCACGTTGCCGACCGTCTCGAACACGGGTCCGGGAGCACCGGGCCACATCACGATGTCTGGTTGCAGGGGCTGAGTCAGGTCGACAACCCGAAGTGCGCCGATATCCATGTGTCCCTCGCTTCGCTCAGAAGACTCGCAGGTGTGCCAGACGTGCCTCGTCCGGAGTGAGCCGCTCGAACGCATCGGCCTCTGACGTCCGGACCGCGATGATGCACCGTCCGAGCAGGTCGCCGAGAGCCGGGAACAGCACGGGATCGGACTGGAGGGTCGTCAGCGCCTCGCGCAGGGAGCCCGGTAGCGGTCGGATGCCGTGGCGTACCTGTTCCTGGGGCGTTAGGTTGGCCGGATCGTGGAACACCGGCTCCGGTGGCTCCAGCCGGCGTCGAACGCCATCCAGACCGGCCACGATGAGGCCACCGAGGGCAAGGTATGGGTTGCAGCTTGGGTCGCAGGCCTTGAGCTCCACGTTCGTGGACTCCGCCTCGCGGCCGCGGAACACGGACGCCACACGCACCGAGCACTCCCGGTTGTCGGGGCCCCACGAGACCGTGGAGCCAGCCCACGAGTGGGGCACCAGTCGCTCATAGGAGTTGAAGCTGGGGCAGGTGAGCGCGACGAGCGCCGGCAGGTGGAGCAGCACGCCGGCCACGAACCAGCGGCCCATGTCGGACAGCAATCGGTCCCCGGCGTCCGGGGCATACATCAGGTTTCGCGCGCCATCGGGCGACCAGAGGCTGAAGTGGATGTGGGCACCCGACCCGACGCCGTCCGCGAAGGGCTTTGGTGCGAAGGACGCGATCAGTCCGTGCTGGGTCTCCGCGACTCCCCGGACCGTGTCCCGGAACTTGACCTGCTGGTCGGCGGCGCCCAGCGCGTCGCGGTAGCGGACCGCGATCTCCTGTTGGCCGGGTCCGTACTCGTTGATGGCCTGCTCCACCTCGATGCCCTGGGCGATCAGTGAATCGACGATTCCACCCATTACATCCGCGGCCCGGTCCATGCCCGCGGAGGAGTAGCAGGGGCCGTCCTGCCAGGGCACCACGTGGCCGTGAAGCTCCTGGGCCAGGTAGAACTCGTTCTCGAAGGACGCCATCACACGGATGCCCACGCTCTCCGCGTCGGCGATGACGCGCTTCAGGAAGCTGCGAGTACAGCTGCCCCAGTCGAGGCCGTCATGACCCAGCTGGTCGCTGAGCATGCTGGCGGTCCGGGGCACCCAGTCCAGCACGCTATAGGTGTCCGGATCGGGCGTGATGCGGATCTCGCCCACGGGCTCCATGCCCTCCACGAGGGGCGCCAGCTGGTCGAGGATGTTGAGCGTGTTCTGGGCACGAGTCATGCCGATGCCCTCAAGCATCCGGTTGGCCAGGCGTGCCACGTGCACGTTCTTGCCCCGGATGACGCCCGCCGGATCGCAGTACAGGAAGCGGACCAGCCGGATGTCGTCAGCCGCTGCCCGAGCGACGACATCCTCGATGGTCGCGGTCATGGGCCGGTCCCGCTCGCTCGTCAGGGGAGCTTCTGGAAGATCTCCGTGAGGGTCGGATCGACGGCCGTCACGACCCACAGGATGTCATTGCGGGGGTAGTAGTAGGTGAGGGTCCCTTCGACGGTGGCACTGGTCATGTCCTTTCCAGCGACCTGCACGGCGGCCTCGCCCTCCACCGTCTGGTCCGCGGTCAGGACCGGCATCAGTGCCGCCATCGACGACGGCATGTCGGCACCCTTGACCTGGAACGCGGTGATCGATGCGCTGTCGTCAGCCGACTCACCGATGACGTAGCCGATACCCACGCGCAGGTCGTTGACGGACTTGCCGATGCCGGACAGCGCATCCGTGATCGGCTGCGTCACGATCCCCTGCGCTGTGAGGTCATTGGCGGACAGCGACTGGATGGTCACGGACCGGCCACCGACCTCCGTCGGGAAGAGCGCCTCGAGATCGGCGTCGCCCTCGAACGTCGCTCCCGGGATGATGGGCTGGGCCGTGGCCATCGGCACAGCGGCAGCCCGGGGCATCGCCAGCTCGCCCAGCCCGGTCAGCGCCGCCTGTCGGTCGACCCCATCGGGCAGGTCCCCGATGAGCTGCAGCAGCAGCAACCCGCCAGTCCCCGTCTCGATGTACAGCAGCGTCCCCATGGCCTCCGGCAGGTAGGTCGCGGGCTGGTTGCCGATGGTCAGGTCGATGGCGCAGGGTCCCGCCGACGGATCGGGTGAGCTGGTGCCGAGGGCGGAGCACAAGGTGTCCTTGATATCTGCCGCGGTGCCCGCGTCCATGCTGGTGAACAGCGACAGGAATTCGAGCTTCTCGAGGTCGGCATCGAACTCGCAATCCACGCCATCGCCGGACGCGACCGTGAGCGTCATGCCGAGGGCCGCCGATACCTCGTCGGCCGTCAGGACGCCGCAGTCCTGAGGTACAACCGGTGAATCGGTGGCGTCCTGGGCCGCGGCGCCGGTGCCGAGGGCGGATGTCAGGAGTGCCGCGCCCATCAGCAGGGACGTCAGTCGGCGCGTCGATCGCATGGTGTGCACCTCAGGGAGTCGAGCATCATCGGGAGACCGTCATCATAGGCGCCGCCATGGACCTTGCTCTGCCTTCCGCGATGCCCGCCCTGCCCAGTGCGCCGCCGTTCGTGCTGCGCGGCCGGGTGCTGACTCCCGTTGCGGCCGGGGGCACGCACTACGAGTCGAACGGCGTGGTGGTGGTGGACGCCCATGGCCGCATCACCGAGGTCGGTCCGTGGCCGCCGCTGTCCGGCGCGCCCTCGACCGCCATCGACCTGCGGCCGCTGGTGCTGCTGCCGGGCATGGTCGACCTGCACGTCCATCTGCCCCAGGTTCCCGCAGCCGGTGTTGGGGCGGGTCTGGACCTGTTGACCTGGCTGGACAACCACATCTTCAGCCTGGAGCGGCAGTTCCGGGCGCCGGTCGCTGAGCGACTCGTGCCGCGCATCTTCGACGCCATGGCCGCCGTTGGCACGACCACGGTGCTGGCCTATGGGGCGGTGTGGGCAGACAGCCTCGATGCGTCGTTCCGGGCCGCAGAGGCGCACGGCATCCGGGCGACCCTGGGGGCGGTGATGATGGACCGCCTCAGCTACGACCCCGAGACGCCGGCTGGCCAGCGGATGGACCGCAGCCTGCGTGAATCGGCCGAGCTCTGCGAACGCTGGGACGGTGCCTCCGATGGCCGGCTGGGGTACGCCTTCACGCCTCGCTTCGCGGTCAGCTGCAGCGCGGAGCTGCTGCGGGAGTCGGCGGCGCTGGCAGCCCACTACGGCGCGGTGTGGCAGACCCACCTGTCGGAGGACGTGCGCGAGATCGCCACGGTCGCCGGCCTCTTCCCGGAAGCCTCGGACTACCTGGATGTCTACGACCGTGCCGGCGGCCTGGGGCCGCGCAGCGTGTTCGCGCACTCCATCCATCTGTCGGACAGCGAGTTGGCGCGCCTGGTGGCGAGCCGCTCCCGGATCGCCCATTGCCCGGTGTCCAACCTGTTCATCTCCAGTGGCGTCATGCCCCTCGCCAAGTACCTCGAGGCGGGCGCCACCGTGGGTCTCGGTTCGGATGTGGCAGGTTCGCCGGAACTCTCGATCCTGACCCAGATGCGCACCAGCTTCTATGCCCAGAATGCGTATCGCGTCGCGACCGGCGATCCGCGACCCATCGTCGATCCGCTGGGCCTGCTGCGGTTGGGCACGCTCGAGGGCGCCCGGGCGCTGGGCCTTGACGGGGTCACGGGGTCCCTCGAGGTCGGCAAGGAGGCGGACCTCATCGCCATCGACCCGCGCATGACGCTGCCGCCGGGTGGCGAGGACAGCGATGACCCCGCCACGCTCATGAGCCTGCTCATCTTCCGGGAGCGGCAGGGCATGGTGCGCGGTGCCTGGGTCCGCGGCAAGCGTCTGGACGGGCCCGTACATGACTGAGGCGTTCGACCTGCTCATCGAGGGCGGTACGGTCGTGGACGGCACTGGCGCAGCCGGCTTCCGCGCCGCCATCGGGGTGCGCGGGGACAGCCTGAGCGTGCTCCGGGGTGACATGACCGACGTGCGTGCCGACCGGCGTATCGACGCGGCCGGGCACGT
>Ga0105047_10010527_pt1 | contig 15101 bp, 13 predicted proteins | sample MAT04_FD_78384 | JGI IMG/M metagenome (GOLD analysis project Ga0105047, IMG submission 78384) | Freshwater microbial communities from Lake Fryxell liftoff mats and glacier meltwater in Antarctica - MAT-04 (megahit assembly) | ecosystem: Environmental > Aquatic > Freshwater > Ice > Liftoff... | reverse complement strand
GCACGCCTTTGGCACCACGCATGAGATCCCAAACGAACGGTTCGTCCAAAGCAACGTGACGAAGGAAAAGTTCCCACTGAATTTTGAATGCGTTGTCGTAAACCTCCTGATCCGGCACTTTGGCCCAGCCATCATAGAAATTGATCGGCTGTGGAATGTCGGGATTCCAGACAGGACGTGGCGTATTGCCATAATGCTGAATCCAGACATCGCGCAGCCCGCAAACCGCCGAACCCTTCTCGCCGTCCACCAGCACCGTCAGCAAGTCATCCCGACGCACGCGTGTGGTCCACGATGAATTGAAATGCGCGATTACTCCGCCAGCCAGCTCGAATGTGGCATAGGCGGAATCGTCAGCTGTGCATTTGTAAGGTTTGCCATTTTCGTCGATGCGTTCCGCAATATGCGTGGCCCCCAGGCAGGATAGGGATTTAGGTTCGCCAAACAAATTCTCGAGCACATATTGCCAGTGACACAGCATATCCACGATGATGCCGCCGTCGTCTTCTTTGCGATAATTCCAGCTTGGACGCTGCGCGGGAATGGTGTGGCCTTCGAACACCCAGTATCCGAATTCGCCACGCACCGAGAGAATTTTTCCGAAGAAACCGGTATCAATCAGGCGGCGCAATTTCACGAAGCTCGCGAGCCACAATTTATCCTGCACCACGCCATTCTTCACGCCGGCATCCCGGCAGAGTTGGAAAAGTTCAATCGCCGTTTGAGAATCCACTGCGGTGGGTTTTTCGCAATAGACATGTTTGCCGGCAGCCACTGCTTTCCTTACGCCTTCCGCACGACGTCCGGTGGTCTGTGCATCAAAGTATATATGATAATCCGGACTGGCCAGCGCTTCGTCCACGTTGGTGGTCCATTTTTCGGCGCTCGTCTTGGCGCATAACTCACGTAATTTGCTTTCGCTGCGTCCCACGAGGATCGGGTCGGGCATGATTACTTCGTCCGGGCCGACGCGCACACCGCCTTGCTTCATGATCGCGTCAATCGAGCGAATGAGATGTTGGTTGGTGCCCATGCGTCCTGTGACGCCGTTCATAATAATTCCGATGCGATGCGTTTTCATAATAAGTGGAAGTCTAGTATTTAGTGGTTGGGGGTAAAGTTAAGCGGGAAAAGTCGAAGTGCACTGTGCTTGCGCACCTTCAGGCAAGGCGGGGACGTCGATGCCGGCTTTCGGGAGCGTGCCGTCGAGTTCTTGACGCCAATGAGCAACATCGCCAGCGGGGCCGTAGCAATAGATCATGCGCAGCGGAGTTTCGCCGATGTTAGTGAGTTGATGAAATACGCCGGGAGGAATGTAAGCGGCCATTCCAGAAGTCAGTGTTTTGCGTTCGGCGCCCAGACACATCTCGCCGGTGCCTTCGACGATGAAGTAAATTTCCTCCTGCTCCTGGTTATGCCAGGGAACCTGTCCGCCATTGGGATCCAATGTTACATTACCCATGGCGAAATTGCCCGCCTGAATAGGCGCGAGACCGCCAACGAGATTTTGGGTGCGTCGCCGGGCCGGGTAGCGGCGGCCTTCAATTTGGGAGAGATCGGAGATTATCATAGTTAATTGGGCTTAGTTGATACCGGAATAGAAGGTGTAATAAGGAGCGTTCTTAGCCAAACGCTGGAGGTAGAGAGCGAGTTCGCGGGCATGGTAATCGCCCCACATACTGGATTCGCCGTTGGGAATTTTGCTGCCTGGAGGCACGTAATCCCAGCCATTGGGCCGATGATAAATACTGTGTAACACGAGCCCTTGGTGGTCGTTGGATTCGCTGAGGTAAGGCGCTGTGAAAAGTGTGTCTGAAACGGTGAGACCTGCTTGAAGGTAGCGGGCTCCTGCTTCGGATTCGCCGACGCCGTTCATATACCGCCCCAGACGAAGCAGCCCTTGCGCGCCAATTGCCGCCGCTGAGCTGTCAACCGGTTCCCACTCATTGTAAGGATCAGCCCGCCGGTTCAGGTAATTGTCAAGGCGATGAATTGCCGGCGCGCCGGTGTCCCAATACGGAATGCCGCAGGTGGGTGTATGCTCAATATAGAAGTCGCATGTCGCTTGCGCCGCTTTGCGCCAGACCGCTTCGATTGCGGCCCGTCCGCCAAATGGTTCGAGTTCCGCGTCATCCAGCGTTGCGAGAAACTCCAGTTCCTCCGCGTAGCCAACCATCGCCCAGGCCAGACCACGGGTCCATGTCGTGAACCCGGAAAAACCCTGTTGACTATTAGGACAACGAAATGCGCCATCGTTCCGATTAAACACCGCTTCATGTGCGGTTCGTCCACGGATGTCGTATGTATCCCGACCTTCTCCGTAAAAGATGTTATAGCGGGCTGTGGCCGCCAAATGCTGGATTGTGCGCTGCAGCAACGAAATTGGCTTGTCGCCTTCGCCCATTAGCACATGACCCAGCGAATGCCCGGCCATAAGCACCCGGCAGGAACGCACGGTATCGACGAAAAGGGAATGCGGTCCGTTGAACGAATAAATGTAGCCGCCGTCCGGAATCGGAGACCAGCGCGCCGCCTGGACAGCCGCAGAGGTTTTGATGGCGAGTTTATAGAATTCCGCTTCCCACTCGTTTGCTGGAAGACGACCCTCACGAAGCAAACGCAACAAATTTCCGTAGGTAGAAAGATTGTTAAATCCATGGTCATGCACTCCGACATGGCTGACATGCGAGGCCATACGTTCGACCGTATTCCGGCGGGCAATTTCCAGGAATTGCGAGTCATTGGTGGCGTCGAATTGCAAAACCGCCGAACCATAAACGAAACCTTCTGTCCACTCGGTCCAGCCCCGCGTCGAATATTTGCCAGCGACGGTATAAACAGGTGTACCGTTCGCTTTGTCGTAGGTCTGCTCGATAGAGAGAATTTTGCGACCGGAGAGTTCCCAAAATCGTTGCAGTTTCGGGATCAGTGCGCTTGGAGTGAGGTCGGTGCGAGAAGTGATCATGATGTCTAAGAATAATTAAGAAGCGTTCTAGTGATGCGAGTATTGAGTGTGGCGCTTCGGACCAGCATTTCGCAGGCAGCCATCGTTTCGAGGTTCTGAAATCCGCTTATGCCAGGTTCGGGTCCACCGGTCACGTAGGTATAAAAATCAAGAAGCAAGGCTGGAAGCCCCGGCTCCGGATCGAGAGGAACGAGCGAGGGTTCGCAGTGCCCCCAGTTTTCATTGGGCTTCATAGAAAAACGTAACGAAGTTCCATCCCACCAAAGCGCCCCGCGTTCGCCTTGAAACTCTATGTGCAAAGAACTCCGCGCCGCATCGTGAGTATGAAGGTAATCCACCCGCGTGCCGTTCTGCATTTCGAGCCAGGCCGCAGTGTTGTTGGGATGGCGGTAAGCACTCCACGGGGCTGCATACGCGCGGGCGGTCATGGCTTCGATTGGTCCCAGCCAGAACATTAAATTATCAAAATGGTGACAACTCATGTCCCAAACCGATGCAAAAGGAAAATGCAGAGTGCGCGGTTCCGGGCGCACGCGATGATGCACGTAATCGACATGGTAGATCACGCCGGGATTCATGGGATGCGTGGAATCGTGCAAAATTCGGCGCACCGTTTGTTCCATTGCCTGATAACGATAGTTCTGCGCGACGGCAAACTTCGCGCCATTTTCAAGCCCACGAACGAAGTCGATCAAACCGGCGGCTTCCTCCCAGTTTGGTGCCATCCCCTTTTCCGTGAGTACGCATTTGCCTGCCGCCAGGGCAATTTTACTGAACGGCACGTGTGTCACGGTTGGGCTGCAAAGAATGAGAACGTCGGCACCGGACGCTGCGATGGCCGTCTCCAGATCGGTGTAACAACTTGATTCAGGAAGGCCCGTGATCGTGCGCGCTTCGGTTAAAAATTCCGGCGAAGTATCGCAAAGACCGACGGATTCAAAACACCCGGTTTGCGGACCAATTTCCAAAGGCCAGCGACCGCGATTGCCAACTCCGACATGGAGCACTTTAAGGATGGGAATATTCATCAGGACGCAAATAAAGTCCGGCGGCTTGATTCGCAATCTTTGGATACCGCAAAAAATGCAGACGACCAAAGCTTGGTGGGAGGCTGGGGAAATACCGTGACACTCCCAATAGATAAGCAGAAATCCCAAAAAAGCGTTAGAACGGCCAAACATCAGTTAGCACAAAACCGATAATAGTTTTGTGCATACCAGGATTTCCGTGGGAGGAAGGGTTTTGGCTTTTGCCAAGAATAGCTTGCCAGCGTGGGAAGTGTCGGTCTGTGATTCCATTCACGCATGGCCGACGCGAATTTTGACGAAGCTTTTTATCTCGACGCCTATCCAGACGTCCAAGTTGCGGTTGCACGGGGCGAACTGGCATCAGGACGCGCGCACTTCGATCGTCATGGCCGTGCTGAAGGTCGGATATCCACACCTTCGCAGATGCCGGAAGGCAAGGTTCCAGTGGCTTTTTTTATTTTCAATCGTCCATCGCCTACCGCACTGACTTTCGCAAAAATCCGGGAGTACCAACCTGACACTCTGCTGTTGATTGCGGACGGACCGAGGCATGGCGAGGAGGCGCGGTTGGTCGATCAAACGCGAGCCGTGGTCGAAAAAATCGACTGGCCTTGCCGGGTGCTGCGCAATTTTTCTGAAGAAAATCTAGGATGTCGCCAGCGGGTGGCGGGTGGCTTGCAATGGGTTTTTGAACAGGTGGAATCGGCTGCGATCCTCGAGGACGATTGCCTGCCGCATTCGGATTTTTTTACGTTTTGTCATATGGCGCTGCATCGCTATCGTGACGATCCGAGGGTCATGCACGTGAGTGGCAGCACCTTTGTGAAACCGCCGGGGTGCCACACCTCGTGGTGGTTTTCGCGTCACTCGGACATCTGGGGTTGGGCGACATGGAGGCGTGCTTTTGCAAAATACGATGTCTCCATGAGCAGGTGGAAAACAGAGCGTCGGTTCCCGTGGATTTCGTGGTTGGGAGACACGGATTTGGAACGCCGCTATTGGCGAAGTGCGTTTGATGAGGTGGCGGGCGGCCGTGTGGATACCTGGGATTACCAATGGCACCATACCGTTTATCGTCACCACGGCCTGGCTGTGGTGCCTGAGCAAAATCTGATTACAAACATTGGCCACGGAGCGGGTGCGACCCACACCAACAACACGGGTGTCGGGGTTGATTTGCAGGCCACGAGCGCGCTTGGACCTTGGAGAATTCCGGGAAAAATCCAACGCGATGCCGATACAGACACCTTGTTTTTTGTTCGACGCTACGCGCTGCCCGCCACGGCGCCGATTGGGAAAATTAGCGAATTTCCGCGTAACGAATCGCAAATTTGAAAACCAAATATTTCCTTCAACTCCTTGCGCTCCGAGGCAAACCCTCGTTTATTGGGGGACTCGTATGACCCAACCGCTTTCACCCCGCGCCGAAAAAGCTGCCCTTATTGCGGCCAATCCGGAGGCATACAAGATTTGTGAAGGCTGCGATTCAATCGTGGCGGCCCGGGCGGCGACTTGTCCGAATTGTCATGCGTATCGTTTTGATGCCGATCCGGAGTCCGTGCGCCAGCATGCAACGGCCCTTGGTGCTCGCGATCAAGTTTCGGTGGTGGCGGAAGATTTGGTATAGCCTTTTTCGCTTAAACTCGGAAATTGCACGAAGTTTCCGTGTGAAATGGGTAAACTCTCGACGAACGGCATTTAATTTGCTTCACTCGTGCTAGTTCTACAATCCACTCGCATCATGATCACATTTGCCTATCAAGCCCGAGATCAGTCAGGAAAAATTGTCGCCGGGATTCAGGAGGCGTTGAATGAAGAAAACGCGATGAACAGCCTGATGGGCCGGGGGCTCCTCGTGTTGTCCATCAACCAGAAATCCTCCCGTTCAACGAAAAAGAAATCGGGCACGGTCAAACAAACCGACATGGTGCTATTCACCCGCCAGCTCGCGACGATGATTGATGCCGGTATTCCCTTGGTGGGGGCATTGACCGCACTTTATGAATCCTGCGATCCGAAGCGGCAGGGGGCCTTGCGTTTTGTGATTGGGGACATTACATCGCGGGTGGAAGGCGGAGATTCTTTTTCTGACGCGCTCAGCAAGCATCCGGGTGCGTTCAACCGGCTTTATGTCAGCATGGTGAAAGCCGGGGAACAGGGCGGTCTATTGGCAGAGATTTTGCAACGTCTGGCCAGCTTCCTTGAAGCGGCGGCGCGGTTGACGAAGAAAGTGAAATCGGCGATGACCTATCCAGTCGTGGTCATTGGGATTGCGATTGCCATCACGGCGTTCCTCATGGTGCGTGTCGTGCCGGTGTTCTCCGATATTTTCAGTGAGTTTGGACAGGATTTACCGGCCCCCACAAAATTATTGGTGGCGATTAGCGACTTTTGCATCGCCTACTGGTGGGCATTCATCATTTTTGGAATTGCCGGTTTCTTCGGTTTCAAGGCGATTATTGCGACCACGCCCGGCGCACGCACTTGGGATCGTTGGAAACTCAAGATGCCGGTATTCGGTCCGTTGCTGCAAAAAATCAGTATGACACGTTTTGCGCGCACATTCGCGCAGCTCATTCGAAGCGGGGTTCCGATCTTGGAAGTGCTGGATATCGTGGGCGCAACTTCAGGCAACTACGTGATTGAAGACAGCGTCAGAGGCGTGTCTCAAGATGTGGAACGGGGCGACAACCTCTCTGTTGCCATGGCTCGGAAAACGATTTTTCCACCCATGCTATTGCGTATGGTGGCGGCGGGTGAGGCCACGGGTCAGATCGATAATATGTTGGAGAAAATGGCGGATTTTTGGGATTCGGAAATTGAGGCCACTCTGGATGCGCTCACTTCGTTGCTCGAACCTTTTCTTATCTGCTTCCTCGGTGTGGTGGTGGGTGGCATCGTTATCGCGATGTTTCTTCCGATCTTCCGCTTGAATGAAGTGGTGTCGAATTGAGAGTGCTCGCCATTGATTCTTCACTGCGGGGAACAGGATTTGCCGTGGTCGAAGGCACTGCGAAGAAGGCGCGTGCATTGGTTTACGGCGTCATCCGGAATCCACCAGGCCGCCCGCTTACAGCCTGCCTCGCGGAGATCCACAAAGTTTTAACGGGGGCAATTCTTGCACATGAACCTGATCAGGCCGCAATTGAAGCAGTGATTTATGCGCAAAGCGTGCGCACGGCAATCACCTTAGGAACTGCACGCGGGGCCGCTTTGCTTGCCGTTGCGCAGAAAAATGTGCCCACCTTCGAATATGCTCCACGTCGTATAAAGCAAGCGGTGGTTGGTCGGGGCGGCGCAGAAAAATCGCAAGTGGCCTTTATGATTCGCGCATTTTTCGGCCTTGAGGAAACACCGGGAGCCGATGCTGCCGATGCTCTGGCGATCGCACTCACCCATCTCCGGCAGGTGGAAAGTCCCATCCGGAATCTTTCTGAGCTCGCCGAATTGTGAACACCGCAGCACCTCAAACACATTGGCTGGGAAAGGTCGCTTACGACGTGGCTTTGGAGATCCAGGAGAAAGCGGCGCTTGCCCTCCGCGAAGGGCGGGGTGAGGAATGCCTCTATCTTCTGGAGCATGAATCCGTCTATACCATCGGTCGAACGCGTGACCATTCCAGCATTCCGGATTTGGATTCACTGCCCGCACCGGTGCATGTGGTACACCGGGGGGGACAGGCCACATGGCATGGTCCCGGTCAGTTGGTCGGCTATCCGATCATCGATCTCAACCGGCGCGCACGGGATTTGCACCGGTATTTGCGAGTACTTGAAACCGCGCTGGTGCACGCGCTCTCTATTTTTGAAATCCAGGCCGGAATTCTTGAAGGGCGGACAGGGGTATGGATTGCAGACCGGAAAATCGCTTCCATCGGGGTTGGGGCACGCGGTTGGATCACGCTCCATGGATTTGCATTAAATGTGGCGGATGATTTGAGTGGTTTTGACGCGATCATTCCCTGCGGGCTTGCGGGAGTGCGAATGACTTCCATCTCTCGCGAGCGCGGTGCCGCGGTTGATTTGCAGATGGTGGCGCGTGTGGTTGCGGATTCGTTTTGGGACACCCTTGACCGCGAGCTTCCGCGGGACGATGAACAGGTGGAAAATGCGGGCGTCCGCTGAATTCTGACAAACGTTCAAACTCCGATGGAAAGCTCTCAATACCAGCGTCTGCGACTGTGGACCGGAATTACCGGAATCACCCTGAACTTGGCACTGGTCTGGGCGGCGGTATTCGCTTCGCCCACGATTGATGCGTGCTTGTTTGAATGGCCTTTGTTTTTTTCGCTGCCACTGGTGTTGCTCGGTGCCCAGCTCATCATGCTTCCTTTCGATTTTCTGACAGGACATTTGCTGGAACGGACTTTGGATCGCACCGAATGTTCTGGAAATCAGTGGATTGCAGACTGGGCTCAAGTAGTGGTGCGCCAGACTCTGGTGATGACTGCCGCCGGACTTATGTTTGCGATTGAGCGTCCGGATGTTTGGTGGGTGCATCTGGGGTTGATCCTTTTGCTTGGCACTATTATGACAGCCACTGCGGTGTGTCTTCTTGGAATCATCCCGCGAGATTGGATTATGCCAGGGCCGCCCGATGCGAGATTTGCGACTGCCATGTCCGGTGAATTGCAGCGACTAAAAAAAGGGGGGGTAATGGTGATTTGGATTCGCGATCTTGAACGAACAGCGGTGAACGGGATGGCGCTAGATTTTCTTCGGCCACGCACCGTGGCGCTTTCGGAATCTGTGGTGCGTGGACTCACTCCCCGGCAAGCAGCGCTTTTGGTTGCACGTGAGGCGCACGCGGTGGCATCAGGTCAGCGGGTGGCTTCACTCGCTATCTGCATTGGCTGGTTGTTGGGCGGAGTTGCCATTGGTTGGAACCTGCCGGCGGCAGAAGGTTTGCAATCGGCGCTACTGCCGATGGCGTTTATTACGACCTGGTGCCTGTTGGCGCTTTTTGTCTGGCCGCACCTCAGCCGTCGCTGGGTGATCGCGAACGACCGCTGGCTGGCCACACAATGCTCTCCTGAAGAGACCGCTGAATTGCTACGGCGCGTGCAGGCATTGAACGCAACGGACACGCGTTTACCGCAATGGAAACGCCGCATTTTCCACCCCATCCCACCCCTTGAAAACCGTCTGAACCCGATTAGCACAGCACCTACCGACTCCCAATTATGAATCTCATTCCCCGTCTTCTCTTCCTGCTCAGCGCTTGGTGCGGCAATTGGATCGCACGCTCGCTGCACTGCCATGCGGGTAAACCGCGCGCCTGGTTTTTTCCTCCAAACTGGAGCTGAAAAAAGCGAAGCCTTCTATTGCCTGGCCTCTGCTTCAAGCGAGGCGATGCGCGCTTCCACATCCGGGACCAGACTGTCGCAGTAGACTTTTTCCGTTGCGACGCCGGTGTCGTTGAGGCGCGATTGAATCCGGTCTAGAAATTGATGGAGTCCCTCACCAAAAATTTCTTCACCGGTGCTGAATTCCAGATCAGACCGCAAACGGCCGGCAAGACGCTCGGCCTCATTATTGTAATGCGAAGAAGGCGTGCCGCCGACCCGGTGTAAAGCCTCGTCCATCAACTCCACACAATAGCGAATGGACCTCGGAAAGCGCTCATGTAACACAAGAAACTGCGCCACTTTCCATGGCGCAACCTGCCCCACATACAACTTACAGTAAGCCTCCATGGCGCTGCATGACTTCAGGACAGTCATCCACTGCACAGTATCAATGTTGCCGCCGACCTGTTCGCCGCTTGGCAAAAGCACATGATATTTGATGTCCAGAATCCGCGATGTACTGTCCGCACGTTCCAGGAATTTTCCAAACTGAATGAAATTCCAGCCTTCGCCGTGGGTCATCGTGGCATCCGTAATCCCCTGAAACAAATGGGATGCGTCCACAATCGCCTTGTAAAATTCATAGGGGCTCGAGCGAAACAAATCCCGTGATTCAGACGAACGCAACATGAGATAGAGCCGGTTTAATTGCTCAAACATCTCGCTGGAAATCTGCTCGCGCACCATGCGTGCATTCTCCCTCGCGTAGCTCACGCAGGAGAGGACCGAGCCTTCGTTCTCTTTGGAAAATGTAAGAAAATCCGTAACGCTATCCCCGTCAATTTTGTCGTACAGCTTGTCGAATGTTTCCCGTTTTTCGAGTGACTGAATGATCGGCGACCAGTGGTCGTTCGCCGGACTGCCCGGATGATCCTCGTAGTCCAACATGAGTTGGAGATTCACATCGAGCATGCGCGCAATATTTTCCGCGCGCTCAATGTAGCGACTAAGCCAGTAAAGTGATCCTGCGACGCGACTGAGCATGGTTTATTCCTCGATGATCCAAGTGTCTTTGCTTCCCCCGCCCTGGGAGCTGTTGACCACCAGGGAACCTTTGCGCAAGGCAACACGCGTCAGGCCTCCGGGGATAATGACGGTTTTTTCCCCGTATAAAATGTAAGGCCGCAAATCCACATGACGCCCTTCGAATGTGCCATCGCAATACGAAGGACTGCGCGAAAGTTTAATGGTGGGTTGCGCGACAAAATTGCGCGGATTTGCTTTGATTAATTGCCGGAATTTTTCGTGTTCCTCCTTGGTGGCGTGGGGTCCGACAAGCATGCCGTATCCGCCGGATTCATTGGCGGATTTCACCACAAGGCTGGCGATGTTTTCCAGAATGTAAGCGCGTTCGTCTTCATTTCCAGAGAGGTAGGTCGGCACATTCGGCAGGATGGGATCTTCGCCAAGGTAAAATTTGATCATCGCCGGAACATAATAATAGATCACCTTATCGTCTGCGACACCGGTGCCGATGGCGTTCGCGAGGGTGATATTTCCCGCTCGATAGGCGGACACAATCCCCGGCACACCAAGGAGCGAGTCGCGACGAAAAACCATCGGATCCAGAAAATCATCATCAATGCGGCGATAAAGCACATCCACTTTTCGCAAACCTTTTGTGGTGCGCATATAGACAATGTCCTTCTCCACCACCAAATCCTGGCCTTCGACAATTTCAATGCCCATTGCGCGGGCCAGATAGGAGTGCTCAAAGAACGCGGAATTATAAACGCCGGGCGTCAGCAGCGCGACCGTGGCATCCGGATTCTGATGCGGAGCCACATACTTCAATAAATTCAGCAATTCCGGTGCATAATTATCGACCGGACGAACCCGATAGCGATTGAACATCCGGGGAAACACCCGTTTCAAAGCCTGCCGGTTCTCCAGCAAATAGGAGACGCCTGAAGGACAGCGCCCGTTATCTTCGAGAACATAATAGACACCGGAATCATCCCGGATCAGGTCGCTGCCGCAGATGTGTATATAGACGTCGCGCGGCACATTGATCCCCATCATTTCCTTTCGGAAATGCGTGGCTCCCAGCACCAATTCTTCTGGAATGATCTTTTCCTTTAGAATGCGCTGGTCGTGGTAGATATCCTTCAGGAAAAGATTCAGCGCCAGAATGCGTTGTTTTAGACCACGCTCAATGTGTTCCCATTCCGAGCGGGGGATAATGCGGGGCACAAGATCAAAGGGGAAAATCCGCTCAGTCCCCGCATCATCGTTGTAAACGGTGAAGGTGACACCCTGCGTGAGAAAAGACTGATCGGCGAGCTCGCGTTTGCGTTCGAAATCTTCCCGCTCCATCTCCATGAAACGCGCCTGAAGTTTTTGGTAATGCGGTCGGACCATGCCGTTGTCCGCAAACATCTCATCAAAGAAACCGTCGGTTTGATATTGCTCCAGGAAATTACCCATGTCGAATCAGGAAGCTACAGCGTGCGATTTCAAAAACCCAAGGAAAAACCTTGTGAACTTGAGCAAAAACCACGGATTTTGTGCGCGTTTGCGAAGCTTCTCCCGCTGGGCATGGGGCTAAATCCCCCCGGATCCGGATGCTGGCGTTGGCGAGCCTGTCGCTTTTTCGGCTTTCACCGATTCCACCGCCTGCCGCAGTTTTTGCATGGCCGACATCCGCTCGGGGCGGGTGGTGGCCGACTCGACTTCTTCGCGGGCGGCTTGAACCCGGGGATCATTCATGATTTCAGGGTCAGGCAAAGAACCAGCAGGCATATTATCTCTGGCAGTCGCCGCGCCGCGTGCGCGCTCCACGTTTCGCGGACGACCTTCGCCCCCTCGCATATTTTCGCCTCTGCCGGCTGAACGAGCAAGGGTCATGGCGGAAAGCATGCCGGGCATTTTATCCAGGATGGGTGCCAGATTCGGATCTTCACGAAGGAGCGCGGTTTTCAAAACCTGCTCGTATTGGTCGGCGGCACGACGCAATTCTTGCTGAGCGGAGCGCACTTGTTCATCGCTCAATGCGGGGCGCAGGGCACGGACCAAAGCTTCACGTTCTTCTCCGCTGATGTCGGGCCGCATGGGCCGCATGCGTGCTTCGTCATCTTTACCAGGTTTCGGTTTATCTGATTGGGGCCGCTCCTCAACCCGCACGGGAGGCGGTGGAGCAGTTTCTTTTTCCATTTCTTCTTGCGCCGAGACATTCCCGGAAAAAGAGATCATGCCAAAAATGGCGAGTGTCAGAACCAAGCGGAAGATTTTCATATCTGAAAATTCAACCCGCCATCCGCGAGAAAGTTGCTCCCGCATTTGACAAAGCTTCGGTCTGCCATCCCATGAGGTGAAGCTCCACGTCATCTCCAGCGGCAAGACGCTCGAGCGCTTTTCGTGGTGCAAGAATACCGGCATCCAGGCCCAACTCTGCGGCAGCGGCGTCGCGGCAACGCTTGAGGTGTTCACATTTCGCATCCCAATCTTCCGTATTTTCGGTGCGACGCCCCCGAATCCGCTGTGGCAAATCCTGATCTGATGTTTCCATGGCTTCACGAAGAGCACGATGCAGGTCGCGTTTCCAGCGGTCAGGAAATTTGCGGTCGGTCTGGAGAATGGATGCCGCAGGTCCTTGAATCGCGACCTCCAGCAGAATGTCGTTGCTGGCAACACGAAACACCGGCCGATCAAGGTGCGCGGCAATTTCATCGCGCCAGAGCCAAGCTCTGCGTAAAATTTCTAGTTGCCTGGGTTGTAACTTGCCGGACCCACTAATCCGCCAGCGCTCCTCCTCGACAGCCTCCACATTTTCCGCATTGCGCAGGCTGGTTGCGAGCATGCGTTCGCAACAGGCATCCAACCAGGATCTGCGGCCCAGCGTTTCTAATCGTTGCAAGAGGCGGTCGGTCAATTCGGGAAGGAAGCGCGTGTCATTGACCGCATACGCCTGCATACCGGATGGCAAAGGACGCCGCCCCCAATCCGCTTTTTGATGCTGCTTGCTCAGACCGAACCCCAGTTCGGAACCGACCAAGGCAGCAAGACCAAAGGTGCGAAGGCCGAGTAATTTGGCCGCCCATTCCGTGTCGATTAAGAAACGCGGCTCGAAACGTCCCCCGGTCTGCAACATTTTCAGATCATAACTTGCTCCGTGCAGGATGAGCACTCGATCCTGAATCACCGAGCGCAGTCCGGAAAGATCCGGCAGCGCCAGGGGATCGACCAGGAAATGCGCAACTCCGCCGGATTCTTCGATGGTGATCTGGAGCAGACAAAGTTTTTCCCGGTAACAATGCAAACTATCGGCTTCGGTATCCAGCGCGACCCGCTGCACGCCAGCGATGCGGACAAGCAGTTGCTCGAGCGCTTCGGGTGTGTCCACCAAGGTAAAATCCACCGCAGGAGGCGGAGGTAAAACCGGTGCTGGTTCTACTGGAATCATGGGTGATGCGGATTCGCTTTCCATAAATCGGGTCATCGCAAGCCGCGCATCAGGAGTTCGGCATTGCTGGCCGTGGCCTTGATCAGGGAAGTCAATTCTTCCATGGCTTCCACCATTGGGATGGCGGCCAGTTGACGGCGAAGCACCTGTATCCTTTGAAATTCCTGGGGATGATACAGCAATTCCTCTTTTCGTGTGCCGGACTTGAGTACATTGACCGCAGGATAAATGCGTTTTTCCACCACCGCCCGATCTAAGTGCAGCTCCATGTTGCCGGTGCCTTTGAATTCTTCAAAAATCACTTCATCCATTCGGCTTCCGGTTTCGATGAGTGCCGTTGCAAGGATGGTGAGGCTGCCGCCTTCCTCCACATTGCGGGCGGCACCGAAAAAGCGTTTTGGTTTGAGCAGCGCTTTGGACTCCACGCCGCCGGACATGATGCGGCCCTTTCCTCCCTGCAATGCATTATATCCACGAGCCAGGCGCGTGATGCTATCGAGCAAAATCACCACGTCTTTGCCCAGCTCCACGAGGCGTTTCGCCCGTTCGAGCACAATTTCTGACACCTGCACATGGCGCGGCGGCGCTTCATCGAAAGTCGAACTGAAAACATCCGCATCGATTTCGCGGACAAAATCGGTCACCTCCTCGGGGCGTTCATCAATCAGCAACAAGATGAGATGCACCTCGGGATAATTCACTCGCAGGGAACGGGCGATATGCTTGAGGAGGATGGTTTTTCCCACACGCGGTGCAGCCACGATCAATCCACGCTGACCTTTTCCGAGCGGCGCGATCAAGTCCACCACCCGGCTGCTGACAGATGGATTCTTTTTCGTCTCTAAAATCAAACGGTCTTTTGGAAAAAGTGGGGTGAGTTTTTCGAAAAAGATCGGTGCACGCCAATCTGCCAGCTGAATTCCTTCAATCTCCAACACACGATCCACCGTCATGCAGCGTTCGCGATCCCGCGGCAAGCGAATGACCGCTTTGATTTTGTGACCCGTGGCGACGGGCATCTGACGAAGTAACGCGGTCGGGATCTGCACATCATCGACCGATGGCTGGAAATTGAATTTCGTCAACCGCAACATCGCAGCCTGATCCATCGTGATCTCAAGGATCCCTTCGACCGTCACCACGCCGCCGCGGGCGCAGAAGCCTTTCATGATGTCCAGCGTTACGTGACGGCGGGTTTTTGAAAGACCAAAGCGGATCGCCTCATTTTCCGCAAACTCCATGAGTTCGGGATAGGACAAGGAATGAAGATCGTTCACAAACAGGTCTTTGGGAGGGCGCGGCGGCGGCAATGGATTCAGCGTCTGCGCAGGCCGGGTCGAACCGCCCGAAGCTTCAACG
>Ga0105047_10010521_pt1 | contig 15105 bp, 18 predicted proteins | sample MAT04_FD_78384 | JGI IMG/M metagenome (GOLD analysis project Ga0105047, IMG submission 78384) | Freshwater microbial communities from Lake Fryxell liftoff mats and glacier meltwater in Antarctica - MAT-04 (megahit assembly) | ecosystem: Environmental > Aquatic > Freshwater > Ice > Liftoff... | reverse complement strand
TATGACGTCGGCATCATCGGATTGGGCGTGATGGGCGCGCAGCTCGCGCGCAACGTGGCCAGTCGCACCATCTCGGTGGCGGGTTACGAGCGCAACCTGGAGCAAGGCAAGAAGGTCGCTGCGGCGTACCCCGAAGCGAAGCTCGAGATCTCGGAGAGCCTCGCGGCGTTCGTCGCGTCTCTCGCGCCCCCGCGGCGGATCATCGTCATGGTGCCCGCCGGCGCGCCGGTGGATGCGGTGCTGGACGGGCTCGATCCGCTGCTCGCAGAGGGCGACGTCGTCGCCGACGGCGGCAACAGCCACTACGCCGACACCGAGCGGCGCCAGACGCGCGGCAAGACGTGGCGCTTCCTCGGCATGGGCGTCTCCGGTGGATCCGAAGGTGCGCTCAAGGGCCCGGCGATCATGCCCGGCGGCGACGCGGTGGCGTACGCGCGCATGCAGCCGGTGCTCGAGGCGATCGGGGCGCGGAGCAAGTCCGGCGTCTGCGTCGCGTACTGCGGCGCGGGCTCGGCCGGGCACTTCGTGAAGATGGTGCACAACGGCATCGAGTACGGTGACATGCAGCTCATCAGCGAGACCGCGACGCTGCTCGAGAGCGGGCTCGGCATGAGCCACATCCAGGCCGCCGACGTGTTCGGCACCTGGAACAAAGGCGATCTGGAGAGCTTCCTGATCGAGATCACCGCTGACGTACTGCGCGCCGAGGACGCCGACAAGACGCCGCTGGTCGACAAGATCCTCGACGCCGCGGGCCAGAAGGGCACCGGCAAGTGGACGGTGATCGCGGCGCTCGACCACGGCGTGGCGATCCCGACGATCGCCGCCGCCGTCGACGCGCGAAACCTCTCTTCGCAAAAGGCGCTGCGGGTGCGCGCCGAAAAGGAGCTCGCGCCGGAGCGCACGAAGATCGAGGGGGTCTCGATCGACGATCTGGCCGACGCGCTGTACGCCGCGAAGCTCGCGAGCTACACGCAAGGCTTCGCGCTGCTGCGCGCCGCGAGCGAGGCCAAGGGCTACGGCACCGACCTCAGCGAGGTGGCGCGCATCTGGACCGGCGGCTGCATCATCCGCGCGCGGTTCCTCGATCGCGTGCGCGAGGCCTTTGCGGCTCGGCCCAACGAGCTGTTGCTCCTCGCGCCGGAGATGACGAAAGACGTCGTGAAGCGCGTCCCGGCGCTGCGGCGCACGGTGGCGGGCGCGGCGCGCGCGGGGATCGCGATCCCTGGCCTCGCGGCGTCACTCACCTGGTTCGACACACTGACGACGGGGCGTGGCAGCGCGTGGATGATCCAGGCGCAGCGCGACTACTTCGGTAGCCACGGCTACGAGCGCATCGACAACCCCGGCGTGCCTGCGCACAGCGAGTGGCCGCGCTTCTAGAGCCCCAGCCCGTTTGCGTTCCAGAACTCCTCCAGCTGCTCGGCGCTCGGCGGAAAGCCGTTGGCGAGCATGCGGTGCAGGAAGCGGAGCTTCTTCGCGGTGCTGCAAGTCATCGCGAGCAGCTCGACGCCGAGGCGCTCGCGGATGATCGGCGTCTTCGTGCGCACGGTGAGCTCCAGGATCTCGGCGGCGAGCACGTAATCGCGCACGTTGATGGCGCGGGCGGCGCGGGCGTAGTCGGCGTCGAGGCCCGCGACGTGGCGGGCGGCGCTCAGCAGGCGCGCCATCGGGGCGGGGAGCGGGGTCGACAGATCGAGCGGGTTCAGGACGTGCGCGGCGACCATGCCCGGGTCGGTGCGAGAGCGAGGCCAGCGCTGGAGGCGCGCCAGCACAGGGCGTTTTGCGGCTGTAACAGCCGGTGCAACCGCCTGTCATCGACCGCGGATCAGAAGCTCGCGCCGAGCGCGATCACCGCGTAGAGCAAGCCTTCCAGCTCGGCGACGCCGACCTCTGCCTCGCCCTTCACGAACAGCTTGGTGTCCTCGTCGATCGCGCCTTCGAGGGAGAGATATGGGCGGACGGCGACGCCGATGCCGTCGATGTCGCCGACGCCGAACGCGTTGGTCGCCTCGGCGAAATAGGTCGGAAAATCGAGCCCAAACGTGCCGCGCACGGTCGAGGAGCCGCCGCTCACGAAGAGGCCCGGGACACCGCCGAGGTAGACGTACGCGGCGCCCTGTCCGTTCGCGAAGATGAGGAACGTGAGCTCGCCCCCGAGCTTGATGCCGAAGTCGACCGACCCGGGCGCGGTGAGACGAATCCGCGCGCCGGGGTCGATGACGCCCAGCACCCCGAAGTCCTCGTTCACGTTGATGCCGAAGCTGGCATTGGCGAACACGTCGACCTTCGGCGACAGCCCGTAGGCATAGTCGACGGTGATCGCGGGGAGCGCGCCGCCTCTGCTGCGGGTCATCATGCCGCCGCCGAGAGCGCCGGCGTGTCGCCCGACTCCCGGACCCGCGGGGCTGATCGCGAACTTGGTGCTGGGATCTCCCACGACTGCGAGCGCGGCAGCCACGATCGAGGTCAGCATCGTCATCCTCGATTCCTGGCTACCACGCAGCCATCCGTGCTTGTATCCCGCGCATGTACTTCGCAGCCATTCGACAGATGAAGAAGACCCTCGGCCAGCTCGACAAGTGGCTCGAGACCACCGTGACCAACGCGCAGTCGCGGTCCTTCGATCCGAACGTGCTCATCGGTATGCGTATCGCGCCGGATCAGTTCGCGTTCGCGCGCCAGGTGCAGACCGCCTGCGACACCGCCAAGCTCGCGGCCTCGCGCCTCACCGGCAAGGACGCGCCGGCCCATCCCGACAACGAGACGACGGTCGAAGAGCTGCGCGCCCGCGTCCGCTCGGTGATCAACTACCTCGACGGCTTCACGGCGAAGGACTTCGAGAGCGCCGCCACCCGCGTGATCACGCAGCCGCGCTGGGAAGGAAAGACGATGACCGGCGCCGACTACTTCCTCGAGCACGCGCTGCCGAACTTCTACTTCCACACGACGCACTGCTACGCGATCCTGCGCCACAACGGCGTGCCCCTGGGTAAGAAGGACTTCCTCGGGACTTTGACGCAGAAAATGCCGGGCTAAAGCGCCCGCCGACCGCGGATCATCTCCAGTCGATCGAGCGCGGCTTTGGGTGCCGGTCCGCCCTGCGTGATCGCGTCCTTCATCTCCGTGAACGCCTGCGCGAGCGCCGCGCACTCTGCGCGATCGTCGGCGGGGGCGCGTTTGGCGAGATCGCGGTAGGCGCCTGCGAGCGCGCCGAACGTGGCCTGCTGCGCGCGGGTCACGAACATGCGGACGGTCGCCTCGAGCGCCGGCAGATCGGCCGGATCTTGCTTGCCGCGGGCGTAGAGGATGATCGCGCCGAGCGCTGCGCGGAAATCGAGCGCGGCCGCCTTGCCCTGCGAGCCGAGCGCGGCGGCGTCGGTCGCGTCGGCCACGGCTTCGAGCCACGCGAGGCGCGCGCCCAGATCGCTGCCCTCCAGCGCGCGAGCGTCGGTGAGGAGGGCCTCGAGCCGAGGGCTGAGATCAGGCCTGTCCATCGGGAGGGCCGGTCGGCGGGGTGGCCGCGCGCTGCGCTTTCTTTCGTGCGTAGAGCGCGGTGCCGGCTGCGACCAGGACCAGCGCCGCGTTGCCCAGCGTGCCCGCGATCGGGAACACCACGCGCACCGCGTCGGAGATCGCGTGCGCGACCGCGAACGCCTTGGTCGCCGTCGTCGCTTCGGGGTCCTTGAGCTGCTTGATCGCCCAGCGCGCCGACGAGATCGCGATGACACCGCTGATGATCGGCACGGCGCCCGCGAACATCTCGGCGACCACCGCGCCGACCGCGCTCTGCGACAACAGCTCCGCCGCACCCGCGACCGCACCCGGCGCGACGAGCGAGGCCAGCTCGAACGCCGTGCGCTCGGTGGCCTTCACCTCGAGCGTGTACGAGACGGCCTCTTGCGACTTCTCGTCGATGACGTCCGACGTGAGCCCAACCCCGAGAAAACGTGCGCCGACCGGCATGTTGCCCGGCGTGTAGCTGGTGTTGATCGCCGGCCCTTGGAGCTCGATGCGCTGGCCTTTGCCGATGTTTTTTCGGCCGAGCACCAGCTCGAGGTTGGAGCTGCCGTCGGGGTTGACGACGTGGACCAGCTCGATGCCTTCGGTGGTGCGGATCTGGTGGAGCTCGCTCACCGTGAGGCCGAACTCGAGGCCGAAGAGGCTGCCCTTGCTCTCGATGATCGGGCGCTCGTGGGTGAGGCGGTTCGGGCCGGCGGGGTCGGGGTCGTGCTTGAGGCGGTTGACCGTCTTGCCGATGCGGTCGAACACCTCGCCGATGATCGAGCGCGATGGCTTGGGCGCCTCGGGGATCACTTCCGGCGTGGAAGCCGCGACGGGCCGCGCACCACGCGCGCCAGGGCGTACGGAAGCGCTCACCGCCTTCGGCTATAGCTCATCCGGGCCGGGTTCGCTCGAGACGATCGGTATCCTTCGCGTCTTACTCTCCGGACAGCTTGCCGATGGCGTCCGCTATGCGAGCTCGCGGACGGCGGCTCGAAGCGCCTCGAGACACGCCGCAACACGCGCGACGCGGATTCGCCCCTTCGGAATGAGCGCGTACACGTCGAGCGGTTGGAAGCGGTAGCCCGGGAGGACCCGTTCGAGACGTCCTTCCTTCGCGGCTCGCGCGCACTCTCCCGCGGGACGCACCCCGATGCCGAGCCCGGCGTAAGTCGCGTCGCCGAGGGCCCGGCTATCGTCGGCTTCGTAGCCGCCGCGTACGGGGACAGTCAGTTCCCGGTCGCGGCGATCAACCAGGGTCCACTCGTCCTGCGGCGGGTTCGCGAGCAGCCGAAGGCATCGATGCGACGTGAGGTCGTTGGGCTTTGCGGGCCGGCCGCGCTGTTCGAGGTACGACGGGGCGGCCGCCAGGACCCAGGTTGCACGGCCGAGCAGTCGCCCGACGAACGTCGATTCGGGGACCTGGCCAACGACGACCGCGAGGTAGAGTCCCTCGGAGATGATATCGACCGGGGTGCTGGACACTCTCATTTGCACCGCGAGCGCCGGATGCTCATCGAGGAGCTCCCGAAGGCGCTCGAGCAGAGGGCGCGTGGCTAGCGCGCCAGGCACTGCTATGCGAACGGTTCCGCGCAGTCCGTCGGAGCTCGGCCGCAAGTCTTCTTCGGCCTCCTCGAGATCGCTGAGAATGCGCGCCACGCGGGCGTAGAACCTGCGTGCCTCGTCGGTCGGCGAGACGCTGCGCGTGGTCCTGGAAAAGAGCCGGACTCATCAAGCGACGCGGTCATGTTCGCGATTATCACGCAAGGCGTTATAGTGTTCCAAGAACTTACCCCGTACCGCTGGAGTCCGGCGCGGACCATTGTCTCTTCTCGGCTCGATCGACCGCGCCGCCAAACAAGGAGAGCCAATGGAAGTAAGAAAGCTTGCCACCCTGAGTTTCGAAAAGAACGTCGGGCCGCCCGACCGTGTCTTCCGTCTGTTGAGCGGCGCAGGCTTGATGGGCGCTGGATGTTACCTCGCACTGCCGGTGTGGGCGCCGATCGTGATGTCCGTGGTCGGCTTGATGTGGTTCGCCACCGGCGTCCTCTCGAAGTGCAGCATCTACTACCTGCTCGGCTACTCGACGTGCCCGGTCAGCGGTCAACCCTTTCGCAAATCCACATGAGGAGAAGTCGCGATTCCAGTACCGAATCCACAAACAAACGAGATGCGGGCGCGCGACGTCGTCGGCACGATCCACGTCAGCGCCACCGGACCATCCGAGTCGGAGGTGCTCTGGTTCCTGAACTTCGAGCTCGACGACGAGCAGAGCGCCGGCGCGAACGCGCCGTCGATGGCGGCCATGCGGCTTGGCACGACTTACGCCATCCTTTCGTTTGACTCACCCCGCCCCGATCGGCGACCCGGGCTACGTGAACAAGAGCGCGACGTCGCCGCCCTCGGAGCTCGTCGAGGCCGCGCGCGGCCTGGAAGAGCAGCTCGAGCACTTCGCCAAGCTCGCCCGCATCGTCGAGAAGGAGCCGCTCAACTCGCGGCGCAGCCTCGAGCGCGCGGGTGAGTCGCTGTCGAAGGTCGCGGAGAGCGACCACGCGCTCAACGCCGCGATGCAGAAGCTGATGACCGCGCTGACCGCGCTGCGCCAGCGTCACATGGCCCAGGTCGCCGCGGTGGAGCGCCGCTCGGAGGTGATCCGCGAGCGCAGCGAGCAGTACGGTCGGCTCCTCGAGCGCATGGCCTCGCTGGGCCTCGTCGCGGGCGAAGTGAACGCCGCGATGGGCGCGGTGGTCGCCGCGAACCCCGACAAATCCGCGCTCGCCGGCGAGATGGAAAGCGTGCTCGAGAAGATGGCCGAGCTCATCAGCGCGTCGGAGGCGCTCGAGAAGGAAGCCGAAGCGCAGAGCTTCGAGGACGTCGGCAAGGAAGCCGGCGCGCTCCGCGGGAGCCTCGCGAAGGGGCGGCAGAAGCTGGTCCAGCTTCGAAAAGATCTCGCGCACTAGTAGCTCTGCACAGTGAAGTTGATCAGTTGCGGGAGCGGCGATGTCCGGCGCCTCGAGGACCTTCTTCGGCGCCCGCTGATCGCGATCTGGATCATCGCCTTGCCCAGCGTCTCCGTGGTCAGCACGTGGCGCGGGAACAGCGCCTTGGCGATCGGGAACGGCGGCGCCGCGGCCACGTAGAACGCGCGATACGGCTTGGTGCCCGACTTGATGCCGTGCAGTGGCTGGATGATCCCCGGCCGCACTCGCCTTCGATGCTGGAGAAGTCGAGGAAATCGCTTTGAACAATCCCGGTCGCGCGCCGCACGATCGCGAGCACGCGCTCGACCTGATCATCGAGGAGGCACTCGCGCAACGTGCCCTGACCGATCAGGCCGGTCGCGCCGAACAACACCACCTTCATGCGTGCGGTCTGACACGTCTGGAACTCGAAATCGAGGTGGTTTACCTGTCGCGCCGCGGTGGCGTCTTACGAAAGAAGCGGGCAGAGTGTCGGCGCCATGAAGGTGGTGCTGGGCGCCCTCGTCACTCTCTCGCTGCTGTCGGGCTGCAGCACGACGCGCTATTACGAGCGCGAGAAACTGGCCGCGCACTGCATGCAGCTCGACGCCGACGGGACCATTCTGTACCTGCGCAACAAGGCCGAATCGGCGCGCGAGGGGGCGATCGGCGGCTTCGGAGGCAGCTCGGTCGGTGGCTGCGGCTGTCAGTGAATCGCTCCGCGCTCGTGGCGTTGCTGGTGTTCGGGGCCCGCGCTGCCTCCGCCGAGCAGCCCGATCGCGCCGCGTTCGATCTCTACGTCTTTTCGCAGGCTGACGAGGGCGGGCACCCGTTTCGCGACGAGTCGTTCCTGAACAACGGCGTGCGCACCGATCTCCGCATCGCCGCGAGCTCGCGCGTGGCCATCTGGCACAACGCCTCCTTCGCGATCCTCAACAACGCCGATCCCACCGCGGTCCCCGCCACGATCGGCAACGGCACCACCCTCTCTGCTTCGGGCGTCGTGCTCTATCTCGACAGCGCCGGCGGCATCGAGTGGACCTCCGAGGACGGCAACTGGATCTTCACGCCGGGCATCTACTATCACCACCAGTCCTCGATCATCGCGGGCGGCGCCGACGTGGTGCTGCAGCACCTGATGGCGGGCGGCGATACGACGCTGATCCTCTCGTACAGCTTTCGCCTCGGCTTTCGTAAGCTCTACTACTGGGACGGCACCGAGGAGCTCGATCACAGCCACCCCACGCCTTCGCATACGCTGCTCTTCGGCTGGACGCAGACGCTCTCGCCGAGCTGGCGCATGGCCCTCAACGCGATCTACGCGCGACAGACCGGCGTCCTCAGCAACACGTTCGGCTACGTCACGCTGTTCGATCAGGCCGGCGTGCCGCGCCACCTCGTCGACGAGCTGCTCCCCACCACGCGCAATCGTTTCCAGCTCAACGGTCGCCTGCGCTGGTCGCCCGAGATCGGCCTGGGCATCGGCCTCGACGCCAGCGGATACGCCGACGACTGGGGTGTGAAGCACTTCGCCGTCGAGCCCAACTTCGAGATCGAGCTCGGCGAGGGGCTTCGCCTGCGGGCCTGGTATCGATTTTCGGCCCAGGGCGCGACCAAGTATTTTCGGCTCTTGCCGACCACGATCGCGCGATTCCAGACTCAGGACAGCGATCTCGGATCGTTCGCGATGCACAGCCCCGGAATGGAGCTCACGATCGGCCTGCCGGACTGGGCCGACCTCGACTGGCACCTGCGTATCGGCGGGTTCGGCTTCTGGCGCACGGACGGCATCTTCGCGGTCGGCGGGCACACCGGGGTCGTCACCGAATGGTGAAGTGGCTCGTCATCGCGATGCTCGCCAGCTGCGCCACGGTCCCGTCCGCGCCCGCGGGCAACGGGCTGTTCGCGCTCGACGGCAAGGCCGCGACCTGGCCGGGCGCGTACCTCGATCATCCGCAGACGCTGATCGTGTTCATGACCCGCTGGTGCGAGGCCTGCGAGCGCCAGCACCCGGAGATCGAGAAGTGGGCCGCCACGCACGCGGCCAACGTGCGCACGGTGGTGGTCGCTTCCGGCAGCGGCGTCGCCGAGATCCAGAAGATGGTCGAGCAGCGGCACATGCAGCTCGAGGTGCTGGTCGACGCCGATGGCGCGCTCGCCGAGCGCTTCGCGGTGCAGGCCACGCCGACGTTCGTCTTGCTCGGGAACGAAGGCCGCGAGCTGGCCCGCTATCGCGCGGCGGTGGAGCTGCCCGCGACGATCGACGCTCAGGTCACGTACCAGCGCGTCGAGGACAGCGGCGCCGAGCTGGGCACCACGTACGAGGCGGTGCTGCTCACGCCGTCGTTCGATGTCGAGCGCGCAAAGCGAGATCTGGCGCGCGCGCGAGAGCTGGTCCATGCGCTCGACGCGCGGCTCTCGGAGTGGAAGCCGGACAGCGAGATCTCGCGCGTGAACCGCGAGGCCGGCGCGCAGGCGGTGGCGGTGTCCGCCGATCTGCTGCAGATCGCCCGCGGATCGCTGCACGTCGCGCAGGTCACCGGCGGCGCGTTCGACATCACCTGGCGCCCGATCGGTGAGCTCTGGGACGAGGCCGGACGCCGCGGTCGCGCGCCATCGCCCGAGGAGCTGGCCAGCGCGCTCGAGGCCGTCGGCGCGAAGAACGTCGAGCTGAGCGACACCGGCGTGCGCTTCAAGAACCCCAAGGTGAAGCTGGGCATCGGGTCTTCGGCCAAAGGCTGGATCGTCGATCAGGTCTTCACGATGCTCAGCCAGGCCGGCTATCGGCAGATCACGGTGAAGATCGGCGGCGATCTGCGCACCAGCGGCCGCGACGCCGAGGGGCGATCGACGACGTTCCAGCTCGTCGATCCGTACGCGCCGCCGAAGGTCGTGGCGACGATCGCGGTGGCCGACGTCGCCATCGCCACCTCGGGCAACTACTTCCGGGGCCGGCAGGTCGGCGAGCACTTCGTCGGTCACATCTTCGATCCGCGCACCGGGCTGCCGCCCGCGTTCGACGGCTCGGTCACCGTCATCACGCACGACGCGGCGATGGCCACGTCGCTCTCGACCGGGCTGTTCGTGCTCGGGCCCGAGGCGGGGATGGCGCTGGCGAAGACGCTGGAGGGCGTCGAGGTCGTGTACGTGACGCGCGACGGGCTGAAGAGCACGCTCAGCGCGTCGAAGCAGGTGAGCGAATGAGGCGCGTTTTCGCCGCCATTCTGCTCGTTTCGGGCTGCAAGTTCGTCAGCGACAACAAGTCGCCCGGCGGCATCGATGGTGACTACACCGGCCGGGTCACCTCGACCGACTCGGCGTGGATGGCGCCGGCGGTCGCGTATCTCAAGACCGACGGCCTCACCGTCACGGGCACGATCGCGGTGCTCGGGTCGGACTGCTTCATGGCGATCCGCCTGCGCGGGACGCGCGACGCGCGTTACTTCGGCGGCGTCCTGACATCCAGCACCTCGACGATGACGTTCGACGCCAACACGCTGCTCGATCGCATCATCGCTTCTTACGACGTGACCGACGGTGCCGCGTGTATCGGCGGGACCGGCCGGTTCGAATTCACCAAGAACGGCAGCATGGAGCAGCTCAAAGGTCCTTGAGCAGCACCGCGTCCACCCGGCTCCGCTCCACGCTCAATCGCGCGTCGCGTACGGAGAAGGCGCTCCGACGACGCTCGTGGCCTCGAGCAGCGAAAACGACGATGCCGGCTGCCGCCGTACCCACTCTCCGGTCTCCGACTGGAGCAGCGTGGTGATCCCGTCGTGGGCTTGCCGCTGGAGTCGGATGACCCCGTCCGGCAACGGCCCACGAGGTGATCGACGCGCCTTCACGCCCGCGCTCTGCAGCGTTGTGCTGGGTCTGCGAGCCCATCATCAGCCGCCGATCCACGAGGAAGCCGGCCGCCCGCTCCAGAAACGCGAGTTGCGTCGCCGTCCATTCGCCGGGAGCGCCGAGGAGCATTCCCTCGAACGGCGCGACCGTTCCCACCATCGAGCTGGGGCACTCGTCGGTCTCGAGATACGCCGCCTCGTCGCAGCTCAGCCCGCCGTCGGCCATCTGATAACGAACGAACCAGGGCTTGATCCGCCCGTTGCGGAATCGCCCGCGCCTCTCCGACCTCGTGGAGGAGGAGCATTGGACTTGCTCTACCTGGAGGCGTCATCGTATCATCATCGTATGGTGAAACAAGCCATCTCGGTGACCCTCCGCGCGCCCAACGTGCTGTGGATTCGCGGGCAGATGAAGAGCCGCGGACTTCGCAGCGTCAGCGAGACGCTGGACGTACTCATCGACGAAGCGCGAGGCGCCAAAGCAACCGCAGTTCGGTCCGTCGTAGGGACGATCGCGATCTCTGCCTCGGATCCCGATCTCGCGGGCGCCGACGAGGATATCCGTGCGCTCTTCGCGGCCAAGCTGCTGACGGTTGCTGGCGCGACCTCAGCACGTTCCTCGAAGCCCCTGGCCACGCCCAAGCGGCGTACGCGTGGCTGATCCTGTTTCGGTCGTGACCGACACCCATCCGCTGATCTTCCACGCCGCCGGAGGACGGAGGCTGGGGCGTCGCGCGGCCCGTTGCTTCGCGGCGTGCGAGCGCGGTGACGCGCTGATGTTCGTGCCTGCGGTCGTGATCTGGGAGTGCGCCCTGCTCTCGCGACGCGGGCGCGTCGACTTTCGTCGCCCCATCGCGGCCTTCTTCGTCGATCTTTTCAGCAACGCGGCGTTTCAGCCGCTCGCCCTCGACGCCGATCAGATCTATCTCGCCGACGAGCTGCGATTCAACGAAGATCCCTTCGACGCGCTGGTCTGCGCCGCGGCCCGGAGCGTCGAGCTCCCTCTGATTTCGAACGACGGAGATATCGATGCCTCGGGCATCGTCGACATCGTCTGGTAGCCAAATCGGATTTCCGATCACGTTGCGACAGCCTCGCGCCACGTGCGCGCGAACTGGTAGCTCTGCACAGTGAAGTCGAAGGGTTGAGGCCGCCGATCCATCTCCCGCAACCCATCAACTTCACTGTGCAGAGCTACTAGCGCGTTCGTCGGGCTGCGCACGCCCCATCCGGTCACGCTCGAGCTCGACCCGCCGGCCGGTCAGTCCTTCATTTCGAGCGTTGGCGGCGCGGTGGTGGCCGTCCCACCGGGCGACTACACACTGACGATGACCTCGTCTGCGGGCGCTCGACAGTGCGGGCCGGAGGGCGGGGCTCAGAACTGGTTCACGCGCGGCCCGATCAGGTCCGCGTGCGGGTGTTCGGCGGTGTCGTGACGTCCGTGCCGAACATCGCCTGCGTCTATTGATCTCACAGATCGACCTCTTGCTGGCCGATCACCAGCACGGCCTTGTTGTTGTCGTTCACCTGCTGGATCGCGCTCAGGAACGCCTGAGGCGTCACCTTGTTCTTCAGCACCACGGTGTAGACCGCCTCCTGCTGCTCGCTGGAGATGCGCTCGAGCGCGACCAGTCGCTGATCGCTGACGTACTGCCGGAACACCGGCTCGAGCGCGACCTCGACGTCCTTGGCTACCGGGAAACGCACGCGCAAGAGCCGCTCGACGACGTGTTTGGCGAGCAGATCGAGCTTCGCCATCAGCACCAGCACGCCCGACATGACCAGCGAGGCGAACACCGCGAGCATGTAGAAGCGCGTCCCCACCGCCATGCCGATCGCCATCGCGAGGAACATGAAGCCGACGTCGCGTGTCTCCTTCACAGCGTTCCTGAAGCGGATGACCGAGAGCGCGCCGATCAGCGAGAACGCGCGGGCCACGTTCGAGCCGATGATCAGCATGATCAGCGCGGTCACCATCCCCATCAGCACCAGCGTCTGGGCGAAGGACTGCGAGTACGACGTCCCGCGGTGTGTGAAGCGATAGATGAAGCCGAACCACAGCGACAGGACGAAGCTCAGTCCGAGCACGATCGCCACGTCGGTGAGGGTGAAGACGCTCGTGGCGTCCTTGAATCGCTCCATCTCCTGGATCAGCTCGTCCATCGACCTCTCTCGTTTCTCAGTCGCGCGATGCCCGCGCAGTACTTGCTGAAGCGGATCACGGTGATCGACCGGCTCGCCAGCAAGCGCGTCACCCACAGCGGGACGACGTCATTGGCCTTCACCTCGAGGATCGCGTGATCCGGCTGGAGGAACGAGACGCGCGGGGCGCCGTCCTCCAGACCGCGCGACGCGTCGCTCACGGTGAGGTTCTCGTCGAACGTGATCCGCAAGCCCGGCTCGTACTGGCTGCCCACCAGCGCGCGCCGCCGATAGCTCACCACGCACTTCGGGCTCAGCTGCTGCGCGCCCACGAGGAAGGACACTTCCTGCGCCACGGCGTCGTCGAGCGGGTTGTCGAACTTGCGATCGAGGCGCCCCTCGCAGAGCTGATAAGCCTGATCGAGGGGCAGGGCGACGCGCCGCTTCTGGGTGGTGCGGTTGATGCGCTGCTTGATCTCGACCATCACCGGGCTCGTCCCGCCGCTCTCTCCGTAGCGGCGGATGCGCAGCTTGCGGCGATAGTTGATGCCGTCGATCTTGGCCCGGTAACAGCTCAGATCGTAGGTGTCGTGATAGAGGCTCGTGACCTGGTAGACGCCGTCGGCCGCGCCTTCCTTGTCCGGCAGCATGTAGCCGAGCATGATCGGCAGCATCGCGTCGCGATCCTCGACGCTGACCCGATACTTCAGCTCGTAGCGGTTGAAGCGGCGGATCATCGCAGGCTCACCAGCGCCGAGCGCTTCTTCTTCTTGCCGTCGGTGATCACCAGCTCGATCAGCGTTGGACAGGTGCCGTGCTGCGGCGGGTTCCAGGCCACCGGCTCGCCTTCGGCAGCAGTCGCTTCGCGGGTCGCGTCGACCGTGCGCGCGCGCAGCGAGAGGCGGTTGGCCTTCACGCTCGGATCTGTCGACACCACCAGCGCCTGAGTACCGCCGGCCGGCCGCACCAGGTACGCATATCCGCGGTCGTTGGTGCGCGAGCGCGCCGGCCAGTCCTCGACCAGCTCGGGGTGGCGGCACAGCGCGTCCTGCACCAGCTTCAGCTCCGTGAGCGACAGGGGGTCGCGCTGCCCGAGCTGCATCTCGAGCTCGAGGGTCCATACCCGATCGAGATCGGGCGTGGCGAGGCCCCAGGCGAAGAACGCCGTCGAGATCAGCCCCACGATCACCAAGACCCATAACCCCCCTCCGGGACGTAACCGATAGGGAAGATTCACTGGCCGAGCCTCGCTTCGAGGTCGGTCCACGAGGACGCCCCGATGACCTGCTCGAGCAGCCGGGCCAGCTCTCCCGAGGACGGGGGCTCGAGGTAGATCTCGTCGGACTCGATCGAGCTGCCCTTGTCGGCGTCGTGCACGGTGTCGGCCTCGAGGACGTACACCTCGCTGGTCCCGATGCGGCTGGTGCCGCCGTAGCGCACCTCCTTGCGCCGGGCCTTGAGCGCGTTCTTCGTGCGGTAGATCAAGCTCCGGATGAGCCTCACCTCGGACGCGTTTTTGGAGAGGATCCCGGTCTTGGCCGCCGCCACGACGACCCCGTGGGCGGTCAGATCGGTCTCCTCACCGGCCGAGATCCCGTTGTTGGTGCAGCGCAGCATCAGGCTGTCGTGGATGCGCAGGGTCGCGCCCATCAGATCGACGCAGTCGTCGCCGGCGTCGCTCACCCGCACGCCGCGCACGTCGGCGGTGACGTACTCCAGATCGATGCCGTCGATCGGCGCGCCGGCCACGTTGATCTCATGGAGCGCCAGCGCTTCGACCGCGTTGGCGTGGATGACGTCCTCGCTCGCGGTGTTGTTGCGGATGATCCAGTCGGAGAGCGCGACGTCCGACGTGTCGTGCACGTTGACCAGCCCCGGATAGTCTACCCGCGCCGACCGCGCGTGGGTGCCGCCATCGATCACCACGCCGTTCATGCGCGAGCCCGCCGTGCCCGGTCCTTGCAGCGCCACGCCGCCGAACGGCCGGGCCGGATCGAGACGGCGGATCGTGATCGGTCGCGCGCTCGTGCCGAGCATCGTGACCTTGCCCTCGAACAGCAGAGACGCCTCGGGGCCGAGCGCGAGGTCGGTCCCGGGCGCGATCACCACCGTGTCGGTCGGCGCGTACCTGCGCGACTCCGGCATCGCGACCAGGCCCTCGAGGTGGATCGTGCGCGGCGCTGGTCGCGGCGGGAACGACCAGGGGTGCGGCGAGAGCTCCTGCGCCCTGAACTGCGGCACCGCGTCCACGCTGACCACCGTGGTGGGGAGCTGCGGCGCGTCCTGCGGACCGATGTCGATGCGCGTCGATGCGCCCGTCACCAGGCTCTCCAGCACCAGCGCCGCGGCCTTCGGAACGCAGCCGGTCGCGCGCACGAAGAAGTCGAAGCGCGTCGGTTGCTCGATCGCCCGCACCTGACCGCGCTTCGGTGCGGGGTCGGCGCGCGGGACGAAGCGGGTGCGCGCGTAGATCTCGGTGCTCACGGGAGCGCTCTCTCCCAGGGGTGCGCGGCCCAGCAGCCGATCGCGCGCCGGATCGAGCTGGCCATCGAGATCGACGTCCGCGTAGAGCGTCGCCTCGCCCGGGCAATCGGCGCTCGTTCGCAGCTCGGTGACCGTGTACGCCGCGTGCCCGCTCACGGTGAGCGTGGCGC
>Ga0105047_10010520_pt1 | contig 15106 bp, 9 predicted proteins | sample MAT04_FD_78384 | JGI IMG/M metagenome (GOLD analysis project Ga0105047, IMG submission 78384) | Freshwater microbial communities from Lake Fryxell liftoff mats and glacier meltwater in Antarctica - MAT-04 (megahit assembly) | ecosystem: Environmental > Aquatic > Freshwater > Ice > Liftoff... | reverse complement strand
CGCGCCTTCGCCACCCCCCGGGGGGGCTCGGCCCGCCTTGGGGCGGCCCGGCGTCGGGCCGGGTCAGTGAAATGAAGTTCAGCCGCCGCCGCATGGAAGAGCCGGAGATCAACCTGATCCCGTTCATCGACGTGCTGCTGGTGGTGCTGATCTTCCTCATGCTGTCGACCACCTATTCGCGCTTCACCGAACTGCAGATCAACCTGCCCGCCGCCGACGCCGAGAAGCTGCGCGAGCGGCCGGGCGAAGTGCTCGTGGCCGTGGCCGCCGACGGCCGTTATGCCGTCAACCGCAAGACGGTGGACGGGCGCAGCGTCGAGTTGCTGACCGCCGAGCTGAGTGCCGCCGCGCGCGGGCGCCCCGACACGGTGGTCATCATCTCGGCCGATGCGATGGCCGCGCACCAGGCGGTGATCAACGTACTCGACGCGGCGCGGCGCGCCGGCCTGTCGCGACTGACCTTCGCGGCGCAGTCGGGCACCGCGCCGGCCCGTTGAAGGCCTGGCTCGAGGCCCGCTTCGCGCGGCTGTGGTGGCACGCGCCGCCCGGGGCTGCAGCCTGGGCCCTGTGGCCGCTGTCGCTGCTGTATCGCGCGCTGCGGGCCGTGCACCAGCGGCGTCAGCACACCGCGGTACTGCCAGTGCCGGTGCTGGTGGTGGGCAACTACGTCGTCGGCGGCGCCGGCAAGACACCCACCGTGATCGCGATCGTGCAGGCGCTGCAGGCCCGCGGGCACCGGCCGGGCATCGTCTCGCGCGGCCATGGCCGCCGCGGCGACGGCGCGCGCGCAGTGACGGCCGCCGACGGGCCAGCCGAGGTCGGGGACGAGCCGCTGCTGCTGCAACGGCGCTGCGGCGTACCGGTGTGGGTCGGCGCCGACCGCGTCGAAGCCGGTCGCCGGCTGTGCGCGGCGCAGCCGCAGGTCGACGTGCTGGTCGCCGACGACGGCCTGCAGCACAGGCGGCTGGCGCGCCAGGCCGAACTCGTCGTTTTCGACGAACGCGGCGCCGGCAACGGCCTGCTGCTGCCCGCCGGGCCGCTGCGTGAACCGCTGCCGTCGGCACCCCCCTCACGCTGCCGTGTGCTCTACACCGCCGGTCGTCGCAGCACGCCGCTGCCCGGCGCGCTGGCCACGCGGCGCCTTACGCAGGCCTGGCCGCTGGCCGCCTGGCAGGCCGGCGACGCCACGCAGGCGCAAGCCCTGGCCACGCTGCAAGGCCGGCCGCTGCTCGCCGCCGCCGGCCTGGCGGCGCCGCAGAAGTTCTTCGACATGCTGGCCGCCGCGGGGCTGCAGGTCACGCCGCTGCCCCTGCCTGACCACCACCCTTTCGACACCCTGCCCTGGCCGCCCGACACCGCCGACGTGCTGGTGACCGAGAAGGACGCCGTGAAGCTGGCGCCGGCCCGAATGGGCGGCACGCGGGTGTGGGTGCTGCCGCTAGACTTCGCCATCCCTGCGGCGCTCGTCGATGCGCTCGCCGACTTGCTGTTCGCCTCCCCCGCCAAGCACCTGCCATGAAACTGCCCCAAGCTCACTTCGTTCGCTGCCCCCCGAAGGGCGCGTCAGCACTTTCGGGCGGCCTGGCGGTACTGACATGACGCTGGACCACCGCCTCATCGACCTGCTGGTTTGCCCGGTCTGCAAGGGCCCGCTGGAAATGCGGCGCGATGCCGAATCGCGGCCACCCGATCTCGTCTGCCCCGCCGACCGGCTGGCCTTTCCCATCCGCGACGGCATCCCGGTGATGCTGGAAAGCGAAGCCGGCCCGCTCGACGGCCCCGCCGCCGCGGCGTGACCGCCGCCCCGCCCTTCACGGTGCTGGTGCCGGCCCGCCTGGCGTCGACGCGGCTGCCGAACAAACCGCTGGCCGACATCGCCGGCCTGCCGATGGTGGTGCGCGTGGCCCAGCGTGCCGCGGCCAGTGGCGCCACACGCGTGGTGGTGGCCGCCGATGACGCGCGCATCGTCGAGGCCTGCGCCGCGCACGGCGTGCAGGCGCTGCTGACGCGCACCGACCACGCCAGCGGCAGCGACCGCCTCGCCGAGGCCTGCATGCTGCTGGGCCTGGACGGCGACGACGTCGTCGTCAACGTGCAGGGCGACGAACCGCTGATCGACCCCGCCCTGGTGCGGCGCTGCGCCGAACTGCTGGCCGAGCGGCCCGACTGCGTGATGAGCACGGCCGCCCACCCGCTCACCGACGCCGCCGAATACCTGAACCCGAACGTCGTCAAGGTGGTGCTCGACGCTGCGGGGCGTGCGCTCTACTTCAGCCGCGCGCCGATACCCTGGCAGCGCGACGGCGCCAGCGTCGGCGCGCACGGCGCGACACCGGCCCTGCCGCAGCCGCGGCCGCTGCGCCACCTGGGCCTCTACGGCTACCGCGCCGCTTTCCTGCGCCGCTTTCCGACGCTCGCAGCGGCGCCGCTGGAACAGACCGAGGCGCTCGAACAACTGCGTGTGTTGTGGCATGGCGAGCGCATCGCGGTGCACGTCGCCGAGAACACCCCGGGGCCGGGTGTAGACACGCCGGAGGACCTGGCGCGGGTGCGCGCGCTGTTCGCGGCGGTCGCGGCAGCGGGCGCTGCAAACGCCTGAGAACCGGCCCGCGAGCCGCGGGTTCACCCGCGTGCGCACGTCAGTTTGACGCCGGGATGTGCGTGCTATTCTCATTCGAAGAGACACCGTGCTCGGTATCCCCTGCCGAGGCGGCGCGCCCCCAAAACACGAACTTCCGAGGCACTCGATGAGACTCATCCTCCTGGGCGCACCCGGCGCCGGCAAGGGCACACAGGCCACCTTCATCTGCCGCCATTTCGGCATCCCGCAGATCAGCACCGGCGACATGCTGCGTGCCGCCGTCAAGGCCGGCTCGCCGCTGGGCGCGGCGGCCAAGAAGGTGATGGACAGCGGCGGCCTCGTCAGCGACGAGATCATCATCGGCCTCGTCAAGGAACGCATCACGCAGCCCGACTGCGCCGGCGGTTTCCTCTTCGACGGCTTTCCGCGCACCATCCCGCAGGCTGACGCGATGAAGGAAGCGGGCGTCGCGCTCGACTTCGTGCTCGAGATCGACGTGCCCGAGGCCGACATCATCGAACGCATGAGCGGCCGCCGCGCCCACCTGCCGTCGGGCCGCACCTACCACGTCAAGTTCAACCCGCCCAAGGTGGCCGGCATCGACGACGTGAGCGGCGAGCCGCTGATCCAGCGCGACGACGACAAGGAAGAAACGGTGAAGAAGCGCCTGCAGGTCTATCAGAGCCAGACGCGACCGCTGGTCGACTACTACGGCCAGTGGGCCGCCAGCGGCGAGGCCGGCGCACCGCGCTACGCCAGGATCAGCGGCACCGGCAGCGTCGAGGAGATCACCGCACGCGTGATGGCCGCACTGCAGGGCTGACGGGCACGCGGGAGCGCAAGACATGGACATCGCAGGCAAGGTCTTCATCGTCACCGGCAGCGCGTCGGGCCTGGGCGAAGGCACGGCACGGATGCTGGCCGCCAACGGCGCCACGGTGATCGTGGCCGACCTGCAGGTCGAGCGCGGCCAGGCCGTCGCGGCCGAGATCGGTGGCGTCTTCGTCAAGTGCGACGTCAGCCAGGAAGCCGATGGCCAGGCCGTGGTGGCCGCGGCCCTGGCCCGCGGCAAGCTGATGGGGCTGGTGAACTGCGCCGGCATCGCGCCGGCCGTGAAGACCGTCGGCAAGGAAGGTGCGCACCCGCTGGCCCTGTTCACGAAGACGATCACCGTCAACCTGATCGGCAGCTTCAACATGATGCGCCTGGCCGCCGAGGCCATGTGCAGGAACACGCCTGAATCCACCGGCGAACGCGGCGTGCTCATCAGCACCGCCAGCGTGGCCGCCTACGACGGCCAGATCGGACAGGCCGCCTACGCCGCCAGCAAGGGTGGCGTGGTCGGCATGACGCTGCCCATCGCGCGCGACCTGGCGCGCAACGGCATCCGCAACATGACCATCGCGCCCGGCATCTTCGGCACGCCGATGCTCTTCGGCATGCCGCAGGAAGTGCAGGACGCGCTGGCCGCCAGCGTGCCCTTCCCCAGCCGACTGGGCACGCCGGCCGACTACGCCAAGCTCGTCAAGCACATCGTCGAGAACGAGATGCTCAATGGCGAGGTGATACGGCTGGATGGGGCGATACGGCTGGCGCCGAAGTAGGCTGCGCGCTGCGCGGGTAAAGACGCGCTGCCGCGGTGTGCATCGGCGAGATCTGCGTAATTGGGGTTTCCACTGAATAGGCGTTTTTTCGCGCTACAGGATGGCGCGCGCCCAAGTCAAAACGGGAATTGCTGACCCGATTAAGTGCAAACCCCGATGAGCCAGGCCAGGGGCAGTTGCGTGCCCACCACGCCCCGCGAATGAGCGGCCTCGCAAAGGGCCTGCAATTCTTCGGGTCACTCACAATGAACATTTGCGCCGGTGCGCTCACGGGTATCAACCGTGATCCTGGATGCGCCGCAATCCGCGGCGCAGGGCCGTGCGTCTTGGTCAACTTGACTTCGAGGAGTGAACTGAATGATTCGGAAAACAGCAATCGCGAGAGCCGCCGCACTGGCCTTCGGGCTGGCCGTAGCAGGCGCATGGGTGGCTCCGGCCGCCTATGCCCAGTCCAACACGACGGGCACCATCTACGGCACGGCCGAAGCCGGCAGCGAAGTGCTGGTTGAAAGCGCCGACACCGGCTTCAAGCGCACGCTCAAGGCTGATGCCAACGGCCGCTTCTCGCTGCCTTCGGTGCCTACCGGCACCTACAGAGTTTCGCTCCTGCGTGGCGGCAAAGTCGTGAACAAGCAGGAAGGTGTCGAAGTCCGCTTAAGCCAGGGCAGCGAAGTCTTCCTGACCGGTACCACGCAGACGGTGCAGATTGTCGGCAGCCGCATCGCCCGCATCGACACCTCGTCGGCCACCTCGGCCGCGGTGTTCACCGCCAAGGACTTGGAGCGTCTGCCGGTCGCCGGCAACGTCGGCGCCATCATCCAGTTGGCCCCGAACACTACCAAGGGCGACAGCCGCTACGGCGGCGCTGGCGCGCCCAGCTTTGGCGGTGCGAGCGCGTCCGAGAACGCTTATTACATCAACGGCTTCCCGGTGACTACGCTGCTGACGCAGGTCGGCTTCTCGCAGTTGCCGTTCAACGCCATCGGGCAGGCTCAGGTGCTGACCGGTGGCTACGGCGCCGAGTTCGGCCGTTCCACGGGCGGCGTGGTGAACATCATCACCAAGCGCGGCGGCAACGATTGGGAAGTCGGCGGCTCGGTCGCCATCGAACCGAAGAGCTTGCGCGGCAAGGAACGCAACAGCTACTTCGAACCGACCGGCGCCACCGCCGGTGGTGTGGCCTTTGACGGCAAGATTCGTGTATACAACGGCCTCAACGAGGACGAGCGCACGACCCTCAGCGCCTACGCCGGCGGCCCGCTGATCAAGGACAAGCTGTTCTTCTTCGGCGCCGTCGAGCAGACCAAGCGCAACCGCGAATCGGTGCGCCTGGCGAACACCTCGCCGGTGTATGCCATCGCCGCCGCGACGCAGCGCACCTCGTTCCAGGAAATCGAGATCACCATCCCGCGTTACCTGCTGAAGCTGGACTGGGCGATCACCGACAACCATTCGCTTGAGTACACGCGCATCCAGGACAAGGTCAAGGACAAACGCACCTTTTACGGCTTCAACTACGCCACGCTCGAACGCACCAGCGCCGTCGGCGGCGGACAGTCGTATGTGAACTGGGGCCCCACCCCAGTGGCCTCGCAGCAGGGTGCCACGGTCGACATCCTGAAGTACACGGGTTATCTCACCGACAACCTGACCTTCACGGCGCTGGTCGGCAAGACTCGCACGCCACACGAGCAAACTCCCGCCGGCTACAACCCGGCGCTGCCGCAGAACATCTTCTCCGGTGCGCAAGCGCCGGGCCTGACCTATCTCGCGCCCCAGGGCATCACGGGCACGCTGCTCGTGCCCGGCGCCTACGACGAGAACAAGGGCACACGCTTCGACGTCGAATGGAAGCTGAACTCGTCGCACAAGCTGCGCGCGGGCATCGACTACAACACCATCACCTCGAAGGCCGGCACGGCCACCGCAGGCGGCTTGATCTGGACCTACCAGCTAGCCACGAACCCGAACGACCCGATCTACCCGGGTGCCCAGGGCCCCGCCTCCGTCGCCGGCAACGCTCTGGCCCAGCAGGGCTACTACGTCGAGAGCAGCCGCACGGCCTCGCTGTCGCAACCGCAGGTCAAGCAGCAGGCCCAGTACATCGAAGACCAGTGGCAGGTCAACAAGGAGCTGCTGCTGATCCTCGGCCTGCGCAACGAAGGCTTCAACAACCTCAACGGTGGTGACATCGACGCCAACAACCGCCAGTCCTACATCAAGCTCAACAAGCAGCTAGCGCCGCGCGTGGCTGCCGTGTGGGACCTGAAGGGCGACTCGTCGTCGGTGCTGAAGGCCAGCGCCGGCCGTTACCACGTGCCGCTGCCCACCAACGTGGCGGTGCGGGGTGCCGGTTCGTCCTACTTCGCCCGCACCGGCTACGTCTACACCGGGGTCGACCAGACTACCGGGGCGCCCACCGGGCTGACGCAGATCGGCCCCTTGTACTCGGCCAACAACGAGTACGGCCAGGCCAAGGACCCGCGTGAAGTGGCGGCCCAGGACATGAAGGGCAATTACCAGGACGAACTGGCCGTCGGCATCCAGCAGTCGATCGCCAAGGGTTGGGACGCGGGCGTCAAGTTCACCTACCGTTCGCTGAAGACGGCGCTGGACGACCATTGCGACGATCGGCCGTTTTATGCCTGGGCCACGCGCAACAGCGTCGATGCCTCCAACTGGCATTACAACTGCGCGCTGTTCAACCCGGGTATCGCCAACACCTTCACCATCGACATGAATGGTGACGGCAGGCTCGAAACCATCCGCCTCTCGGCGGCCGACCTCGCGGTGCCGAAGGTCAAGCGCACCTACGTGGCGCTGGACTTCAGCCTCGAGCACCAGTTCGACGGCAAGTGGTGGGGCAAGGCGACCTACACCTACTCGCAGAACAAGGGCAACGCCGAAGGCCAGTTGAAGTCGGACATCGGTCAGGGCGACGTGGCGACGACGCAGGACTACGACTTCCCCGAGTTCTCGGTCAACGCCGAAGGCAAGCTGCCGAATAACCGCACCCACCAGTTCAAGCTGTTCGGTTTCTACCAGGTCATGCCTGAAGTGGGCATCGGCGGCAACCTGGTCTACGCCAGCGGGCGTCCGAAGAACTGCATCGGCAATGCGCCGGTCGCCGTTCCCGACAGCAACCCCTATGTGGCCGGTGGCCCGGTGACGACGTACTCGGGCTACGGCTCGGCCTACTTCTTCTGCAACGGCCAGCCCTCGCCGCGCGGTTCCAAGGGCACACTGCCTGCGGAATTCACCACCGACCTGAACTTCGTCTACAGCCCGGCTTTCCTGCCTGGCGTGAAGCTGAAGGCCGACGTCTTCAACGTCTTCAACCGCCAGGCGGCCGAAGTCATCGAAGAGCGCCTGAACCTGGGCACCGGTCTGCGCAACACCTATGGGGCCGTGCAGTCGTACAGCACACCGCGCGTGGTGAAGTTCACCGTCGCCTACGACAAGAAGTTCTGACCTTCAGCAGCGGCCTAGCGGCCGCTGCCGAATACAGGCAAGAAGCAGGGCCCCGACGGCAACGTCGGGGCCCTCAGTCATTGCGCCGACCGGGACGCCGAAATCTCAGGATGGGCCCGCGACGACGCCACGTTCTGCCATCAGCGCCATCACCCTCTCTGCCGCGTGTCCCACCAGCAAGCGCTCGGCGTCCAGACGCAACTCCGGCGCCTCAGGGGCCTCGTACGGCGAATCGATGCCGGTGAAGTGCGGCAGTTCCCCACGCCGCGCCTTGGCGTACAGGCCCTTGGCGTCACGCGCCTCGGCCACGGCCAGCGGCACATCGACAAAAACTTCGATGAACTCGTCGGCCGCCAGCAGGCTGCGCGCCATCTCGCGCTCGCGACGGAAGGGCGAGATCAGGCTGACGATGACGATGAGCCCGGCATCGACCATCAGCCGCGCCACTTCGGCGACACGGCGGACGTTCTCCACGCGGTCGGCGTCGGTGAACCCGAGGTCGCGGTTCAGGCCGTGCCGCAGGTTGTCGCCGTCGAGCACGTAGCTCAGCCGACCCATTGCGTGCAGCCGGCCGGCCACCGCATTGGCGATGCTGCTCTTGCCGGCGCCCGACAGCCCGGTGAACCACACCACGACGGGTTTCTGCCCCAACAACGCCGCGCGCGCGGCCTTGTCGACGTCCAGCGCCTGCAGGTGCACGTTGTGCGCACGCCGCAGCGCGAAGTTCAGCATGCCGGCGCCCACCGTGCGGTGGCTGGCGCGGTCGACGAGGATGAAACCGCCCAGGTCGCGGTTCACGGCATAAGGCTCGAAAGGCACGGGGCGGTCGAGCAGCAGCGTGCACACGCCGATGTCGTTGAGCCCCAGCGTGCGCGCGGCCAGTGGTGCCAGCGTGTCGACGTCCAGCCGGTGCTTGATCTCGCCGATGCTGGCGTTGACGGTGCGCGCGCCCAGCGTCAGCAGGTAGCGCCTGCCGGGCAGCAGCGGCTCGTCGTCCATCCACACCACATGGGCGTCGAACTGGTCGGCCACCTCGGCCGGCGCATCGGCGGCCACCAGCAGGTCACCGCGCGTGACGTCGATGTCGTCCTGCAGCGTCAGGGTGACCGATTCACCGGCCACCGCCAGCGGCCGGTCGCCATCGAAACCAACGATGCGCGCGACCACACTTTCGCGCCCAGAGGGTTGCACGTGCACGCGGTCGCCGGGTCGCACCTGCCCGGCCGCCACCATGCCGCAGTAACCGCGAAAGTCGGCCTGCGCCCGGTTCACCCACTGCACCGGCAGGCGCAAGGCCTGCTGCTGCAATCGCGTCTCGACGGGCTCGCAGACCTCCAGCGCCTGCAGCAGCGTCGGCCCGCCGTACCACGGCATGCCAGGGCCGCGGGCGGCGACGTTGTCGCCCGTCAGGCCCGAGACCGGGATGGCGACCACGCTGTCCAGGCCGAGCTGGCCGGCGAAGGCGCGGTAGTCGGCCTCGATGCGACGGAACACCGCCTCGTCGAAGCCGACGAGGTCCATCTTCGTCACCGCCAGCAGCACCTGGCGGATGCCGATCAGCTGCACCAGACAGCTGTGGCGGCGGGTCTGCGTCAGCACGCCCTTGCGTGCGTCGACCAGCACCACGGCCGCGTCGGCAGTGGACGCGCCGGTGACCATGTTGCGTGTGTACTGCGCATGGCCCGGCGTGTCGGCGACGATGAAACGCCGGCGCGCGGTGCCGAAGTGGCGGTAGGCGACGTCGATGGTGATGCCCTGCTCGCGCTCGGCCGCCAGGCCGTCGAGCAGCCGCGCGAGGTCGGCCGTGGCTTGCGGCCCGCCGCTGCGCCGCGCCTCGGCCACCAGCGCGGCGAGCTGGTCGTCGGGCAGCGCGTGGCAGTCGTGCAGCAGGCGGCCGATGAGTGTGCTTTTGCCGTCGTCGACGCTGCCGCAGGTGATGAAACGCAGCAGGCCGGCGGCGGCCGCGCCAGGGGCATCGTCGGGCGGTGCGTCCATCAGAAGTAGCCCTCCTGCTTCTTCTTCTCCATCGAGCCGCTGCTGTCATGGTCGATCAGGCGCCCCTGACGTTCGCTGGTGCGTGCCTGCTGCAGTTCCTGCACGATGGCGGCCACGCTGTCGGCCGCGGACTCCACGGCGCCGCTCAGCGGATAGCAGCCCAGGGTGCGGAAGCGCACGCGGCGCATCTCGGGTACCTCGCCCGGCTGCAGCGGCAGGCGTTCATCGTCGACCATGATCAGCGTGCCCTGGCGATGCACCACCGGTCGCATCGCTGCGAAGTACAGCGGCACCACGGCGATACCTTCCTGCAGGATGTATTGCCAGACGTCGAGCTCGGTCCAGTTCGACAGCGGAAACACGCGCATCGACTCGCCAGGCCCCTTGCGCGCGTTGTACAAGCGCCAGAGCTCCGGGCGCTGGTTCTGCGGGTCCCAGCGGTGGTTGGCATTGCGAAACGAGAAGATGCGTTCCTTCGCGCGCGAAGCCTCCTCGTCGCGCCGCGCACCACCGATGGCCGCATCGAAGCCGTTTGCGTTCAGCGCCTGGATCAGCCCCTGCGTCTTCCACAAATCGGTGTGCAGTTGCGAGCCGTGGTCGAAAGGGTTGATGCCGCGCGCCAGGGCCTCGGGGTTGCGGTGCACCAGCAAGGGCATGCCGGCTTGCTGCGCCATGCGCTCGCGCATGGCGTACATGTCGCGGAACTTCCAGGTGGTGTCGACGTGCAGCAGCGGGAGAGGTGGCGGCGCAGGATGAAAGGCTTTGCGCGCCAGGTGCAGCATGACGGCGCTGTCCTTGCCGATCGAGAACAGCATCACCGGCCGATCGGCCTGCGCCACGACTTCGCGCAGGATGTGGAGGCTCTCGGCTTCCAGGCGCTGCAGGTGGGTGAGTAGGATCGGTTCAGGCACGTACTGGCAGCGGTGTCCGGGGCGCTGCAAGATCGCAACGGCGGCGGTTCAGGATAGCCCAGGCCATGGGGTGCGGCCGACCGTATGGAGGGGGTTGTTGGCATTCGTACCCTTGACTGAGCCAGCTCACAAGGGTGCCGGGGACGGAGCAAGCGGCGTCCCCGGGTGGCCGAAACCATCCGGTCTGGCAGCTTCGATGCCGATGGGAACGGCAAGCCCCTCTTTTCTCTCAGGCTGCAGGTTCCCAACAGACCGTTCGGCCGCTTGAGGTGTTGTGAGGACCCAACGCGCGTGCGCCTTGCTTCAACCTGGTCTGGAGGCCGCGAATGTCGCGTCTCGACACGTCTCCCAGAGCGCATCAGCAGCGCGTCTCCCTAGGTGGCAAGCCAGCCAGGCATAGCCGTTGAACGAGTCCAGCGAGACCGAGACGCGACGACGACACCCAGCCATGGCGCGTTGGCTGTCGAACCGCGCGCAATCGAGGGCTTGCGCAGGAGCCCTGCCCGGAAATAAAAATGACATCCCTGACCAGGGGCCGCGGAGGTTTGTGCGCGGCCGGAACTTCGCACCACACGGGTAGGTGTTGCAACCACATTTTCGAACGAGGTAAACGATGACAAAAGCTTCGAGGAACCTGCGGCCGAGCGCATTGACGCTTGCCATCGGATTGGCGTTCAGCGCTGCGGCCTGGTCCCAGAGCTCCGAGGGCTCGCTGTACGGCCGCGCCAAGGGCGGCGCCACGGTGACGATCACTGCCGTCGAAACCGGCACGTCGCGTCAGATCACGGCCAACCCCGACGGCAGCTTCAACTTCAGCCGCCTGCCGCCCGGTGTCTACAAGGTCACTTCCGGAGACGTCACTCGCCAGGTTTCGGTTGCCATCGGCTCGGGCAGCGAGGTGGTTCTCGACGCCGTGCAGCGGCTTGAAGTGGTGGGCTCGCGCATCCGTGCCATCGACACCGCCAGCGTCGAAAGCAATTCGGTCTTCACGCAGGAAGAAATCCGTGCGCTTCCGGTTGCGCGCAGCGTGGACGCAGTGGCCCTGCTGGCCCCGGGCACGGTCAAGGGCGACAACTTCGGCAACAACCTCACGCTGCCGTCGTTCGGTGGCGCGTCGATCGGCGAAAACGGCTACTACATCAACGGTCTGGATGTCACCAACATCCGGAACTTCCTCTCCTACGCCGAACTGCCGTTCGACGCCATTTCACAACAGCAGGTGAAGACGGGCGGCTACGGCGCCGAGTACGGACGTTCGCTGGGTGGTGTGATCAGCATCGTGACCAAGCGTGGCACCAACGAGTGGAAGGGTGGTGGCGCGCTGTATCTAGAGCCGAAGGGTCTGCGCTCCAAGGGTTCGGACTTCACCGACAAGGAACCCGAGCGTGTCTTCCCTGGCACGACCACTCAGCTGCCCTACGTCTTCGACTCGGCCGACACCGACGACTTCAAGAGCTACGTGCTTTACGGCGGCGGTCCGATCATCAAGGATCGCCTCTTCGTCTTTGGCACGATCGAGGGCCGCAGCGACAGCGAGTCGTCCTTCGGCCAGACCAACAGCATCAAGCGTAAGTCGACGCAACCCAATGGCATGCTGAAGATAGACTGGTCGGTGACCGACAGCCATCTGCTCGAGTTCACGGCGATCACGAACAAGAAGAAGTACGAGTACACCGACTACGCGAACAACCCCATAACACAGCTTTACGCCACCTCGCACCTCGGTGCGGGCGCCGAAAGCAAGTCCGACGCCGGCGGCAACGTCTACATCGCCAAGTACACGGGTTACCTCACCGACGACCTCACCGTCTCGGCACTGGTGGGCCGCGTGAACGACAAGCGCGAGAAGTTCACGGGCGCGCGCACGCTCAACCAGGATTGCCCGGTCGTGCTCGATCTCGACCTGTCCGAGATCGGCTGCTGGGCCAAGCCCTTCCCCGGCGTCGGTGCCAAGGACGCGACCGCACCGCGTGACGAGGACAAGCGCAGTTCCTTCCGCCTGGACGTGGAATACGTGCTGGGCAAGCACACCCTTCGTGCGGGCATCGACAACCAGCTCTTCAAGTCGTCGGAAGCCGGTGGTTCGTCCTACACGGGCGGTGCGTACTACCGCTATTTCAACGTCGGTGCCAACGGGGCCATCAACGGCGTCACGGGCTTCACGCCGGGCACGCAATACGTGCGCAAGCGCGTCATCCAGTCGACGTCGGGTGTGTACGAGGTCGAGAACTCGGCCCTCTACATCGAAGACAGCTGGAGGGCGACGAAGAACCTCGTGCTGTACGGTGGCCTGCGTTCAGAATCCTTCGAGAACCGCAACGGCGACGGCACGCCCTTCGTCAAGCAGGACAACCTGATCGCGCCGCGACTCGGCTTTGCCCTGGATGTGAATGGCGACGCGTCGCTGAAGGTGTTCGGCAATGCCGGTCGCTACTACATACCGGTGGCGTCGAACACCAACATCCGTGGCACGCGGGCTGAACTGTTCACGCAGGAGTTCTACACCTTCCCGGGCCGCGACCCGCGCACCCAGGGGCCGACGTCTCTGAACCAGCCGGCTCCTGGCATCGGTTCGCCACAGGTGGTTTCCGATGGCAAGCTGCCTGACCCGGGCACCATTGCCGACACCGACCTGAACCCCATGAACCAGGACGAGTTCATCCTGGGGATGCAAAAGGCGCTTTCGAAGCAGCTGATCGTGGGCGCGAAGGCCACCTACCGGAAGATCAACGCCGGTATGGACGACTATTGCGATCACACCGCCATCGCAGACTGGATCACGGCCAACGTCAACCCGAACTTCGTCGACAACCTGGCGACCTGCGTGCTGATGAACCCCGGCAAGGCGCTTAACCTGAAGGTCGACCTGAACGACGACGGAGTATTGAAGCCCCTGACCATCCCGGCCAGCGCGCTGGGCTTGGCCAAGTACGAGCGCACCTACAAATCGCTGGAGTTCACGGTCGAGCGGCCGTTTGACGGCAAATGGGGCCTGCAGGGCTCGTACACCTGGTCGAAGAGCCAGGGCACGGCTGAAGGTTACGTACAGTCCAACCTGAACCAGGAAGACGCCGGCGTCACGCAGGACTTCGACTTCGGCTCTTTCACGAATGGCGCCAAGGGTCTGCTGCCGAACGATCGCCGTCACGTGTTCAAGCTGTTCGGTGCCTACCAGCTGGCCGACGAGTGGCGCCTGGGCTTCAACGGCACGCTCGCCTCGGGCCGCCCGATCAGCTGCATCGGCTTCGTGCCGCCGACGGTGTCCGACTTTGCGGGTTCCGGGCAGTACAGCAGCGCGTCGTCGTACTACTGCATCACCGATCCGAACAAGGCGCCCACGGTCGTGCAGCGCGGCACTTCGGGTACGACGCCCTGGACGACGAACGTGGACCTGTCGGTGAGCTACACGCCCCAGTGGGCACAAAAGAAGCTGACATTGCAGGCCGCGGTGTTCAACGTCTTCGACAGCCAGAAGGCGACCGAGGTCAATGAGGTTCGCGACTACAGCCGCCAGGAAAGCAACTCGACGACGTTCCCGTTGCGCCAGAGCCTGAACTACAAGTCGCCGACGAGCTTCCAGACGCCGCGTTATGTGCGCCTGACAGCGCGCTACGAGTTCTGAGCCGCACGCGCGGAACTTGACAGCAAAGCGCCCACGACGTCGTCGTGGGCGCTTTTCGTTTCCATCTTCGAATCGCGCGTCTTTGCCCCGCGAGGCCTGCACGGCACTGCCCCGGCTTGTGCCGATGACGGCCCTCAGGCGACTGCGCTCCTCAGCCGCGGCACCGCCGCCAGCAGGGTCCGCGTGTACTCGCGTGTGGGCCGCGCCAGCACCTCGGCACAGGCGCCCTGCTCTTCGATCTTCCCGGCGCGCATCACCGCCACGAAGTCGGCCACGTACTCGACGACGCCGATGTTGTGCGTGATGAAGAGGTAGCTCACGCCCAGCTCGCGCTGCAGTTCGCGAAGCAGGTTGAGGATCTGCGCCTGCACCGAGACATCCAGTGCCGAGGTCGGCTCGTCGCAGACGATGAGCCGCGGCTGCACCGCCAGCGCACGCGCGATGGCGATGCGCTGGCGCTGGCCGCCGCTGAACTCGTGCGGGTAGCGGGCCAGCGCATCGCGGCGCAGGCCGACCTGGTCGGTCAGGCGCTCGATGCGCGCGCGGCGTTCGTTGGCGTCCAGGTCGGGCTGCAGCGCGGCCAGTCCTTCGTCCAGGATCTCGGCCACGCGCATGCGCGGGTTCAGCGACGCAAACGGGTCCTGGAAGATGATCTGAACCTGCCGCCGCGCGGCCTGCAGTTCGGCACCCTGCATCTCGAGCAGGTTGTGGCCGTCGAGCAGCGCCTGGCCCTGCACCGTGGCCACGCGGCGCAGCAGCTGCACGATGGCCTTGCCGGTGGTCGTCTTGCCGCAGCCCGACTCACCCACCAGCGCCAGCGTCTGCCCTTGCCGGACCTGGAAGGACACACCGCCGACGGCATCGAAGTGGCCGGTGACGCGCTGCATCAAGCCGCCGCGGATGGGGAAGCGCACACGCAGGT
>Ga0105047_10010519_pt1 | contig 15106 bp, 10 predicted proteins | sample MAT04_FD_78384 | JGI IMG/M metagenome (GOLD analysis project Ga0105047, IMG submission 78384) | Freshwater microbial communities from Lake Fryxell liftoff mats and glacier meltwater in Antarctica - MAT-04 (megahit assembly) | ecosystem: Environmental > Aquatic > Freshwater > Ice > Liftoff... | reverse complement strand
GGGGAGGTCTGGTTATTTAAAATTTCTTTTCCCTCTCCATATTATGCAAGTCTATCATGCATAAAACCTCGCGGTGTGAGGTATATCAACTGCATATATCAGGAATTAGACCGCAAAAATAAGAAAAAATGGCGCGAAAGGTATAAACCTTCCGCGCCGTCGTATCTAATTAGCGGAACGGACTTCCGCGTTACTAATCACAGCAAGCCCTTCAACATTTCCGCAAACCCATCCACCGACAAGGCCCCCTGATCGCCCTCGCCCTGCTTGCGCACGGCTACGGTGCCCGCTTCCTGTTCCTTTTCGCCCACGATGAGCAGGAATGGAATGCGTTTGAGTTCGTTGTCGCGAATTTTGCGGCCAATCGTCTCGTTGCGGTCGTCCACAATGCCACGCAGGTCCTGCGCTTCCAGTTGGGCTTTCACCTGCATGGAATACTCAATGAACTTGTCGGATACCGGCAGAATCGCAAACTGCTCCGGCGATAGCCACAGCGGGAATTTGCCCGCGCAGTTTTCGATCAGTACGCCCATAAATCGCTCCATGCTGCCGAAGGGCGCCCGGTGGATCATCACCGGGCGATGCTCCTGGTTGTCCGCGCCGATGTAGGTCAGGTCGAAGCGTTCCGGCAGGTTGTAGTCCACCTGGATGGTACCCAATTGCCAGGAACGGCCCAGCGCATCCTTGACCATGAAGTCCAGTTTGGGACCATAAAAGGCCGCCTCGCCGTATTCGGTCACGGTACTCAGCCCCACTTCGGCGGCAGCATCAATGATGGCTTGCTCGGCCTTTTGCCAGTTCTCGTCGGTGCCAATGTATTTCGCCCGGTCATGCTGGTCGCGCAAACTGATCTGGGCGGTGAAATTGTCAAAACCCAGTTTGGCCAGCACGTAGCGCGTCAGGTCGAGCACACCCAGAAACTCGTCTTTGAGTTGGTCTTCGGTGCAGAAGATATGGGCATCGTCCTGCGTGAAGCCGCGCACCCGGGTCAGGCCATGCAATTCACCCGACTGCTCATAGCGATAGACGGTGCCAAATTCGGCGATGCGCACCGGCAGTTCGCGGTACGAGCGCGGACGATAGCCATAGATTTCGCAGTGGTGTGGGCAGTTCATCGGCTTCAGCAAAAACTCCTCGCCTTCCTGCGGCGTGTGGATGGGCTGGAACGAATCTTTGCCGTATTTTTCCCAGTGGCCGGAGGTGACGTAGAGCTTTTTGGAACCAATATGCGGCGTGATCACCGGCTGATAGCCCCGTTTGATCTGTTCTTTTTTCAAAAAATCTTCCAGACGCTGACGTACGGCGGTGCCTTTGGGCAACCACAGCGGCAGACCGGAGCCGACTTTTTCGGAGAATATAAAGAGTTCCAGTTCCGCGCCCAGTTTGCGATGGTCGCGCTTTTTGGCCTCTTCCAGCAGGTGGAGATACTCTTCCAGTTCCTTCTGTTTCTGGAAAGTAATACCGTAGATGCGGGTGAGTTGCTTGCGCTTTTCGTCGCCCCGCCAGTAGGCACCGGCCAGATTCAAGAGTTTCACCGCCTTGATCGGCTCCGTCGAAATAAGGTGCGGCCCTTTGCAGAGATCCACGAAATTACCCTGCTGGTAGAAGGTAATTTTACCATCTTCCAGCCCTTCCAGCAGTTCCGTTTTGTACTCGTCGTGCTTGTCTTTGAAATACTGCACGGCCTCCGCTTTGGGTACCTCCCGGCGTTGGTAGGTGTTTTTTTGACGGGCCAGTTCCAGCATTTTTTGCTCAATAGCGGGTAGATCGGCGGGGGTCAGGGTACGGTCACCGGTGTCCACATCGTAGTAGAAACCATTGTCAATGGCTGGTCCGATGCCGAATTTGGTACCGGGATACAGGGCTTCCAGGGCTTCGGCCAGCAAGTGCGCCGAAGAGTGCCAGAAGGTTTGTTTACCCTCTTTATCGTCCCATTTGTGGAACTTAATGGTGGCATCGGCGGTGATCGGGCGCGTCAAGTCGCGCACCTCGCCGTTCACGCTGGCGGCCAGCACGACGCGGGCGAGGCCCTCGCTGATGCTCTTGGCGACATCGAGGGCGGTAGTTCCGGCGGCATACTGACGAACGTTACCGTCGGGAAAAGTGATGTTAATCATAAGAAAATGATTGTTTTAGCCCACCGATACAAAGGGCGGGTGCCTGTGCTCCATACGAACGGAGGCGGCGGTTTGTGAAAAATGAAGGGGCAAAAATAAAGGGTTATATAGCATAAGCCATACAACCCTTTTACTTTTACTTATTTTGACAACTCAAATTAGGCAGGGTTCAACTCAAATGGGTTGGCAATAGTTCTTTTTCCAAAACGGGTAAGTAAGGCAACCAAGTCATCTTTGTCGATGTGCTCCCGTTCAAGAATTTCCTTTACGTCTGGCTGTTTTAGACCTGGTATACGTCCAGCAAAAAAAGGCCAAAGCAGGTCTGATTCATACCGCTTATAAACATCGGGAAAGCCAAACAATGGTGTAAGAAAAGATGCTTCCGAAGATGCGGTCTTCGCCCTTTCATACTGTTGTATGAAAAAATGTGCGTAAGAGAAGTACCATTTACCTTGATCCAACTCGAGCGTACCAATGTGCTGGCCATCAAACATCACCATAAAGGCTACTTGTTGGCTTGGTGCAGGTGCTTGATATTCCAGCCCCTGCGATTTATAAATCAGGTTTTTCAATTTTTGAAACATGGCTGAAATTAGATAAGTGAATTTAAAAAGCTAGGGATTAGTAAACGTTTAACGAACCTTAAAGATTTCAAGATCATAATAATAGCTTGCAAAAAGTAGCGTGCCGCACTTCTAAACATTTTAAAATTAAAGCAAGCCGAGGTTTGCTAAGCAATGTGTTGAACTCCTTTATGATCATTATTTGCACAAGGTGTAGCCCTTCATCGGTAAAAATCTGTCTCGCTATGGACTTAAATGGAATGAATCGGTCACTTAACAATACTTCGGCTAATTTAAAATGATTAATTCCAGGCATTCCTGCAAAATTCATTTGCGGTGCTGACTTATTTATTTGGTTTTGAATCTGTTGCTCAAACTGTTGATATTTGGCCCATTCGGCTATTCGACTTTCGTTAAGGCTCCAAAATAGCCCCCTCGCAGAATCATAAATTGGAGAAAAATAGGGTTTGCTTCTTCCAGAAATATCGCGTACTACTCCCCAGTTTTGAAAATGTCGATCCTGTACCCCTACCCAAGTGTCAAAACAAAGCATCAAAAAAAAGCCTTCCAATATTCGCACCTGCTCATCAGGGAAGGACTGATTAATGGCCTCTACGGTAAGTAGGCGGGCAAAATTAATCGAGGTTATTTTTGTCGTAACTGGCTGATTATCATTACCTACTTGCCTTTTGCAATTTTGCTTATTTACTTAATTCCTGTCCCTTTTCTGGATTTAGAAAATATTTGCTCAAAAACCTGACTTGTCCACCAGCGTTCACCAATCGTGAGTGAGCCATGTTCAGACCAAGCACGGTACCAATTCTAGCGATTAAGTGTTCTGTAATAGATTCTAAAGGGTACCATTTATGACCAGTTTTGGCAATATAAAGCGGCCATGAAGCACTATTTGACTTTCTTTGAATAGAACCCTTTTGATAATCGTACACCCGAATAAACGACTTTGGAGCTTCTCCCATGATAGAGTATCCTTGCACTACACAGTAATAATCTTTCTTTAGGGTTGGAATCCCGCTTTTATATTCGGCACTGCAATCAGCATATTTCTCCCTTCGAATAGATACTCGTTTTAGGTGTTGCATAAAAGGCGACCGAACAGATAGCCTGTGCTCCATACGAACGGAGGCGGCGGTTTGTGAAAAATGAAGGGCAAAAATAAAGGATTTCACGGCACGAAGCGGTGAAATCCTTTTTATGTAAATGTTTCTAGTACTGGCCAAAGGCTTTAAATCAAAATGTGCATTTCTTTCTTCTGTTCCTCCGCCATTTTTACAAAATTAAAAGATGGAAGCATCACCGGATTGTAGCCAATGTTTAGCGTAAAATTCGAAATAAAAGCGCGAATATAAGGAAAAGCAATGGCTGGTGCATTAATACGAGCAAAGGGAGAATCAGCAAAATCCATTGTTATATTTTCACTGGATTCAAAATGAGCAGTTGCTTTTATTTTAAATTCAAAAGTCTTGTGTTGGTTAGCCAACCCAATTTCCAATATCACCGCAAACTGATTTTCCTCTGTTTCTGACATACCTACATTTACTGCCAAAGTTGTTTCCAATTCAGCAGTAATATCCTTATTGAATTTTTTGATATGACAATCAATATCAGTGTATTGAACGTCAATAAGTCGAATTGTCATTGGGTTACGCTGCTAAGATGTAAAAATCTTGTTCTTGTACAAAAGACTCGCGCGTATCCACTAATTTAGTGACCGGAATGCTGTGGAAAGTAATAACCATTTCTCCGTGTTGAAGACGTTCCAGCATCTCTCTTTCCGCGTCAAAAGATAGCCAAGCCTCCAATCGTTCTTTGGAAAAACTTGCTAAGATTTCATCGAATAATAGATCAAGTTCTTTATAATTAAGCATATTGGAGAAATTTAAGATTGTTCCTCAATAATAATTGAAAAATCACGGATATTTTTGATGTCAAACATTACAACTTGAATCCTTTTCTTGTAATATAGGTTTGGCACCTCAGAATAAACCCTGTCTTTATATCGAGGGTTTGAAGGAATGTCGTCATAAATTATGCCCTTGATTCCCATCCTTTGCCAAAAATTATCTGCTAAAAAACGATGGATTTTTTGCAATGATACGTTTTGGCCGTTTTCCAAAAAGTGGCGAACGGATATTTCTATTTTTTCTCGAAAAAAGAAATATCCTTCCTCATCAAAAACAGCATTTAAGCACTCTTCGACATCTAAAAACGCTCGATAAATATCGTATGCGCCAGTGACCATTTTGAAATCTTGGCCCCAATAATGGGCAAACTGTATATCCGTCCAAAAATAATACCCTATGCCAAGCCAGGCATTGGCAGCATCACATAGTACGGGATATTCAAGCGCCATTGACACTCGCCATTCTTGCGTGTGATATCCCACCAAAAAGGTTTTGTTGTTTAGGGTTATGCGTTCCATGAGGCTGCAAAAGTACGCAATGCTACGATCATAAACGTTTAATTTGTACGAAGCGTTCAGTCACCCGCAATCCTTCTATCCCCTAAAACCCGCTTTTCATCCAAAAACACCCAAAACAAGATAATTGCAAACTATCTTTCTCCGAATTATCTAACCAACTAAAATGCTATGAAACAAATCTTCCTCTTCCTCGCGCTGGTACTTTTTGGCGTAGCCTGCAAACAGGAAAAAGCCGGTTTTGTGGATTGGACGAAGGCCACGGTTTTGTTAAAAAAGAAAATGAAAGGAAGGGCTATAGCGGCGTGCTGGCTTTTCTGGACAAATATTTGCAGAGGCCGGTGGCAGTACCGCAGTAAAAGGCAGGGGGTAATGACGCTTCCAAATACATTTTCTCCCGTTCTTTGCGGCGCTTAAAGATCCTTTCCAAAATTAACCGCATTAAAAATTATTGATCATCTTAATTTCCTGACCCCATGTACGCCTACCTGAAAGGAGAAATTGCCTACCGCAGCCCCAACTTCATCGTGCTGGACGTAGGTGGCGTGGGCTACCACGTCAATATACCGCTGAGCACCTACACCGCCATTCAGGGGCAGGAGCGCACCACTATTTACACCCATCTGCAGGTACGCGAGGATGCGCATACGCTCTACGGGTTTGCGACCCAGACCGAACGTAGCCTGTTTGTGCAGCTCATCGGCGTCACCGGCGTGGGCGCCACCACGGCGCAACTGATCCTCTCGGCCATGTCGGTAGATGAAGTGCGCAGCGCGGTGATCGGCGAGCAGGCGCATGTACTGCAACGCGTAAAAGGCATCGGTGCCAAGACCGCCAAGCAGATCATTCTCGACCTGAAAGCCAAGCTCACCAAGGATGCGGGTGACTCACCGGTGCTGTTGCCGGCGGCAGACAATACGGCCCGCGAGGAGGCGTTATCTGCCCTCATTGCTTTAGGATTTACCCGGATTGCCGTGCAAAAAGCCCTCAATACGGTGATGCGCGACGATCCGACGGCCAGAAAAGTGGAAGATTTGGTAAAGCAGGCTCTCAAGGCTCTGGCAGTTTGAAAAACCCCATCCATAATCTTTTTTTGATTGATGAATGCTGATTGATTGAAGAATGTTTATTTTTTGATATACGTAGCGTACGCTTGGACATCAAAAATCAACATTCATCAATCTTATATCATCAATCAAAAAAATCTCACGAAGAAATTTGAAGAACCGACCTCCCAACCCAAAGCAACCAAACTGCCTGCATCGGCGTCATTACCCCGCTTGTGACATCATCCAACACCAATATTTTACCTGCTTGCTTGAATAAATATGAAGAAGAAGAACACCCTTCTGGCGGTGACCGGTTTGGCCACCCTCAGTGCGCTGTTTGCATTTACCTATCCGACGGCTGTGCGGGAAAATGTGTTGACGCTGTTTTTTCCCGAAGAAAAACTGCCCGTCGCTCAAGCGTATGAAAAAGAGGTAGCTCCCCCCCGAAACCTGCTGACCGCATTTGCCGCGCCGGATACCAATCCGCCGCTGAAAGAACGTTACGACGACTTTCTGAATAATTCCAACCCCAACGTCATTGACCTGCAGGACCCCAAAGCAGTAGAGCAGCAGGTGGAGTACGATCCGGTGACGAATATGTACATCATCACGGAAAAGATCGGCGACGACTTTTTCCGGGCACCGACCTACATGACTTTTGAGGAATATACCAAGTGGCGCGATAAGAAGCAGCAACAGGAATATTTCGACCGTTTGCAAGGAGTAACCTCCAGTAGCAGCAAGAGTGAAAGCGGCGTGGTGGACCCGATTGCCAAATTTAACATTAAAAACTCGCTGATTGACCGTCTTTTCGGCGGTAGCAACGTGGACATTCGTCCTCAAGGCAATATCAACCTCACCTTCGGCTACCAATATCAGCGTCGTCAAAACCCGATTCTGACCCTCCGCCAGCAGGGGCAGGGCAATTTCGATTTTGACATGGACATCAATATGAGTGCCACGGGTAAGATCGGGGAGAAGCTCAATTTGAATTTCAACTACAACACCCAGGCGATCTTTGATTTCAATAATCAGATGAAGCTGAGTTATGATACCAAAGGCTTCTCGGAAGATGAAATTATTCAAGGCATTGAAGCCGGTAACGTGTCGCTGCCACTGCGCTCCAACCTTATCAAAGGTGCAGCGGACTTGTTCGGGATCAAAGTAGATCTGAAATTTGGTCACTTGCGTACTACTTTAGTTGCCAGCCAGCAGCGTTCCAAGCAGCAAAACCTGGCGGTGCAGGGTGGTTCGCAGATTCAGACTTTTGAAAAACCGATTGACGAATACGACGAAAACCGCCACTTTTTCCTGAGCCAATGGAACCGGAGCGAGTTTGAACCCTCGCTGAAATGTCTGCCCGTCCCGCTGTCGCTGTTTACCATTACGCGATTGGAAGTCTGGATCACCAATGATAAATTAGTGACCGAAAATACCCGCGACATCGTGGCGATTGCCGACTTGGCGGAGCCGCATCCGCTGTTAGATGGATCGGACCTGTCTGGTATGCCTCTTCCAGATTATTCTTTGCCCAGCCCAGTATATGTAGATATCAAGAACCAAGGCTTGCCGGACAATAATAACAATGGCATTTATCCGGCCATTCGGGCAGAGTTGACTGCTGATCCCGACACCTCACTGCGGCAGTCCGCTAAAGTAGTCAGCAAATTGACAGGCCCCGATTTTAACCTGAGACAGATCAGGGACTTTGAAAAAGTACGCGCCCGCCTGTTGTCGCCTTCCGAATACACGTATAATGAGCAACTGGGTTTTGTCAGTATCAACCTGAATGTACAGCCCGACCAAGTGGTAGGTATTTCTGCCGAATATACTTACAATGGCCAGCCACACAAGGTTGGTGAGTTTACCAGCGATGTACAAGGTGGCGACTCGCTGAACCAGAACGTGCTGTTTGTCAAGATGTTGAAAAGCACCACGGCCAACGTACGCTACCCGATCTGGGACCTGATGATGAAAAATATCTACGCCATTGGTTCGGCCAACGTGGACCCGCAGGAGTTCCGCTTTGACGTTTTTTATGAAGATCCAGGTAAGGGACAGAAGCGTTTTTTGAATAGCGATGGCATTCCGGACGCGATAAAGGCAAGACCGCTGCTGCAAGTGTTCAATCTGGATATGCTGAATCTTCAGCAAGACCCAGGCCCGGATGGTATTTTTGACTTTGTACCGGGTGTCACGATTAACCTGCGTTCTGGCCGCGTGATGTTCCCGGTATTGGAACCTTTTGGTTCTTTTTTGAACAATCGTTTGCAAGAAAATGGCGCGGATACCACTTTGCGCCGACGATATGTCTATCCCGAATTGTACGACTCCACCCTTTTCCGGGCGCGGGAGTTCCAGCAATTCAACCGTTTTACCCTGAAAGGCTCGTACAAATCGGCTACTTCCGCCGAAATTTCCCTCGGTACATTTAACCTGCCGCAAGGTTCCGTACGGGTAAGTGCCGGTGGGCGCCAACTCATTGAAGGACAAGACTATTCGGTGGATTATAATATCGGTAAAGTCCGGATATTGAACGATGCTATCCTGCAATCAGGCCAAAGCGTCAACGTCAGTTTTGAGGACAATTCCCTGTTTGGTTTTCAAAGCAGATCCATGGTGGGGGCGCGGTTTGATTACGACCTGAGTAAGGACGTGAAGCTGGGCGCGACCTTTATGAATCTTTTTGAACGACCGCTTACCCAAAAGGTGAATTTTGGCGACGACCCGATCAATAATAAAGTGTACGGCCTCGATTTCAGCATTTCCAAAGAGACTCCATGGATCACCAAATTTGTGGACTGGCTGCCGTTGATTGAGACCAAGGAAAAATCGAGTATTACCGCGCAGGCCGAGGTAGCCCTGCTCGACCCTGGTCACAACCGGGCCATCAACCAGGGCGGCGACAAAGGCGGTACGGTATATCTGGATGATTTTGAGGGTAGTACGTCCAATTTGCGCGTGGACTTCCCGGCCAATACCTGGGTGCTGGCCTCGGTGCCGCAGGGCGATTCCACCTTGTTCCAGGAATCGAATTTGACCGACGACATCAAGTTGAATGCCAACCGTGCCCGTCTGGCCTGGTACAATGGCGATGCCTTCGTGCGCAGCTCATCCGACAATGTCAACCCCTACACCCGCAGTTTCAACCAACAGGATATTTTTCCCAACCGCCAGATTTCGCCAGCGGAGCAGAGTATCCTGCGCGGTTTGGACGTGACGTTTTTCCCACGCCAGCGCGGCCCGTACAATTTTGAAATCCCGGATGGCTATCCCGGTATTTCCGAAGGTTTTACAACCGAAAATGACCCAATCAGTGACGAGCCACTGCTGAATGCCCCGGATACACGTTGGGCTGGTTTTATGAAAGGCTTGAATACCAACGACTTCGAGGCGGCCAATATCGAATTTGTCGAGTTCTGGATGCTCAATCCGTATATGGATCCAGGCGATGGCAGCCCTGTTTCCAAGGCTGGTGATATGTACATTGATCTGGGCTCTATATCCGAAGATGTAATGCGCGATTCGCGCCAGTTCTTTGAAAATGCTATTCCGACCGGACAAGGCACTGGCGCGACCGTGAATACCCGTCTGGGCCGCATTCCGGTGTTGCCGCCAGTCGTGAACGCCTTCGATAACGACCCGGCCAAACGGGTGCTGCAAGACATTGGTCTCGACGGCCTGAATGACGAAGATGAAAAATTATTCTTTAAAGAATGGGTGGATATTATCAATGCCTCTACCAAGCTGGACAATATTTCCAAGACCCTGCTGACCAGCGACCCCTCTGCGGACAACTTTGTGTTTTTCGGTGATGAGCGCTTTCAGGCCCCCAATCCAAACCCTGGCCTGATCGAACGCTATCGCCGTTTTAACAGCCCGCAAGGCAACTCCCCCGTCAATAATAACACCCAGACCGGACTTTACAGCAATCCATCTTCGACTAACCTGCCCGATGGGGAAGACCTGAACCGTGATAACTCGCTGAATGAGAGCGAGTCGTACTATCGCTATAAAATTCCATTGGCAAAAGTATTCGATAATGGTCAGGAAGTGCTCGATATAAATGATCCACAACTAAAGGACATCATTACCGAGCAGGTAGCGGTGCAGAAAAACGGCCAAACCTACATCTGGTATCGTTTCAAGGTGCCGCTTGATGGAGCAGGCCGCCAGCAGGTCGGCGGTATTCAGGATTTCCGGTCTATCCGCTTCATGCGGATGCTGTGGAAAGGCTTCGACGAGCGCACCACCTTCCGCTTTGCCACCCTGGAACTGGGCCGCAACCAATGGCGCCGTTTTACCCAGCCTTTGCCAAACCTGGACGACCCTCAGTCCACGTGCGATGTGGGTTTTAATCGTGGTGTTCCTTTTGACATCAATGCCGTAAGCATCGAAGAAAATGCTGCCCGTCAACCATTTAATTACACCATTCCTTTCGGTATTTTGCGGGAACAGTCGGTGGGTGCTTTTCCCGAAATTCAACAAAATGAGCAGGCTCTATCGCTAAACGTTTGTGACCTGACGGAATGCGATGCACGGGGTATTTTCAAAAGCCTGAATATGGATCTGCGCCAGTTCAAACGGCTAAAAATGTTTGTCCATGCCGAAGGTAAAGAGGACGACCAATTTACCCTGGATTCCAATGACCTCACTGTTTTCATGCGCTTAGGTTCCGATTTTGTGCGCAACTATTATGAATATGAAATTCACCTGATCCCCTCCGATGTCCAGAAATTGAACGGCAACCCCGATAGCCGGGAATATAAAGAGGAAGTGTGGAAACCGGAGAACAGCTTCGATTTTCCACTCGAGCTACTCACGGAGGCAAAAAAACAACGTAATTCCGATTCGAACTGGCCTTTTGATCGCCCGTTCATCATCTCCGACCCGGAGCACCCGAACAATAAAGTGAAAGTGGTGGGTAACCCCAATCTCGGCTACGTAAAAGGCGTGATGGTAGGGGTGCGGAATGTAGATCCGCAGCCAGCCCCTCCCCCCCACTGCTTCGAAGTGTGGATCAATGAATTGCGCCTCAACGGTCTCAATGAACAGGGTGGCTACGCCGGACTGGCCCGGGTGGATATAAAGTTGGCTGATTTTGGCAATATTTCGCTGTCAGGCAACTACACCAGCATTGGTTGGGGTAGCCTGGATCAAAAACTCATCCAGCGCCAGCGCGAGGAAATCATCCAGTATGACCTCTCTACCAACTTGGAACTCGGCAAATTGCTGCCCGAAAAAATGGGGCTTCGGGTGCCATTTTATGCCCAATACGCCAACGTGACCAAGAACCCGGAGTATGATCCTTACGACCTGGATATTAAATTGAAAGACAAAATCCGCAACGAAAGCGACCCTGCCAAAAAAGCGGAAATTCGCACCCTGGCGCAGGATGTAACCGTGGTGCGGGGCTTCAACTTCACCAACGTGCGCAAAGAACGTCGTGGTAAAGGGGCTCCCATGCCCTGGGATATTTCCAATTTCAGCCTGACTTACGCTTACAACCAGCAACATAAACGCGACCCATTCACTATTCGCAACGATCAGAACCGCTATAAGGGGAGCCTGGATTACCAGTATGCGACCGGCTTACAGCCGATTCAGCCCTTCAAAAAAGTGGATAACAAATATTTGAAATTTATCAAAGAACTCAATTTGAATCCGTTACCCAATACGTACGGCTTCAATACCACGCTGGAGCGGTATGTAGGTGTCCGTACGGATCGTTTTGCCGGGGAGGATCCGAAGCGAAACACGTATTATAACCGCCGCTTTACCTGGGATCGGAACTATGACCTGGGCTGGGATATCACCCGTTCGCTGCGCTTCAATTTCGACGCCACTGCCCGGAGTCTGATTGACGAACCACTCCAATACGACAACGATGGCAGTGAAATATCGTCCGGGAGCCGCCGGGACTCCATTTTCAAAGGTCTGCGTAATTTAGGTCGCCCGAAAAACTACACCCACAACTCCAGCCTCAACTACACGCTACCTTTCAAATACATTCCGTTCCTGGAATTTATCACGATGAAAGCGTCGTATACCGCTGGTTATACCTGGACGGCGCAGTCGCTGAAATTGCAAAATCTGGATGCTGGCCGGTATTCGAACCTGGTCAACGAGCGCAGCCTCGGGAATACCATCCAGAACACCAACGTGCGACAGATCAATGGCGAATTCAACTTTGAAACGCTGTATAATAAGAGCAAATACCTGGGGCGTATCAATAAACCCCCTGTGAAAGGGGCCTCCGGCACCCGGGGGCGCAGCCAGCCTGGTGGCCAGAATGGTGGAAACCCGGGCGGGCTGCCCGGCGGCGGTGCACCCAGTGGTCGGGGCGGCAGGGGCGAGCTTGGTACGGAATCGCCTGGCCGGAACAGCAAAACCACGGAAGACCCTACCGATCCGACGGATAAGAAGGGCCGTGGAAATAAAAATCAGCGGTCTGGCGATCCCAATAACCCAGCGGTCGGACCAGATGGCAAGCCCTTAGATCCGAAAGATCTGAATGCTGCTGCCGGAAAAGACAGCAAGGAAAAGAAGGAAAAGGTGAAAAAAGACCGGCAACCTTCGATGGCTGAGCGCATTGCCCTGCGCCCACTTATGCTGGTGCGTCGTGCCCGCTTTACGTATAGCGAAAACCTGAGTTCCGTGGTACCGGGCTTTACCCCCGAACCCAAATTGATGGGTCTCAGCGAAGGTTTTGCGGCTCCTGGTTGGAATTATGTGATTGGCAATCAGCCCAGTAGCACCTGGCTGGATGACGCGGCCAGAAAAGGCTGGATCACCCACCGCCCGGAACTGAACCAGCAGGTGATGCGCAATTACACCCAGAATCTCGACGCGAGTGTATCGGTGGAGCCTTTCGCAGATTTCAAAATTGAGATCACGGCGAATAAGCAATACACCCGGAATAGTACCGAATTGTTCAAGGATCAAAACTTCCTGGTGGACCCCAACGAGGTGAATTTCCAACACGATGCCCAGCGCGATTTCGGTAGTTACACGGTGTCTTATTTTGCACTTAATACCCTGTTTGGCAATGATATAGATGGACTTTTTGGCCGGTTCAAAGATCATCGTTCGGTTATTTCCGGTCGTTTGCCCAATAATACCGGTGAGACGCACAACGTGGATGGCCCGGAATTCAGGAGAGGCTACGGTAAAATACAACAGGAAGTATTATTGCCTGCCTTTATAGCGGCTTACACGGATAAAGACCCGAATACGGTGGGGCTGGATATATTCAAAACCCGCCCGGCAGTGAACTGGAAACTTAACTATGCCGGCCTTTCTAAGGTGGGCAAATTGAAAAGTATATTTTCCAGCTTCACCCTGACGCATGGCTATCGGAGTACCCTCACCGTGAATTCTTTCAATACCGATATTTTCTATGAGCAGCCCAACGTGATTGACGAGATCAACTTCAACTATATCGCCCGTTACGAAATACCGCAGGTAGTCATCAGCGAGCAATTCCAACCGCTGCTCGGCGTACAGATGAAGACGAAAAACGGCATGTCGCTCAACCTGGATTTCAAAAAATCACGGACGCTGGCCATGTCTTTTGTGGACTACCAGTTGGCCGAAAGCCGTTCTACTGGCTATTCAGGAGAGTTTGGTTATTTGTTGAAAAACGTAAATATTCCATTTTTGACCAATAAAAAGAGCAAAAAGACCTCAAAAAGTAAGGCTAAAAGTAAAAAAGCCCCCGTGGCTGGTGCGCCTCCGGGCAGTGGCGGTGGTCAGCAGAGCAACGATATGAATTTCAAGTTCACCTTTGAGTACCGCGACGATATTACGGTGAATCACCAACTAGACCAGCGCGACGAGGCCATTCCCACCCGAGGCAATCGCTCCATCAAGATCAGTCCTTCGGTGGATTATACCCTGAATAAACGCCTCAGCCTGCGAGTGTTCACCGATTACAACAAGACCATACCCAAGACCTCGCAATCGTTTCCCATCACGACGGTAGCCGCTGGGGTTACGGTGCAGTTCAAGTTGAATTAAGAGAGCGGAATTTATTCCGCTTGATAAGAGAATGAGTCATCCCGAGAGGTTCGGCGATGACTTATTTTTTATAGGCCAACAAAATCAGACACCCAAATCGGGCACGTTTTTCTATTTTTGCGCCGCAGAAAAACGTCCCATTTACCGTTTCACCATTTTCCCGAACGCTATTTTGTCCACACTCCACCTTATCGTGCCTTGCTACAATCCGCCGCCGGGTTGGGAAACAGCATTGGCAACGCGCTTCACCGCCTTTCAGGCGATCATCGCGGATTTGGTAGGTACGGTGCGTTTGGTCGTGGTGAATGATGGTTCCGCCCGAAATGCTACGGAGGTGAATTTCCAGCAATTGCGACAAATACTGCCGGAGGTGCAGGTGATCAGTTATACCGAAAACCAGGGGAAAGGATATGCCTTGCGGCAGGGGGTGGCCGTCGGAACAGCCGACTTTTACGTTGTGACCGACACGGATTTCCCTTACACGCTGGATAGTATGCGCCGGATAGTCGAGGTACTGCGCGAGCAGGGCGGCATTGCGGCGGGCAATCGCGACACCGTTTATTATGAGCGGGTGCCGCTGTTCCGGCGCTGGCTATCGCAGGCTTTGCGCTGGCTGCTACGCAATGTGCTGCGGCAGCCCATCGGCGATTCGCAGTGCGGTTTGAAGGCTTTCGATCAGGCCGGGCGCAGTATTTTTCTGGAGACGACGATCAACCGTTTTTTGTTCGATCTGGAATTTCTGATGCTCGCTAACGGACGGCTAACGGTGACGCCGGTGCCCGTACAATTGCGCGACGGCGTGGTATTCAGCAAAGTAGGCTGGCGCATTTTGGCCACCGAAGGGCGCAATTTTTTATGGCTGCTGTGGCGGAAACGGTAGGGGAGTTATGAGTTATGAGTTATGAGTTATGAGTTATGAGT
>Ga0105047_10010518_pt1 | contig 15108 bp, 8 predicted proteins | sample MAT04_FD_78384 | JGI IMG/M metagenome (GOLD analysis project Ga0105047, IMG submission 78384) | Freshwater microbial communities from Lake Fryxell liftoff mats and glacier meltwater in Antarctica - MAT-04 (megahit assembly) | ecosystem: Environmental > Aquatic > Freshwater > Ice > Liftoff... | reverse complement strand
AGTTGGTACTTTTTGATCAAGCAAAAAGGACAAAGAGATAAACATTAAATCAATTTTCGAATGAATGCATGGAATTATTATGATGCATTAACCTTTCCAGCACATCAAATAATATCTTGCCAATAAACTGCTGAAAACAGTTATATATATGTGAAAATTCGCAAAATCAGTGGCAAAATGGATTAGTTTAGGGCTGATTAGTTACAAAAAATATTTCCTGACATCAGATGGAAATCCTTCACAAAAATCTTGTTTTATATCTCCTTTAACTTCTTGGCCTTGTCATCATAATTTATACCTTTGTCCCATTATAAATCCATGTGATTTAATTCATTTAATTACAACATACTGTATTTAAAAAATGAAAAAAGACAAAATAATTTTTGACCTCATCGATGAGGAAAAAGACCGTCAGATGCACGGCATCGAACTTATTGCTTCCGAAAATTTCGTCAGCGAGCAGGTGCTGAAAGCAATGGGATCGGTATTAACCAACAAATACGCCGAAGGCTATCCCGGCCGCCGATATTATGGTGGCTGCCAGATTGTGGATCAAACCGAGCAGATTGCCATTGACCGCGCCAAAGCACTTTTCGGCGCCGAATGGGCCAATGTTCAGCCACACTCAGGCGCACAGGCAAATATGGCTGTGCTGATGACCATCCTAAAACCGGGTGATACCTTTATGGGGCTTAACCTTTCGCATGGCGGCCATCTATCGCATGGATCGCCTGTAAACTCCTCAGGTATTCTGTACAACCCTATTGCTTATGGTGTTGAGGAAGAAACAGGAACCATTGATTACGATAAAATGGAAGCTGCCGCTCTTGCCGGGAAACCCAAACTGATTATTGCAGGTGCTTCGGCCTACAGCCGCGACTGGGACTACAAACGCATGCGGAAGATCGCTGATAAAATCGGTGCCTTGCTGTTGGCGGATATTGCTCACCCGGCAGGACTTATAGCCCGCGGATTGCTTAACGACCCCGTTCCTTATTGCCATATCATTACCACTACCACACATAAAACCCTTCGTGGTCCTCGTGGCGGACTTATTTTGATGGGAAAAGATTTCGAAAATCCATGGGGAATCAAAACACCGAAAGGCGAGCCAAAAATGGTATCGGCAATGCTCGATAGTGCAGTATTCCCGGGCATACAAGGCGGACCGTTGGAACATGTAATTGCCAGCAAGGCAGTTGCTTTCGGAGAAGCACTTTCGGATGGTTTTATGGATTATGCGCTCCAGGTTAAAAAGAATGCCCAGGTTATGTCGAAAGCCTTTATGGATAAAGGATATAAAGTAATTTCGGGCGGAACCGACAATCACTTAATGCTTATCGACCTACGCACCAAATATCCTGATATTACCGGGAAAATGGTGGAAAACCTGCTGGTTAGAGCTGATATCACTTTAAATAAAAATATGGTTCCATTTGACAGCCGCACTCCATTTACAACTTCAGGAATACGTGTTGGAACTCCTGCTATTACCACCCGCGGTTTGAAAGAAAAGCACATGGCGGTAATCGTTGACCTTATAGACGAAGTAATTGCCAACCACGATAATGAGGAAGTAATTACCAAAGTACGCACACAGGTAAACGAAATGATGAGTGAATTTCCTTTGTTTGCTTATTAATAGCCACAAATATAATTGAAAAAAGCGGTATCCGGAACTATTCGGATACCGCTTTTGCTTTTAATATTTTCACTTATATACTATAAATCAACTTTTAAAAACACTATTAACTTTTTCCCATTAACCATTAACTTTCCACCATTAACCATTAACTTTCCACCATTAACCATTAACTTTTTTCCAATAACCATTACCTGTTAACTCTTTTCCATTAACTATTAACTATTAACTCTTTTCCATTGACTGTTAACTCTTTCCCATTAACCATACTACTCTTTCGCATCTTCCGCTGCATCAGAACCCACTTTAGGTGTCGCTTTCTCCTCTTTTGGAGCAGCGGGCAGCAATTCCACTTTACGGAAAACATCATCCTTGTTCGATGGCCGGGCAGTAAACCGCCAGTTAAAACCTTTCAATATCCGCTGCTCGGCAGGGAGTTGTTTCGACGGGAACATATTCCCGGTCGGTTTATCAAAATATTTTATAATTTCTATTTTGCTATCCTTCAGATAAAGTCTCATACGGCTTCCTGCCGCTTTATTAACACCAATAAGCGATTGATCCTGCTCGCGGACAAAATACACCGTTTCGGCATTGCCTTTCACATCAATGTAAGCAAGCTCATTATTCACAAAGTACCCTATCATATTTTTACCCCTGATCTGGTTATAATTTTCGATTGTATCCTTCGAAACTATAAAAGCAGTGCTATACATAAATATCTGCTTTACACTTTGCTTGCCTGTCAGAATTTTGATGGTATCGGCGGTAAGCTGATTTTTGTCGGACCATAAAACCGGGAACTTGTACATACTGATAAGCGAATCGGCAAAACTATAATTCAGCGAATCACAGGCACCTTGAATATCCTCACGGAAAAACCGGGTGTTATGGTAGGCAAATAGGTTATTTGTTTCGTTTCGGGTAGTGTCGAAGGTAGCTTTTAGTGTGTCGGCATGGAGGTAAAGCGTATCTCTTTTATCACCCATCAAAGCAAGAGCCTCGTTGGTAAAAAGACTGTAGCCTTTGGCACGCCAGTATTCGGCAAAGTTACCCTTGATAATCACATCACTTACGGTATCTGTCATCACTACATGATTAACAGCCTTACCATATTTGAGCTTTTCGTTGTAATAAAGGCTGTCGCCGGTCAGGCGGCGGTCCTTGTCAACCAACAAGGCATTGGTACTGAACCTCGAATTGCTTGTTGTACGGTCGTATTCGCCATTTTCGCAATACAGGTAATTATCTTTTCCTTTCAAAATAGTAGGACCCAGGAAGTAGGAAATCCGCGAAACGGTATTGTATTTTAAAGTGTCGCAATTGATTTTGTATTCAGGATTTATCAACACCACATCATCCCTGAAATACATAAGCTTTTCGTTGGTATGATAGTAACACCTCTTGCTGGTAAGCACATTGTCGCCATTCACCATTTTACCACCTGTTGTATAGCTGGCAATGCCTGTATTGCGATCAAAAATCATCAGATCGGTGGTGAGCGTAGTTTGTTTATCAACCAGTTTCACATCATCTTTTACGGTAGCCATTTTTGTATTGCCATCGTAATGAAGAAATTTCCCGTATAAATTTAAGGTATCGCTCGATTTAATACGCACATGGCCATAGCAGTCCATGGTGTTGGTGGTTTCGTAAAGCCAGGCACTATCGCAATAAAGGTAGGCACCTTCGTGTTCAAACACCGGGTTATTGAGGGCACGGGTCATATCGCCCATACCAACCGAATGCCTCAGCTCGCCTGCGTTCATTTGTATGCGCATACGCTGAGCCCGGGCAGGTTGAAAAACCAAAAGGAGAATCAGCAGTGCAGTCGCATTAAAAATAAAGAATCTGAATTTCGACATTATGGTTTGTAAATTCGTGGCAAAGGTAAGGATTGTAAACAAATAGTCGGTCAGGGTGGGCACGGCATATATGATGATTGCATTTTCAAAATCATAAAGTTTGTTAATGGCTTAAAACAATAAATGATTAAAATATCCGAAAGCCTTTTCCAAATCTATCAATCCACTGTAAATCAGGAGTGGTTTAATCCTTTTGATAAATTTGCAAAAAAGCCAAATATTTATGTTTGGCAAATAAAAGATATATCTACATTTGAGCCGCTTTAAACACATCTTACAAATGGCTCACTTTACAGATCCGAAGCTTAATTACGAAGAAACAAAACAGAAGATCGGCTACCTTCCGCGCACCGAATCCACTCAGGAAATCTACGACCGGATTGGCTTTATGTCGGGACTCGAAGTTCATCAGCAGCTTAAAACCGAACAAAAACTATTTTGCCGCTGCCCTGCCGGTGTATATCAGAAACCCGGCGACTTTGATGCCGAAGTAATAAGGCACATGCGGCCTACCCTCAGCGAACTGGGAGAATACGATGGTACTGCCCTCATGGAATTCAAGACACGTAAAAACATTATTTACAGGCTGAAAAGCAAAACAACCTGTACTTACGAAGTGGACGATACGCCGCCGTTCCCCCTTAACCGGCAAGCCCTGGCACAAGCCATCGAAATTTCGCTGGTTTCGAAACTCAATATCGTTGGCGAAGTGCATATTACCCGCAAACAATACCTCGACGGCAGCATCCCAACTGGTTTTCAGCGCACTGCAATTATCGGTGTTGAAGGAGAAATCCCACTCAAAAACAAAAAAGTAAGGCTGATACAGCTTAGCCTCGAAGAAGACTCATGCCGAGAAGTAAGCGACATCGGCCATACCCGTATTTACCGGACTGACCGCCTCGGCATGCCTTTGATCGAAACTGTTACTTACCCGGAAATGACAAATCCCGATGAGGTGAAGGAAGCATGCAATTACATCCGTTTCCTGGGCCGGAGTACGGGCAAAGTCCGTACCGGAATAGGTGCAGGAAGGCAGGATGTTAATGTAAGCTGCAAAGGCGGCACAAGGGTTGAGATAAAAGGAGTTGCGCACAGCCGCTGGATTCCCGAACTCACACACATCGAATGTTTCCGGCAATGGGCTTTACTGTCAATCCGCGATATTCTGAATTCTCGTTTCCCAGATACTAAAATCTGGAAAATGGATCATATATTGCTGGATCTTCATGCATTTAATTCAAAAAACGGATTTATCAAAGATGCCAAAAGCAATGGTTACCAGTTGGTAGCCGTTAACCTGCCGGGATTCAGAGGAATTTTATCGCATTTCACACAGCCAGGCAAGATGTTTGCTAACGAACTTATCGAACGACTTAAAGTTATTGCTTGCATCGAATTGCCTAACATGGCGCACAGCGAGGAATTTGACCCACTGTTTGCTGCCGCTGACTGGGAAAAAATAAATACTTTGCTTAAGCCTGGTGAAAATGATGCGCAGCTTATTATCCGCGGACCGGAAGAGGATATAAAAACCGCCCTCGAAACCGTTGAAGAGCGCTGTCGCATGGCATTTGCTGGTGTTCCGCCCGAAACCCGAAAATCATTCGAAAACGGAACTACCACCTTCGAGCGGGTACTTCCCGGAGCAGATCGCATGTATCCCGATACCGATTCGGCTCCTATCCCGCTGGAAAATGAATACATCGAACTATTAGGCAAAAACAAACCGGAGGAAGTGATTGAACGTTACGAACGCCTCAAAAACTGGAATGTTCCGGATGATTGCTACACCTATATCTTTAAGAAAAACCTCTTCCCGCTGATTGAACGCATCGTAAATGAACTGGATATAAGTCCGGCATTTGCAGGGAAATTTTTCGGTCATGCTGTAAAATGGGTCGAAGGACAATATAAGCCTGCTGCCGAGTTTGATTATAAGATTGTTTACGCCATGCTACGGTTTATAAAACAGAAGAACCTCGATTTCGGAATTGCCCGGCGTATGCTTCCGCTCGTCTATCAGTACCCTAAAATGGAATTCGAATCAGTGCTTACCAGCATTAATTTCAAACCAATTTCAAAAGAGGAAATCAAATCTAAAATCCCTTTCCTTCGGAATAAATTTGCCGAAATCAGACTATCGAAAGGTCCGGATGTGGAAAACAACTGGATTATGGGGCAGTTACGCCGACAGGCAGAGGGAAATATGAGTATGGCGGAGCTGCACCAAGCCCTGGGTTTTGGTGAATGATCGTTAATAGTGAATAGTGAATAACGAATAGTGAATAATGAATAGTGAATAACAAATAGTGAAGTGGGCTAACCAATTGAATAACCACTGTATGACCATTAAAAAATCGTAAATCGCAACTAACAATGACCGACGATATATTCCAGGGCTATAAAGGCGCTGCACTCGAAGTACTTAAAAAATTCAATGCACGGGTTTGGGGACAGGCCATTGTAAAAACTACGCGTGGTGAGTTTATAGGGACCGTACTTCCCCGTTCCGAAAATGACGATGACAAACATATCGTTATGAAGATTCCTACCGGTTATAATATTGGTCTTGATGTTGCTACCATTACCGGGATGAAAGAAACCGGCTACAAAAAAGCCAATTATAAAATCCCCGAAAAAGAATTTCCTTATACCGAAGGATTACCAAAAGTAAAATTGCTTGGCACCGGCGGAACCATTGCATCGCGGCTCGATTATCGCACAGGTGCAGTAATTCCTGCATTTTCGCCGGGCGAATTATACGGTGCTGTTCCCGAACTGGCGTCCATCTGTAACCTGAGTACTGAAAAATTGTTCGCCGTTTTCAGCGAAAACATGGCACCTGATAACTACAAGAAATTAGCCATCGCCATTGGCAAAGAAATTGAAGCAGGTGTGGATGGAATTGTAATAGGACATGGAACCGATACACTGCATCATACCGCAGCCGCATTGACATTCATGGTACAGAATTCACCTGTTCCTATTGTGCTTGTTGGCTCGCAGCGTTCGAGCGACCGGCCGAGTTCCGATGCTGCGCTTAACCTTATGCATGCCTGCACGGCTGCCGGACATGGCGATATTGCCGAAGTTATGGTTTGTATGTTTGGCCCAACGAGCGACGAATACGGATTCCTTCACAAGGGAACACGTGTGCGTAAAATGCATTCTTCCTACCGTTCCACTTTCCGTACTATTGGCGATACTCCAATGGCAACCATCACACGTAAAGGGTTGAAGCCCATAAAAGACACTTACAACCACCGCCGTAAGGACCGGAAAGTTACTATTTTGCCTTATTTCGAGGAAAAAGTATCCATTGTATATTATTATCCGAATATGCAGCCCGATATTATCGATTCGCTGGTTGAACATGGATATAAAGGAATAGTTATTGCCGGCACAGGGCTGGGGCATGTGAACAAACCTTTATATCCGGCCATCGAAAGGGCTGCAAAAGCAGGCGTTGCCATTTATATGACAGTTCAGACTTTGTGGGGTTATGTGCACATGTTTGTGTACGATACCGGCCGCGACCTGATGGCAAAAGGTGTTGTACCCGCCGAAAATATGTTGCCCGAAGTGGCGTATATAAAACTAGGCTGGGCTTTAGGCCAAACTTCCGATCTTGAAGAAGTGAAACGGATTATGCTGACACCGATTAACGACGAAACTACTCCACGCGAACCTTACAACGGTTACCTGATATACCAGGGTGGCGTGGCTGAAGTAGAGGATTTTATCAGGAAGGTGCATAAGTAATCACTATCTGTTTTGGTTTAAATAGGATCTGCTGAAAAACTCAACTATCCCCGTTACATTTGCCCGTAGAGCATTTATATCAATAGAAAAAGGAAGAGGGTTAAATTAAATTGCCCATAGGGTATGTATCCCCTTGCTTCGGCTACGCTCAGCAACCGGGGGGAAAGCTAAAATTACAAATGCAAGGTTTATCTAACTATTCTGTATGTTTCCTTGCATTCATTAACAATATTTACGCAGGTAATTAATTGGTATCCAGTATAATAATACATTCTCAGCAAGCCCCTAAATACCCGTACAGAAGCACTTAAAACTTCACGAATCATTATCTGCTCGGATACGTTAAGCGGTATATCGTTTCCAGCAATTTGGCCTTACTTACCGGTTTAATAATATAATCGTCGCAGCCTGCCAGGCGGGCGGCTTCTTCATCCATTGAAGAAATAAGCCCGGAAAGGGCAATAATCGGCAAGTTGGGCAACATGGCACGTATCTGCCTTGTTGATTCCAGTCCATCCATTCCTGGCATTTTCATATCGGTTATCACCACATTTATTTCAGGATTATCACGGCAAATTTCAACAGTTTCAACCCCATTATGTGCCCTGAGTACTTTGAAAGAAGCTTTCTTGAGTACAATTTCAAGGTATTTGTAATTGGAATCATCGTCCTCGGCCACAAGTACAACAGGCAGAACAGGTTGAGATGATTGGGAGGCAACAAACGGATCATCCGCGACTAATCCTTCGGCCGGAATAGTAAAGGAAAATGTTGACCCTACATTTACTTCCGACTCAACCCGTACTTCGCCGCCAAGCAGCTTTACAAATCCCCTGGCTATGGATAAACCTAAACCGGAGCCTTCGTAACCCCGTGAAGACGATAAATCAGCTTGCCTGAAAATATCAAATATTACCGAAAGGGATTCATTGGGTATGCCTGATCCTGTATCGCTTACAGCGAAATGGTGATATCCGGATTTCACTTCGTAAACTATGCTGATGGATCCTTCTTTTGTAAATTTAACGGCATTATCGATAAAATGATGAAATATTTTGGTAAGCAGAAATTCATCGGTAACAATTTCAATATCCTCGTCGGTAGCCTTGCTGATTACATCCAGGTGCAAATTCCGCGAATAGCAAAGTTCTAAGGTATGGCTGGTCATTTTATCCAGGAACTTCCGTATGCTGAAAGGCCGCTTGTTAACTTCGGTTAATCCGGATACAATAAGCGAAATATCCATATAACCGGTAATAGTACTAATGAGCCTGTTACTGCTTTTTTTAATCAACCGGTTAAATTCAATCCGGTCTTCTTCGGAACTGTCAGCGTGTGCAATCATTTCGCTGAAACCGATAATTCCGTTGAGTGGTGTACGGAGTTCATGCGAAATATTGCGGAGGAAAGCCGATTTTAATTTGTCGCTGGCTTCCGCTTTTTCCTTCGCTTTAAGCAATTCTTCACGGGCCTGATAACGATCGGATATATTTCGGAAAACGCCCTGCAGAATATTTCTTCCATTCAGGATGATATTATTCGAGAGAACTTCAACGGGTATTTCGCGGCCATCTTTCCGAAGAACAACACTTTCAATAGCTTGCATCATTTCTCTATTCAACGCTTTACCGGCTTGTTCGGCAAATGCGTATGAAACTAACTGTTCAAATCGGGCAGGATGAATTTGGGTTTGATGCATTTTTCGGATCTCAATTACCCCATAGCCAAGCAATGAACATGCTGCTGAATTGGCTCCAACCAGCATACCTGTTTCAATATCAGCCAAAATAATTGCATCGGGAGAAGTTTCATAGAGTTTTCTGTACCTCTCTTCACTTTCAATTAATGCTTCTTCTGCCTGTATGCGTTTCGAAATATCTTCCTTTACTGCAAGATATTGATTTACAACCCCTTCTGAATCGAGCAAAGGCACAATCAGAGCACTTTCCCAATAATACTCACCGGTTTTCTTCTTATTATGGAAAGTCCCCGTCCATTTATTTCCTGCTTTTATAGTCGCCCAAAGCGACTCGTAGATTTCAACGGATGTTTCGCCCGAGCTGAATATGGAAGGATTTTTACCAGCTAATTCGGCTGCCGTGTAGCCCGAAATACTACAACCCGCAGGATTTATATATTCAATGGCACCTTCCAGATCTGTAATTATAATTGTGGTAGGATTTTGGTGAACAACTGACGTAAGTTTATGAAGTTCTTTTTCGGTTAACCGCCGCCTGGTAATGTCCCTGCTTACACCTCTATATCCGGTAAGCTTTCCTGAATTGTTATAAACGGGTACACCGCTTGTTTCAAAATACAAAATACTCCCGTTTCTATGTTTGAACTTATTGACAAGAAATCTGAATGGAGTTGCAGGATTAACAATTGATCCGGATTCGGCCATATCTGCCGAAGCATTTTCATCGTCAATAAAATAAAACGGAGTTTTGCCAATTACTTCGTCGGAGGAATAACCCAGAAGATTTTCGAACTGCGGGCTAACATAGGTATAATTACCTTCGATGCTTGTTTCCCATATCATATCCGAAGTAGATTCAACCAGCAATTTGAATTTAGTTTCGCTTTCGCGGAGACTTTCCTCTGATCTTTTTCGTTCGGTCACATCCCTGTAAATACTTTGATAGGTTCCGTCGGGCATCATTTTGGTATGCATCTCGATGGAAATAATTTTCCCATCGGGACGAAGTATATCCCGCTCACCAAAAACAGTCTCGCCATTATTCAATAAATCATACCTCAAAGGCTTTTCCTTCAGCATATTGCTATGGAATAAAACACTTATATTCTGACCAATCAAATCATCAAGGCTTCTTCCGGTAAGATTTTGCATGTACGTATTTGCACTTAAAATGATACCTTCGTGAGAACCTATCAATATCCCATCCACAGCGAGTTCAATTAATTCGCGGAAACGCCTCTCACTTTCCTGCAAGGCAATTTCGTCCTGTTTGCGTTGGGTAATATCATGAGCCATGGCAATACTTATCTTTTTTCCAAAGTAAGTACCGTTAACGATACGTACTTCTTTAGGGAATATTTCGCCATTGGCATGAAGACCCCAAAATTCAAACTGCTGAGGTTCGCCATCGAAGGCAAGCTTAATCATTTTAGCTATTTGCTCAAGATCATTTTTGCCGGGAGCTGAAACAAACAACGGACTTTTACCAATTAGTATTTCACGCGGGTATCCATACATTTTAACCGCGCCTGCATTTACATCTACAAAAGTGCCTTCTTCGTCCTGAATATAAATGGCATCAGCCACATTGTTAAACAATTCGCGGTAGCTGTTTTCATTTTCCGATTGCAGTTTTTCGGCGTTTTCCCAATTACCTTTTTCACTTTCCTGTAAAGCAATAATTAACTGTGAATGCTCCGCTGATTCTTTTTCACTTTTTGATTTCAGCAATTCATAAGCAAGCTTTAATTCTTCCAGCTCTTTTTTGAGTTGATCTACAGACTGATTCCGGTTATTTGAGTAATCGTTCATTAATGTCGTCTTTTTTATGAGGTCGCCTCTTTTACTGTAAAATAAAACGTACTGCCTTTTCCTTCTTCACTTATAACCCATATTTTACCTCCATGCTTTTCAACAAATTCCTTACAGAGGATTAGTCCGAGTCCAGTTGAAACTTCCCCTTCGGTTCCTTTTGTTTTAGCATTAACATCAATCAGGAATATTTTTTTCAGCATTTCGTTACTCACACCAATTCCAGTATCATTAACAGCAATGGTTACAAAATGTTTTTCTTCCGCAAATGCTGAAATATGAACATTCCCGCCACGGGGAGTAAATTTTATGGCGTTTGTGAGTAAGTTCCGGATAATGGCAGGAAGCATGTGAATATCGGCTTCTACCTCCAGTACTGCGGGTATATCATACGTTATATCAATCTCCTTTTGTCTGGCACTGGCATTTACTACATCTACGCAATTTACTACTAAAGGCTTTAGCTGCAATACTTTAGGCTTATATTGGGTTATTCCCCTATGCAACATCGACCATTCCAGCAGGTTTTCGAGCAACTGGTAAAGATTACCGGCAGAACGCCGCATAAGGGTTACGATATTCCGCAATTCTTCCTCCGGAAGGGTATCGAATTCCTCGTCGAGTATTTCGGTAAATCCCAGAAAAGTGTTAAACGGGCTTCGCAGGTCGTGGGCAATAATTGAAAAAAACTTATCCTTACTGGTATTCAAAGCCTGCAGATCTTTGGCATTCTTATGCAGTTGGTCCTCATACCTTTTCTGTTCAGTAAGGTCAATAATTATCCCCCTGGTGCCAATACATTTATTTTTAACAATAATGGGAACCGAATGAATGGATATAGGGAAAGTTGTCCCGTTTTTCATAACTCCTGCCATAATAGCTCTGTCGGACTTTATAAAATCATAAACAATTTCCATATGCAGGTGAATATCCTTTTGACTTTTGGGAGCAATAAGCTGACTGATAAGAATATATGAATCCAGCTCATCCTGCTGATAACCAAATAGTCTGAATCCGGTATCGTTCATATAAACAATCTTACCGCTGAAATCGGCCTCGAATATAGTTTCGGGAAGCAGTTCCACCAGATCCATATATTTCTGTTTGCTTTCGATAAGATCCTGTTCAATTCTTTTCCTATTAACAATTTCCTTCTTCAATCCCGAATTGTGAAGTTTCTGAACACGCAATCTGATTATACCGAAAATTATCCCGCTGGCTATGAGTATTGTCAGCAGCAGGAACCACCAGGTAAGATAGTACGGAGAATTAATCCGTAGTATTTCGGATCTGCTTATTTTGCTCCAGCTACCCGAAAAATTCTTAGCCATTACACAGAAGGTGTATTTCCCGGGCTTCAGGTTAATATATTTTACATGGTCGAGCATAGCTTGGTCCACTTCTTGCCAGTCAGCATCAAATCCCTCAAGTTTATATTTATACTGAATTAAGTCCTCATTAATAAATGAGATGCCCCTGAAGTGAAATACCAGGGTGTTGTCGCGATAATTTATTTTACTTTCTGATATTAATGGATGCTGAACACCTTTGCTGTCCTCAGTGGAAAGGAGCATTATTTCAGGTACAGATATTACAGCCTTATTGTAACCTTGCTCAAAACAGGTTAATCCATGGTCGGTACCGATCCAAACCTTCCCTTTGGAATCATTAAACCCCGCGGCACGGTTGGTTTCCCAGCCTGCAAGGCCATTGTAAATATTATAGATTTCGAGCCTGCTGCCTCCATCCCATTTATAAACCCCTATATTGGAACCAATCCAGTAATTTAAATCTTTATCCTGAAAAATAAAGAATACCGGGCTATTAATTTCAATACCCTTGTTCCTGTATTTTATAATCCGTCCATTTTCAATAATATAGAGACCGCTCATGCTGCCAACAAACTCTTTCCCTGTATTTCCTTTTAGATAGGCGAATACATTATCTGCTTTAGTATCCTCCGATGGAATTTTTTCAAATTTATCCTTACCCACATGCCATAAGCCATTTGAACCGGCAACATAAATTCCGTCCTCATCATCGGAAAAAATCTTCCTGATAACATTGGAGTTGATATGAAACGGCAAATGCTCATAGAGCTTATTATCGCGCAGGTACAGCAGGTTTGTGTCGGCACCCACCCATATCCTGCCGGTATTATCCTGATGTACCACATTGGTTACCGGAAACTTCGGGGAACTGTACCATATTATTTTGCCGTCAGCCTGCAATTTGCCTAATCCTCTGCTGATGGAAACAAACCAGATGTTGCCCGCCTGATCCTTCATAATATCACTTACTCTCCGGGTATTCAGTTTCAGGTCGGGAAATTCAATTGTTTTAAAGGTGTTGTTTTTTAGGAATGTTAATCCGTAATTATGTCCTAAAACGATAGTCCCATCGTACATTTCGGCAATGGCGGTAACTTCATCTTCCAGCAACCCGTTCTTTTTGAAATAACTAATAACCTTCAGATTATTTATTTTATTAATCCCACGTGTGTCGGTGATCCAGATATTTTCTTCACGGTCGATAAATACCGAAGTCGCCCCATGTGAGGAAAAACCATTGTCGGACATTAGAGGAACAGGGATATCACTGTTGCCCGAAATATAATATTTGGCCCAGATATTCCCAAAAAAGACGTTTCCTCTTTTGTCGCAATTTACAAAGGCATAATAATAAATTGACGGATGCGGCAACTGGAATTTATTCGTAACCAGTCTGAATTTGTTTTTCTCAATAAACCCGAGCCATTTTTCGCTTAGCACCCACATCTTTTCGTGCGGAGTGTTCTTATGCTCGAAATTGATCGAAATGATGTCCAGGCCGTATGGCTTTATAAGTTTGTTCAGGCTCCAGTCCATCTTGCCATCATCAAACACACACAATCCTATTTTAGTCGAAAGGTAAAATTTGTGATTATTGGCAACCACGGCATACACATAATTCAGGTTTTCCTTGGTCGAAAGCGAATAATGGACCCATTTACTATTCTCCCTGATATAAAATCCATCGTAGCTGCCCACGCAGATAACAGCCTCTCCATTTTTATAAATAATATCAAAGGAATTAATAATATGATTCTGAAAAATTTCGGGGGGCGGAACAATTTTCCACCACTTGTTATCTTTAAAATACACGATTGTGTCTAGCTTTTTTTCCGGCATTGCCCAAACAATACCCTTTTCGTCAACCTTTATTTTTCGGAAAGCCTGGTTTGGAATACCGTTTTTGGTATCATAATTCGTAAAGCTAAAACCATCATATCTGGATATGCCATAACTGGTTGCAAACCACATAATACCTGATTTATCCTGGCAGGCATCATTGATATTGCGGGTTGGCAATCCATCCTCAATGGTATAGGATTTTACAAAAAACTGCTGCGAAAAAATATTTCCTGAAAACAACAGAATAAAAGAAAGAAAAATAAATTTGCTGATGCTTTTTTTCATTCACAACTTATTTAAGCCAATATTAATGGGTATAGAAACGAATTACAATATTGATATCAGGTGAGTTGCCTTATAAAACGAGTTATAAGCAAGGAGGAAGTATATGTGAGTTCTCCGGATAAAGTACTGGCAGGCTAATGAGTATTGCTATATTGAAAGAAATGTTTGTTACTTTTTAATGAATTACAATCATCCGTTTGATCATGATTTATCAGGATGCGGTGTAAGTTTTCAGTAATTTTACAAATGTAAGAATTTTCCCTGTTAAGATATGTAAGTATTTTGTTTTTATGTGAATTAACGACAAAATGATTCAAAAGCACAGGCTAAATATTATTTTGATGTGCCGGGAAAAGAATACATAAGTCAAACTTCCTTTTTGTTTTTTCTTGTTCTTTTGTCATGACACAAAAGAACCAACTTAACGAAGTGGTCTCATAAGCTCCTTTAAAAATAAGCAATGGGCGAATAAAAGGTCTAGGCTGAATAGAAATTTCACACAGATGTACGACTTAGCAAGGCTCGCAAAACAAGGCCTGATAGATTTTTCCATATCCATACAGCACGTGAGGCTGGTGTTTTACTAGGCACATGCCCGCGCTGTTTACCTTCATCAACATCTGTTGTGAAATTCCATCAGGCCGGTTCCTCACCCTGAAAATACCCTGAAAAGCCAAACCGTTGTTCCGCTATGTTGCCATAAGAGGAAGCTCTCATAGAAGGGACCGGCCTAATGAAAAATGCGCCTGCAGTTCTTAAACAGAGGTATGTGCGAACGGCATGTGCGTAGCAATACACAGCAAGGTAAACTGTTTGGATTTGTTGTACTCTTTCATGCCTTGTATTGCGAGGAGATACCTTTGGCTT
>Ga0105047_10010517_pt1 | contig 15108 bp, 10 predicted proteins | sample MAT04_FD_78384 | JGI IMG/M metagenome (GOLD analysis project Ga0105047, IMG submission 78384) | Freshwater microbial communities from Lake Fryxell liftoff mats and glacier meltwater in Antarctica - MAT-04 (megahit assembly) | ecosystem: Environmental > Aquatic > Freshwater > Ice > Liftoff... | reverse complement strand
TTCCTCGCCGGCCGCCTGCGCTGGCCCCAGATCGCCGACGTGTGCGACGAATCGCTCCAGCGCTACCAGCCGGGTGCCGATGCAACGGTGGACGACATCGTCGCCGCCGATGCCCGAGCCCGGCAGGTGGCCGCCGACGTCGTCGCCGGACTGTCCCCCTGAGCCCACCAGAGGACCCCACCATGAGCCAGACCCTTCCACCCCCGCCGCCGCTCACCTCGCCCGGGCCCCCTTCTGGGCCCGAGGGCGCTGACTCCTCGTATGCCAAGTTCCGCAACGAGGTGCTCGCGGGCGGCGCCAGCGAGCAACCCGACGTGGATGACACGGCCGGTGGCACCCGCGCAGTGCTCGGCATCGGCGTGATCGTCGCGTTGCTCGGCCTGTTGGCGGTGTGGAACGCGTGGGCGTTCCTGTTCGTCGTGCTGCTGCTCGGGTGCATCTTCCTGCACGAGGTGGGGCACTTCGTGACGGCGAAGTGGACCGGGATGAAGGCCACCCAGTTCTTCCTCTTCATGGGGCCGAAGCTGTGGAGCTTCCGTCGCGGCGAGACCGAGTACGGCATCCGCGCCTATCCCATCGGCGCGTTCGTGCGGATCATCGGCATGAACAACCTCGACGAGGTCGCGCCCGAGGACGAGCCCCGGGCGTACCGCAACCAGAGCTACCCCAAGCGCATGCTCGTGATCTGTGCCGGGTCGATCATGCACATGATCATCGCGATGACCCTGCTGTTCGGTGTGTACTCCACGAAAGGGGTGCTCGAGCCGACGGGTCGTGTCGCCGTGAGCGAGGTCGTGGCAGCAGGGCCCGCCGCCGAGGCAGGTCTGCGTGCCGAGGACGTGGTGCTCAGCATCGGCGGGGTCACGCCCACCACGGGCGAGGAGTACGTCGCCCTGGTGCAGGCCCGATCGCCCGGTGACATGGTGCCGTTCGTGATCGATCGTGACGGCGAGGTGCTCACGATCGACGTGGGCCTGGGCGCAAACCCGAACCAGGGGCCCGACTTCGGCAAGGCGTACGTGGGCACCCGGTCCGGCGGCGAGAACGACTGGCAGTCGATGTCGGTCCCCGAGGCGGCGGGGCGCAGCATCACCGACCTCGGCAACGGCATGTGGCAGAGCGTCGGCGGCGTGGTGAAGGTGCTCAACCCGGTGAACATCTTCCAGCACCTGGCCGGCACCGCCGAGGATCCGAGCACCCAGCCCACCACCGTGGTCGGCGTGTCTCGTTTCAGTGGGATCGTGGGCGACGACACCGGTCTCGCCGGCATCCTGATCCTGCTCGCCGGCGTGAACGTGTTCGTCGGCCTGCTCAACCTGTTCCCGATGCTGCCCTTCGATGGTGGCCACGCTGCCGTCGCCACGTACGAGCGGCTGCGCAGCCGCAAGGGCGCGGCGCCGTACCGTGCCGACGTGGGCAAGTTGATCCCGGTCGCGATGACGATGATGGGCCTGCTGCTGTTCTTGATGCTGGCGGGCCTGTACCTCGACATCGTGAAGCCCATCGGCGGCTGATACAGCACCGATCCCGCCCGAGTACGGCAGACTGACATGGTGAACGCTCATACGGCTTCAGCTCCCACGGCACCCGACGGTTCGAGCTTCGAACGTCGGCGTACTCGTCAAATCCACGTCGGCAAGGTCGCCGTCGGCGGTGGCGCCCCCATCTCGGTGCAGTCGATGACGATCACCAAGACCGCCGACGTCGAGGGCACGCTGCAGCAGATCTATGCGCTCGCCGCTGCCGGCTGCGACATCGTGCGCTGCACCTGCAACGAAGCAGAGGCGGCGGAAGGGCTTGCCCAGATCGTGCCTCGCTCGCCGATCCCGGTGATCGCCGACATCCACCACCAGTACAAGATGGCGCTGGCAGCGATGGAGGCAGGCGTGCACGGCCTGCGCCTCAACCCGGGCAACATTCGCAAGCCGGAGCACATCAAGGCCGTCGCTGCCGAGGCCAAGGATCGCGGCATCCCGATCCGAATCGGGGTGAACGGTGGGTCGCTCGACCCGGCGCTGTACGAGAAGTACGGCGGCATCCGTCCCGAGGCAATGGTCGAGAGCGCACTCCAGGAGATCGCCTACTTCGACGAAGTCGGCTTCCACGACTACAAGATCAGCGTGAAGGCGTCGAATGTGCCGCTGATGGTCGAGGCCTACCGGCAGCTGAGCGCGGTCACCGACGCGCCGCTGCACCTCGGTGTCACCGAGGCCGGCCCGCCGCCGAACGGGCTCATCAAGGCGACTGCCGGCATTGCCACCCTGCTCCTCGAGGGCATCGGCGACACCATCCGCTACTCACTCACCGCCGACCCGGTGGAAGAGGCCCGTGCGGGCCGCCAACTGCTCGAGGCCCTCGGCCTGCGCGAGCGCAAGAACGTCGACCTCATCGCCTGCCCCAGCTGTGGGCGTGCCGAGATCGACGTGATCGATGTCGCCAATCGTGCGATGGCCGCCTTCGGTGATCGGAAGATCCCGCTGCAGGTCGCCGTGATGGGCTGCGTGGTGAACGGCCCGGGCGAGGCCCGCGAAGCCGACCTCGGCATCGCCGCCGGGAACAAGCGTGGGCACCTGTTCGTGAAGGGCCGCAACGTTGCCGTCGTGCCCGAGAGCGAGATGGTCGAGGCGCTCGTCGAGTGGGCCGAGTTCATCCACGAGCACGGTACCGAGGCTGCGATCGCCCGTGTCGACACTGCGCTGGCCGAGCGCGAGGCGGCGAAGGATCGGGCGAAACTGCTCGACGACAAGGGCGACGACGCGAACCACACCAGCGAGAAGATCGTCGAGATCCGCAAGACCATCGCCCGCGGCTGATCTGATGTGCGGGTGGTCCCGCACGACCACCCGCTGTTCGAGTTCGATCCGACCCGACGTTCAGGTCGCGGGCGAGGTCATCTCCTCCACGCGGAACAGGGTGGCGATGCCGGCGAGCTCGAGGTCGTCGCCGGGCATCAGCAGGACGGTCTGACCGCGTTCGAGACCGTCGGTGCCGCCGTCGGCGCAGATCACCAGTTCGCGCCCGGTGGCCGTGTGCCGGAACGGGCCGGCGACCTCACAGCGCCACAACCGGAACGGCGTGTCGGGTGTGTCGTAGCACCAGCTGCCCGGCAGCTCTTCGGTGGGCACGACCCGCGGGTCGTCGATCGAGCGGATGTCGAGCACCGCGAGGAGTTCGTCGATGTCGACGTGCTTGGTGGTCAAGCCACCCCGCACGACGTTGTCGCTGGCGCTCATGATCTCGATGCCGGCACCCGAGAGGTAGGCGTGCAGGTTGCCGGGTCCGAGGAAGATCGCCTCGCCAGGTGCGAGGTGGACCCGGTGGAGTAACAGGGTGACAACGACACTCGCATCGTCGGGGTACTGGTCGGCCAACTGCGCCACCAGGCGGGCCTCTTCCAGCACATGGGCCCGACAGGCATCGACGATCGGAGCCAGTTCGATCGTGCCCCGGTAGAGATCGCGCGCCATCGCCGGAAGGCCGTCGCGACGCAGGCGTGCGGCGAGGGCCCTGAGCCCGAGCTCGTCGAGCATCGCGGCCGACGTCGCCGCCGGGCGGAAACCGCACAGCGCGTCGAACGGGGTGAGGGCGCAGATCAACTCGGGCTTGGGGAACGCATCGCGATAGATGCGGTTCGGGGCGCTGCGAGCGATGCCGGCAGCCTCCTCGCGAGCGAAGCCTGCCTCGGCCTGGGCCCGGCTCGGATGGGTCTGCAACGAGAGGGCTTCGGCGGCGGCGAGCACCTTCAGCAGATAGGGGAGCTCGCCTGCGGAGTCGCGCAACAGACTGCCGTCGGCCATGGTGTTCGGGGCGCCGGGGTGCGTGCCGAACCACAGCTCGGCCCATGGCGTGCCATCGGTGTCGACGTCGAGCAACGAGGGGATGAACGTCGGATCACCCCATGCGTAGTGCTGCACCACCCCGGTCACGAACTGCATGGGCACCATCATCGCCGCAGGAGTGTCAGAACAGGCGGAGTTCGTCGGGGCGCATGCCGCGGAGTTCGTCGTAGTCGACCTCGACCACCCGGAACCCTCGTGCCTCGGCCAGCACTCGCGCCTGCGGTTTCACCTGCTGTGCGACGAACACGCCTCGAACCGAGCCGAGCGAGGAATCGAGATGCAGCCGCTCGATGTAGCGCGCGAGCTGTTCGACGCCATCGATGTCGCCACGACGCTTCACCTCGATCGCGACGACCTGGCCGGTGCTGTCGCGGCACACGAGGTCGATCGGGCCGATCGCTGTCGGGTACTCACGGCGCACGAGGGTGAGCCCGTCCTCGATCGCGTGTGGTGACGCGGCCAGCAGCTCCTGGAGGTGGGCTTCGACACCGTCTTTCTGCAGGCCGGGGTCGTCGCCGAACTCGTGGGCCACGTCGCTGATCACCTCGTAGAGGTTGATCGTGAGCGCCTCGCCCTTCGGGTTGGTGACGGTCCAGTGCTCACCGTGGTCGACGATCGTGTTCGGAGCGTTCATCCAGTTGAGCGGCTTGTACGCACCGCCGTCGGCATGGATGGCGACGCATCCGTCGTTCTTCACCATGATGAGACGGACGGCTTCGGGAAGGTGTGCGGTGAGCCGACCGGCATAGTCGACCGAGCACCGGGCAATGACCAGACGCATGACCCGACCACGATAGGTCACACGGCTGGCTCGGTCGACGTGACCGAGACCATCGGAGCGATGCCGGATGAGGCCCAGCCGATTGCGCCAGCGGCTCGACTGCGGTGTCGTGCTCGCGCGGCTGACGTATGCCGGTCGCAGCGACCAGGGGGCCGGCTGTCAGCGACCGACCTGGTCGCGCATGCGCTTGCTGATCAGTTCGCGACGGGCCTGGAGCTCGCGGTAGGTGAGGCTGTCGGTGGCGGTGTCGACACCGAAGCCGGCCTTCACACCGTCCATGTTCAGCTCGACCCGGCTGTAGTCGATGCCGAGCTCGCGGCCGATCCGCTCGCCGTGGCGCTCGGCGAACATCATCGAGATCTTGGCGATCTCGCCGATGAGGTCGAGGTCGGGGGCCAGGCGGGCCATCGCCCCGTCGAGGAACACCATGTTCTTCACGTAGAGCATGAGCTCTTTGGGCATCCGTGCGCCGTAGCCCATCAGTGCCTTCACGACCCGCTGCATCTCGCTGACCAGTTCCTCACCGGTGAGGGTGGTGGGGTCGATGGGAGGCAGGTCGAGGCGCAAGTCCTTGATGACCGCCTCGAGATCGGTGTCGGGCGGCAGCGCGCCGAGGTCGCGCATCGCAGCCATCTGGCCGCGCACGTCGTTGGTGGTGGCCGACAGCATCATCCGCAGGAAGGCGAGGCGGCGTTCGCTGCTGAGGCGGCCGACGATGCCGAAGTCGAGCAGTGCGGTGCGCCCGTCGGCGAGCACGAACAGGTTGCCACCGTGGAGGTCACCGTGGAACACGCCGTAGACCATCGCGCCCTCCATGAGCGCCACCATCGCCGTGCGCACCACCTCTTCGGTGTCGATGCCTGCGTCCTGCATCCCGACGACATCGTCGAAGTTGAAGCCCCGCAGCCGCTGCATCACCAGCACGCGCCGGGTGACCAGGGTGGGGTGGGGGCGGGGCACCACGTAGCCGTCCTGGCCGAGTTCGCTCAGCATGCTGGCGACGTCGATCATGTTCGCGGCTTCCATGCGGAAGTCGAGCTCCTCGACGATCGTCTCGGCGAACAACTCGACGAGGGCCGGTGGGTTCGCGAGCGCAGCGATCGGGATGCGACCGACGAGGTGGGGTGCGAGCCACGCCATCACCCGCAGGTCCTTGCGGACGAACATCGACACGCTCGGACGCTGCACCTTCACGACGACCTCTTCGCCGGTGCGCAGCGTGGCAGCGTGCACCTGGGCGATCGATGCGGCGGCGAGCGGCGTGCGATCGAACGACGAGAAGAGGTCCTCGAGTCGGCCACCGAGGTCGGCCTCGACGACGGTGCGCACGACGTCGAACGGCTCGGCTGGTACCTGGTCGCGACACAACTTGAACTCGGTGACCAGCTCGGCGGGGAACAGGCCCTCGCCGCTGGAGATGATCTGGCCGAGCTTGATGTAGGTGGGACCGAGGTGCTCGGCGGCGAGGCGGAGGCGCCTGGAGATGTCTGCCCGGCTGGCCTCGGGCGTGGCGAACTGCCCCCGCTTCTTGCGCAGCATCCACGGCAGCACGGCGGTGCCGAGTTCGCGCACGACGGTGACCACTCGCGCTCCGGGCGGCACCTTCGAGGGCTTCGTGAGCACCGGCACCTCGGCGCGGGCCGCGCGACGCAGCCGATCGGCCATCGGCAGCCAGCGGATGGCGTCTCGTTCGAGCACCCAGGGGTGCTCCTCGGTGAACGCACCCCATGAACGGTCGGCGGGTCCTGCCAGGAGATCCATATGGCACAGGATCGCAGCGATCACCGCCATCCGGCCACGCGTCCGGTGAATTGTGTGCGCGCGAGCGGTGTCAGAGGTGGCACACCCGGTCGTTTCCGCGCAGTTCCCGATCGCGATCCCCGTGACCTCAGTCACGTGGCTACGATGCGCAGACGCACGCGCCGTGGGGACGGCGTCTGCCCGATTGTCTGGGGGCAATGACGATGGCTGGTGATCGCTACTACGTGACCGATTCCGATCTCTCTGATCGCTTCCCGCTGTACACGCGGGCGAACGTGGGGGAGGTGTTCCCCGATCCCGTCACGCCGCTCACCAGCGACACGGCGCTGTGGTACGCCGAACTCGGCTGGCGCGACGCATGGGTGCGCATGGGGGCGTTCGAGCCCGACGAGTTCCCGGCCGACGAGTTCTGCCAGCTCGGTGTGCAGGGTGGGTACTGCTACCTCAACGCGTCGCTGATCCGCCTGTTCGGCGAGCGAGCCCCGGGTCTGTCGTGGCAGACGATGGACGAGACGTTCTTCGGCGCGATGCCCGGCATCACCCCGTACGAGGAGATGGAGGGCGATGTGCGCCCCGATCTCAGCGAGAAGATCGGCGCCACCTTCGGGTGGGTGTTCGCGCAGTCCAAGCTGTCCGATCTGACCGAGCTCACCGAGGACCGCGACGAGACCATCGCCCTGCGGGCCGCACGGCCCGACTTCGCCACGTGGAGCGAGCTCGATCTGTGGCAGCGCTACCTCGAGCTCGTGCCGTTGCACCGCAAGTACTTCTCGCACCACCTGTTCACCACCTACATGGCCACCGTGCCGGTCGGTGCGATCTCTGCCGTCGCCACGGCAGTCGGGCGACCCGACCTGATCCTGCCGATCCTCTCCGGCATCGGTGAGGTCGATTCCGCTGCCCCCAGCCATGCGATGTGGGCCATGTCGCGCCTGGATCCCGAGTCGGCGGAGTTCGCCGAGGCGTTCGCACAGTTCCTGGTCGACTTCGGCAGCCGCGGGCCCAACGAGTGGGAGTCGCGATCACCCACCTGGGAGACCCGACCGGCGCTGGCCCTCTCGGCTATCGACCGCATGCGTAGCGCACCCGAGTCGGCGAACCCGGCGTTGCAGAACGCCGAGCGGGCCCGCCAGCGCGAAGCAGCATCGGCCGAGCTGCTGGCGATGGTGGAGGGCGACCCCGCCACCCACGGTCAACTCGCCGCGGCGATCGCCTGCTCGGTGGCGTGGCTGCCCGGCCGCGAGCGCACCAAGACCAACAACATCCGGTGCATCCACGAGATGCGGATGCCGATGCGCGAGTTCGGGTCTCGCATGGTCGCGAAGGGTGCCTTCGACGAGATCGAGGACTACGGCTTCCTGCGGTCGGCTGAGGTGGAGGACTGCATCGCCGACCCCCACGCGTTCACCGAGACGATCCGCGAGCGCCGGGCCGAGTACCGGAAGCTGCAGGAACTGGTGCCGCCGTTCATCTTCACGAGACGCACCGACGGTCCCGACACCTGGCATCGTCGCGACGAGCCGGCCGAGGGGATGCTCGAGACGGGCGACGTGCTGGCCGGGATGCCCGGGTGTCCAGGGCAGGCCGAGGGGATCGCACGCGTGATCCTCGATTCCAACGACCCGACGGCGCTCGAACCCGGTGACATCCTGATCGCTCCGATCACCGATCCGTCGTGGACGCCGCTGTTCGTACCGGCCGCCGGTGTGGTGGTCGACGTGGGCGCAGCGCTCAGCCATGCGATCATCGTCAGCCGCGAGCTCGGCATCCCGTGCGTCATCTCGGCCACCGATGCCACCCGGCGAATTCCGAACGGTGCCCGCATCCGTGTCGACGGCAGCACCGGCGTCGTCACCGTCCTCGAACTTCCCTGACCCAGCCCCGCCACCCACACGTACGCGCCCCGCACACACTGGAGCATTCACCATGGTCGCCGACCGTTGGCTCACCGACTGGCCCATCAACCCTCGATTCCCGCTGCTCACGCGCGCCAACGCAGGTGAGGTGCTGCCCGACCCGTGCAGTCCGCTGGGATGGACGCTCACGTGGGCGCCGCCGGGCATCACCACCGGCTGGCAGGACTCGTCCGAGCTCGACTACTTCGCGACGGTGCCCGGCGAGCTGTCGAACGACATGCCCGAGGTGGTCGGGATGGTCGGCGGCTACCTCTACATCAACGGCAGCGCCACCCGGATCTTCGGTGTGCGCGGGCCAGGTCTGTCGCCCGAGGCGATCGACGCCGTCTACTTCGGCGATCACCCCGACGTGCCGCCGTACGTGGCCGAGCCATGGCACGAGAACGCCGAGGCCACCGAGAAGATGGGCGGATGGATGGGCAAGGTGATGACCGACACCGACCTGCCCGAACTCCGCGACGATCGCGAGATCAGCCGCGGGGCGCGCACATCACGCCCCGACCTCGCCGGCCTCACCGACGAGCAGTTGGTCGCCCACGCGCGCGGCCTCGTCCCGACGATCCGCCACCTGTTCCGTCGCCATCTGGCGATCACGGCGGCCTCGTCGATCGGTCCGGGCGTACTCGGTGCGGTGGCCGCTGCCGTGGGCGACCCCACGGTGGCGCTCACCCTGATCACCAGCGTCGGCGAGGTCGACTCTGCCGCGCCGAGCGCAGCGATGTGGAAGCTGTCGCGCCTCGACCCGGAGTCGGGCGAGTACCGGAGCGGATTCGCCGAGTTCATCGCCGAGTTCGGGTGCCGCGGCCCCAACGAGTGGGACATCCGCAGCGAGGTGTGGGAGACGTGGCCCGAGTTGGTGACGGTGCTGATCGACCGGATGCGCGGTGCTGCCGACGCCGATGCACCCCACACACGAAACGATCGCAACATCGTGCTGCGCGAAGCGGCGGAGGCGAGGGTGCGCGACGTGCTGGCCGGCCAGCCCGAGGTGCTCGCCCAGTTCGAGATGGGCCTCCGGTCTGCCCACACCTACCTGGCAGGCCGCGAGCGCACGAAGACGAACGCGATCCGCGTGCTGCACGAGGTGCGGATGGCGATCCGCGAGCTCGCTGAGCGTCACGAGTACACCATGAGCGAGCTGTGCATGTTGCTCGCCGACGAGCTCGATGCATTCGTCGCCGGTCCCGGCGAGTTCCGTCCTCGCCTGGTCGCTCGCGAGGAGCAGTATCTCGAGCTGTGGCAGCTGGAGCCGCCGTTCATCATCAACGGCATTGCGCCGCCGCTGTCGGCATGGAAGCGCCGTGGTGCGTCCACTGCCGCCGTTGCCCGACCTGGTGACGTCCTCACCGGTGTGGGGGGCAGCCCCGGCACTGCGACCGGTCGGGCCCGGGTGGTGCTGCACCCCAGCGATCCGTTCGCACTCGAGCCGGGTGACGTGCTGATCGCCCCCATCACCGATCCGTCGTGGACGCCGCTGTTCGTGCCGGCCGCCGCGGTCGTCGTGAACGTCGGTGCGGTGGTGAGCCATGCGGTGATCGTCAGCCGCGAGTTGGGCATTCCGTGCGTCGTCAGCGTGCTCGATGCCACCCGCCGGATTCTCGACGGAGCACTTGTCACGGTCGATGGGTCGACTGGTACGGTCACGATCCTCGACGGCTGATCACGGGGGTCGGCCGCGCCCACGTCTCGGGGGACGATATGACCAGGTGGATCACCGACACTGCTGCGAGCACCCGCTTCCCGGTGTACACGCGCTCGAACGCGAGCGATGTGCTGCCCGAACCCGTCAGTCCGCTGGGAGCCACGCTCTCGTGGCGCCCTGGCGTGATGGAGGGCTGGCGTGACGGCAACGTCAGCAACGGCGCGTTCTCGATGGAAGAGCTCACCGGTGAAGGGATCATCCCGACGTGCGGGTTCTTCAACGGGTACTTCTACGTCAATGCGTCGGTCGTGCGTGTGTTCGGCGAGCGCAGTGGTGCGGGATCAGCCGGCATCGACGCTGCGTTCTTCGGCAACCGTCCCGACACACCGCCGTACGTGTCGCACCCAGACGACGTCGACGAGGAGGCAGGCGTCCGCATCGGTGAGCGGGTCGGTTGGGTGCTCAGCACGACCGAGTGGCCGACGATGGACGAGAGCAAGCGGATGGCCGACGCCGCCCGGGCTGATCGTCCCGACCTGACGGCCATGTCCGATACCGAGCTCGTGGCGTATGCCCGGTCGTTCATCGCACTGAACCGTCGGTTCTTCGACGATCACGTGATCTCGTCGTCGAACACCGCGATCGGCCCCACCATCCTCGGCGGGATGGTGCCGCACCTCATGGTGCGACTCATCGCCGGAGCCGGCGACGTCGACTCCGCGGCGCCCTCCGGGGTGATGTGGAAGCTGTCGCGGCTCGACCAGTCGTCGGCCGAGTTCCAGGACGGCTTCGAGCACTTCCTGCGCGAGTACGGCAGCCGCGGCCCGAACGAGTGGGACATCTACAGCGACGTATGGGAGACCAAGCCACAGCTCGCGTTGTCGCTGATCGACTCGATGCGTGCCGCGCCCGACAGCAGCGACCCGGCCACCCGGTACGACGCCGTGGTGGCCGACCGTGAAGCCGCCACCGAGGAGGCGCTCGCCATCCTCGCCGGCAACGACGAGGCGACCGGCATGCTGCTCGCCGCACAGGCATCGGCGATGCGCTTCAACTCCTGGCGTGAGCGCACCAAGGCCAACTGCATCAAGGCGATCAACGAGCAGCGCGTCGCGATGCTCGAGTTGGGCGCACGACACCAGGCCGAGCTCGCCGACCGGCGCGACGTGTTCATGCTGCTCGACAGCGAACTCGACGATTTCCTCGCGGATCCGGGCCAGTTCACCCAGACGCTCGCCGATCGCAAGGCCGCGTGGCGGCACCTGTGGACCCTCCAGCCGCCGTACTTCGTGCAGTCGAACATGGGCGTGCCCGAGATCGAGGACCTCCAGATGCGCGCCGACGTCAAGGTCACCTTGGCCGTGCCAGGCGAGGTGCTCACCGGCGCTGCAGGGTGTGCGGGTGTGGTGCGGGGCCGGGCGTGCGTGATCCTCGACGCCTCCGATCCCACGGCGCTCGAGCCAGGCGACATCCTCATCGCACCCAACACCGACCCTGCGTGGACGCCGCTGTTCGTGCCGGCCGGTGGCGTGATCGTCGACGTCGGTGCGCTGAACAGTCACGCGATCATCGTCAGCCGCGAACTCGGCATCCCGTGCGTCGTGAGCGTGGTCGATGCCACCAAGCGCATCCCGAACGGTGCGCTCGTCGAGGTCGATGGGGCGGCTGGTACGGTCACGATGCTGTGACCCTCACCTCGTCCACTGGCGCTGCCGACCTCCACGCTCAGGGGAACGAGCGGGTCGACGTCTTCGGCAAGTCGTTGCCCTACAAGTACATCGTGGCGATCGTGTACGTCACGGTGCTGTTGCTCATCACCTCACAGTTCGCCGGTCGGCTCCACTCCCGCGTGGGGCCCCGCAGGTTGATGACCGGGGGCCTGTTCGCTGCCGGTCTCGTGATCAGCGCGTTCGCCGCAGCCGCTGCGGCCTGGTTCATCCGAGATGGCAATGCGGCGACGACGATGGGCAGGCGCCCGCCGGCGCGCACGGCCACCACAGAGGGAGTGACACGATGACCGCAGGACCGTTGACCGGCTACCGGGTGGTGGAGCTCGGCGTGTGGGTCGCTGGTCCGGCCGCCGCCGGACTCATGGCCGACTGGGGCGCCGACGTGATCAAGGTCGAGCCGCCGGCCGGCGATCCACAGCGACGGGTGTTCGGCGCACTCGGCATCGCCGATCAGACAGGCGTGCCGCCGTTCGAGATCGACAATCGCGGCAAGCGCTCCGTGGTGCTCGACCTGCAGACCCCCGAGGCCCGCGAGCACATGGAGCGGCTCCTCGCGACGGCCGATGTGTTCGTCACCAATGTGCGGCCCGACGCGCTCGAGCGGCTCGGCCTCGGCCACGAGCAGGTGATGGCCCGGCACCCCCGGCTCGTCTACGCGAGCCTCACCGGGTACGGCCTGGACGGCCCCGAGCGCAATCGTGCGGGCTACGACATCGGTGCGTTCTGGGCGCGCAGTGGGCTCGCCCACACGCTCGTGCCGCCCGATCAGCTGCCGCCGGCGTTGCGCAGTGGCATGGGCGATCACACCACCGGCATCACCCTCGTCAGCGGTGTGTTGGCGAAGCTCCTCGAGCGTGAGCGCACCGGCACCGGTGGTCTGGTGGCCACGAGCCTGATGCGCACCGGCATGTACACCCTCGCGTGGGACATCGGTATCGCGCTGCGCTTCGGCAAGCGCGAGTCCACCCGCTCGCGCGAGCGCAGCCGTGGTCCGTTGGTGAACTCCTATCGGGCGAGTGACGGTCGCGCCTTCTGGCTGCTGCTGCTCGAGGCCGATCGCCACTGGCCGAAGCTGGTGGCTGCGCTCGAGATGTCCGAACTGGGCGACGACGAGCGGTTCACCGACGCCAAGTTGCGACTCGCCAACAGCGAGGCGCTCATCGCCGAGCTCGACGAGGCCTTCGCCACGTTCACCTACGACGACCTGATCGTCCGCTTCGATGCCCACGATGTGTGGTGGGCGCCGATCAACTCGATCTTCGACGTGATCGCCGACCCGCAGGCACAGGCCAACGGTGCGTTCGTCGACATGACGCCCCGCGACGGCGAGGCGCCGTACCGGGCGGTGAATGGTCCGGTCGACTTCGGTGGCCACGCCGTGCGTCCCGGGCCGGTGCCGAACCTGGGCGAACACACTGCCGACGTGCTCGCCGAACTCGAGCAGCGTTCCTGAACCCGCGCTGGGGCCGATGTCAGCCCCGGACGATGGCGCCGATCAGTGGCCGCCGTGGGCGGTGTCGCAGAGCCGCTGCTCGCCGGCAGCGATCGTGCCCGCGCCGACACCCTCGAGCGCGGCGAACGGTCCGCAGCGGTGGGGCGTGATCCACACGTGGATCATCGGGGCGGGGTCGTGCTTGATCAGTCCGGCGCGACAGTTGCCCTGTGCATCGGTGAGTCCTGCGACCTTCGGCGCGTCGGCGTCGGTGTAGCAGAGGTTGTCGTGGATGTGCCACTGCATCAGCTTCCCGCCGATGTCTGGGACGTCCGCCAGTTCCACTGACGTCGGCAGCATGTACATCGCGCTCACGAGCCGCTTCGAGCCGTCGGGCTGCGGCTCGTACACCAGGCTCTCCGGACGGTCGGGATCGAGCACCACGTCGTCGTCGATCCAGTCCCACTGCACGAAGTGCTCGTGGCCGGTGCCGGCGTCACCGATGCTGTGGAACCCGGCCGCCTCGGCGTCGCGGTAGTCGCTCCACTGCGGCAGCCGCACGAGGGTGACCGCGATCAGGTTCTCGGCAGCAGCCTGCTGCTCGGGGGTCACACCGGGGGTGCCGCTGAGGTCGATCGGCTGGGTCGGGTCGTAGGGCTTCGGTTCGGGGACATCGCCACCGTGACCGCCGTGATCACCGTGGTCCTGGCACTTGTCGACGCGTGCCTCTTCCGACACCGACGTCTGGCCGGCGCCGACGCCTTCCAATGCCGCGAACACACCGCATTCGTGCGGCGTGATCCACACGTGCACCATCGGGTTCGCCCCGCCGCTGTTCACGCCCCTCGAGCAGGTGCCGTCGTCACCGACCAGCCCGACCACCTGGGCCACGCCGTTCACGCGGTCCCAGCACAGATCACCGTGGTTGTGCCACTGCATCAGCGGCCCGGCCCAGTCGACGATCTCGGGATCGTCGAGCCCGCGGGCGCTGGCGATGTACATCGCCCCGGCGAGGATCCGTTGGTCGCCGTCGACGGTGTAGACGAGCGACTCGGGCGCGCCAGGATCGAGGAGCACGTCGTCCTGCACCAGGTCGTAACGGATGTAGTGCTCGCTGCCCGTGCCGGCATCGCCGATCGAGATGTAACCGGCCGCCTTGGCGGCGTCGACGTCGGCGTACTTCGGGAGCTCGACCAGCGACCCCTCGACCAGTTCCACCGCTCGAGCCTCCTGCTCGGCGGAGACCCCCTCCACGCCGCTCAGGTCGATCGGCCCGGATGGATCCCACGGCCGCGGCCATGGTGCCGCACCCGCCTCGACGGCCACCGTGGTGACGGTCGAATGCTCGTCGGCATGATCGTCGTGCTCGGTGGTGTCGGTGGCACCGACCACGATCCCGCTGGCACCGCCTGAGCCGGCTGCCGCAGCGTCGTCGTGCGCATGCCCGTCGCCGTGAGCGGTGGCGCCGGTGGCCGGGTCGACCGCACCGGTTGCACCGCTGACGCCGGCTGTGGCCGACGCATGATCGTGTGCCCCGTCGCTGTGGACGTGTGTGCCACCGCTCATCATCGCCGGCACGGTGAGCGCCACCGCAGCGATGCCGGGGAGCAGCAGACGCGGTGCACGGGCCAGGTGCCACCCGACCAGCGCAGCCGACATCGCGGCCCCTGCCGCGACTGCACCGAGCGCGGCACAGACGGTGTCGGCGAACTGGGGTGCCTCTGCGACCTCGAGCCCGCCGATCGACGAGAGCCCGGTGATGCGGGTGAGGAGCCAGCCGGCCACGGCGGCGGTGTTCACTGCGGCGGTCACCACCGCGATCGGGCGGCCCGGACGAAGCAGACACAACAGGCCGGCGCCCAATTGCAGCACCGAGATCACCACGAAGATGCGGGCAAGGGCGGGATGCTCGGCGTGGATGCCGATCGCAGCAGCGTGCACGGCGCCGGCTCCGAGTGATGCCATGCCGGCGATCGCGATGCCGGGCAGACGTCGCGCCTCGACGTG
>Ga0105047_10010516_pt1 | contig 15110 bp, 11 predicted proteins | sample MAT04_FD_78384 | JGI IMG/M metagenome (GOLD analysis project Ga0105047, IMG submission 78384) | Freshwater microbial communities from Lake Fryxell liftoff mats and glacier meltwater in Antarctica - MAT-04 (megahit assembly) | ecosystem: Environmental > Aquatic > Freshwater > Ice > Liftoff... | reverse complement strand
CAATGTCTGGGTTCTTCTTCTGAGGCATGATCGACGACCCGGTGGACCAGGAATCGTGTAGCGATGCCCATGCGAATTCCTTAGATGACCACAGGCAGACCTCTTCGCCGAGGCGCGACAAGTGCACGCCGATCATCGCCGTGACGAAGAGGAACTCAGCGACGAAGTCGCGGTCGGAGACGGCATCGATCGAGTTTGCTGCCACTGTCGCAAAGCCGAGCTCTGCTGCAACTGCCTCGGGGTCCAATGGGAGCGGCGAGCCTGACAGCGCCCCGGAACCAAGCGGCGAGACACTTGCGCGAGCATCCCAGTCGCGGAGTCGATCGAGGTCACGATCTAACGCATGCACGTGCTTTGCCAACTCGTGCCCGAAGGACACGGGCTGGGCGCGCTGCAGGTGTGTGTAGCCGGGAGCGATCGTGTCGACATGTTCACGTGCTTGGTTGAGCAACGCTGCCTGCAACTCGACAACAACCTGGGCAACCTGACGCGCAGCTACCCGTAGAAATAGCCGCAGGTCAGTGGCTACCTGGTCATTGCGGCTGCGGCCAGCGCGAAGTTTGCCGCCGAGCTCGCCTAGCCGCTCGACGAGCACTCGCTCCACGACGCTATGGACATCCTCATCGGCCAACGCAGGCTGGACGATGCCGGACTTGATGTCCGGGCCGAGCTGATCAATGGCTTCCACGACTAATTCGTATTCGTCACTAGTCAGCAGATTCGCGCGGGCCAAGACCCCGGCATGGGCACGAGTCTGAAGCAGATCGAACGTCGCTAACCGCCAATCGAAATGCAGCGAACGCGACAACGCTGCGAGTTCCGGGGACGGACCCGAGGAGAACCGCCCTCCCCAAAGCCCCCCAGAGGATGCCGACTCAGCTTCAGCCATTGCTGTTGGCCTCGTCGCGCTTGGCGGCGAGCTTAGAGGGCAGGCCGAACAAGTCGATGAAACCCTTGGCCGAAGCCTGGTCAAAAGTGTCGCCGGTATCATAGGTCGCCAGGTGGAAGTCGTACAGCGACTGCTCACTGCGACGGCCGGTAACCACAGGGCGTCCGCCTTGCAGCGTCATGCGAATCTCACCGGACACGTGCTCGTTCAGGTCAAGCATGAAGCCGTCGAGAGCATCCCTAAGCGGGGAGAACCACAGTCCGTCGTAGACCAGTTCTGCCCAACGCTGGCGCACTCCCCCGGCGAATCGAGCCATGTCTCGCTCAACCGTGACGTTGACGAGTTCTTGGTGCGCGGCGATCAACGTCATCGCACCTGGGGCTTCGTACACCTCACGGCTCTTGATGCCGACAAGGCGATCTTCGACCAAATCTAGGCGCCCGATGCCGTGAGCCCCAGCGCGGGCATTGAGCTGCTCGATGGCTTCCAACATCGTGACCTTCTTGCCGTCAATAGCGACGGGTAATCCCTTGTAGAACGTGATCACGACTTCGTCGGCTGGCTTGGATAGGGACGGGTCCTGCGTGTAGGCATAGACATCTTCAATCGGGCCGTTCCAAATGTCCTCAAGGAAGCCCGTCTCAATGGCGCGGCCCCAGACGTTTTGATCAATCGAATACGGCGACTTCTTGTTGACGTCGATCGGCAGATTCGCCTCTTCGGCGAAGTCGATCGCTAGGTCGCGGGTCATTGCGTAGTCGCGCACCGGAGCGATACACGTGAGCTCGGGAGCCAGCGCCCCAATGCCAACCTCGAAACGGACTTGGTCGTTGCCTTTGCCGGTGCAGCCATGCGCGACAGTGTCGGCGCCGTACTTACGAGCTGCCGCGACAAGGTGCTTGACGATCACTGGGCGCGACAGTGCAGACACGACTGGGTAGACGCCCATGTACAACGCGTCAGCACGAAGCGCCGGAGCGCAGTACTCGTCGGCGAATTCAGCTCGCGCGTCGGCGACCTCAGCCTCGACCGCACCGCAAGCCAGCGCTCGCTCGCGAATCACATCGAGGTCCTCGCCACCTTGACCCACGTCTACGGCCACAGCGATGACCTCGGCACCGGTCTCCTTGGCAATCCAGCCAATGGCTACCGAAGTATCGAGTCCGCCGGAATATGCCAGCACCACACGCTTGCTCACTTGTTGCTCCTCAGATTGTTTCTTTTACTGTTGGAAGGTTTGATGTCGAAAAGTCGGAAATGAAGCTAGCCGCTAGCCGGCTAGCCTGCGCCGTTGTCCTTGCGCGGCCTACGAGCGCTCGGTCTGACATGTGCGTTTCCCATATCAGCAAACCGTTTGGCCAAGGCCGCGCCACCAGCTGGATCGCGACTCACAATGAGCACTGTGTCATCGCCTGCGACGGTGCCCACAACGTCGGGAACTGTGGTGTGGTCGATTGTGGATGCGAGGTACTGCGCCGCCCCAGGCGGGGTCCGCAGCACCACGATGTTGCCGGAGTGGTCAACGCTGCTAAGGAGTTCAGCCACGATTCGCTCGAGGCGCCCGCGCGCTGAGTCAACTGACTCCAGGCGCGGCGAGGGATCGCCACCGTCCTGAGGAATGGCGTAAACCAGCACCCCGCTTGGGGCCACGATCTTGACAGCGCGCAATTCATCGAGATCCCGCGACAGCGTCGCTTGGGTGACATCGAAACCATCGGCGGCGAGCAATTCGGACAGCTGTGCCTGGGACCCGACCTCGTGGGTGCTCAGGGCCTCGCCGATCCGCTGGTGGCGGGCGACCTTGGTCGCAAGACGTGGCGTTGTCGCCTCGGTCATGTGCGAACTCCAGGAGAAGCTGCGGTGGTTGCAGCATCCAGAATGCTCGGCAAAGCATCGGCGAACTCATCAGCCTCGGCGATCGTCAGGTTCAGCGGCGGGGCAAGGCGAATCGCATCAGGTGCAACGGCGTTAACTAAGAACCCCTTGTCGCGTGCTGCAATCTCAACAGCCTTCGCGATGGGCGCGGCCAACTCAAGAGCACGCCACAATCCGACTCCCCTGCTACCCATGAGCATCGGGTGATCAATCGCGGTAAAGCGCTGTTCCCAGTGCTGACCAACGGACTTCACGTTGGTGAGCAGGTCCTCTTGTTCGATCACGTCCAGGACCGCCAGGGCAGCCGCGCAGGAGACCGGGTTGCCGCCGAAGGTCGAGCCATGGTCCCCAGCAGCGAACAGACTCCCCGCCTCACCCAGCCCGATACACGCGCCTAGCGGCATCCCCCCGGCGAGCCCTTTGGCCAAAGTGATGACATCTGGCCTGACACCGGCAGCGATGCTGGCGAACCAGTGACCAGTACGACCTATCCCCGACTGCACCTCGTCGATGACCAAGAGCGCACCGACAGCGTCACACACGGCTCGGGCAGCGGCCAAGTAGCCCTCAGGGGCGGGAATGACTCCACCCTCACCCAGGACGGGCTCTAAGAATACGGCGGCGGTCCGATCGCTGATCGCTGCCTTAAGCGCGTCCACGTCGCCGTAAGGAACGAATGTCACTGGACCGGGAAGGGGTTCGAAGGGCTCCCGCTTGGCCAATGATCCGGTGATCGACAAAGCACCCATCGTGCGGCCATGGAAGGATCGTTCGGCAGCGATGATCTGAACCTTCGCACCGCTGGGGTCTTGGGTGTGGCCATGCTTGCGCGCGAGTTTGTACGCGGCCTCGTTGGCCGTGGCTCCGTCTTGGCAGAAGAACACCTTCGCTGGCACACCCACCAGCGACACGAGTCGTTGGGCGAGAACAAGTCCAGGCTCGTGCGCGAACAGGTTGCTTGTATGAATCAAGGTCGAGGCCTGATTGCCAACCGCGCTCGCGATCCCCGGGTGGGCGTGGCCCAGGGTCGACGTCGCGATTCCGGCGATGAGGTCGAGGTACTCGTTGCCCTCCATGTCCCATACCTTGGACCCGATTCCGTGACTCAACACCAGCGGCGGTATCCCATAGTTGGGCATCATCACCTCTTGCCACTGATCCAGAAGTTCAGCTGACCTAGACATAGATGACTCCCTCTTCAGAGGGGACGACCATCGTGCCGATACCTTCATCGGTGAAGACCTCGAGAAGCATCGAGTGCGGCACGCGTCCATCGATGACGTGGGCACGCGCGACCCCGCCCTCGACGGCCGATAGGCACGCTTGCATCTTCGGGATCATGCCCCCAGTGAGACTGGGAAGGAGGGCCGCGAGTTCGATCGTGTCGATCTCACTAATCACGTGCTCGGACTGTGGGTAGTTCGGCATCAGCCCGGCGACGTCGGTCATCATCACGAGCTTGTCTGCAACAAGCTCAATAGCCAGCGCGGACGCCGCGGTGTCAGCATTGATGTTGTAGACCTGACCGTCAAGCCCGACGCCGATACTCGATACCACCGGGATCAAACCATCTGCGAGTAGCGACTCGACTATGTCAGGTCGCACCGATTCGACCTCACCGACCAGGCCGAGATCAACGGCGCGGCCATTCTCCCAAACAACCGCGGGGACTGCTTCAAATAGGTGCGCGTCCTCTCCGGACACGCCAACGGCATAGGGGCCGTGACGGTTGATCAGGCTGACGAGCTCGCGTTGCACCTGGCCGGTGAGCACCATGCGCGCTACGTCGAGGACCTCAGGCGTAGTGACGCGACGACCTTCGCGGAACTCCGACTCGATACCGAGACGATCAAGCATCTCACTGATTTGTGGGCCACCACCATGAACCACTACGGGATTGAGTCCAGCGAGGTGAAGGAAAACGATGTCGGCAGCGAATGCAGCCTTGAGCTCGTCGTCGACCATGGCATTGCCGCCGTACTTGATCACCACGGTGGTGTCGTGAAACTCCTTGAGCCATGGCAGAGCCTCAGCTAGGACGGAGGCCTTCGCATGGGCGTCGATCGATTCATTTGTCATGTTGAGTAGGCCGAATTCTCGTGAACGTACGCGGCGGTCAGGTCATTGGTCCACAGTGTTGCCGTGTGTTTCCCGGCATTGAGGGCGACGGTAATCGTGACGTCTCGACCAGACATGTCGACCAGATTTCGATCCACCCCAACGGAGCCGTTGCGGCACACCCAGACCCCGTTGATGGCCACCGCGATCTGGTCAGCTTCGAATTCTGCGGAAGTAGTGCCAGCAGCCGAGATCACCCGACCCCAGTTGGGATCCTCGCCGTGAATCGCGCATTTGAAGAGGTTGCTGCGCGAGATGGCGCGAGCGACTGTCATGGCGTCGTCCTCAGTTTGGGCGGATTCCACATCGATACGAATCTCCTTGGACGCTCCCTCCGCATCTGAGATCAATTCACGCGCCAGTTGGGCGCAGACGGCGTGGAGGTGCTCGGTGAAATCGTCGGCCCCGGGGCGGGCCCCGGAAGCACCATTGGCTAGGAGGAGCACCGTGTCGTTGGTCGACATACAACCGTCCGAATCGAGCCTGTCGAATGTAGTGCGCACAGCCTCACGCAGCGCGGCATCGGCAGTGGCGGCATCAACCAGCGCATCAGTGGTGATGACGACCAACATCGTGGCAAGCCCGGGCGCGAGCATCCCGGCGCCCTTGGCCATACCTCCAATTGTGAAATCCTCACCCGCACTCACGGCAGTCTTGCTGCGGGTGTCGGTGGTGAGAATCGCTTCGGCTGCAGCCAAACCACCATCGGGGCTCAACGACTCCGTCGTGGCGTCGAAACCAGCGAACAGTTTGTCCATGGGGAGTCGTTCACCGATCAAACCAGTTGAACAGATCGCCACTTCACCAGCACCGCAGCCAAGCAGGTCGGCGACGTACTCAGCGCTGTGGTGGGTGTCAGCGAAACCGTCTGGCCCTGTGCACGCATTGGCTCCGCCTGAATTCAAAGCGACAGCTCGGAGTTCTCCGTCCGCGAGCACTTGTTGGCTCCACAACACGGGTGCAGCCTTGATGCGGTTACTTGTGAACACTCCGGCTGCGACGAAGTCAGGGCCTTCGTTGACGACAAGGGCAACATCAGGCTTGCCTGACGCCTTGAGGCCAGCAGCCACGCCTCCGGCGACAAAACCTGCTGCTGCTGTAACGCTCATGGGGTAACTCCGTTTCGGGAAAGTCCAGCAGTCTCTGGCTGACCTGTCATGAGATTCGCGCATTGGATTGCCTGGCCGGCCGCACCCTTGCCGAGATTGTCGATTGCGGCGACCACCACCGCGCGTCCGACAGCTGGGTCGAGCGCTACTTGGAGCTGACACGAGTTCGAACCCGCTGTGGCTGCAGTTGTAGGCCAGTTGCCAGCATCCAGAACGTGGACGAACGGTGAGTCTTTGTAGGCCGCCGTTATAGCCTCCCGCAAGTCCTGCTCTCGAACATCGGGGCGAACTCTGGCGGAGCTTGTGGCAATGATGCCCCGCGGCATTGGTGCGAGCAGCGGGGTGAACGACATCGTGACGTCAGCACCGGCAATGCCGGAGAGCTCCTGCACAATTTCAGCTGTGTGCTGATGCACACCGCCCACTTTGTACACCGACATCGAACCCATCACCTCAGCTGCTGATAACGCGATAGCAGCCTTGCGACCCGCACCGCTAGTGCCACTTGCGGCAACGACTGTGATGTCCGTAGGTTCAATGAGATCCGCGCTCAGCAGGCCAGCGAGAGACAACTGGATCGCTGTGGCGTAGCAACCCGCGGCCGCGACCTTTGTCGCACCAGTGAGCACCTCACGCCTACCTGGAAGTTCCGGAAGGCCATATACCCACGGCTGGGCCATCGGGGTGCCGCCGTAGAAGCGATCCCACTGTTGTGGGTCCGAGAGGCGGTGATCGGCACCGAGATCGACAACTTTGGTTGCAGTAGGCAGGGCGTCTGTGAACTGCGCCGACGTGCCATGTGGAAGCGCGACAAAGACCAGATCAAGGTCAGCGAAGTCAGCCGGGTCAGTGACCTGGAAGCTCAGGTCCGCATAGTCGAGCAAGCCGGGGTGGACGCTAGTGATGGGTTCACCCGCGTTGGTCCCTGCGGCTGCAGCGACCACCGTGAATTCAGGATGGCTAGCAAGCAGTCGTAGCAATTCACCGCCGCCATAACCCGACGCCCCGACGACCCCCACTGACAATGCCATGCTGACGAGTATACGCATATGCACAAGTCTGTGGTATTGGTGGCGCCGATCACAGGACGAATCTGGGCGTCGGCACCCAGAATGGCAACGTCAACCGCGACGATGTCCTTGTGCGAACCCCCTTCCGGCTCTACCGCGTTTCCGACAGCGTCCGGGTTGCAAACGCCGCAGCACGCGGAGTGGCCCGCTCAGGACTGATTCGTCCGACTAGCCCGCGCGCAACCCTGCAGATCACGGCTGGGGTGCGCCACTGGGGCACGAGCCCTGCAGTCGGATTCTCACTGGGGCGCGCCCGCCATCCAAGTGCTGTCGCCGTGATCGATGCTGATGACGAAAACCTGCCCCAGGTGTCGTTCATCGATATGGATCACCGTTGCGACACATTGGCATTGAGCCTGCTCGACCGCGGGATCGGCCCGGGGTCGCGGGTCGGGCTCTTGGGTCGCAACTCTCGTGGGTTTCTCGAATCGTTGGTCGCAGTGTCGCGAACCGGGGCTGACTTGGTGTACCTCAACACAGGCGCTACCCCGGAGGCAGTCGCGACGATTGCCTACGCCCAGCGCATTGAACTGGTCATCCGTGACACCGAATTCGCCCACCTCGCACCAGAGGGCATTCCTTCGATCTCCATCGACAACAAATCTGGTATTCCGTTGCTGTGCAGCCTGCCGAACAAGAGCGGGACTTTGCCGGGGCTGGCACGTCACGGCCAGCACATCATCTTGACCTCGGGAACATCAAGTGGGCGTGCTCAGGGCGCGAGCCGCTCATCTGTCCCGCTCGATGCAGCTGCCGCCGTCCTCGACGCATTCCCACTACACATGCGAGGAACGACCCTATTCGCATCCCCCATCTTCCACGCGTGGGGTTGGATGCATCACCGCCTGGCAACTCTGCTGGACTCGACGACGGTAGTGGTTCGCCGCCCAGACCCAGAGCGTCTGCTCGCGCTGATCGACGAACACAAGGTCGATGCCCTGATCACCGTGCCGGTGGTGCTGCGGCGAATGCTCGAGCTCCCACGACACGTTCGACGCCGATATGACCTATCGAGCTTGCGCTGCGTTGCAGTCAGCGGCTCATCTCTGCCCGGTACGTTGGCGACTGAATTCATGGATGTTTTCGGCGACGTCCTGTACAACCTTTATGGCAGTACCGAGGCGGCATTCGCAACGTGCGCGACGCCCGAGGATCTGCGCGCAGACCCTGGCACTGCAGGTCGTCCCCTGGCTGGCGTTCACATCGAGATTCTGGACCGACGCGGTCGGCCTGTCGTAGAGGGCGCAGAAGGCCGGGTCTATGTCGGCAGCAGAACCACCTTCTCCGGGTATACCGACGGAACGGATCGTGAGCGGGTCCGCGGTTTGGTCTTCACCGGCGACATTGGGCGTCTCGACGAAGAAGGTCGCTTGACCATCGTGGGTCGCGCTGACGATGTCGTCGTCACCGGCGGTGAAAACGTTCACCCGGCCGAAGTCGAAGAGGTCTTCCGAAGCAACCCGGATGTGCTCGACGTCGCTGTGACGGGCATCCCGGATCCGGTGTACGGCGCGGCTTTGGTGGCCCATGTTGTGCCTGGGGAGCTAGCAACCGCCGATGCTGACGCTTTGTTGCGCTGGGCCCGCGAACGCCTAGGACCCCACCATCGACCTCGGCGAGTGATCTTCCACGAAGAACTCCCCCGCAACGCCACTGGGAAGATCCTGCGTGGCGTCCTCACCGGCGACGCCTCAGCCGATGCCGAGGATGACGAACTCGAGTAACTCGAGTAATAGGCAAGCCGCGCTACAACAGAGGGGGAACCTTCGTCGTGACGGGTACAACGAGAACGGTCGGACCCCTCCGGCCGAAAGCGTCGGCGAGAGCTAGGTGGATATCGTCTTCGGTCTGCGCCGTCACTGCGTGGCAGTCGTATCCGTTGGCGATCGAGGCAATCGAGTACTGCATCGACCCGTCGCCGATGACGGCCACCACCGGACGATTGCGTCCGCTCACCCGCTCCGCAAGTGCAATGCCGACAGCAGCCGGCAGGCCCCAGCCGAGGCTTCCGCCGCGAATGTGTAGGAATCGGGCAGCTCCACCGGCCATGCGCAGGGTAGCTGGGCCAGGTTGGATGGGGGCTCCTCGACACGCACCGCGTCCGCTGGTGACTCGTCCCGCAAGATCTGGAATAGCCGCAGAGGGCTCAACACCCTGCCCGACTGCGTTGACTCTGCTGCCAGCGCGACCTCGTGCGGCGCCATCCGGTGCGGCCCCAGCTCCCGAAGCAGGTGGAACGTCGCCTCCCGAACAGCCACAGGCATTGCCATAGCTAGTCGGTGTCGCGTAGCCGCCTTAGCGGCGCTGACGGAACTTCTTGGTCACCGGGGCACCGTAGCCGACGAAATTCTTGGCGCGTATTTGAATCCGATACGTTGCGCCCTTGCGTCGCTTAGTGATCGTCGCCGACGGCTTTTTCACAGTGATCCACTTACCGAATTTCTTACCGTTCGCCTTGGTTACGCGAAACTGATAGCGGGTCACGACGGCGCCGCCATCGTTCGAGGGCTTGGTCCACTTCGCAATGGCCTTGGCCTTCTTGAAGGCGAACTTGATGTTGCGCACCTTGCCCGGGTTCTTGCGGACGATCGGCGGTGGAATCGGCGTGGGGGTGGCCGCGAACACTCGGACCAGGTGCTTTCGTTCTAGTCCATCGAACTCGAGGAATCGGCCGCCTAGATAGACCGAGTTGTTGACTCCGATAGACACAGCGATGATGGATTTTACCCCCGAGCGCTGACCGTTACTGAAGGTCGAATCGATTGCCCCGTTGGCAGTGAATCGGGTGACGATGCCACCGGTGGTCGTCCCGTAGTGCAGCCCCACTGCGATGATCTTCCCGTCTGGCTGGAAGGCCATATCGAAGGTGTAGGTCGGTATGTCGCCAGGACTGATCGCGAACGACGGATCAGGATCGCCATTGGCTAACCTCCGCGCGAGGACGCCAGCGTTAGCGCTGTACATGACGCGTCCGGTCGGATCTGAATTGATCGTGTAGATGTATTTCGGATCCGGCAAGCTCGGGGTCGCTTGTAGAGTTCCGACACTATTCGTACGAGCGAAGCCGTTTCGGGTAGTCCCGCCGTAGGTCAGGAACTGTCCGCCGAACCACACATCACCGGTCGTTGGGTGGGCCATCACCGTCTCGACGATTTGACCAGAGCCGGCCACTCCCGCGCCCACGACGAAACTGGTATCTAGTGCACCGGTGGCGGTGAGTCGGGCAATTCCCGCCCTCGCAACGCTGTTGTAACTCGTGAAGTAGCCGCCCACGACAATCCGGCCGAGGGAATCGATCGAAGCATCGTTGACGATGCCGTTTAGGCCCGATCCGACGTTGTTAAAGGTTGAATCGAGTGCCCCGTTCGCTTCAAGTCGCAGAACCTTTGCGCGCGGAGCACTCCCAGACGAAGTGAACTGTCCGGCCACGATGATCTTCCCGTCGGACTGAATTTCGATGTCATAGACCGGCGCGTTGATGGGGTCACTAATGAACGTCGGGTCAACGGTTCCGTTGGCATTGAGCCGGACGAGGCCAGGGTGAGCTGCCCCTTGGTAAGTGATGAACGCACCCGCCACCAAGACCTTTCCCGACGGCAGCGCGATCACACGCTCGACGTCCTGCCCAAACCCAGTTCCGATGTTGAATGCCGGGTCCAGCACTCCTGGACCTGGCGTGACGGCGTTTGCTGGGGCGACAGCACCCAGGAATGTTCCGGCTATCAAGCCAGCTGCTGCGGTCAAGGCAATAAGTCTGCGCATTTTGGCCACATTAGCGCCGAACCGTGAGCTTGCATGCGACTTCTCCAACTAATCACCCGAACATACAGGCCTAGCAACAGGCGCTCCGGCCCGATGATCTCAACGGTGTTCCGGTGGATACGATCAAACGGTTGTCAGAACAATTGGGGATCCCGTGCTCGGAGTTCAGCGGCTACGGCGAAAGTGCGCAGACCCGCACCGATCATCTGCGCGAGGTCGCGGCGTACGCCGGTTGGCGGGCAATGAACGCTGCGCAGTGGACCGGCTAACCATCAAATAGCCCACGACCCAAACACAAAGTCTCGTACAGACCCGCACTACGTCTTGCGGGCGCTTGGCGGGCTAGGGACACTACCCACTGACTAGGGACACTACCCAGGCGTGGGGCCTCATAGCAGCCGATAGGCTAGGTCGGTCCACGCTGAACCGCACCCGTGGCCTGTGACGCTTGGCTGACGGCAGCGTCTCGAGCAGCAGACACCTCGCTGACGTCGAGAGTCCGGTCAGGAGCGCGGAAACGCATGGCGAAAGCCAGCGACTTCTTACCCTCGCCCACCTGCACACCGGTGTACACGTCGAAGAGGCGCACCGACTCCAACAGATCACCGGCTCCAGCAGACAGCGCCGCGGCCACGTCTGCGGCTGGCATTGATGCGTCGACAATCAAAGCGACATCTTCCTTCGCAACGGGCATCGATCGGATCTGCGGACCTTTCGTGGTGATAACGGCGGCGAGGGCAACGAGAGCGTCAAGATCGAGCTCGAAGGCAACGGTCCTTGCTGGCAAATCCCAAGCGGACGCGACCCGCGGATGTAATTCTCCAGCCAGACCAATCTCCTCGCCATCAGCAACGATCTTGGCGCACCGACCGGGATGGAACGGGGCCGCCTGACTCGGATCGACGCTCACCTCAACCCCGAGTTGCTGCGCAAGGCGCACAGCAAGGGAAATCGCGTCCGACCAATCGGCTTTCTTCGCCGAACCCCACCAGCCTGCCGCTTCACGTGCCCCAGCGAGAACCGCGGCCACATGGCGCGGCTGGGATGGGACAGCAGATTCGATCGCGGCTAGCTCGTAGTCGCTGGGCCGCGACGTGACACTCGGACGGACGGCAACTGCCTGCAAGTCAGCCGGGAAGTAGACCATTCCAATCTCATAAATGCCGATTGGGTCCGCACCCCGAGAAAGGTTGCGCCGAGCCGTCGCGAATAGCCCCGGCAACAAGGTCGTGCGCATCCCTGGTTGCTCATCAGACAACGGGTTAGCCAGGCGCACATAGGACGCCCGAGGGTCGGGAGCTTCGATGCCCGTTCGCGTGAGCTCTGGGTCTCCGATGAACGGATAGCTCAGCGTCTCTACGAGTCCGAGGGCGGCGACGGCCTTGCTGGCACGACGGCGCAATACCTGCTCGGCGGTCAGACCGCGACCGGCGGGCGCTGCGGGCAAGCGGGAGGGCACCTCGTCATAACCGACTGTGCGAATGACTTCTTCGACAAGGTCGGCAGGATCGGTCAGGTCAGGTCGCCAGGTTGGCGGGGTCACAATGACGCTAGATGCGAGATCTGGCCCGGCGTGCTCGATTTCCACATCGCAGCCGACCTGTTTGAGCGAGGTGACGACAGTCTCGGAGCTGATGTCCATACCGGCAACGCGACCCGGAAGATCTAACGCCATTTGCACCACATTGGGCTCGCGAGGCGCTTCAACTGCGGTCATACCCACGTAGGTCGCGCCCGCGAGTTCGACGAGCAACGCTGCTGCCTTCTCTGATGCGTAAGGGGCGATCGTCGGGTCGACGCCACGCTCAAATCGACGCGACGCTTCTGACGAAAGCTTGTGTCGACGTGACATCCGAGCGACCACCACATCATCGAAGTGCGCCGCCTCTAACGCGATCTCAATCGTGGAATCGTCGATCTCGCTTGTGAGTCCACCCATGGTTCCAGCCAGACCGAGCGGACCGGAGTCATCGGCGATCACTAGATCGTCGATGTCCAGAGTCCGCTCAACGTGATCGAGGGTCGTGAGCTTTTCACCCGTTTGAGCACGGCGAGCCGTCAGGACACCATGCAGCTTGGCCAGATCGAAAGCATGCAGCGGCTGACCGGTCTCCAACATCACGTAGTTGGTGATATCGACAACCAAACTGACTGGCCGCATGCCCGCCGCGATAAGGCGGCCCTTCATCGCTGCGGGCGTCTGCGCGGATGGATCTATGCCGATGAGAGTGCGCAGCGTGAACACGTCGCACGCTTTTTCATCCTCACTGCTTGACTCGTGAGGGAGTCTGTCGCCAGCTGGCGCACCAAGATCGGCGAGTTCAACTGCGTGGTCGTGGAATGGCACGTCGAGCGCGATTGAGGCTTCGCGGGCGATTCCCCGAATCGACAGCGCGTAGCCACGATCCGGAGTCACTGCAATATCGAGGACTTCCTCGCCGAGGCCGAGCAGACTGGCGGCTTCTTGTCCGATCTGAGCACAACCTATCGGCAAAACCATGATGCCGTCGTGCTCGTCTCCAAGGTCGAGCTCACGGGCTGAGCAGATCATGCCGTCAGAAGTGCGGCCATAGGTACTCCGCGCGCTAATCTGGAAACCACCCGGCAGCACAGCACCGGGCAAAGCAACCACAACGAGGTCATCGACGGCGAAGTTCTGGGCACCGCAGACAATGCCTCGAATCCCGCCGTTAGCATCACCAACTTCGACCTGACAGAACCTGATCGGCTTCTTGAATTCTGCGAGTTCCTCAATCTCGGCAACTCGACCCACCACGACTGGTCCCCTGACGTCACCAATCACCTCGACCGTCTCAACCTCAAGTCCGACCCGAATCAGTGCGTCGGAAAGTTGACGACCGGTCAAGTCAGCTGGAAGATCCGCATAGTCACGTAGCCACGACAACGGTGCACGCATACCTAGATCGCCATCCCGAACGCCGAAGTAAACCGAACGTCGCCCTCAACCAAGTCACGCATATCGGTGATGCCGTGGCGGAACATCAGCGTCCGCTCTAGGCCCATGCCGAACGCGAATCCGGTGTACCGATCCGTGTCGATTCCGCAGGCCGCCAGAACGCGGGGGTTGACCATGCCGCAGCCACCCCATTCGATCCAGCCCTCACTGCCGCAGGTGCGACAGGGCTGATCAGGGTTTCCGACACTCTCCCCGCGACAGGCGAAACACTTGAGGTCGACCTCGGCGCTCGGCTCTGTGAACGGGAAGTAGGACGGGCGCAATCGGGTGGTCAGGCCATCGCCGAATACTGCTGCGGCAAGGTGATCGAGGGTCCCTTTGAGGTCTGCCATCGTGATGCCCTCATCAACAGCGAGCCCCTCGATCTGGTGAAACACCGGGGTGTGAGTCGCGTCTAGCTCGTCGGTGCGAAACACCCGGCCTGGACAAACGACGTAGATCGGCAGGTCGCGTTCGAGCATGGTGCGGATCTGAACCGGCGAGGTATGTGTTCGCAGTACCAACCCTGCCTCAGGCGGGTCAACGAAGAACGTGTCCTGCATCGTGCGCGCTGGGTGATCTGGCGCGAGATTCAGGGCATCGAAGTTGAACCACTCGGCTTCGATCTCGGGACCCTCAGCAACTTCATAGCCCATGGCGATGAATACATCGGACAGCAGTTCTCCGACTGTTGTGAGCGGGTGCCGCGCTCCCACTGGCTCGCGGTCCATCCGCAGGGTGACATCAACGGCTTCCTCAACCAGCACCCGCTCGTCGCGCTCGCGCTCGAGCTCGACCTCGCGCGCTTCCAAGGCAGCGCGAATTCGGCCACGAGCCTGTCCCACCCGCTTGCCGGCCTCTGACTTTGCTGCCGGGGGCAATGCCCCAATCTCGCGGTTAGCTAAGGCCAGCGCAGAGCGATCTCCTCCGTGCTCGCCCCGAACGATCTTGAGAGCCTCCAAGTCAGCCGCCGAAGCGATTGCCTCCAGCGCCTCCACGGCTGCTGCCTCAATCACCGCAGGATCAAGCGCGCTGACTTCCACCGGGTCGTATTGCTTGTTGGGCGCCGACATAGCTCCTCATCGGTTAAGCAGGTGTGGGTTGGACCTCAGTCTATGGTGCGTCCTGCCTTGCGCCGTACTCACTGTGGTGCGCCACACGACCAAACTTTGCGCTGGAGGCAGGGCGCAAATCTATTCGTGGATCCAAAAGATCTTGAGATTGGGTTGTGGGTAAGTCGGGTTTTGGGGCTGTTTGTTGGTCGTGGCCGATAGACTGTACATATGTTCGAAGAGTTGATGAGGTCTCAGGTGGGGCTCGGCGCTGGCGAT
>Ga0105047_10010515_pt1 | contig 15110 bp, 13 predicted proteins | sample MAT04_FD_78384 | JGI IMG/M metagenome (GOLD analysis project Ga0105047, IMG submission 78384) | Freshwater microbial communities from Lake Fryxell liftoff mats and glacier meltwater in Antarctica - MAT-04 (megahit assembly) | ecosystem: Environmental > Aquatic > Freshwater > Ice > Liftoff... | reverse complement strand
CTTTTTGATTTCTGTTTTCTTTTGCGGTTGAAGGACTGTCCTTAAAGGACAGTCCTTTTGGTTTTGGGGAGCGGATAGGAGCAATGCTTGGTACAATTAGGGGATGGATAAGTTTAAGTTAACGGCGGAGTTTAAACCGACAGGCGATCAGCCTTCGGCGATTGCTCAATTAACCAAGGGGTTAGAGGATGGTTTGCCCGGGCAAACACTGTTGGGGGTGACTGGCTCCGGCAAGACCTTTACGATGGCAAACCTTATTCAGAAAACCCAGAAGCCAACACTAGTTTTGAGTCACAACAAGACTTTGGCCGCTCAGCTATATGGCGAATTCAAAAACTTCTTCCCCGAAAACGCCGTTCATTACTTCGTAAGTTACTTTGATTATTACCAGCCCGAGGCGTATATCGCTCGTTCCGATACATTCATCGAAAAAGACAGCCAGATTAACGAAGAGATTGATCGTCTCCGCCACGCCGCAACCGACGCCTTGCTGAGCCGCAAAGATGTAATCATCATCGCAAGTGTTAGTTGCATATACGGTATTGGCTCGGTCGAAGACTACAACGATCTGTCGATTAATGTTGAAGTCGGTGAACGCAAAGTTCGCGATAAGTTTTTACGTCAGTTAACCGATATTCAGTACCAGCGTAATGACGTGGACTTTCATCGAAGCACGTTCCGTGTAAGGGGTGATGTTGTGGATGTGTTTCCTGCCGGCGAAGAGCTAGCTTACCGCATAGAATTCTTTGGCGATGAAGTAGAACGCATCACAAAAACCGATCCCTTAACCGGCGAAATACTGGCTAGTCTGCAATCATACAAGATATACCCAGGCTCACACTACGTTACACCACAGAATAAACTTAAAGGAGCTCTGGTAAAAATAGAGAAGGAGCTCGGTGAACGTGTTGCTCAGTTCAAAAAAGAAGGAAAATTAGTGGAAGCACAGCGCCTAGAACAGAGGACACGCTTTGACATTGAGATGCTGGAAGAAACTGGCTTTGTGAAGGGTATCGAGAATTACTCACGTTACCTAACCAATCGTGAACCGGGCGAACAGCCAGCAACATTGATGGATTATTTCCCAGACGATTATTTGTTGATGATTGACGAGTCGCACATGACGATTCCCCAAGTCCGCGGCATGTACAATGGAGATAGAGCTCGCAAAGAAGTATTAGTAGAGCACGGTTTTAGGATGCCCAGCGCACTAGATAACCGACCGCTTACATTCACCGAGTTCGAAAGGCACATCAATCAAGCTGTTTATGTGAGTGCAACACCGGCCGAGTACGAACTAAGCAGAACCCCAAAGCCTGCACAGCAAGTTATTCGACCTACAGGGCTGTTAGATCCCCCAATCGAGGTCAGGCCTATTGAAGGCCAAATTGATGACCTGATAGCCGAAATTCGTGACACAACCGCTAAGCATCAGAGGGTTTTGGTGACGACGCTAACTAAAAGGATGAGCGAAGACTTAGCCGAATATCTGCAAGAACTCAACATCAAAGTTGCATATTTGCACAGCGACGTAGACACGCTTGATCGGACAGATATTTTGCGTGACTTAAGGCTTGGAGTATATGACGTTTTGGTCGGCATCAACCTACTAAGAGAGGGCTTAGATTTACCAGAAGTATCCTTAGTGGCAATACTGGATGCCGACAAAGAAGGTTTTTTGCGTAGCGAGCAAGCACTAATTCAAACCGTTGGTAGGGCTGCTCGGCACGAAAACGGACATGTAATAATGTACGCCGATCGAGTCACCAAGAGTATGCAAAAAACTATGGATGAAACGACGCGCCGACGTAAAATCCAAGAAGACTACAATACTGAGCATGGCATCACTCCTACCGGCATCAAGAGGGCAGTAGAGGCGAAAATGCGACCCGGTATGCCCGATGAGGCTAAGCGAGCAAAGCTCAATTTAAAGAAGATTCCAAAAGACGAATATGGCTCACTTATCAAAGATTTAACCGGTCAGATGGAACTAGCGTCAGCCAACTTGCAATTCGAAACTGCCGCCGACCTCCGCGACCTCATAGAAGACATCAAGGCTAAGCTCTAGGCAGTTACTTTGGGCCATGGAGGATGTAGTGATAATCGATTTCTTCTGGTGACCGGTTGTCTTGGAGCTGCCCTGCTAGTCGACCAAAACGCACGGCAATATTTCCTATAATACGTTTATCGATACCGCCACCGTGACCACCCTCGGGGCTAACAAAGCGAACTCCTGGTCGCTTATCACCTAGAATTTCTCTGTAGACAGGTTCATCATTAGCCCGGCATCTACGAAAGAATGCTATGGTGGCTTGCGTGTCTATGGGTGTATTGGCGGCCATCATACCGGCTTCGCCATTCATTAGCGGCTTTCCAGTACGGTAAAATTGCTTTGCACCGTCCCAGCTAACATCGACGGTTTTTAACATATGTTTGCCTCTGGTTGGATGCACCAGACCTTTGGTAATAGCAATACCAAGCATAGCTAAGTCCATCGGCAATGCTACGGCTTTTTTTGCTGTTGCTGAATCCATGTTTTTTACTTTAACAGGTAGGGCTATGCAAGGATCCGTTAAGTTCGAGTATAACGGCGTACGATTAAATCGCTCGGCATAGGCATTGGTACCAAAAGCAATCATGGAGCCCCTCGAATAGCCCTCGATAGCGAATTGCTCTGTATCTATATCGCCCAAGTTAGCATATCTGTCCAAAACAACATGTGTATTGTATGCGCTTTGAGACAGAGGTACTGAGCTGCCTATCTCGGGGCCTTTGACCATTACATTTAAGCCGATTTGCATTAATTTTCTGGCAACATCTGTATTTAGGCCATTAACTTGCGTACTCCATGCCGTATCTTTTATAACCCATAAATCCGAGACTGGCTTATCGGAAATGCTGCGCATAACTTCGTAGGATGTTCCGGCTTCATCGTTCATCTCTACACGGTCTATATATGTAACACCGTAATCACTTTGTTGCTTGCCTTCACCATAAGTGATTGTCGGGCTCCCAGATATGTCTTGGTAATCGGGTAAAACATACTCTTCGTATAATCGTGCGTTTTCCGTAGAAACTGAATCGTCAAGCGGGACTTCAGTCTGCATGACTGCAGGCTCAATATCTGGGTGCTGTTGCGAAAATTTGTATGCTGCTTCCATATATTTTTAGAAGTGACATTAAGTTCTTAAGCTAATCCTAAACCTAGCAAAGTGTTTTGTAAAGCTGGCATTCCAGTAATTTTCCTATAGATTATGACCCGCCGATCTTTTATACTAAGGAGCAATGGCAAAACTCACACGGGAAGATGTATTAAAATTGGCTCGATTGGCTCGGCTTGAGCTATCTGAAGCCGAAATCGAGGAATACCGTAGCGAAATATCAGATATTCTTCAGTACGTCGAACACTTACAATCAGTAAACATAGATGGCCTCAAACCAACACTACAAGTCACCGGCCTAACAAATGTCACCCGCGAAGACGTAATTAGTGATTACGGATACGAGCCAAAAGATCTGCAAAAAAATCTTCCTGATTCCGAGGATTCAGAGATAAAAGTTAAAAGGATGATAGGGTGAATTCAATAATCAATAATCAAATAACAATAAACCAAACATCCTATTCGTCCTTATTGTTTATTGTTTATTGTTTATTGCCCGCCCATGGAGCAAAAGCATGAGCAACTGGGAGCCGATTGCTGATATTGCTAATAAGGTTCAAGCTGGTGAACTCAAGGCTACCGATTTGGTCAAAAAGTCGCTGAATCTCATCGCCGAAAATGACGATTATAAAGCCATCATCGCAGTACTAGAACAGCCGGCGCTCCAACGGGCTGCAGATATTGATAAAAGAATAGCTGGCGGAGAGAATGTTGGCCGCTTGGCTGGGGTACCATTCATTGCAAAAGATAACTTCTTGGTGTTTGGCGCCGACACAACCGCTGCCAGTAATATGCTCAAAGGTTTTAAGGCACCGTATCAGGCGACTGTTGTTAACAGGCTCGAGTCCGAAGGCGCTATTTGCGTAGCCAAGGCTAATCTAGATGCTTTCGCTCACGGCGCCAGCACAGAAAATAGCGATTTCTTTACCACGCTTAACCCACACGACAAGCAACGAGTACCGGGTGGAAGCTCTGGCGGTTCGGCCGCCTCCGTAGCACTTGGCATAGCTCCATTTAGTCTCGGCACAGATACGGGTGGTTCTATTCGTCAACCAGCTAGTTTTACTGGCTGTGTTGGTTACAAGCCAACTTATGGGCTTGTGTCTAGAAGTGGAGTAGTCGCTATGGCCAGCAGCACAGATGTTATTGGCCCACTTACGAATTCCGTTAGTGACGCAGCACTTGTGCTAGATGTAATGTCGGGTGAAGACGAGCTCGATAGCACAACTATCAAGCGTGATACTGAATCGTATGCCGAATTATCGGGCAACATTAAGGGAAAGAAAGTCGGCATCATCAAGGAATATATGGGCGATGGCCTAGAAGGCGATGTCCGCAAAAAGATAGATGATGTAGTTGATAAACTAAAACAGGCCGGCGCAGAAGTTACAGAAGTTAGTATGCCGTCATTGCCGATGGCGTTAGCCGTCTATTACATATTGTGTCCAGCAGAAGTCAGTAGTAATTTGAGTCGCTATGATGGTCAACGCTACGGCTACAGCACAACAGACTCTAAGGATCTGAACGAGAGTTACTCCAAATCACGTGGTCAAGGTCTTGGTGCAGAGGCTCAGCGCAGAATTATGATTGGTACGTATGTGCTTAGTAGCGGATATTACGACGATTACTATAAGCGTGCCCAAACAGTTAGGACAAAATTAATCAGCGAATTTAACGATACCTTTAAGAAGGTTGATTTTTTGATTGGCCCAACTGCACCAACAACAGCATTCAAAATCGGAGCGAACATCAACGACCCACTTCAGATGTATTTAAGCGACGTGATGACAGTAGCCTCTAACTTAGTCGGCAACCCGGCAATCAGTATTCCAGCAGGCAAAAGTGAGGGTTTGCCAGTTGGTGTTCAGCTTATGGCTCCACAAAACAACGACCATGATTTACTAGAATTTGCTAACATAACCGAGGAATTAATAGGATGAAACTTTTTAAACGAAAACGCAAAATGGACCTAGCTAAATACACCGAACGCTGGAATGCTATTCAAAAGCTCTGTTCTGCGCGTAAGACATGGCCACAAGCCGTAATACAAGCTGATGGATTATTGGACGAGGCACTTAAGTGTAAAGGCTATAAGGGCAAGACAACTGGCGAAAGGCTTGTTGCCGCTCAGCATGAAATATCGAGCAACGAAACAGTCTGGGCTGGGCATAAGCTCTGCAAAACACTGAGCGTTGAAGACGTTGACGTCAGAAAATTGAAGAAAAAAGACGTCGTACAGGCCCTATCTGGTTTTAGGCAAGCATTAAGAGATCTTGGAGCACTAAGTAGTGGCAAATAACAATCAACAATCAGCAATAAACCCCAATCTATGCAGGTTAGTGTTTAGTGTTTATTGTTTATTGACTGGTCCAGCCAAGGTACAGGTCAGAATCTGATGATTAGTCAAGAAGTTCGCGATCAATACTCAACAACCATTGGTATTGAGTGTCATGTTCAGCTCAAGACGCATACAAAGCTGTTTGCCGCAGTCGGTAATGACGCCCGCGAAGCACCACCAAACACCTTGGTAAGTCACATTTGTTTTGGACTACCAGGGGCACTGCCAGTATTAAATGAAGCTGTTATTGGGCTAGCCACAAAAGCCGCGCTTGCACTTGGCACCGAGCCAGAATCGTTTAGCAAATTTGATCGTAAACATTACTTTTACCCGGATCTGCCCAAGGGCTATCAGATTACTCAATTTGATCAGCCGATCATCGGCAAAGGCGAAATCACTATTAATGTTGATGGCCAGCCTAAAAAGATTGGTATAACCAGAGCACATCTAGAAGAAGACGCCGGCAAAAGCACTCATCCCACAGGCCAAGATTACAGCTTGGTAGATCTTAACCGCGCCGGCACACCACTGCTAGAAATTGTTAGCGAGCCAGATATGCACACTGCAGGCGAAGCAAAAGCATATGCCAAAGAACTTTATCTAAGAATGAGATACGCTGGCGTTTCGGAAGCGAATTTGTACTACGGCAATATGCGTTTTGATGTAAACGTTAGTGTCAGTAAGACCGATGAGCTCGGTACTCGCAGTGAAACTAAGAATCTCAACAGCTTTAAATCAGTCGAAAAATCCGTCGAATACGAAGTCGAGCGCCAAATAGAACTACTCGAAAACGGCGAAATGGTTGTTCAGGAAACCCGCGGCTGGCTCGATGATAAACAAAAGACAGTCTCGCAGCGCACCAAAGAGAACGCCGACGACTATCGATACATGCCAGATCCAGATTTACCACCTATCATCATAGAACAGTCCTTCGTAGATAAGGTCAAATCAGACATGCCTGAGTTGCCTGATGATTATCGAGCGAAATTTGCAGGACTGAAGATTGATGATGCCGTAATTGAAGATATCATAGCGGTACCAAGTACGGCAAAACAGATATCAAGGATATTAGAGATCAGCACACCAGAAAATGCTCGGAGGATTGCGTTTTGGCTCTTACAGCCAGTTGACGAAGATGCTCCGGGCGAGGAATCAGACGAAATTGATGACTGGTCGCTCATCAAATTATCAGAACTTGTAGCCGCCAATAAACTCAGTTCAACAGCAGCTAAGGAAGTACTAGCCGAACTACAAATAAAAGATGGAGACCCAGAACAGATCGCAACAGCAAGAAACCTGTTACAAGTATCGGACGAAGCCGAGATTGCAAATATCGTCGCACAAGTGCTCAGCGACAACGAGAAAGCAGCCAGCGATGTAAAGAACGGCGAAATGAGAGCCATCGGCTTCTTGGTCGGTCAAGTTATGAAGAATTCAAAAGGCAAGGCCAATCCTTCTATGGCCCAAGACCTCATTAAGAAACAACTCGACCTCTAGTTATTCCGAATCGTGACGCAGCAACAGTATATTGACTGCTGTGCTACCAAGGTCTTTCACGTAGTTTGCGGCCGATACGCCTTGCTGTTTTGATATCTCAAGGGCGAGACGCTGCAAATTCTTAGTCGCCTGCAGTGACCAGTGGTTAGTCTCCCACTCCCCCAAAGAAAGATCATTACTAAAATACTCAGCTAGCACTCGCAAACTAGTCGTAGCAAAAGTCACGTCTCCTTTGTATCCGTCAAACAGCTTTGCCTCACTCCGTAATAAGTTTGTCTTGCTGATGAAACCCTCGTAGTCACCAACAACGTTATCTAAATCAGACCTGACTAGAATTTTATCTTCCGTCGTTTCTGGATTATGCCCGAGCTGTGTCGACAAGATAGCGTTGTTCGCCGTAATGGCCTCAGCTGCTGTCAGACCATACTCATCTGCTTTAATGCGAAAGATTGAGGCTGAGTATTCCTCCTTGTTTTTGAAACCAAGCGCTAGGTGATCTTCGTGGTAGCCAGCGTCATGGAATAGTGTAGCCATGGTCAAGGCTCTTCTATCAACTGCGACACCATTGGCTTCACACTCACCTGCAAGGCGGCTAGCAATTACGAGTGTTTCAGTTACGTGAAAGAAGTTATGGTAGGGCAGGTCAGAATAATATGTTTGGGCGTCTTGCCACATTTCCTGAAGTTGGTTTTTGGTAAAGCCGGTGTCCGCACCAAACTCTTGCCAAAACATGTTAAATGTTAAAGCTTCGGGAAAATCCGCTTTTTCCGGGCCGTTTGCTTGCTCAGGGGACATAGTTATAGTAATTATACACTAAATGCTTGATAAAAGCAAGTGTATACGTCAACATAGTACGGTTTTAGCGATCGTGGCCGTGATACAATCTATGCAATGAAGGAACAAAAAAAAGTACGAAAAGCCGTTATTGCTGCCGCTGGATTTGGAACACGATTTTTACCATTTACTAAATCGATGCCCAAGGAGATGTTGCCTCTCGTGGATAAACCAATAATTCAGCACATCGTTGAGGAGCTTGTTGAGGCCGGCATCGAGGATATTGTAATCGTCACAGGCTATCACAAACGTGCAATTGAGGATCATTTTGACCATACCAGCATGGAACTTCGCAGTAACTTAAAAAAGGCAGGCAAGACTGATCTGTTAGACGAAACACGTAAGATATCTGGCCTAGCGAATTTTGCGTATGTCCGCCAAAAGGGGCCTTACGGCACCGGCACGCCGCTCCTGAATGCTGCGCACCTCATAGGCAATGAACCATTTATATATACTTTTGCTGACGACTTTGTACAAGCAAGCCCTACTCGTTTCACACAGCTTCTAGAAGTGTATAAAAAACGAGGCGGTTCGGTTCTGACGGCTGTCAGGCGTGATCAGGACAGCGATTATGCTAGGTATGGGTATATTGCCGGCAAAGAACTAGAACCAGGCCTTATCGATATGACTACGATTGTAGAGAAGCCAGGGAATCGCAATAAAGCACCTTCAGACTTAGCATCAGTCAGCGGTTATGTATTTGATCCGATTATATTGCAATATCTACAGAAGCAACTCGAAACATACGACACAACTTCCGGCGAATTTATGATACAAGAAGCAATGCAGGCCATGCTCGAAAACGGTAACCACATTTACGGCTGCGAGATCCAGAACGGCAAGTTTTATGACACCGGCGACAAGCTAGAATATCTAAAAACTGTTATCGATTTTGCTTTAGAAAGAGACGATATTGGAGATGAGATTAGAAAGCATTTACAACAAAAAAAGCTGTAGTATTTAACCCTGTAATATGATATACTAAACATATGGACACAACAGACAGAATTTTAGTAATCATCCTCGTTACACTTTTAAGCGTATTTTTCTTGCTTTGTATCATCGCGGTGACTGTAATAATTAAATTGATCAACAGTCTCCGCGAAATCGTCGGTAAGGCAGACGAAGTTATTGATTCAGTTGAGTCCGCAGCCGAAGCCTTCAAGAACACACAGGGTAAAATGGCTATCTTCAAGCTAATTAATAACATCGTAAAGATGTCGACCAGTAAGGGGAAAGATAAATGATTTTTCGTAAGAAGCAAAATGTAGCTAAGCGTGTAGCAATAGGCAGCTTAATTGCCGGTACATTAGGTTATCTAACCGGTATCTTAACTGCACCAAAAAGCGGCAAAGATACTCGTAACGACATTAAAGACGCTGCCAACCGAACTGTTGCAGAAGCAGAAAAAGAGCTAAAGAAGCTTCATACCGAACTGGATAAAATTATCAAACAAGCCAAATCAAATAGCTCCAAGCTAAGCGTAAAAACCAAGAAAGAGCTTGATGCACTCGTTGTTAAAGCTAAAGACGCCAAAGAAAAGACTCGAGAAGTTTTAAGTGCTATACACGATGGCGGCGCCGACAATAAAGAGCTCGACAACGCAATCAAAGAAGCAAACGACTCTATTGAGCACCTCAAACAGTATCTCAAAAAGAAATAGCATCAGCCCGTTCACTTCACTTAGAGTGAATTAATGCCATATTTCGACTGAATGTTAGTAGCGCAAGTGTTATAATTTAAGATATAAATCTATAAGTTTTGAGGGTATTTTGGTTGTTAAGAAAAATAGTTTGAAGTCAGAAGATTTCGTACATCTACATAATCATACTCAGTACAGCCTGCTTGACGGGCTCACAAAAGTACCCGAGCTGATTAAACACATCAAAAAAAATAAGATGTCTGCCGTAGCCATTACCGATCATGGCACATTGAGTGGATCGATTGAATTTTACCAGCAAGCCAAAGCTCACGGAGTTAAGCCACTAATTGGTATGGAAACGTATGTTGCGGCCCGTACCCTAAACGACAAAGAGCCCGGTAAAGACAAGCAAAATTACCATTTGATCTTAATTGCCATGAACCAGACCGGCTATCAGAATCTTATGGCACTTAGTACTATCGCCAATTTGCAAGGTTTTTATTACAAGCCACGGATAGACCACGACCTGCTAGAGAAACATAACGAAGGCTTAATTTGCTTGAGTGGCTGTGCAAGTAGCGAGATCGGCGATTTGCTACGTCAAGGCCAGTATGAGGCAGCTAAGGCGATAGCCGAGTGGTACAAGCAACAATTTGGTGATCGATATTACTTAGAGCTTCAAGATCATGGTCACCCAGATCATCCCAGCAAATGGTCTGTGCAGGAATCAATTAACGAGCAACTTATCACACTTAGCAAAGAGCTAGATATTCCCTGCGTCGTCACCTGTGATGCGCATTACTTGAATCACGAAGACCAAGAGGCGCATGAGATTCTGTTATGTGTTCAGACCGGATCATTTTTAGCTGACGAAAACCGTATGAGCCTCAAAAACTTCGAACTACACGTTAGCGACCCTAAAGAAGTAATCGGAAGATGGGGCGCAAAACATCCAGATTTTATAACGAACACCTCGGCGATTGCCGACAGATGTAACGTAGAGATAGAACTTGGTAAAATTTTGATCCCTAAATTCCCAGTACCCAAAGGCGAGAACGAAAAATCTTATCTACATAAACTTGTCTGGCAGGGTCTTGCATGGCGCTACGGCGATGTTGATGCAAAAAAGAGCGAAAAGCTAGATGAAGCATCAGCAAAAAAGAAGCTTAAACCAGAAATTATTAAACGGGCTGAATATGAACTAGAAATCATGGATTCCATGGGCTTTAATGGCTACTTCCTGATTGTCCAAGACTTCATTACTTGGGGCAAAGATCAGGGCATAATTTTTGGTCCAGGTCGAGGTTCGGCAGCCGGCTCGATAATTGCATATGCACTGCGTATAACAGAAATAGAACCGCTCAAGTACAACCTGATGTTCGAAAGATTCCTAAACCCAGGACGCATTAGCATGCCCGACATCGACATCGACATTCAGGACAATCGCCGCCAAGAAGTGATTCAATATTGCGTAGACAAATACGGTAAAGACAGAGTGGCTAATATTGTGACGTTTGGCAGAATGGCAGCCAGGAATGCTGTCCGTGATGTGTCGCGTGTATTACAGGTGCCTTATTCCGAGGCTGATCGTTTTGCAAAGATGATTCCTCCACCAATCCAAGGCCGTCACATACCACTAAGCACTTCATTAAAGAAAGACGCCGATTTAAAACGTGAATACGCATCGAACCCTACAGCCAAACGTGTCTTCGATTTAGCCGTTCAGATGGAAGGCACAATTAGGTCTCATGGCGTGCATGCTGCCGGGGTTGTTATCGCTCCCGAAGATATCGTCTACTACACGCCACTAGAAATGGCGCAGAAGGGTGTAATTGCTACTCAATACTCAATGGGGCCAATCGAAGACTTAGGATTGCTAAAGATGGACTTTTTGGGGCTTAGCAACCTAACAATTCTTAATAATGCATTAAGAATTGTTCGGAAGGTTTACAAAGAGGATGTTCAGCTAAGTAAAATACCAATCGACGATAACGCAACTTTTGAATTATTGCAGCGGGCCGATACGACCGGCGTGTTCCAGCTCGAATCTGGAGGTATGAAACGCTATCTAAAAGAGTTAAAGCCAACTCTCTTCGAGGATATTATTGCCATGGGCGCGCTATATCGGCCTGGTCCTATGTCGGAGATACCTCGGTTTATTGAAGGCAAGAACAACGCTTCATCAATCACTTATTTGCACGAATCGCTCGAGCCAATTCTGCAAGATACTTATGGCGTTATGGTCTATCAAGAGCAGATTATTAAGCTTCTGCAAATGGTTGCGGGCTATACCCCGGGAGAGGCCGATTTGGTTCGAAAAGCGATCGGTAAGAAGAAGCGCGATATCATGGAGGCCGAAGAACCAAAATTCATCGCCGGCTGTATCAAGCAGGGCTTAACCAAAGATGGTGCGAACAAGCTATGGGCACAAATTCAGCCGTTTGCTGATTATTCATTTAACAAGGCTCATGCTACTTGCTACGCTCAAATATCATATTGGACTGCCTACCTCAAAGCACACTATCCTGCAGCCTTCATGGCGGCCCTGATGACCAGCGATTACGATGATACCGACCGCTTGGCTATAGAAATTTCCGAGTGTAAACGAATGGATATCACAGTGTTGGCACCAGACGTTAACGAATCATTTCAAGAATTCGCTGTTGTGCCAGGTAAGGACGAAATTCGTTTTGGCATGGCCGCAATCAAAAACGTTGGTACCGGAACAGTTGATGAGATTGTGAATGCTCGTGCAAAAGGTAGCTTCAAAGATTTTGAAGATTTCTTGAAGCGCGTTAATTCAAAAGTAGTCAATCGCAAAACTATGGAGAGCCTAATCAAGGCGGGGGCATTTGATAGATTTGGCGAACGTCAAATGTTGCTACATAACCTCGATATGATCTTGGCGTATTCTTCGAGACTACAGAAACAAGCCGATAGTGGGCAAACAGATATTTTTGGATCACTTGGTACCGCTGAAGTGCAAACGCCAAAATTAGATTTAGTTACTCCTGATTTTGTTGCCAGCGATAAGGAGCAACTGAAGTGGGAAAGAGAGTTATTGGGTTTGTATCTTAGCCATCATCCAATCGAAGATTTTGAATTATATTTGAGCGAGCAAACTGTGCCGCTTAATGAACTTAGCGCAGATCACGACGGCAAAACAGTAACGATTGGCGGCGTTGTTGCCGACATACGGGATATTACGACCCGCAATGGTCAAAAAATGGCATTCATTAAACTTGAAGACAAATTTGGTGAACTTGAGATAGTTCTATTCCCTAAAACCTTTCAGCAAACTAGTACTGTGTGGGAACGTGATCGAGTGGTTATTATCAAAGGTAAAGTGTCGGCCACAGATAAGGAAGGCAACCCCTCGGAAGTTAAGGTGATGGTTGATATGGCACGCGAGATCACAGATGATCACATAAAGGATTATCAGCCGACAGGTGAATCTCTATCGACACCCAAAGTTGAAGTTAAAGCTAACGTTCCCCTCAAGGACTCAGACTCCACAGACAAAGTCCCCGAACGAATGTATATTCGGATACAAGACACTAGCGACCAAAAAACCTTACTGTCTCTCAAGCAAACTATCGATAGTCATAAAGGCAATACACAAGTTGTTTTAGTGTTGGGCAAGGATTCTGCCAAACAAGCGATTAAGTTGCCGGGTGGAATCGATCGCAATAGCGAGGGATTCGGCATACTCCAAGAACTCGTCGGCAACGATAACCTAAAAATTAAATAAACTTTATCCGATAATTCCGATTGTTCGAGTAAGCACAAAGCCAGCGGTAAAAACGAAAACAGCTGCAATATCGAGCAGAGGATGATGAACTACGAAAGCCTCACCCTTTATTATTAGCCTATGGAAGCGCTTGCCATGCCTTACCAAGAATAGTGTCAGGGCAGCGCCGGCAATTGCCGATAACACTAGCGCGCTCCAAGTAGCGTCACCGCCAGTCATCATAGCAATCCTCGAGACTGGTTTAGCCGAAAGCTCAGTCGAGTCGCCTCTGACTTCATTGACTGGTGTGTTTTGGCTGGTAGAAGGAACGTTGAACGTTATGTTTGCCGCAGAGTCTACAGGCGAGCCATATTCAGCCACTACTATTGTTTGCGGCCCTTTGCCTTGGAAATTAGGGGAACTAGCAATGCCAAACCCGACATCCTTGTAGTCAGGGTTTAAAATATTGTCACGGTGCTCGGTGCTATTCATCCAGCCGCTAATGACGCCTGAAGCATCTTTAAAGCCATATGCGAGGTTCTCGCCAGCAGTTTTGTAAGGGTAGCCACTAGCAGTAATGAACGTCCATGGAGTTTTACCGTCTGGTGAATCATGAGCCCAATAGTCCTTGTTGACCATGTCTTCGGCTTTAGATTGAGCCGCTGCATTGAGCTGTGAGTCAAGTGAAAGGGCTGCCTTGCTCGCTGATGCTCGATTCTCGTTAGTCTTCTCCAAAAGATAGGCGGGAGATAAATTTGTAGTACTTCCAAGTACGGCGCCGGATGACCACAAACTGTTTACCAATAATCCAGTAGCAACAATCATCAGCATCGGTATATACGGCCAGTAGGTCTTAAGATATGACTTATTCTGCGCGCGGTGATTGCCGGCTCGTTTTTTATGGTGAGTTGTGCGTTTGGGTTTGGTTGCTATTGCCATGTTTTTGTTTCGTTGAATTCAGTACATTATAGCATGCTTACTCTCGGTGCATCATATCGTAAAGCGCTATAGCAGCTGCTTGGACTACGTTGAATGATTCCTTTTTACCTTGCATCGGGATTTCGATGATTGTATTGCATAATTTGGCGACCCCGGGTTCTAGCCCTTCAACCTCGCGGCCAAGTATCAGTGCGACATTCTTTGGTGGACGGTAATCATTAAGCTTAGTTGAATTTGGTAGCTGTTCTAGCCCAGTTATCGAGTAACTTTGCTCCTTCAGCTCTTCGATTACGGTCTCAATATCACTATTCTGCTCCCACAATATAGAATTTTCGGCACCCAGAGCTGTTTTATGGATTTGTTTGCTTAACTTTGCTGATTCGTGGGGTAAACGGCTATCATTCTCGATCAATGGGTACGGTGTATAGCCCGTAAAATATATTTTTTTGACACCTAGTCCTTCGGCGGTACGGAGTAAAGAGCCAACATTGTGGGTGCTCCGTAGATTATGGGCTATTAAAACAACATTCATCATCAGTCAAGCATAAACAATAAACGTTCAACAATAAATACTTTTTATCAGAATCAAAGATATTTCGTTCTATCCCTGACCGTATTTTGCGATGATAATAGCTGATTAATTATTACTTATTGATATTTGCTTATTCATTATAAAGCGCTAAAGCTTTATAATGATATGTATATGAGCCAAGATGCCCGATTAGATGAAGAACAATCCACCCAACGAAGGGCTCGTGTACTTGGCCTTGGATATTACGATACTTCGCTTTCACCAGACAAGCCGCTATATAAAGACCTGCTTACAAATGAGGAACTTTACTCTCTGAAGGTCATACCGATTAATGTAGACCAGAGTAATATATTATTTGGAATCACAACCACAACATCGCAACAAGCTATCACGCAGCTGAAACAAAGGTTTATTGAGCAACACATCGAGTTCTCGAT
>Ga0105047_10010513_pt1 | contig 15113 bp, 15 predicted proteins | sample MAT04_FD_78384 | JGI IMG/M metagenome (GOLD analysis project Ga0105047, IMG submission 78384) | Freshwater microbial communities from Lake Fryxell liftoff mats and glacier meltwater in Antarctica - MAT-04 (megahit assembly) | ecosystem: Environmental > Aquatic > Freshwater > Ice > Liftoff... | reverse complement strand
TCGCTCATTCGACTTTGCCGGTGCTCCCGCGCATCGGCGCTGAGATGGTTTGCTCGGCCCGGCGCCGGCCGTTACCGTGGGGACATGTCGGCTCACGCGGTCCCGTGCACGAACTGTGGCGCGATGATGAACCCGCAAGGCGACGGGCGCACGTATGTCTGCCCCTTCTGCCACACCAACGTCCTCGTCGCCGTCGAGGGGCACCAGATCGCCGCCGGCATGCGCCTCGACCTCACGAACATCGACGGCTTCCTCGGCCAGCTCGCGAACACGCTCCACGCTGGTTACGGGGAATGTACACGTATCTCGGCGCGCGGCGCGTACGTCGACGCCATCGAGGTCACCGTCGAGCCCGACGGCTTCGTCGTTCGCCGCGAGGGCGCCGGCGTCGTCGCCCAGCACAAGAAGATGGTCCGCGGCATCGCGCTGAAGACCAACACCCTCGCCCTCGACCAGTGGGTCGACCTCCTCACGAAGGCCCTCGCCCGCCAGGCGAGCTCCAACACGCGCGCCGCGTGGGTCCTCGCCCGCCTCACCGGAAGCGACCACACCAAGGTCCGCTGAGCGACGACTCGGGGGTTTCCGGCTTCCGGTTCCACGGATAGCTTCGTGGCCGATGCAGCAGCCGCCCCGCCAGCCGCCCCCGCCGCCGTACGCCCCTCACGCCGCCGGACAGTTCGCCGCCGATCTCCCGCAGCACGCGCGCGAGCGGCTCTCGAGCATGCGGCAGCATCATTTCTTCACGAGCGACCTCTCGGTGAACGAGTTCCTCCTCGTGAAGGAGGTCGGCTTCCAGCCGCTCGGCCTCGTCATGGGCAGCAGCATCTTCCACGTCGGCTTCCACCCGGTGCGCGGCATCAGCGAGGAGCTCACCACCCTCACGCAGGCGCTCTACCACGCACGCGAGCTCGCGATGGTCCGCATGGAGGAGGAGGCCGACGCGCTCGGCGCCGACGGCATCGTCGCCGTGCGCCTCACGCTCACCATCCACCAGTGGGGCTCCAACGTGATCGAGTTCCTCGCCATCGGCACCGCGGTGAAGAACGTCGCCGGCGAGGGGGGCGGGGGGCAGCACGGGTGGCGCGCGAACAACGGCAAGCCGTTCCAGTCCGACCTCTCCGGGCAGGACTTCTGGACCCTCCTCCACGCCGGCTACCGCCCCGTCGGCATGGTCATGGGCAACTGCGTCTACTACGTCGCCCCGCAGATCCAGGGACAGGCCAACAGCTGGGGACCGCCCCAGGGCTACCAGCAGAACATGGAGCTCGCCGGCCCGACGCAGGCCTTCTACGACGCGCGCGAGCTCGCGATGGAGCGCATGCAGGCCGAGGCCGAGGCGCTCGGCGCCGAAGGGATCGTCGGCGTCACCGTCGACGAGAGCAACCACACCTGGGGCGTGAACGTTCTCGAGTTCAGCGCCATCGGCACCGCCGTCACGCCCATCCGCGCCGACCACCACATCGCAACGCCGTCGCTCGTCCTGTCGGTGAACGGCTGATGGCCGCCTGGGGGAACAATCGCGGCGGCGGGCCGCGCGTCATCGACATCCGCACGAGCGTGCAGCACGTCGCGCAGGGCGGCATCCCGCTCCGCGCGCAGGAGCGCCTCGCCGAGGAGGCCGGACCGAACCGCAAGCTCTTCACGAGCGATCTCTCCGTCAGCGAGTTCATCCTCGCGCGCGACGTGAAGGTCGAGCCCATCTCGCAGGTGATGGGGAGCAGCATCTACCACGTCGGTCAGATCCCCGATTACAAGGGCCAGACCGGCGAGATCAGCACGATCAGCGACGCGCATCGCGAGGCCCGCCGTCGCGCCGTCTCGCGCCTCTTCCAGGAGGCCGCCTTCGTCCGCGCAGATGCGGTCATCGGCGCGCGCCTCCGCGAGCGCATGATCACGATGGGCCAGCGCGGCAAGGGCGGCGACGACGGCGGCGAGGTCATCGAGTTCACCGTCGTCGGCACCGCCGTCCGCGCCCCGTGGATCAACCACCTCCCCGGCCAGCCGATCATCACCGATCTGTCCGGTCAGGAGCTCTGGGCGCTCGCGCAGGACGGCTTCGAGCCCTGCTGCTTCCTCTTCGAGTTCTGTCGTTACCACGTGTGGCACGTCACGACTGACTCGGTCGGGCACGGCGAGATCCTCGCCGCCACCGCCGCGATCGATCAGGCGCGCGCGATCGCCTCGACGAAGATCCACCGCCAGGCCGCCGCCTTCCAGGCCGAGTTCGTCGTCGGCAGCGACATCAAGCTCGAGGCCCGCGAGGTGCCGTGTGGCGCACGCGACTGCGAGCGCAACGATCTCGACGTCGACCTCAGCTGGTTCTGTACCGGCATCCGTCGCATCCCCGGAGCGCGCCGGCGCACGCGCGTCGACATCCCTCCGCTCACGCTCACCATGACCAAGCTCGGTCGCCGCAAGGACGAGATCATCGACGGCGGAGACGACGCCGAGGAGATCGAGCGCGCCGCCGAGGACGCGATGGAAGCGGCCGTCGAGGCCGACGAAGGACGCTGACCATGAACCAAGGCGCGCCCCCTCCCGCGATCCCCAAGCTCGCGCACGACCGCATCGCGGAGATGAAGGAGCACAAGCTCTTCACCTGCGACCTTTCCATCAACGAGTTCCTCCTCGTGCGCGAGGCAGGCTTCGACCCGCTCGGCCTCGTGATGGGCACGTCGATCTACCAGATCATCCCGCAGATCCCGCGCATCCCGAAGGACCAGCCCGGCGTCGAGCTCTACGAGATGACCAAGGCGCTCTATCACGCGCGCGAGCTCGCGATGACGCGCATGGAGCAGGAGGCCGAGGAGCTCGGCGCCGACGGCATCATCGGCCTGCGGCTCGTCGTGAACCTCGACGGCAACCCGCAGCGCATCGCGTGGAAGCAGTACCGCCAGTGGCAGAGCTGGGCCCACAGCATCGGCTACCCGCGACGCATCACGAACCTCGGCAACAACTGGTTCGCGACCTGGCAGCAGGTCGCGTGGAGCCAGTGGCAGGGCTGGTGCCAGCAGCAAGGTTGGGCGCCGCAGCCGCCACCGTGGGCGCAGCCCCCGAAGGAGGCCACCTACGGCCTCGGGCAGAACGTCGCCGAGTTCCTCGCGATCGGCACCGCCGTGAAGGCGCGCTCCTCCGGCGGCGACAGCTTCAAGAACGTCCGCGGCAAGCCGTTCCAGTCGGACCTCTCCGGCCAGGAGTTCTGGATGCTCATCAAGTCGGGATATCGGCCCGTCGGCTTCGTGATGGGCAACTGCGTCTACTACGTGCCGCCGAACCTCCTCCAGGCGCCCGCGAAGCAGAGCTGCGAGCTCTCGAGCTACACGCACGCGCTCTACGACGCGCGCGAGCTCGCCATCGAGCGCCTGCAGGCCGAGGCCGAGGCGCTCGGCGCCACGGGCGTCGTCGACGTCACCGTCAGCGAGCAGAGCCATGCCTGGCGCACGGACTTCGTGAACATCGGCAACGGCGCGCTGCAGACCGGCGAGATGATCGAGCTGTTCGTCATCGGCACCGCCGTCGTCCCGATGCCGGGAGGCGGTGAGCCGCCGCCCACCCACCTGATCCACGTGGTCGGCGATCCCTCGGGCAGCGCAGAAGGGCAGGGCGAGTGATGACGCGCCCTGTCCCCGCGCTCTCCGATCTCTCCGTGACCGAGTTCCTCACGCTCTCGCGCATGGGGTTCCTCCCTCACGGGCTCGTGGTCGGCGCGAGCGTCTTCGAGGCCGACACGCGCGCGAACGCGCCCACCGTCGATCTCTTCGGCGCGCTCTTCAGCGGCAAGTCGCTCGTCCAGCAGGCGCCCACCGGCGAGGTCGTCGCGCTCAGCGAGGCCGTTCGCGCCGCACGCTCGCTCGCCATCGAGCGCATGCGCGCTCAGGCCGTGCACTACCAGGCGGAGGGCATCGTCGGCGTTCGCCTCCACGTCGAGCACCACCTCTGGCGCGGCAACCATCAGGTCGCGAAGTTCGTCGCCATCGGCACCGCCGTCGGCTTCGATCGCGAGCACGCCCCGACCGAGATCGCGAACGCGCCGAGCCTTCGCCTCGCGAACGGCGCGCCGTTCACGAGCGATCTGTCCGGGCAGGACTTCGTCGCGCTGCTCCAGGCCGGCTACCGCCCGGTGACGGTCGCGAGCGGCACCTGCGTCTACCAGCTCAACACCCAGGACATGGCGCGGTACCGCGGCTACAACGCCGAGATCACCGAGTACACGGGCGCGTTCTTCGACGCGCGCGAGACGGCGATGGCGCGCCTCCAGTACGACCTCTTCTCGTGGTGGCCCGTCGGCCACCCTGACGCGCCGGTCGGGATCGTCGGCATGACGGTGAGCGAGAACGCCCACCGCCCGCAGATGATCGGCGCCCGGACCAACCTCCTCGCCGGCAACACCTCGCCCGTCGTCGAGTTCACCGCGGTCGGGACGGCGATAGCGGCGCTCGCCCAGGGCGACCCTCGCAGGGCGAAGCGGGCGATCAAGCCCATGGTCGTCGTCCCGCTGGATCGCTAAATGCCCGACCACGATTCGGAGACGAATCGAGCTCGGACATTTAGCTTTGACCCGTGTGGGGCTCCGCCCCTCCGCCACTTCGTGTCGGAACCACCCCGAATCGCCTCTGGCGACCGTCGTGCAAGCACGACGACGAGAACAGCGATAAATCACGTCTTGTCCGTGCGCCAGCACGGTTCGCCGAAGGCGAGGCTGGGGAGGCTCGTCGGCGCAGCCGATGAGGGGTGACGCAGTCACCTACAAGGGTAGGACTAGAGATGTCCGGCCACGATTCTGTCCCAGAATCCTGGCCGGACATCTAGGGTTGTCCTCGATGTTCGTACCGCAGGCTCCTCACGTCGTGACCCCGGCCTTCGAACTGACGGTCCCGATTCTCGTCATCGCGTCCGTGGTGGTGGTGAGCGTCCTCGCGTGGCTCATCAAGCCGCTCAAGTACGCGTTCGTGATGAGCCCGTACCTCGTGGTGCACAGGCTGCAGCTGCATCGGCTCCTCACCGCGGGCTGGCTGCACGCCGACGTGAGCCACCTGCTCTTCAACCTGCTCACGCTCTACTTCTTCGGTGACCAGGTCGTGAAGGCGATCGGCACGGAGCGCTTTCTCCTCCTCTACGTGAGCGCGGTCGTCATCGCGCACGTGCCGACGACCATCCGGCATCGGAACAACCCGAAGTACAGCTCGCTCGGCGCGTCCGGCGCGGTCGCAGCGGTCATCTTCAGCGCCATCCTGCTCTACCCGGGGCTCAAGCTGAGCCTCCTCTTCTTGCCCATTCCGATCCCGGGCTACGCGTACGCGCTCGGCTACCTCGCCTACAGCGCGTACAGCTCGTATCGCGCGAAGGACGGCGTGAACCACGACGCCCACTTCGCGGGCGCCATCTACGGCTCGCTTCTCACGTATGCGCTCGAGCCGACCCGCGTGGCCCGGACCCTCGCGAGCTTCTTCTAGTCATTGCAGAATCAGCAATGGTGAAGTGCGGTCGGGCGACATTGTTGCAGCCGACCGGCAGCCGCATGGTGTCGTCATGCCCACGACGACCAAGCATGCCTCGAGCGACGTCGCGTTCACGCCCGCGGTGAAGGCGATCCAGACCCGGAAGGGCTCACGCGGCGCCTACGCGCGCATGGAAGAGCGCGGCGGCTGGGAGACCGAGATCACGGACGAGCTCGCCGAGTTCATCGGCGAGCAGAACAGCTTCTTCCTGGCGACCGCCAACGCGGAGGGTCAGCCGTACATCCAGCATCGCGGCGGCCCCCCGGGCCTTCTCCGCGTGCTCGACGAGACGACTCTCGCGTTCGCCGACTACCGCGGCAACCGCCAGTACATGAGCCTCGGCAACCTCACGGAGAACCCGAAGGTCCACCTCTTCCTCATCGACTACGAGACGCGCCGGCGCATCAAGATCTGGGGCGAGGCGCGCGTCGTCGAGAACGACCCCGAGCTCCTTGCGAAGCTCATGCCGGAGGGCTACAGCGCGCGCTCGGAGCAGGCGATCGTGATCCGCGTGACCGCGTGGGACGAGAACTGTCCGCAGCACATCCCGATGAAGGTCGAGGCGGACGACGTGGCGAAGGCGCTCGCGGCTCGTGACGCGAAGATCGCCGCGCTCGAGGCGGAGCTCGCGCGGCTACGGAGCTAGGCTCATGTTTCGCGGTCGTGCGAGCCGGCCAAGGGTCACGATCCTCGGGGGTCGAACGACGTCGACACATGACGAGGTTTGGCGCTGCCTTCTCCCCGGTGACCTGGGGAGTGCTCTCCTTCGCGCTGGTCGCCGCCTGCGGTGAGCGGCCCGTCCGCTCGGTCGTGCGCGAGGCCGGCGAGGCAGGAGAGGTGAGCTCGCCACTCACCGCGCCGCGCGCGTCGGCCGCTCCGTCGGCTCCTGGCGATGCGTCGGCTCTCGCGGCGCCCGCGCCCTCCACCGCGGCGCCCGACATCTTGGCCGAGGCGAAGCTCGCGCTGCCCATCCCTCCGCGCGAGCACGCGCACGAGGCGCCGCCGGCGGGATGGTGCGGGGAGACGGCCATCCAGGAGGGCCTCCTGCACCTCGGCGTGTGGGCGCCGCAGCGTGTCATCAACAAGGCAGGGCGACCGACCCACCCCGATCTCTACTCGCCGGACATCCCCGTCGCGCTCGCCGAGCTCGGCGTGCGGCACTCCTTCTACGTCGGCTCGCGCGGCGACGGGATGTTCGAGCAGTGGGTCCGACGCGCGCTCGACGAGGGCGACCCCGTGCTCGCGGGCGTGAAGATCCTGCCGACCGCGCACCCGGAATGGGGCCTCGACCACTTCGTCCTCGTCGTCGGCTACGGCGACAAGGGGCTCCTCGTGAACACGACGTGGGGCCATCGCCTCTGGGTCGCAGACACCACGACTCCAGGCCTCTCATTCAAGAATGCCTTCTATGCGATCCGCCTCGCCGGGGTGTCGGTGGCCGGGAGCGGCCGCGCCGCTCGCCTCACGCTGCTCGAGGAAGGAGCGTCGAAGGTGAGGCTGCGCGTCACGTGCCTCGGCGTGAAGCCGGGCAGCGCGGTTCGCGTCGAGCTCCGTCGCGCCCGGGCGGACGAGAAGCCGAGCTGGTCGGAGGACGTCACGGTGGTGGAGGGGCGCCCCACGAAGGAGCTCCTCGTCGAGGCGGAGAGCGTGGCGCGGTTCCAGTGCGTGTCGCTTCCCTGAGCCGGGCGCACGCGAGCACGAACGCGAACGCGCTACGAGCGGAGCTGCGCGTCGCGCGTGAAGATGAGGCGCCGTGCGAACGACGACGCGACCACGCCCGCGACGGCCGCGACGGCGACGAGCTGGTACATCACGACGAGCTGGTAGCGCACGGCCTGCTCGGGCGCCGTGCCGCTCAGGATCTGGCCGGTCATCATCCCGGGCAGCGAGACGAGGCCGACGGTGACGAGACCGTTGATGGTCGGGATGAGCGCGGCACGTAGCGCGGCCTTCACGTACGGCGCGAGCGCCTGCTCCGGCGTGGCGCCGAGCGCGAGGTACTGCTCGAGGCTCGGGGCCTCGGCGCGCGCCGAGGCGAACAGCCGCTCGAAGACCTGAGCGACCACGTTCATCGCCGACGAGAGCATCATCCCGCCGATGGGGATGACGTAGCGCGCCTCGAACCAGGGCTTCGGCGGCATGACGAGCACGAAGACGGGGACGAGTGCGACGAAGGCTCCGACCCCGATCGCCGCGAGCGCGTAGGGAAAGAGCACGCGCGACGGTGGGCCGTGCTTGGCGCGGCGCGAGCTCGTCCACCCCGCGACCAGCCACATGGCCGTGAGCACCGCGAAGACCGCGACCGGATGCTCGGCGGCGAAGAGCAGGCGGAGCGCATACCCGATCGCGATGAGCTGCACGGCGGCACGCACGGCGCCGAGCCCGAGGTCCTTCTCGAGGTCGAGACGAGACAATCGCGAGAGCAGGATGGCGACGCCGACCAGCAAGACGGCGATCGCGAGGCGCCAGAGCGGGATCTCGACGTAGGTCACGACGAAACCTCGCGCTTGCCGAGCACGCCCGAGGTCATGCGATAGCGGGTGCCGTCGAGGCGGGCGGCGTGCTCCTCCGAGTGGGTGACGGCGAGGATCGCCGTGCCGCTCTTCGCGAGGTCGAGCACGAGCGCGAGGATGACGCTCACCGCCTCGGGGTCGAGCGAGGCGGTGGGCTCGTCGAGCAGGAGGGCGCGCGGCTCGTTCGCGAGGGCACGTGCGAGGGCGACGCGGAGGCGCTCGCCGCCGGAGAGCTCGGCGGCGTCGCGCAAGGTGAGGTCGGCGGGGAGGCCCACGCGCGCGACGAGCGCGACGACCTCGGAGTCGGAGAGGACGGCGCCGCGGAAGCGCGGCCCGGTGCGGACGTTGTCGGCGACCGTGCCCTCGAACATGGCGGGGAGCTGCGGGACGTACGCCACGCGGCGCCGATACTCGGTGATGCCGACGTCGTGCACCTCGCGCCCCTCGAACAGCACCGCACCCTCGGTCATCGGGATGAGCGTGGCGATGGCACGAAGGAGCGTCGACTTGCCGGACCCGGAGGCGCCCTGGATGGTCAGCACCGACGCGGCCGCGACGCTGATGCTCGCGCGAACGACGATGCGGACGCCGTCCCGGATCACGGTGACGTCGCGGGCGGCCAGGAGCGCGGGACTCAACGACGAGTAGGTACCACATCGGCGACGGCCGAGCGCGTGCGAGAGGACGAAGCGCTGACGGGCGACGCGAAGGCGGCGCAGAGGTCGACCGCGCCGACGAGCGCGGTCACGAAGAAGGCGAGGCGAAGCGACTTCATGGGTCGATCTCTACGCCTGCTTCCGCGCCTGCGCTGCGGCTCGCTCGGCGAACGGTCGGGGGCGGAGCTCGAGCGGTCGGCTACGGGCGCTTGTGGAACAGCTGGCGAGCGAAGTCGACCGGGTCGGTCGTGGGGAGCTCGCACGTGCGCCGCTCGCACACGTAGGCCGTGGCCTTTCCGTTTCGCGCGACCTTCGACGCGACGAGCGGGACGACGGCGGCGAGCCTCTCGAGCGCCTCGCCCTCGGGAACGACCACGAGGACCCGGTTCGGGAGAAAACCCTCGCGCAGCCTGGCGAGGAAGGGCTCCGCCTCGTCGCGCCCGTGCGGCGTGACGATGACGATCTCCTTCGGGACGCCGGTGGCGAAGTCGAGCGCGAGGAGCATCTCGGAGAGCGACGTCGGAGACGAGGCGAGCACCTGCCCGGCGCTCGCGAGGCATCGTTCGGCGCGAGCGCGATAGCTCTCCTTCGTCGTCAGCTCGTGGAGACGGAGCAGGTTCAGCGCCTCGACGGACGCGCCCGACGGCTCCGCGCCGTCGTAGCTCGGCTTGTCACGCGCGAGAAGTGGCTCGTGGTCGTCGCTCGTGGCGAAGAATCCGCCGGCGGCCTTGTCCTCGAAGTGGCTCTCGACGACGGCGTCGAGACGGATCGCCTCGGTCAGCCAGCGGAGGTGCCCCGTGGCCTCGTGGAGATCGAGGAGCGCGGCGACGAGGAATGCGTAGTCGTCGAGGTAGGCGTCGAGCTTGGCGGAGCCCGCGTTGTAGGTGCGAAGGAGGCGATCGCCCTTCGAGAGCGTGTGGAGGACGAAGTTGGCGGCGCGCTCGGCGCGCTCGGCGTACGTCGCGTCTCCGAGGGCGAGCGCGGCACGCGCATGCGCCGAGATCATGAGCGCGTTCCACGAGGTGAGCACCTTGTCGTCGCGGAGCGGTGGCGGACGCTTCGTGCGCGCAGCGAGGAGCGTCGCTCGCGCGCTCTCGATCGTGGCGGCGAGCGTGGCCTCGGAGACGCCGATCTCCCGGGCCACCGTGGCGCCGGGGCGGGGAACCTCGAGGACACTCCGCCCGTCGAGGTCGCCCTTTGCGGTCACCCCGTAGTAGGTGGAGACGATGCGTGCATTCTGCACGCCAAGGGCGGCTTCGAGCTCGGCTGGAGTCCACGTGAAGAACCAGCCCTCCTCGCGACGGCCCTTCGGGTCGAGGCTGTCGGCGTCGGTCGCCGAGTAGAAGGCGCCCTCGGGGGAGGTCATCTCGCGCGCAACGTACGCGAGGATGTCCCTCGCGACGACGGCGAAGTCCTCGCGGCGCGTCGCCTGGCAGCCCTCGAGGTACGCGATGGCGAGCAGCGCGTTGTCGTAGAGCATCTTCTCGAAGTGAGGGACGAGCCAGCGTTCGTCGGTGGAGTAGCGGTGAAAGCCGCCACCGAGCTGATCGTGGATGCCGCCGCGTGCCATGTGCTCGAGCGTGAGCGTGGCCATGCGGAGAGAGTCGTTCGTGGCGGCGTTGCGCCTCTGGTGGTCGCGAAGGAGGAAGCGGACAGGCAGGCTGCTCGGAAACTTGGGGGCGCCGCGCATGCCGCCGTTGTCGGCGTCGAAGCGACTCCGGTAGAGCGACGACGCGGCGTCGAGGCTGCCGGCGCTCGGCATGGTCGCGCTCGCGTCGGGCGCGAGCTGACGCCGGATGTCGGCGACCAGGCGTTCGGCGGTGCCGGCGACCTGCGCGGGGTCGTCGTCGAAGGTGCCCTTCAGCTTGCGGAGGAGCGGGAGGAACGTGCGCGGCGGGAAGTACGTCCCCGCGTAGAATGGCTCCTTCTCCGGCGTGAGCCACACGGTCATGGGCCAGCCGCCGCTGCCGGTGAGCGACTGCACCGCGCTCATGTAGACCGCGTCGATGTCGGGGCGCTCCTCGCGATCGACCTTGATCGCGACATAGCTCTCGTTGATGGCGCGGGCGACCTCCTCGTCCTCGAACGACTCCTCTTCCATGACGTGGCACCAGTGACACGTGGAGTAGCCGATGGAGAGGAGGACGGGGCGCCCCAGGCGGCGCGCGGTCTTGAAGGCCTCGTCGCCCCACGGGAACCAGTCGACCGGGTTGTGTGCGTGCTGGAGGAGGTAGGGGCTCGTCTCGAGGACCAGGCGGTTGGCGTAGCTCGGTGAGCCGTCGGGCTCCTTGTGTCTCGTGCGGGCGACGTACGCGGGGCCCCTGGCGCGTGTCGCGTCGCGAAGCCTGGCGCGGAGCTCGGGAGAGGTGAGCGCGAGGGCGGCGGCGGCCCTTGCGTCGCCCGCGGTCTCCGGTCGCGAGCACGATGCGCTTCGGCCGAGCACCCCGGCGACGAGCACGATCGCGGCCAGCACGGCGAGCACTGCGAGCCGGGCCTTCATGGCATTTCACCGTAGAAGGGTTCGCGCAGCACGTGTGAGCAGACTGCCCTCGGTCGCCTCGCAGGGAGGGCCGTGGTAGATTGTCAGCGTGTCCCGACGCCGAAGGACTGCACTCTCGTTCTCCGTCCTCGCGTTCTTCGCCGTGGCCGTCTCGTGTCGTGACGCGACGCAGGTCACCGTCCGCATCACGACGCGCGCGAAGTGTAGCGATCTCTCCGGCGTCGAGCTCGTCGTCGGCCCGGACCAGACCACGACCCAGGACCGGTTCGAGAAGCGGTTCACGACGGCGGTGACCCGGAGCTGCGACGGCGACGGCGTCGTGGGGAGCCTGGTCGTGGCGCCGGGGGGCGAGAGCGCGACCATCGTGGTCGCCGCCGGTGTTCAGGTCGGCGCCATCCCCGCTCCGGATCCCGGGGCCTGCGGCGAGCCCGCGAACGCGAAGAGCTGCATCATCGCGCGCCGGAGCTTCTCGTTCCTCGAGCACACCTCGCTCGACCTCCCGATCGAGCTCGACCCGCTCTGCATCGGCAAGGCGTGCGACCCGGCGAGCACTTGCTTCAAGGGAACGTGCGTGAGCGCCAGCGTCACGTGCAACGGCACCGCCTGCGGCCTCGTCGAGGAGCACCCTGGCGAGGGCGACGGCGGCGGGAACGAAGGCGGCTCGTCGGACGGCGCCTACGACGCCGATCTCGACGGCATGTCGTTCGAGGACGTCTCGCTCGACGGCGGCAGCGACGGAGCCAAGATCACGGACGCCTGGGCCGAAGCCGACACCGGCGGCATCGACGGGAGCGCCCCACTCTGCGGAAACGCGGGCGCCGTGTACTGCTATCCGAACGGCGTCACGGGCACGTTGACCGTCGGCTCGTGTGGCAACTCGGCGGACATGACGACGAGCTGCTGCCGCTGCACGTGCGCCGTGACCGCGACGATCGTGAGCTGCGATGTCTCGGCGAGCTCGGGCTCTTCCTGCCACCCGTTGCAGTGCCCGTGAGCCTCGTCGCGCTCGTCCCCGTCGCGAGCGTGATGGAGCCGGAGTGCGAGGCGTCGCTCCAGAAGCTCCGGGCGCGGGGCGTCAAGGTGCGTGTCTTCCGCGGGGCGTCGGCGATCGATCAGGCGCGCAGCGTGATGGTCCACGATGCCTTGCGGGACGGCTTCACCGAGCTGCTCTGGGTGGACTCCGACATCGCGTTCGAGCCCTCGGACGTCGACCTGCTCCTCGCGCACGACGAGCCGTTCGTCTGCGGCGTCTACCCGAAGAAGGGGGCCCGAGCGCTCACGTGCCACGTGCTCCCGGGCACGCGCGAGCTCGTCTTCGGCGAGGGAGGCGGGCTCGTCGAGATCCTCTATGCGGCGGGCGGCTTCACGCTGGTGCGCAGCTCGGTCTACGCGGCGGTGCAGGAGAAGCTCGCGCTCCCGACGTGCAACGCGCAGTTCGGCAATCCTTTCGTGCCGTACTACCAGCCGCTCGTGAAGGAGACCGACGAGGGCGCCTGGTACCTCGCGGAGGACTTCGCGTTCAGCGAGCGCGCGCGGCAGGCCGGCTTCTCGATCCATGCCGACACGCGCATTCGCCTTCGGCACATCGGGCGATACGCGTTCCAGTGGGAGGACGCCGGCGTCGAGTCGAAGCGCCACGCGACCTATCGCTTCCTCATCAAGTCCTGAGCGAGCGCTCCTCCGAAGGGTTTGACGTGTCCGCCGCCTCGAGCGACCGCTACGATCGGCGTCGTGGAAGACCTGCGAGCGTGGGGCGAGCTCGGGCGTCAGCTCGGGCTGAATACGGCGGTCGTCTCCGAGCGCTCGATGCTCGGCTGGAGCTTCGGGGCCTTCCGGCGCGCGCAGAATCTCTAGGGTGCCGCCCGTGGCGGCGACTAGAGTGCCGGCGCGTTGCTCCTCTTCAAGAAGGCATTCTTCGACGGGCTCGTCAGCGGGGCGATCACGCTCACGTTCAGGCGATGGCAGAAGCCCCACGTGAAGCCCGGCGGGCGATACCGCTGTCACCCGATCGGTGTGCTCGAGGTCGACGAGGTCGCGCTCGTCGCGGTGCGTAGCCTCGGGGCGGAGGAGGCGAAACGGGCCGGTTTTCCCTCGCGCGATGCGCTCGTCGCCTACCTGGGCGAGCTCGGGCCGCTCGATGACGACACCGAGGTCTATCGCGTCGCGCTCCGCCACGGCGGAGACGGCGACCGCGTGGCCGGCGCGCTCGACGAGGCGCTCTCTGCGGATGAGGTCGATGCGCTGCGCGAGAAGCTCGCTCGCATGGACGCGAGCGAGCCCTGGACCAGGAAGACGCTCGCGTTGATCGAGAAGATGCCGCGGGTCGCGGCGTCGAAGCTCGCCGCGAAGCTCGGTCGCGAGACCGCGCCCTTCAAGGCCGATGTGGTCAAGCTGAAGAAGGTCGGGCTCACGCAGAGCTTCGAGGTCGGCTACGAGGTCTCGCCCCGTGGGCGTGCCTACCTGGCGGCCGCGAAGACGAAGACGAAGATGAAGACGAAGACGAAGGAACGCCGATGAGCGCTGGGAAGACACCGAGCGTCGGCCTCGACTTCGGCACGACGAACAGCGCGATCGGCCTCGCCGACGAGAACGGCGTGCAGCTCGCGCGCTTCACGCACAGGGGCGGGCTCACCGACACGTTCCGCTCGGTCCTCTATTTTCATCCCGACGCCCGCGACAAGAACGGCAAGTACGAGTCGATCGCCGGCCCGCGCGCGCTCGATCGATACCTCGAGGCGGAGGGGAAGGGGCGGCTCCTCCAGTCGCTCAAGTCGTACGTCGCGGACCGCAGCTTCCAGGCGACGAGCATCTTCACGCGCACGCATACCATCGTCGAGCTGCTCGCGCTCCTCCTGGCTGACCTCCGCGCGCGTGCCGAGGAGAAGCTCGGGCCGCTCGGGTCGCGCATCGTCGTCGGTCGCCCGGTCAACTTCGCGCACGCGGCCAATCCGGAGGACGAGGCGCTCGCCACGGGTCGCCTGCGCGAGGCGCTCGGTCGCGTCGGCTGGACGGACGTGGTGTTCGAGTTCGAGCCGGTCGCCGCCGCGTACTACTACGAGACCCAGCTCGAGCGAGACCAGCGCGTGCTCGTCGCCGACTTCGGCGGCGGCACGAGCGACTTCTCGCTGATCGAGGTCGGCCCGTCGCATCGCAAGAGCGGCAAGCGCACCATTCTCGGGAGCGACGGCGTCGGTCTCGCCGGCGACGCGCTCGACGCGAAGGTGCTCCACAACGTCGTTGCGCCGATGCTCGGGCTCGGCTCGACGTACCGCGCGATGTTCGGCCGCGAGCTCGAGGTCCCGGTGTGGATCTACGCGAAGCTCCGGCGCTGGCACCACCTCTCCTTCCTCAAGACGAAGAAGAACATCGAGCTCCTCGAGGAGATCGCGTCGCAGTCCGCCGACTCCTCGAAGATCGAGGCGCTGCTCCACATCCTCGAGTACGACCTCGGCTACCACCTCTATCGCGCCGTCGAGCGCGCGAAGGTCGCGCTCAGCGGCTCCGATACGGCGCGCTTCTCGTTCAAGGACCACCCTCTCGAGATCGAGGCGGACATCACGCGCGATCAGTTCGATGGATGGATCGCGGAGGAGACGACGGCGATGGAGGACTGCGTGGACCGGCTCCTCGCGACCACGGGCGTCGCCGCGAAGGACGTCGACCAGGTGTTCATGACCGGCGGCACCTCGTTCGTCCCGGCGGTCCGTCGCATCTTCGACACCCGCTTCGGCGCGGGGAAGATCCGGGCGGGCGGCGAGATGATCTCGGTCGCCACGGGCCTCGCGCTCCGCTCGCGCGACCCGTGAGATGGAGAGGCTTACTCGCTAGAAGACTGGTGTCAAACGGGTTCGTCGTCGCACGATAGCCTGCTCGACCTGCGTGAGGTTCGAGAGTGAGATCGGGCACGGGCACGGGCACGGGCACGGGCACGTCGAGACGAGAGGAG
>Ga0105047_10010512_pt1 | contig 15113 bp, 6 predicted proteins | sample MAT04_FD_78384 | JGI IMG/M metagenome (GOLD analysis project Ga0105047, IMG submission 78384) | Freshwater microbial communities from Lake Fryxell liftoff mats and glacier meltwater in Antarctica - MAT-04 (megahit assembly) | ecosystem: Environmental > Aquatic > Freshwater > Ice > Liftoff... | reverse complement strand
GCGTGCAGCCCTGGCTCAAGGCCTTGGACGACGATGCGTTGCGGGCGACGCTGAAGGCTCGCGCCGTGGACGTCGCGCGCCGTTATCGTGGTCAGTTCGCCGAGTACGATCTGAACAACGAGATGTTGCACGGCAACTATTATGAACAGCGGCTGGGCACCAACATCACCCGTGACATGGCCGCCTGGATGCGCCAGGAAGATCCCCAAGCGGTGCTTTATCTGAATGACTATGACATCCTGACGGGGCGCCGGGTCAACGATTACGCGGCCCAGATTCGGAACTTTCTCGCACAAGGGGTGCCCATTGGCGGCATCGGCGTGCAAGGACATCTTCACGGGGACTCGTTCGATCCCGCCGCGTTGCAGAGCGCGCTGGATCGCCTCGCGGAGTTCAAGCTGCCCATCCGCGTCACCGAGTTCAATTTCCCCGGTCAACGCTCGAAGTATTACGGCAAACGCGGAGTCCGTCTCTCGGACGAAGAAGAGCAAGCCAAAGCGAAAGCGCTCGCCGACTACTACCGCATCTGCTTCGCGCATCCGGCTGTCGAAGGCATCATGATGTGGGGCTTCTGGGAAGGCGCGAACTGGATTCCAGTCTCGTCGCTCTACCGGCGCGATTGGTCGCCCACGCCCGCGGCCACTGCCTACCGCGATCTGGTCTTCAAGGAATGGTGGACGAACTGGCGCGGGCGGGCCGACGCGCAGGGACGCTGCGAAGTCCGCGCGTTCTTCGGGAAACACCGCCTGACGGTCGCCGGCCAGGAGCGGGTGCTGGATCTTCGGCGGAAAGAGCCGACGCAAACGATTTCCTTCAAGGGACGCTGAGGTCGTGAACTCGCGGCCCAGATTGCATGTGAAATCCAGACAGACAATTCGTTCCACCGGACGGCGGCGTCTGGGTTCTGATTCCGGACACCGCGACTTAAACGAAAAGACCCTGAGAACACACCTCACTTTAATCCCTGCCGCGCTGACCACCCCCTCGCTACCAGCGGGGGAACTACCAGATCGGCTTCCTCAATATGAACATCCATCACAATATGAACATCCATCACACCCCAATTACCATGAACCCAGCCCGGATTCGCCGCCTCGCCGTCTTCTGCTTTGCCTTTGGCCTCGGGATTGGCTCCGCATTTGCGGCCCGAACTTGGCACGTCGCCGGCGCCGGTAACGACACCCACAGTGGCACCACGCCGGAGACCGCCTTTCGCAGTCTTCAAAAGGCCGCCAGCCTCACCGCGCCCGGTGATACCGTGCTCGTCGGCGATGGCACTTACACCGATACTGCGGGTGCCAATGCCGTCCTCATGATCACGAAATCCGGCCGGCCGGACGCTTGGATCACTTGGCAAGCCGCGCCCGGCGCGCGTCCGGACGTTCGCCCCACCGGCTGGGGTGGCATCACCATCACCGCCTCCTACATCGTCATCGACGGGATCAACGTGACCGGCGGCAATGACAGTCTCTCGCTCGAGGACGCGTTGGCCGATTCCAAAAAGCCCCGCGCCAACCCGCGCTTTAACTCGAACGGCATCACCATCGAGGGCAGGAAAAGCGCCCCGGACGCCAAGCCGCACCACATCACCATTCGCAACTGTGTCATTAGCAAATGTCCGGGTGGAGGCATCAACATGCTCACTGGCGACTACTACATTATCGAGGATAACCTGGTTTTCGGGAATGCGTGGTATATGCGTTACGCCGGCTCCGGCATCTCGGCCCTCGAAAGCTGGGCGCACGACGACAAGCCGGGCTACCATATCATCATCCAGCGCAATCTCGTGTGGGATAACAAGACGCTCGTTCCGTGGGAACGCACCGGCAAGCTGAGCGATGGCAATGGCATCATCCTTGACGTCACCGACGGACCGGAAAGCGCAGGGCCTACCAATCCCAACGGTGATGCCGACGTGAATCAGAAGAGGAATGCCGCCTCGAAGCCCAAGCCTGCCGTCCCTGGAACCGCGAAACCTGCGGCGGCGCCCAAAACGGGCCGTCCCGAATGGAAAGGCCGCGCGCTCATCGCCAATAACGTCAGCGCCTACAACGGCGGTTCCGGCATTCATACCTTCCGCACCCGCTACGTCGATATCGTCAATAACACGACCTACCATAACGGAGCGGTCGTCGGTTACGCGGAACTCTTCGCGAACGCCAGCAAGGACATCGTTATCCTGAACAACATCATCGTCCCCGGCACGTCAAACAAGGTCACGATGGAGAACCGCAACGTCCGCGTGCGCTGGGACTACAACCTGTATCCCGCGGCGCAGGAAGTGATGAAGGGGCCGAACGACATCATCGCGGACCCGCGCTTCGTGCGCGTGGATGCCGACCTGCGCAAAGCGGACTTTAGCCTCCAAAACGACAGCCGCGGCCTCGCCAGTGGCACCAAGGAACTGGCCCCCAAGACCGACATCCTGGGAAACTCGCGTCCGCAGGACAGCGCTCCCAGTCGCGGTGCCTACCAGGTGATGGCGACCGAGGCGCTCCGGCCGGCGAAATAGATTTTGTTCACATGAAAGAGCAAACGAGATTGCAAATGTCTCACCATGGTGACCCTGTGCTGGTAGAAGTCGCGCGAGCTTCGGGTCGTCTTCCATCAGGAGCACTCGCATTTGAGAAACAAACGCCACCAAACTAGCAGCCAGAATTTGCGCGTCGAGCCAATGCCAGCCGGCTCCGTTCGTCGTGATTAAAGTGAAGGGAACGCCGTTCCCGCGGGGATTCCTCTTTCCCTGTGCATGGCAGCCACATTATTTTCCTGCGTGAAACTAATGAATTCTTTGAAAGTGATTTGGCGCGGCGCGCTGGCCGCGGTTTTGACGATGGCTTCTGCCGCTCTCGCCGCCACTCCCCATTTTATCTGGCTGGAAGGCGAATCGGCGCAATCGAGTTTCAAGTTCACCACGGGCGGTTGGGGCAAGCCGCAGTTTTTGTCCGCGAGCAATTGGCTCCACCTCAGCGTGGACGAAGGCAAGGTGGAGCAGGACGTGCCCGATGAAGGTATCGTCCTCAGTTATCCATTCCAAAACGCGAAGACGGGCCGCTACGAAATCTGGGATCGCGTCGGGTTCGAATTCGTCCGCTCGCCCTTCGAGTGGCGGCTCGACGAGGGGTCGTGGAAAAAATCTGCGCCCGAAGATTTGACGACGGACCTCATGGAGATGGGTTTCTGGACGGAGGTCGCGTGGCTGAAATTGGGCGACGTGGAAGTCGCGTCCGGCGATCACCGCCTGCAAATCCGTCTGTCGAAAAATAAAGATGACAAAGGCAAATGGCAGCGCGTGCTTTACGCCTCGGATGCGATTTGTCTGCACGAGGGAACGTTCCAGCCGAACTCGAAATTCAAGCCCGGCGATTCGGGCAGCACCGCATCCGACATTGCCGCCGCAAGCGTTGTATTTCAGCTTCCCGAAGCAAAACCATCCGAGCGCGCGAGCGTGAAACTCGGCGGCGTGTGGGAAGTGGCGCGCGACGACGAGCAGCTTCCCGGCGAAGTGGCCGGGCCGATCAAGGAGTTGCCCGCGAATCCCATCTGGCGCGCCATTCCTGTGCCCAGCGACAAAAACAAAAGTCGCGATGACTTCGTCTTCGCGCATCGCCTTTGGTTTCGCACGCGCATCGTCGTGCCCGCTTCGATGGCGGGCCGCGCCTTCATCGTCGAGTTCCCCTACAACAATCTGAACACGACCGTCTTCGCGAACGGTGTTTATTGCGGCTTCGAGAAAAATCCGTTCGTGCCGTTTCAAATTGATCTGACGAAAGGCATCAAGGCCGGCCAGACGAATGAGATTCTCGTCGGCATCCGCGATGCGTGGTACGGGCGCAGCGCCGATCCGAAGCGGCCGCTGAAGCTGCGCAAGACTTTCAACTTCCCGGTCGGCCTCTTCAGTCAGGGTTTTCAGGACCTGGATTATCCGGTCTGGAATTGTCCGCAGTCCGGCATTCTTGCGACGCCCACTTTCGTCGCGGCGGGCGGGGACGTTTACGCGAGCGATGTTTTCGTGAAGCCGTCCGTCGCGCAGAAGCGGCTCGAAACGGAAGTCACCTTGAACAACAACTCCGGGCGCGAAGTGTCCGGCGAGATTCGTTGGGAAGCATTGAACGATCAGAGCGGGTCGGTGGAAAAGACCTTCCAGGCGCAGGCTTTCAAAGTCGCCGCTGGCGCCACGCAGACCGTGGCGCTCGCGGACGGTTGGGCGAATCCGAAACTGTGGTGGCCCGACACGCCGAATCTTTATCGCCTGCGCACGACGGTGTGCGCAAACGGCAAGACGATTGACATGAAGGAAACGCTCTTCGGGTTTCGTGAGTGGCGTCGCGAAGGAACGCAGTTCACGCTCAACGGCGTGGTCTGGCACATGTGGGCCGACCTCGTGGGCGAGCAGCGTTCGCCGCAGGATTGGCTCGCGGCCTACAAGCGCACGAACCAGCGCACGACGCGTCTGAGCACCGCGGGGCAGGCGTCGTCGGATTCGCGCTGGCTCGGATTGGAGCCGCAGGACGCGCTTGATTTCTGCGACCGCAACGGCGTCGTCGTCCGCCGCAACACCACGCTCGACGGCGAGACGATTGGCTATCAATTCAGCGAAGGCGACGCCGAGACGCGCACAGCGCAGGGTGGTTCCGAGTTGAAACTCGCGCTGATGAAAAACTGGCGCGACCAGTGCGTCGCGCAAGTGAAGGGCGAACGCCATCATCCTTCGATCCAAATCTGGTCGCTCGAAAACGAATTCTCGTTCATCAACCTCATCAACCTGCTCGGCAACTCCGCGAACATGGATCGTTACGAGGAAGAGATCGCGAAGACGCACGACGCGGTGATGGCGGCGGACCCGACGCGCTCGGCGATGACCGATGGGGGCGGCGCGATGAGGAAGAACACGCTCTTGGTTGCGGGCGATCATTACGTCGCGACGCTGGATGCGCGCTATCCCGATCTCGCTTACGAGCCGTTCGTCGAGGGCGGCGGGCGCGGGCGTTGGAAGTGGGACCAGCAACGCCCGCGTTTTATCGGTGAAGATTATTTTGCCAGCGGCATCAACCCCGCCGACTACGCGATGTGGGGCGGAGAGGTGGCGTTTCAAGGCAAGGCCGCCACGCGCGACGCGATGGCGCTCTGCTATCGCATGTTGACCGAGGGTTATCGCTGGGGCGGCTATTACGCGGCGTGGCATTTGTGGATCGGCAGCGATGGCGGCGCGGCGCAATGGGGCGCAAACAATCCGCGCGCTGTTTTCGTGCGCCAGTGGAATTGGAGCTTCGGCGCGGCACACAAAGTGAAACGCACGTTCGGCATCTTCAACGACACGCAGTACGCGGACTCGATCACGTTCACACGCCGGCTGCTGCTCGATGGCAAGGAAGTGTACGCGAAAACGTCACAGCACCGCGTCGCGCCCGGCCAGGCAGAAAAGTTCGACGAAGAGATCGCGATGCCACGCGTCACCACGCGGCAGGAAGGCGAATTGATTCTCACGCTCAGCGCGGGTGGCAAGGAAATCTATCGCGACACGAAAGCCGTGTCCGTTCTTCCCGCCCCGACCGTGGAGAAATTTTCTGCGAGTTCCGTTGTCGTTTTTGATCCTCGCGGCGAGACGGTGGCGTTTCTGAAAAATGTGGGCGAGCCGTTCACCTCGATCCAATCGCTCGAAACAATTCCTGCCGACGCAAAGGTGCTCCTGGTCGGACGCGATGCCATTGATGCGAGGGACAGCACTTCGACGCGGCTCGCGGTTCTGGCTTCCGAAGGCCGCGCGGTGATCGTGCTCGATCAAACTAATCCTCTAAAGTATCAAGCCATCCCCGCCGAGATGGAACTCGCGCCGCGCACGAAGCAGAGCGACTTCGGTTCGGAAATTCCCACGGCGGAAGGCCGCACGGCGTTCCTCGAGGACGCGTCGCACGCGGCGTTGCGCGGTTTGAAGGACAAGGATTTTTTCACCTGGGGTGCCGACCAGCTCGTCTTCCGCAGCGCCTACATCAAGCCGACGCGCGGCGGCAAGAGCCTCGTGCAATGCGGTCCGCGCCTCGAATACTCCGCGCTCGTCGAAGTGCCGGTGGGCAAAGGGGTGATGTATCTGAGTCAACTCGATCTCGGCGGCAAGCTCGCGGTGAATCCGGTGGCGCAACACGTTCTGCTGAATCTGGTGCGCAGCGGCGCGGCCTACAAATTGGAGCACGCGAACGTCGCGGCCGTCATGGATGACGATCAGTTGGATAAGGCGGTGGAAGCAATCGGGCTGCAATACGCGAAGGCGACCGACGCGCTCGCCGCGATCAAGGACAGCGACAAAAGAATCGCGCTCGTCTCCGCGACGCCAGCCAACTTGAAGCTGCTCGCCGGAAATCTCGCCGCGCTCCAAAGTTTCTGGCAGCGCGGCGGCACGTTAATGTTGTGCGGACTCACGCCTGACGGACTCGCGGATTACAACCGCATTGTCGGCGTCAATCAGGTCATCCGAGACTTCAAGCGCGAGCGCGTCACTTTCCCGCCGGTGCGCAATCCGCTCACGGCCGGGATCACCACGGGCGACATCGTGATGCTTTCCGGCAAGCGCATCTTCGGCTGGACCGCCGACGAATACGTCGCGCCCGAGGTCTTCACCCATGTCGTGGACCTCGATGACATCGCGCCTTTCGCGAAGAGCGACTTCGCCAGCTACGACAACCTCGTGAACGGCTTCGTCGGCTCGGATGGCTGGCCGTTGATCATCGACTTCGAAGTGTCGAAGGACGGCAAGCCATACGAGCTCAACCTGGATTTGCCGCAGGAGGAAACCATCGTCGAGTACACGCACGACCCGTCCGTGAATTACAACGCCACGACGAAGATCGCGCTGCTCTTCGATGGCAAGGATCGCGTCGAGTACGAGCTTCAACCGAATGGCGACGCGCAGACCTTTGCCGTCAATCCGCCGCGCAAGGCACGCCGCGTGACCCTGCAAATCGTGGATTGGGTTCGCGACCCGGAGAAGAAATCATTGGTCGGCATCGACAACATTTTTCTCAAAGTGCAGCGCTCGCCGGAGTGGCGCGCGACGGTGAAGCCGATGCTGAACAGCGGCGGCCTCGTGCAGTACGTGAAAGGCAACGGCGGCGTGGTGCTGTGCAATTTGAAGTTCCAGGAAACCGAAACCGTCCCCGTGAACAAAAACAAGAAGCGCGCGATTCTCGCGACGGTGTTGCGCAACTTGAAGGCACCGTTCTCGGGCGGCAAAACGGTCATCGCGGGCGCGAACCTCGCCTGCACGCCCATCGACATTCACACCAAGGCCACGACCTACAAAGACGAGCGCGGCTGGTTCGGCGACAAGCGGCGCACGTTGAAAGCGCTGCCGCCGGGCGACCACGTTTTTGGCGGCGTGAAGTTCAACGTGTTTGAATTCCCGACTTCGCCCGTGCCGCAAGTGCTGATGCTCGGCGGCAACGGCGTGCCGGGAAATTTGCCGGAGGAAATAACCGGCATCCCGATCAACGCGAAAGCCGACGCGCTGTTCTTCCTTCACACCGCGCGCCTTGACCGCCGCTTGAACGACCGCGAGCGCCAGGAGCGAAAGCGATTCGAGTTGTGCAAGTATGTGATTCATTACGCCGACGGCCAGGCCGCCGAAGTGCCAGTGATCGCCGAAGTGGACATCGAACATTTTGCGCAGAAGGAACCGAAGGCGATTCCCGGCGCGCAGATCGCCTGGAGCGCGAAGTTCGACGACTCGGACGAAAGCGCCGTCGTTTATGCCAAGCAATGGAACAACCCGCGCGCGACCGTGGAGATCAAATCCGTGGACATGGTCTATGGCCAGGACAAGGACCGCGGCGTGCCGGCGCTGATTTCAATCACGGCGGCCAACGCGCGGTGATTCGTTCACAAACTGGATCGTTTAGGAGCATTCAAAGTAGAAACTTTCGGTCGTTCGTTCCCGTGAACCCGGTTCTCGTGGGCATCACCTTCCTGTTGACGCTGTATTCCACGCGTGCGGCGGAGTTGACGAAAACAAACGGCGCTGCCGCGCAGGAAATCTGTTTGCTCATCAACGTGATCGATCACGATTACGAAAAGATCAGCGCGCGGACGTTCGAGCAGATTCACTCCATCGGATACCGGACCATCGAATTGGGAAATTACACCAAGCCGTTTTCGCCGGAGCTTTCCCGAATTTATCAGGCGCTGGAGTTCCAGACACTGGCGAGCGACGCGAGCCTGGCGGAGTTGCAGAAGTCGCTCGATGCAATCATCGCGCGCTGGCCTTGAAACAGAAATACGTGATCTGTTACTGGCCGTGGCTTAATGGCGCTAGGAACGTCACCGTCGCGCAATGCAAAGAATCCGCCCGAATCATGGATTCAATCGGCGAGAAATGGCGGCAGGCGGGATTGAAGTTCGCCTTTCACAATCACGCGCTCGAGTTCAAAACGATCGACGGAAAACGGATTTGTGATCTTCTCCTCGAGAACACGCGGCCCGACCGGGTGCGTCTGGAACTGGATGTGCATCACATGCTCAAGGGCAACGAAGATCCGATTCCCTACATGGCATTCCAAACGGACCGGATCGACATCCTTCATTTCTTTGCCATCAATAAAAAGAAGGAGCATCCAGTCGTTGGGGACGGGATGCCCAACTTCGAAGGCATCATCAAAAAGAGCCGCGAGATCGGGGTGAAGTATCTGGTGGTGGAAGGCAACGGTCTGAAAGATCCGATGGAGTATGTGGCCGCGAGTTACGAGCGTCGGCACAAGTTGAAAACGCCGTGACTCACGCAAATCTTTGGAATGTCACCTCGTCCATTGGCCCCGCCCATTTAAGATCGCATCGGTCTATCGGAACTGTCTCACCGCTTTCAAGAAGTCGATGGTCGAAGGTGCTGTTGCATTCCGGCGATGGGCCAGGCCGACAATAAACGGAGGAAGCGCGGGAGCGAGCGGCTTAACCTTGAGACGTGGGCCGGTGAGACATTCGAAGCCTTGCTGAACCAGCGCAATCCCCCGGCCCGCCTCGACTGCGCGGGCGTGAGGTAATCGCAGCGTTGCGCCGCGCTGGCTTTGGCGTCTTGCGCGTCAAGGGCCGCCATCATTTCCTGCAACGTCCTGACGGACGCAGAACGGTCGTGCCGGTTCACGCAGGCGAAACCATCGGTCCGGGTTGTTAAGCAAGATTCTCAGAGACGCGGAGGTGGAGGCAGAGGAATTCGGAAGGTTATTGTGACCAGCTGCCACTACCGTTCGATGACATAATACATCGTCGTGGGCTGAAGCTTGATTTCTTTGGCCGTCCCAGCCGGACCGACGGAATACCCGTTGAAATCCAGAGCGGTGACTTTGAGTTGCGCGGCGTCAGCGCGCTTGAAGCGGACGGTGCCATTCAATTCGCGCACCTGCCAGGGGTCGGTGCCGATGCTGACGATTCGTTTCACCATTGGGCTTACTTGCTCAGTCTTGCGGTTGGTTTCCTGTTCTTCCGACATCACCTGAAGCAGGATGCGGCTCGATTTTGCCAGCGGCTGGTCATCGAGTGCGACGGCGATGATGTGGCCGAGTTCGAGTTCGCTGCTCACGCTGAGGTCGTTGAGGTCAACAGCGCCGGCGAGTTTCAGCGCGCCGCTCACACCCTGCGCGCGAGTGGCATTCAGGGTGAGAATTCCTTTGTCGTAATCCAATTTCAGTTCGCCCGTGCTGCTGGTGACGGTTTTCCTGGCGTGATTCACGAACGGCGCGAGGTCGGTAGTGGCACGGGCGTCTCGCCCGTGAGTTTCGGTTCGCACGGGCGAGACGCCCGTGCCACTACCGGAATCGCCGACGAAGCTCACGTTCACTCGTCCAGCGTAGTGGATGAGCGGGTCAATGCGCTGGCCGGGCTGCACCTCAGTTCCTTGCGGCACGTCGGCAAGCCGCAGTTCATCGAGCGCGGCGTCCTGCGGCAACGGCGTGCCTTTGAGCCGAAGCAAATCAGCCTTGTTCAGTTTGATCTCAGCGAGCACGCGACCGGGAGCGATCAGGCCGCGCCGGTAAATCAGCGCGGCGGCGGGAAACTGGCCCATCATCGCCGGAGTCATCAACGTCCATTGCTGCATCCAAAAGTTCGGCTTCACCGCCCAGCGGCTGCTGTCGAATGCGAAGTGGACGATGCAATCGCTGTCCTGCAACGCGCCATAAGCCGCGAAGTAGAGCGGCGCTTCGGAGCGATAGCGATTCGGCCGGCAGAAAGTTGTCTCGGAAATCATGGAGGGTTTGCCGTCGTAGTGCGGGTCCATCACCGGATGCACAAACTGTCTGGGTTTGGTCGGGTCACCGGCGTCAAAGCGCAGCGCGCTGCGATCCGAGTAAGTGTGACCGTCGCGAATGGACCAGGCGGCGTTGTCGCCTTTGTGATTGCACTCGAAGTAGCCGTGGCGATCAATGAAATCGCCGGTGGTGTAGCTGAGCTTTTCGAGCGGACCGAAAACTTCGGGGCTGGCCGTGGACCAGTTGGAAGGCGTGATCAGACCTTTGAAGCCGAGTTTCCGCAAGAACGTCACCGTGTCGCCATAGAACTTTGACTGCACGTCGAACAGGAACGCCGCCGTGTCCTGATCGCGCGCGGTCTTTTCATTGAAAATGTTCCAGAGCGGACGGAAGGCGACGCGGCCCTCCACCGGCGCGTCACGATTCACTTTCAGGTTTTTCCATGCGGCGAAGGCGGCGGCGAGCGAGCCGTGCTTCTGCACGAGCCAGTCGCCAAACATTTTTTCCAGGATGCGCAATTGGGCGTCGGGAATGTTCTTTACGTCGAAGGTCCAGAAAAAGAGCGAGTCTTCATTCTGCACCTCGACGCCAAAGAGCGCGGGCTCCTCGATCAGCGGCTTGCCGGTGGTTTCGCTGGGCGTGGTGAGGATTGCTTTCCACCATTCGCGATATTTTTCCTGAAACCTGGGATTGAACATGAGCGCGGCGAACGGGTGCGACTTGCCATCGTAGCCCTGCAGCCACGGATGATCGGCGCGCGGCGTGAACCAGAGCGGGAAATAAATCGAGAGATGCGTGTAGATGCCCTCGGTCTTCATCTCCTCAATGATGGCGATGGCGCGTTTGACGGCGGCGGGGTTCAGTTCGCCGTCCTTGTCAAACACGGCGCCGTGACGGCGGACAAGGTTCACGCCGTACTTGGCCAGCAACCGCGCCGTGTGCCGCAGTTCGGCGCGATCAGCATCATCGCGCGAGGGGCCGTTCACCGCCCAGAAGCGCACTGCCTGGCCGTTGGCGCTGTGGACGAAATGGCCGTCCTTGGCCGCAATGAATCCGTGTTCGCCCGCGAATTTCTCGTTCAGGAAACGCAGATCAATCGGGCTCTCGGTAAACGGGTCCGGCTTCGGATCGAAGGGAAACCAAGCCTCGCCACTGGCCGGAGCAGAATGGGCCGACGCGGTTAGAATCATCGGCAACGTCAGGATCGCAAGCAAACGGAAGAATCGTGTTAGCATAGCAGGCCTCATCCCTCGCCGCTGGTTGGGAACAGGATTTTCGCGGCAACCCAGAAACATCCCGCCCGCCATGCAACGAAACTCTTTCCCGAAAGTCGAGCATCCATTTCGGCTGTGCTTCAAGGTTTTTTGTTACGGTCTTGCCGCCAGATAGAACCAATAGCAGGCGGCGGGCACGGTGGTTTGGTTGAAGCAATTCTCGTTGTGCAAAGGATACCGCCCGAAATCGATGTACTGCTCGTTCACCGGCCAGTCGTACCAGTTGGGGGTCATTTTCTTGGCTGGTCCAAAGTTCAACAGCCATTGCTGCACCCAGGCATTCGCGCTCCGGCTCATGGCGTTGCCCTCGTTGCCCTGGCCGTAGGGAATGTGGCCCACCGGCACGTCGGGGTATTGGCCGCTGACCTGTGCGTCCACAAAGAAGGGGAAGTGTTCGGCGTTGTAGCCGACGCCGGAGCAGTACGAGAGATTGTCCGGGTTGGCGCCGAGACTGTAGTTCGCCCCCTGCACCGCGGCGGCGAGGTAGGCGGGTTTCTTCGTCAGTTCGTACGCGTAGATGAGCGCCAAGCCGCCCGCGCCAGGCGTGGTGAAAAAGCGGCTGACGAAAATCATCGGCATGTCGGTGCGATGGCCGGTGATGATGTCGAAGGCGTTCTTGCGGCTGAACTCAATGGCGTGATCGGCGTAGGCCGCAATGCGTTCGATGGCGCGTTTCTTCAACTCTGGATCGCCCACTTTGTCCGGCAGGCGGGCGTAGGCGAAATCGGCGTCGAGCTGGCTGAGATAGAGCGAGGCCTTGCCCGCAAGCTCGGAGGACTGCTTGAACGCCGCGTCGTAGGCCGGGTCACGAGTGACCGCCAACAGTTCCACGGCGGCCTGGGCCAGAACACCGTCCAGTTCGAGAGGTTTGCCCTCCTTGAGCGCAACCAACTGCTGGTAGATCGGGTCGTCCGCTTTGTTGTGCGCCTGCGCCCAAGCCCACGCCCGCTTGGCTGATTCCAGATACTCCGTCGAAAGTTTCGGGTCGTAGGAGGCCAGCACGCGAGCGGCGCGCGCCGCCGCCGCCGCGTAGCGCAGCGTCGTCACGTGGTCCACGGAGTAAACGCCGGCGTACTTCAACATCGAACTGGTCTCACCGCTGGGGCAGCCCCAGCCGTCGCCGTAGCCGCCGCGCACACCGCCGTCGGGTAGTTGCAGACTTTTCCACATCGGCATCTGCCACATCGCCTCGTCGAGGATGTCGGGGAGGTTGTTCTTCATCTCCGCCGCCGGCAGCGGGAGTTTCATGCGGGCAAACGCTGCGGGATTCAGGTCGTAGAGGCCGAGCAAATCGTAGGTGGCGCTGAGATGCCCACCCAGCGTGTCCCAATCGCCGGCATCCTGATACCCGCCGGGGACGATGCTGACGCGCTCCAGCGGCCCGCTCTGCGCGAGTTCGATCATGTGCTGGCCCCGCGCGCCTTCCTGGCCTCCCTGCTCAGGCATCTTCATCTGATAGAACTGCACGCCGTCGGCGGGATGGAAAGTGCGTTTGCGGGTGAAGGCGCAGGCGGGCGGCCCCAAGTCAATGCCTTGCCGCTGCGAGAGAATCCCCTGCATGGCGGCTTTGAACGGCGTTTCCCACACGTCAGCCGCGATGCGGAACGGCCCGCTCACGCCAATGCCCGGAACGAACACGCGATATTCGCCGGGCGCAGTGCAGGCGCTGAAGTCGAGGCGATAGACAGCCGCTTGGGTGTAGTCCAGTTTTTCGTGGATGCTGATTTGTTCCTCCGCGCCATCGGCTTTGGCAAGTTCCGCCTTCCCGGTGAAGACGGGTTTACCGGCGGCATCTACCAACTCGAAGGCATCCGCCTTCGGCGTGCAACTGCCGTTCTTCCCGTCCTTGTCCACGCCCATCCAAAAGGAGAGATAGGCCCGCTTGTAAGGATCGTCCGGGCGATAGCCGGTCTGGATCGCGTGGAGGGCGAGGCTCCGTGTCGCGCGCGGCTTGTGCGTGTAGGCGACGGTTTCCTTGGACGTGTTCACGCCCACGAAGCGAATGGAGTAAGTGGCGCCTTCCTTGAGCGGCGAAGGCAGTTTCAGTGAAATGGTGTAGAGAAAGGGCAGCGGTTGGCTGTAGCCGTTCGGCTTGCCTTTGCGGAACACCGCCACCGGCGCGACGGGAGCGGCGTAGGCCGGATCATCAGCGGATTGGATCGTGTAAGCGGCGGGCACGTCCACAACCGCTTCCTCGAGTAACTGGCCGGTAGTCGAGTTCTCGATGAACACCTGTTTGCCGTCCGGGGACAGCAGGCCCAACTGGGTCCGCTTGTTGTTCACCTTTCGGTAAAGAGCCTTCGGAAAATAGTCCACCACCTTGCCATCTTTCACCTCGTGCCGCGGCTTGTCCTTTTCCTCCGTCACGACCTCGTCGCCGGGCTGCGCTTCGTAGGGCTTCAGTTCGTTATTCACGTGCTGTCCTGCCTGCAATGTGATGGCGATGACATCCGACGCCACGGCGCAGACGTGCTTCACCTCCGGCCCATCCGCCGGGTGTTTGGCGCCTTTCGTCAGGAATTCCTGCCGGGCCTTCTCTTGGGCCTCAGCTTCCAGGCGCTTCGTTTCCGCCTCTTTGGCGAGCAGTTCCTTGAGCTTGGCTCGCTGGGCGCGCAACTCATCCGTCGGTGGCACGAGCACGATCCCGGAGAGCACGACATCCGCCGGGTTGCCGCCCCAGTCGCCGATGACCATGTAACTCGCCACGCCATCCAAGCCGGGCGTCGTGCCTGGTTTCTCGATGTTCTGCGGCTCGGCCAGCGATGCGCCGTTGTCGGCCACCAGTTGCTGGGGCGCGCCGGACTTCAGTTTCCGCAGGTCGAACTTGTAGGAGTGGCTGGTGCCATCGGAATCGCTGAGGTGCAGGCTCAAGGTGCCGGCCTTGTTCTGCTCGCCCACTGTCAGCGCCATCGCCGGTGACCAGTCGCCGAAGCCCGCCAGGTTCACATTCAAACCGGCCACACCCGCGCCGCCTTGGGCGTTCTCCGCAACGAGGTGGATTCCGTTCGGCGTGACGGCGAAGGCCTTGGGCGCGTTCTCCCACGAGCCGAAGCCGAACATGAACGGCTGGTCGCAACGGCTGATGACAGGACTGGGTTGGGTCGCCGCTTCAACCGCCGGTGCGCTGGCCGGCGGCAGGAAAAGACCGATGGTTTGCAGGAGGATCAGTTGGTTAACGCATGTTTTCATTTTCATGGTCGTGATTCGATGGGGCCGCTACTTCGGCGATGGCCGAGTTTGCCAGCCGTCCACGGTGAATTCACCGTGAACACCGCACTCGAACTTGAGGGGTGCCTCGAGGCCGGGAGGTTTTTCGGTTCGTGGGTTGGCGTAGCGGTTGGTGTCGGAAACGTTTACGAGGGTGTTGTTTTGGATGACCGAGCCATAGCTCTCCTTGCAGCGCAGAAGCGGACGCGCCTGCCCCTGGCACTCAATGAGGTTGTCCCGGATGGTAATGGTCGTGAAATCGCACCCAGGATTCAAACCGATCAGGCCATCCTGGCGGGGTGTGACGGTGGTCCGGGTGATGATGTGATTGTTGCGGATCTCCAGGTTGTTGAAGATCTCATTGATCCAGACGATTCCGCGGCCGGGATTGCTGACCAGGTTG
>Ga0105047_10010510_pt1 | contig 15115 bp, 13 predicted proteins | sample MAT04_FD_78384 | JGI IMG/M metagenome (GOLD analysis project Ga0105047, IMG submission 78384) | Freshwater microbial communities from Lake Fryxell liftoff mats and glacier meltwater in Antarctica - MAT-04 (megahit assembly) | ecosystem: Environmental > Aquatic > Freshwater > Ice > Liftoff... | reverse complement strand
TCCATGGTCCCGGCCACCGGCGGTGGCCACCTCCACGGCGATGCCGAGCTGGCCAGCGCCACGGGCGAAGCCGCCCACGGCCACGACGACGGAACGGTGGAGGTCGTCGACGCCGACGGCAACGTGATCGCCAGCGACGGCCACGGTCACGACGACGGCAGCGGATCCTCCGACAGCGGCTCCTCGGCCGAGCTGGCATCGAGCTCGGCTGGCCATGACGACCACGGATCGACGGCCAACTCGACGAGCGGCGGATCCACGGCCACGACCAGCCACACCAACCACTCGTCCAGTGCAGCGTCGACGACCAACGGGTCGGGCACGACCACCACGACGGCCCACGACCACGGCACCGCAACCACCGGCACGACGGGCACCACGGCCCCCGGCCAGACCACGACGACGATCTCCCACGACCACGGCACGACCACAACCACCACGACCACGACGCCTCCGGTCGTGGCTGCGTGGCGGATGGGCGCCACCGACGCCCAGGTGGCCAACACCCGGTCGTTCGTGGCCGCCACGCGGTCCGCGGTGGCGACCTTCACCTCGTTCGACGACGCCGCAGCCAAGGGCTACGTGAAGATCGCCGACGACCACATGTTGAAGGTCTCCTACATGCTGGACGACAAGATCACGGATCCGTCGGCCATCGAGTCGCTCGTGATCGAGCGTCGAGGCGGCGTCGATGTCATCACGGGCGGCATGTACCTGCTGAACATCGGGCAGGACGAAGGGGACGCCCCGACCTTCGGCGGGCCGCTCGTCGTGTGGCATCGCCACGGCGGCTTCTGCTTCGACGAGAACGTCGCCATCGTCGGCCTCGCCGATCCCGTGACCGGCGAGTGCCCACCCAACACGATGTTCATCGACGACCCACCCATGGTCCACATCTGGACGGAACCGGTGAAGAACACCGACGGCACGACACGCACGGATTCGGCCTGCGGCACGTTCGCCTACATGGACGGCCCCCACGACGCCGCCATCCCCGGCTGCACCGACGGCTCCCACCAGCACTGAGGGTCTGCCCCAAGCGGGATCCCTTCAGCCGGTCCACGGTCCGGTCTGTCCAACATCGCCTCGCGACCGGTCGAGGTCGACGATCGCGAAGGGCCCGGCACCTCCGAGTGGGTCGACGAGGAGGTCCTCGTCTACCTACGGCGTCGACGGTGACGGGAAGTGGTTGCGGCGCGGCGTATCCAACCCTGACCCGATGTCGCTCACCTGTTCGACCGCTGGCTCCACCTCTCCCCCCAGCCCCCACCCGCGTCGCGAACCGGTGGACGTCGATGCGCGCATAGGCGCGACAACGTCCACCGGTTCAGGGAGGGAAGGGGGTGCGGTGAAGATCAGCGGGGGCGGTAGACGTTGAGACGACCGTGGCGGGCGAAGCCGGCCAGCAGGATCCCGGCACGATCAGCGGTGGCCACGGCCAGCGCCGACGGTGCGCTCACCGCCACGAGGGCAGGGAAGCCGGCCGCCCACGCCTTGGTCACCAGCTCGAAGCTGGCCCGACCGCTCACGTACAACCCGTGTCCCTCGGCCGGGAGCTTGCCGTCGAGCAACAGCTTGCCCACCACCTTGTCGACGGCGTTGTGCCGGCCGATGTCTTCGCGCACCACCAGCGGCACACCGGAGGCATCGAAGGCGGCCGCCGCGTGCACCGACCCCGTCTTGTCGAACAAGGGCTGCATGGCCCGCACGCGTTCGGGGACCTCGGCCAGCACGTCGAGCGCCGGTGGCCGGGGGTCGGCCAGCGGAGGCAGCCGATCGCCGAGCTGCTCGAGCGTGGCCGAGCCGCACAGCCCGCAGCTCGAGGTGGCCGGTCCCAGTCGCGGCGTGGGCGTCGGGGCTCGGCCACCGGTGTCGACACTGACCACGTTGAACTCGGTCGTGACGGCCGAACCCGTCGCGCAGTACCGGCACGACTGCACGCGGGCGTCGCCGAGGAGGCCCTCCGTCAGGCAGAAGCCGACGGCCAGCTCGAAGTCGTGGCCGGGCGTGCGCATGGTGGTGGCCACGAGGACGTCGTCGAGACGGATCTCGAGCGGCTCCTCGACGATCACCTCGTCCGGCCGGCGCACCGAGGTGCCCGCCTCCCACGTGGTCGTCACCACCTTCTCGGTCCGTCGGCGAGCCATCCCCCGAGCCTACGACCGAGCCAGCGCGCCCCCATCTCGTACTGGTGGACACGGATAGTCGTGACGACTATCCGTGTCCACCGGAAGCGCTGGCGTCAGCGTCAGTCGTGGCGCTCAGTCGTGGTCGAAGGAGTCGATGGCCACGACCACGGCGAGCACCAGCACGGGGTTGACCAACGGCGAGATGTCGACCCCGTAGGTGTCGCGAACCCGAAGCCACTTCTTCGAGACTCGGGCCACGATGACGTCGTCGCGCTCGATCTCGTACTCGTGATCGACGAAGTTGCCCTTGGCATGCAGGTCGGGCTGGTGGTCGATCTTGACCTCGAAGCGATCCCGGATGCCGATGAGGCGCTTGGCCACGGTGGCCTTGCCATCGGGCGGGAAGTGCACGGTGAGCTTGTCGCGCACCGACAGCCCCCGCTCCTTGATCTCGGCCACCTCGTTGCGGTTGGCGTCCTTCAGGACCCAGGTGTCGCGGAGGCGGAGAGCCTTGCCGTCGACCAGGTAGGCGTGGTGGCCCTCTTCATCTTCGATCCAGAAGTCGTCGCCGATCGAGAGCAACTTCTCCTTGAGCACGAACCGCTTGCCCAGTCGAGCGTCGTCCTTGTGGTGCAACAGACCCATGGCTACCCCCAGCAGGTGGCGGTCGTCACGCCTATCCGTGCACACCGGAAGTGCGGCAGCCCGCACGCGCCAGAGGCGCCCCGGAGGGCGCCTCTGGGCGAAGAGCAGGATCCGATCCGAAGATCAGTAGTCCATGTCGCCGCCACCCATGCCGCCGGTAGCGTCGTCGGGCTTGTCGGCGATCACGGCCTCGGTGGTGAGGAAGAGCGCCGCGATGGACGCGGCGTTCTGCAGGGCCGACCGGGTGACCTTGGCGGCATCGATGATGCCGGCCTTCACGAGGTCCTCGTACTCGCCGGTCGCGGCGTTGAGGCCTTCGCTGGCCACGTCGAGGTTGCGCACCCGCTCGACGACGACGCCGCCTTCGAGGCCGGCGTTCTCGGCGATCTGCTTGAGCGGGGCCTCGAGGGCCACAGCCACGAGCCGGGCGCCGGTGGCCTCGTCACCGACGAGGTCCTTGGCCAGGTCGCGCACCCGGGCCTGGGCCCGGAGCAGGGTGACGCCACCGCCGGCGACGACGCCCTCTTCGATGGCTGCCTTCGTGGTGCTGACGGCGTCTTCGATGCGGTGCTTCTTCTCCTTGAGCTCCACCTCGGTGGCGGCGCCGACCTTGAGGACGGCCACGCCGCCGGACAGCTTGGCCAGACGCTCCTGGAGCTTCTCGCGGTCGTAGTCGGAGTCGGTGTTCTCGATCTCGGCCTTGATCTGAGCCACGCGACCCTCGACGTCGGCCTTGTCGCCGGCGCCCTCGATGATCGTCGTCTCATCCTTGGTCACGATGACCTTGGCAGCCTGGCCGAGCAGGTCGAGGGTGGTGTTGTCGAGCTTGAGCCCGATCTCCTCGGTGATGACCTGGCCACCGCTGAGCACGGCGAGGTCCTGCAGCATGGCCTTGCGACGCTCACCGAAGCCGGGGGCCTTCACGGCCACCGAGGCGAACGTGCCACGGATCTTGTTCACCACGAGGGTGGCGAGAGCCTCACCGTCGACGTCCTCGGCGATGATCACGAGCGGCTTGCCCGACTGCATGACCTTCTCGAGCACCGGCAGCATGTCGCGCACGGCGGAGATCTTCGAGCCGACGAGGAGGATGTACGGGTTCTCGAGCACGGCTTCCATGCGCTCGGGATCCGACACGAAGTACGGGGAGATGTAGCCCTTGTCGAAGCGCATGCCCTCGACGAGGTCCATGTCCATACCGAAGGTCTGCGACTCCTCGACGGTGATGACGCCGTCCTTGCCGACCTTGTCGATGGCCTCGGCGATCATCTCGCCGATCTCGGGATCGGCGGCGGAGATGCCCGCGACCTGAGCGATCTGCGACTTGTCGTCGACATCGACGGCCACGGCACGGATGCCCTCGACGGCGGCGGCGACGCCGGCCTCGATGCCCTTCTTCAGCGACATGGGGTTGGCGCCGGCGGCCACGTTGCGCAGGCCCTCACGGACCATGGCCCAGGCCAGCACGGTGGCGGTGGTGGTGCCGTCACCGGCGACGTCGTCGGTCTTCTTGGCGACCTCCTTGACCAGCTCGGCGCCGATGCGCTCGAACGGGTCTTCGAGGTCGATCTCCTTGGCGATGGAGACGCCGTCGTTCGTGATCGTGGGGGCGCCCCACTTCTTGTCCAGCACCACGTTGCGACCCTTCGGGCCGAGGGTGACGCGGACGGCGTCTGCGAGCTGGTTCATCCCTCGCTCAAGGCCGCGGCGGGCTTCCTCGTCGAACTCGATGATCTTGGGCATGTTGTTCTCTCCGTTGGTTCTCGACGCAGGCACTGCGAATGGATGGCGCACCGGGCCGTCGAAGGACAGCGATGACGCCTTGGCAGTCGATGCGGGCGACTGCCAGTGGTTAGCACTCTACATGGGCGAGTGCTAACAGGAAACCACGAGGCCGCCGCGCTCGCAACCTGCGTCGCCGAGATCGTTCTCGGAGCCGCCGAACACCGGCGGGGTACGGTGCTCCGTCGACCACGAGAGACAGGAGGGCTGGCACATGTTCGAGGCAGTCGAGCTGGGTCAGACCGTGTCCAAGGAGACCTACGAGGAGGCCCGGGAGGAGTTGCGGGTGGCCCTCGTGAACGCGCAGTACGACGTGCGCCACCGCGCCGAGTTCTCCGTGTCGATCATCTTGGGGGGCGACGACCGCCTCGGGATCAACGACGTCATAACCGAGCTCAACCGCTGGATGGACGCCCGCTACCTGGCCACCCACGTGCTCCACACGCCGAGCGACGAAGAGCGGCAGCGACCCCGGTTCTGGCGCTTCTGGCGCCGCCTGCCGCGCGCCGGTGAGATCTCCCTGTCGGCTGGCGGCCTGTCGTCCGAGGTGCTGCGCCCACGCCTGCTCGGCGAGATCGGCAAGGCCGAGGTGGGACGTCGATGCGAGCGCATCACCCGGTTCGAGGACGCCCTGCACGATGACGGCGCCGTCATCGTGAAGATCTGGCTGCACCTCCCCAAGAAGGAGGCGCGCAAGCGCCTGACGCGAGCCCGGAAGGATCCGGACCGCGCCTGGATGCTGCAGCCCGAGGACAAGGAGCTCGTCAAGCACCACCGTCGGGTGATGAGGCTGGCCGAGGACTTCCTCCGACGCACCGACACGGCCGCCGCCCCGTGGCACCTGGTCGAGTCCACCGATCGCCACCACCGCGACCTGGCCGTCGGTCGGCTCATCCTCGATGCCATCCAACGTCGGCTCGACGATGTTGCCCTCGCCAGCCCGAGTCGGCCGGTGCCGAGCTCCGATGCCCTCCTCGAAGGTCACAGAACCGTCCTCGACACGGTCGACCTATCGGCCTCGCTCGACCGAGACGAGTACCGCGCCCGCCTGGCGTCGGCCCAGCGCCGCCTCAACGCCGCCCACCGCGCCGGGCGCGAGCTGGGCATCACCACCGTGCTCGCCTTCGAGGGGTGGGACGCCGCCGGCAAGGGGGGTTGCATCCGCCGACTGACCACGGCGCTCGACGCCGGCCACTTCGCCATCGCTCCGAGCGCCGCGCCCACCGAAGAGGAGCTGGCCCACCACTACCTGTGGCGCTTCTGGATGCGGCTACCACGTGCCGGGGTGGTCCAGATCTTCGACCGGTCCTGGTACGGCCGGGTGCTGGTCGAGCGGGTCGAGCAGCTGACCCCGGAGGAATCGTGGCGCCGCGCCTACGGGGAGATCAACGACTTCGAGCAGCAGCTCGTGGAGCACGGCTCTGTGGTGTGCAAGTTCTGGCTCCACGTGTCCCCCGAGGAGCAGCTCCGACGGTTCGAGGCCCGCCAGGACACCCCGTACAAGCACTTCAAGCTCACCGGCGAGGACTGGCGCAACCGCGACCGGTGGGACGACTACGCGTTGGCCGTGCACGACATGGTCGAGCGCACGAGCACGCACACCACCCCGTGGCACCTCGTGGCCGCCGAGGACAAGCGCTGGGCACGCGTCCAGGTGCTGGAAACCGTGACGGAGGCGCTCGAGGCTGCGGTCGAAACCCGCCGCTGACCGGCTGCGCCTCGGATGGTCCGGCCGCGAGGCCGGTAGGTACGCTGCGGCGTCCCCATGGAGGGCGACGGCGAGGGGGACCGGTGGCCGAGATCGTGATCGTTGGGGGCGGTGTCGCCGGCCTCGGATCGGCGCTGACGCTGTCGCGGGTCGGGCATCGGGTCACGGTCCTCGAGCGCGACGCCACGCCCCTACCGGCCAACCCCGATGCCGCCTTCGCCTGGGATCGCCGCGGCGCCCCCCAGGTGCGTCACTCCCACGCTTTCCTGGCCCGACTGCGCAACCTGCTCGTGGAGCGGCACCCGGACGTGCTCGCCGCCCTGCTGGCCGCCGGCGCCACCGAGATGGCCTTCGCCGAGCACCTTCCCGAGACGCTCGACGACCGGTCGCCCCAGCCGGGAGACGACGAGCTGGTGGCGCTGGCTTGTCGGCGCACCACCTTCGAGTGGGTGCTGCGCCGCGCCGTGCTCGACGACGGCGCGGTCACGATGCTCGACGGCGCCTCGGTGACCGGCCTCGAGGTCGCGGCCTCCGACGGCGACGCTCCGACGGTCACCGGCGTCACCCTCACCCACGGCGACGAGCCCGAGCGGGCGTTGTCGGCCGATGTCGTCGTGGTGGCCACGGGCCGGCGGTCGGGCCTGCCCCGATGGCTCGCCGACCACGGCGTCGAGTTGCCCACCGTGGAGGAGGACACGGGCATCGTCTACCTGTCGCGCTTCTACCGGCTGCGCGACGGCGTCGAGGCGCCTCCCGCCGACGGGCCCATCGGCGGCGACCTGGGCTACCTCAAGTACGCCATCTTTCCGGGCGACAACCGCACGTTCTCCATCACGTTCGCCGTGCGCACCCACGACGACGAGCTCCGCAAGGCTCTGCTCGATCCCGACACGTTCGAGGCTGCGGCCCGCGCCCTGGTGGCCACCGCGCCATGGATGAAGCCGGGCCTGGCCGACCCCATCACCGAGGTTCACGTCATGGCCGGCCTGCTGAACCGGCTCGCCACCTTCGACGACGACGCCGGCATGCCGCGAGTCCTCGGGCTCCACGCCGTGGGCGACGCCCACACGTGCACGAACCCCCTGTACGGGCGGGGATGCACGCTCGGCTTCGTCGGAGCGACGCTGCTCGGCGACGCGTTGGCCGCCCACCCCGACGATGCCGTGGCCCGGTCGCAGGCCTACGAGGCGTCGTGCCGGGCCGAGATCGAGCCCTGGTACCGGGCCTCGGTGATGCAGGACCGCCTCGGTCGCGCCGACGCGGCGCGAGATGCCCGTGGGGCCGACGTCGCCGAGGGCGAACCTGCCAGCGACGAGGCCAGCCCCAGCGACGTGATGCGCCAGATCATGCGCCACGGGCTGCTGCCCGCGGTGCGGTCCGACGCCGTGGTGTTCCGGGCCTTCGTCCGCTCGTTCAACCTGCTCGACCCACCGGAGCAGCTCATGAGCGACCCCGACCTCGTGGCGCGGGTGATGCAGGCCTACAACGAGCGCGACCAGCGACCGCCCGAGCCGGTGCTCGGCCCACCACGCGACGAGATGCTCGCCACGCTGGCGTCCGCCACCTGACGGACTCAGCCGCCGGCGACGGCCTGCATGATCGAGAGCTCGCCACCGTCGCGCACCGGGGTGTCGAGGCCTTGCATGAAGCGGACGTCGTCGTCGTCCACGAAGAGGTTCACGTAGCGCACGAGCGCCCCGTCGTCGGAGAACAGCTTGGCGGCGAAGCCCTCGTGAGCGGACTCCAGCGACGCCAGCACCTCGGACACGGTCGCACCCTCGACCTGGACCTGTGACTGGCCGCCCGTCATGGTGCGAAACACTGGGGGCACGCGTACGGTCACGGACATGGGAGGCCTCCAAGGAGATGAGGGGGGCGTTCCCCCGAAGGTGACGACGGGCGGCAAAGCCACCCGGATCAGGCTCCGGGGAGCGTATCGGCACACCTGTGCCCTGCGGACATCGATCGTGGGTCGACGCCCTGGCAGCCTCCCGACCCCCCGCCCCGACGTTCGACCTGGCAGCCTGTCAAGCTGTCCCACACCTTGCGACCCCGGAGGCTGTCGATGACGATTGCGGACGTGCCCGTCCTCCGGACCTTCCACCACGAGCAGTATTCCCTCGCCGAGCTGACGCGGGCGAAGCGCGGTCGGTCGATCTCTGTGTGCCTGCCCGCTCGCGACGAAGCCTCGACCATCGGGCCGATCGTCAGCACCATCCGCACCGAACTGCTCGAGGCCCATGGCCTGGTCGACGAGATCCTGGTGCTCGACGACCACTCGAGCGACGGGACGGCCGAGGTGGCCGAGACGGCGGGCGCCCGCGTCGTGCAGGCCACCGACGTGCTGCACGACGTCGGCTCGCCCAACGACGGTCACGGCAAGGGCCAAGCCATGTGGAAGTCGCTCAGCGAGTCATCGGGCGATCTCGTCCTGTGGTGCGACGCCGATGTGACCAACTTCGCGCCCCGCTTCGTCTCCGGACTGCTCGGCCCGCTCCTCACCGAACCCGACGTCGTGTTCGCCAAGGGCTTCTACGACCGGCCGCTGTCGGCCGAGGGTGCCGGGGGCGGACGCGTCACCGAGCTCATGGCCCGACCGCTCATCGCCTTGCTGTTCCCCGAGCTGTCTCCGCTCGTGCAGCCGCTCGCCGGGGAGTACGGCGGGCGGCGCGAGGTGCTCGAGCGGGTGCCGTTCGTCGAGGGCTACGGCGTCGACCTCGCGCTGCTCATCGACATCGCACGCGGCTGGGGGGTCGAGTCCATGTGCCAGGTCGACCTCGGCGTGCGGCTGCACCGCAACCGGCCGCTGAACGAGCTGGGCCCGCAGGCCCTGGCCGTGCTCCACACCGGGCTCCAGCGGGCCGACCCCGACCTCGTGGGCCAGGCCGTCGAGATGCTGCGCCCCGGCTTCGAAGCGGTCGAGGAGGTCCTGCGCGAGCGGCCGCCGCTGGCCGGCGTGCCCAGCTACCGCCGGCGGCGCACGGCCTGAGCCGGGCGACACCCGGAACCCGGCCGGCAGTCCTCACGTCGACGGTCAACCCGCCGATGGGGGTTCCATGGGGGAACGTCGTCGCACCTCGCCGGCCAAGGCCGATCCGGACGAGCAGGCCGCACGACTGGCCGAGCTCGTCTCCGAACTGACCGGCACCGAACCGGCCACCGCCCTGCATGCCGTGCGCCAGGGCTCGGCCGCCGACGACGCCGATGCCCTGGAGGTCGTGGCCAGCGCCATGGTCAACGTCGACCAACCACCGCCCAAGGGCTTCCGCGTCGCTCCGTACGCCCCCTGAACTCCAGGAGCATCCTGCCAGCAATTCAGGCGTGGATGCCGGGGCGCCGGTCGGCCCACGGCAGGGCCTCTTCGAGTTGGGCGGCCACGGCCAGGAGGAGGTCCTCCCGCCCGGCGGCGGCCACGAGCTGGACACCGACGGGCAGGCCGGAGGGGGTTTCGCCGAGCGGTAGCGAGATGGCCGGCTGGCCGGTGGCGTTGAACGGAGCGGTGAACGGCACGATGGCCGCCGCTCGGAACATCCCGGCCAAAGGGTTGCCCTCCTCAGGCCCGAACTGCCCGAGGGTCCAGGGCGCCTCGGGGATGGTCGGGGTCACGAGCAGGTCGTAGTCGTCGTCGGCCCAGAACCCGGCCATCCTGCGACCGTAGGCGTGGATGGCTTCGATGGCCGCGAAGTACGTCGTACCCGACACCGATCGACCGAACTCGGCCATGGCCCAGGTATGGGGCTCGACACCGGCCTCGGTGACCGCCGTGCCCGTGAGCACGCCGACGTGGTCGGCCTCGGCCGCCACCCACACGCCCATGGCGTTGAGGAAGTGCGTGGTGAAAGCGACGCCGGCGTCGGGGTCGGCCCACGAGGCCGGGGCGGCCTCGTCGACGCGGTGACCGAGCCCGGCCAAGGCCTCGGCGGCGGTGCGCACCACGGCTGCCACGTCGTCATGGGTCGGCGCCGTCGGGTCGGGCGAACCGTTCGTCCACCCGATGCGCAACGCGCGAGGCGACGCGGTGAGCTCGTCGAGGTAGGGCCGCAGTGGCGGCGGGGCCGTGTAGGGATCGCCGGGAGCGGAGCCCCAGACGGCGTCGAGCACACCGGCCGTGTCGCGCACCGAGCGCGTCACCACCAGCCGCGACACGAGGCCAGCCCAGGCTTCGCCGGCCTCGGGACCGATCGAACAGCGACCTCTCGTCGGCTTGAGCCCAACGAGGCCGCACACCGAGGCGGGCAGGCGGATCGACCCGCCACCGTCGCCCGCATGACCCAGGGCCACCATGCCCGACGCCACCGCCGCCGCTGATCCACCGGACGAGCCGGCCGGAGATCGAGTTGGATCCCACGGGTTGTGGGTGGGGCCGTAGGCCGCGGGCTCGGTCGACGGGAGCAGGCCGAACTCGGGCGTGTTGGTGCGGCCCACGAAGACCGCACCCATCTGACGGAAGCGCGTGGTGAGCCAGGAGTCGTGGTCGGCGAGGTAGCCGGCATCCTTCAGGTGCTGCATGCCAGCGTGGAAAGGGTCACCGGCAGACACGCCGTCGAGGTCCTTGAGCACCATGGGCACCCCGCGAAACGGTCCGTCGGGCAACGGTCCGGCGGCCTCGATCCGAGCCTGGGTGAAGCGCTCGTGGATCACCGCGTTCAGCTCCGGGTTCAGGCGCTCGATGCGCTCGATGGCCGCATCCACCGCCTCGACGGGCGACAGCTCGCCCAAGCGGATCAATGCCGCCTGGGCGGTGGCATCCAACATGGCCAGGTCGTCAGACACGTCTGGTCTCCCCCTCGTTCGCGACACCCGTTCGGGCTGTCGAGACGGTACCCCGGGCTGGTCCGTACCATGGCAGTCATGGACGACGAGCAAGACAGCGGCGGGCTCCCGGCCCTGGCGTGGATCGCCATCGTCGCGCTGCTGGTCATCGGCGTCTTCACCATCGTCGGCTGGGTGTTCAGCCTGGTGTGGACCTTCGTCCGGCTGATCCTGCTAGTGGTCGTGGTCGCCGGCATCTGGGCCGCGTACCGGGCCACGCAGCGCGACGGCTGACCGTGCCGTTCGGACGCGTCAACGTGCGAGTCGCTCGGCCACGACCTCGCCGATGCACACCAGCGTGTCGTCGTACGATCGCTCGGTGCCGAAGCGATCGGTGAGCGAAACCACCTCGACATCACCGCCCACCGCGGCCAGGGCCTCGGCCACCTCGTCAGGGAAGACCTGGCCGACCACGACCAGCGCAGGCACACCCAGGTCGACGGCATAGGACAGCACACCGCCGACCACCTTGCCGCGGAAGCTCTCGGCGTCGAGGAAGCCCTCGCCCGTGACCACGAGGCCGGCCCCCTCGAGTCGCTCGTAGAGCTCGATCTCCTCGGCCACGACCTCGAAGCCGGACACCAGCGATGCACCGATGGCCGCGAGCCCACCGGCCAGCCCACCGGCGGCACCCCCGAAGGGCACGGCGCGCACGTCGACGCCGAACTGCTCGAGGTAGTCCTCGACCAGACGCTCCAAGCGACTGTGGAGCAGCCGCACCTCGGCCGGGGACGCCCCCTTCTGGTCGGCGAACAGTTCGGCCGCCTCGACGAAGCGGACGTCGGCGTCGCAGGCCACAACCAGCTCGACACCACGAAACCGCGCCGTCGGGTAGAGGGCCCGCAGCGCGCCGAACCCGCCGTCGGTGGTGGCCGACCCGCCCACGCCCACGACCACCCGACGCGCCCCGGCGTCGATAGCGGCAGCGATGAGCTCGCCCGTGCCGAACGTGGACGCGGCCACGGCGTCGTTCTCCTCGGGTCCTCCCGCCAGCAACAGGCCCGACGCGCACGCCATCTCGATGATCGCCGTTCGTCCGTCGAGCCGCCACGGGGCTTCGACGTCGTCGCCGAGCGGCCCGCTGACCACCGTGGCGCGATTCGGGCCGCCCAGTGCCTCGAGTGTGCCCTCGCCCCCGTCGGCCATGGGGGCCTCGTCGCAGGTGCTGTCGGCGGCTCGGACAGCGAGGGCGATGGCCGCAGCCGCGTCGCGCGCTGACGCCGTCCCTCGGAGCTTGTCGGGAGCGGCGACCACGTGCACCGCCCCTGTCTACCTCCCGCGCCGCGTCGGGCGAAGCGCGACGTGGGTACGGTCTGACCCGTGGACGTCGACGAGCAAGCGCAGCACCGAGACCGGCCCATCGTCCTGGTCTCCAATCGCGGGCCCGTGTCGTTCGAGCTCGACGACCAGGGCACGCCCGTCGCCCGACGCGGCGGCGGTGGGCTGGTATCCGGCCTCGGCCCGTTGCTGCGCGACACCGACGCCCGGTGGATCGCCTCGGCCATGACCGATGGCGATCGGGTCATGGCAGCTCGCGGCACCGTCGCCGCCGAGGGGTTCAACGTCCGGCTCATCGACGTCGGCGCAGCGGTGTTCGACCTGGCGTACGACGACGTCGCCAACGGCGCACTCTGGTTCGTGCACCACGGGCTGTTCGATGCCACCCGCACCCCCGCCTACGGCGCTGACTTCCCGGCGGCATGGGACGCCTACCGGGCGCTCAACCAGGCGTTTGCCGAGGCCGTGGTGGCCGATGCCCCACCCGACGCCTGCGTCCTCGTGCAGGACTACCACTTGACCCTTTTGGCGCCGAGCGTGCGGGCCGAGCGGCCCGACCTGCGGTTGGTCCACTTCAGCCACACCCCGTTCGCCGGCCCCGACGACCTCGCCCGCCTGCCCGACGGCGTGGCTCGCGAGCTGCTGGCCGGCCTCGCCGCCCACCACGCCTGCGGCTTCCACTGCGTCCGATGGGCCACCCGCTTCGCCCAGTCGTGTGCCGAGCTGCTGCCCGGAGACCCGCCGCCGACCACGTTCGTCGCCCCCCTGGCCACCGACGCCGCCGACCTGGCCGCCACCGTCGCTCGCTCGACGACAGCCGAGGCCACAGCCGAGCTCGATGCGCTGTTCGGCGACCAGGCCCGCCTCGTGCGCGTCGACCGCATCGAGTTGTCGAAGAACCTGGTGCGGGGCTTCGCCGCCTTCGACCTGCTCCTCGAGCAGCATCCCGAGTGGCGTGAGCGGGTCGTCTTTGGTGCCTTCGTCTATCCGTCACGCCAGGGCGTGCCGGCGTACGCCCGCTACCGCGACGAGGTCGAGGCCGCCATCGCCGCCGTCAACGATCGGTGGGGCACCCCGACGTGGACGCCGATCCACGCCGAGCTCGATGACGACTACCCCCGTTCCATCGCCGCCCTGCGGCTGGCCGACGTGGTGCTCGTCAACCCGGTGCGCGACGGCCTGAACCTGGTGGCCAAGGAGGCCCCGCTGGTCAACGAGCGCGACGCCGTGGTGGTCCTGTCGCACGAAGCCGGCGCGTGGGACGAGGTGGGCGATGCCACCCTCGGCATCAACCCGTTCGATGTCGCCGCCACGGCCCATGCCCTGCACCGAGCGCTCGAGCTGCCGGCCGACGAACGGCGCGCGCTGGCAGAGCGGCTGCGGAGCCGGGTCGAGGCCCGCACCCCAGCTGACTGGCTCACCGACCAGCGCCGCGCCGCCGACCGCTGAAGGGCGACCTCAGGAGACGCGGCGACGGGCGTCGGTCAGCTCCCGGAGGAGATCGACCGCACCCTCGGGGCCGTCGACCACGAGATCGGCGCGGGTCACGAGCTCGGGCGGCGACGCAGCCGAAAGCACGGCCACACGGGCCACGGCGATGCCCTCGGCGGCAAGGGCGTCGAGGGCGTCGAACGCCGTGAGGTCGCCCACGTCGTCTCCGATGAACACGGCGAAGGCCAGCCCGTCGGCGTGCACGACCTCGGCCACCACCGTGCCCTTGTCGACCTCGATGGGCGGGTGCAGCTCGATCGACGCCTTCGCCGGCCGGGCCACGAGTCCGGTGGCGGTGGCCTCGGCCGCGGTGAAGGCGGCCACGGCGTGGGCATGCTCAGGATGCTCCCGGGTGTGCAGGGTGAGGGAACGGCCCTTGTGCTCGACACGGACGTCCGCACTCAGCACCGCCGCGGCCCGGTCGACCACGCCGTCGATCACGGACTGCCAAGCCTCGGCTTCGGGGTGGACGCTGCTGGCCCCGCCCACGCGCCGTTCGAGCCCGTAGAGACCGACGAGATCGACGTCGGCCGGCAGGACGCCGACCAGAAAGGCCACGGGTCGGCCGGACACGACCACGATGCGGTCCACCACGTCGGCGAGATCACCCAGCACGGCGGCGGCGCCGGTGACGGGCACGACGGCGGTGGGGTCCGGAATGATCGAGGACAGCGTGCCGTCGAAGTCGCAGAACACGCCGACCGACGTGCCGACCACGAGGGCCGGCTGCAGGCAGGCCGGGAGCGAGACAGCCGAGGAACCCATGTCGGGCCCCCGATCAGCCGGCCGTGGTGGTGGTGGAGCTGGCCGACGACGACGCGGACGTGTCGGATGACGAGGCGCTCGACGAGGTGTCGAGGTCCGGGCCGATGAGCACCAGAAGGTTGGCCTCGCCGGAGCCTTCGACGGGCGACGGGTCCGGTAGCTCGGCCACCGCGCTCGACTCCAGGCCCAGGGCCGTGGCCAAGGCCAGCGCCTCGGGCTCGTAGTCGCCGACGTAGTAGATCTTCGTGGCCGAAACGGCGGCGGCGTTGGTGGTGTCGACGACGGCGTAGCCGTCGCTCGTGAGCGTGTCGCCGAGGGTGGTGGCGGCGCCGACCACGCCGGAGGCGTTGGCCACGATCACCTTGACCTCGGACGTCGGCCGCACAGCGGCCGTGGTGGAGGTGGAGTTGAGGTCGACGGTCGGGGCGGCGTCGAGATCGGCCGTGGTGGTGGTGACCGTCGAACCGGAGCCGTCGTCGGAGGCCACGGGGCTGCCGTCATCGCC
>Ga0105047_10010509_pt1 | contig 15115 bp, 14 predicted proteins | sample MAT04_FD_78384 | JGI IMG/M metagenome (GOLD analysis project Ga0105047, IMG submission 78384) | Freshwater microbial communities from Lake Fryxell liftoff mats and glacier meltwater in Antarctica - MAT-04 (megahit assembly) | ecosystem: Environmental > Aquatic > Freshwater > Ice > Liftoff... | reverse complement strand
GTATAACGGCCCAACGCCTGGCACTGCTACTAGTCCATCGCTGGACGGATACTCGGCTATCTGTCCGAACCCATCCGCGGGCTATTATGACAATCCGTTCGATCACAATCTTAATTGCGAACTCGACCAAGAGGATCTTTCAGCATACCTGAATGATTACTTTGATCCTTCCAACCCGTGTGGCTAGTTTTCTTCTGCTTAGGGGCACCGATCCGCGCCACCGACTTCGGCTCCGCGAAGTCGCTGCGTTCCGTCCAGTACCCCCAACACATAGCCTTAATTAAAGCGCCAAGTCATTTGCAGGCCGCGCGTCGGTGGCGACGATGCCGGATGGGTCGACCAAGCGCGAGTCGCGACCCGGTCAAAATCCTAGCGTGTGTAGGTTGCGATTCTTAATTTCGAGGGCTTCGCCCGATAATTCGCCGCAAGGGTTAGAAAAAGCTCGCCTGAGTGGTACTTTATCCCTCAGCCGGTGCTCCTTTGTTGGAGTCCGGCGGAGTGTGCGGGCGTAACCGCCCCGAGCTTTTTAGGAGAGAGTCATGAACCGTTCTATCGCTTTGATTGTGGCCATGGCCGGTGTTGCTTCGTCGGGCGCTTCGGCGGCCGTCTCGATTTCCACCGGTGACGTGCTCGTCAACGACCGCACGATGAACCTCGTCGCCAACGGCAGCTTCGAGGTCGGCAACATCGGTATCAACACCGGCTGGACCCCTGGCACCCACATTGGTGGCTACCCGGCCACCGAAGTCGCCGCCATCCCGTCCTGGAACTCCTCGTATCCCGCTGGCGCGTACGGCTGGTGGGGCCCGCTCGGCTTCACCGGGGCCCCCGCGCCCGATGGCCGCAATCAGGTCTACTTCGGCAACGCCTTCAACACTACCGGCACCACCGCCAGCATCGCGGCTAACGGCGTCATCACCTTTGCCGCAGCACCCTCATTCTCCGGGCGTCCCGCGCCCGTCACCCTCAGCCAGACCATCTCCGGCCTCGACACCAGCTCGGTGCACCGCCTCGAGTTCTGGACCAGCGGCGAAGGCAACAACGGCGGCTTCACCGGGACCGGCATCTTCGGCCTCAACATCACGGGCGAAGGCTTGACATACCTGCTCCTCCCCGCGTCTTCCAACACGTTCGGCACCTCCGAGCGCTTCTATGTGGACTTCACCCCCTCCGCGTCCAGTGTCACGATCACCTTCCTCAACTGGGGCCACATCACCGACCTCGGCGGCGGCGCCGCCTCCGAGCTCGCCCTCGATGACGTCATCCTGAACGTCATCCCCATCCCCGGCGCCGTCGGCGTCCTGGCCATGGGCGGCCTCCACGCCGCTCGCCGTCGCCGCTAGATCGCGGGCCGATCCGGCCTCGGCGGAGTACGGGTCAAAGAGTTCTTCAACTTAAACCCCGGGCCCGGCGCCCGGGGTTTTTTGTCCTCGGCCTCAGTCACGCCCGCCCGCGCTTCGACCCTAAGGATCCCCACGCCGCCAATGTGCGTAAGTTGACACGGGGCAAGACTTTCGGATACAACAGCGGTCGGTTTGGAGCATGGCACGCTGGTGCCACCCGAACCGATCGACAGCCTCCAGTAGACGACGCGAGCGGGTGTGGCCGCTACACTCTCGCCCCTGTTTGAGATGCCCGGAATCGGGCCGCCGCTCCGAGCAAGATGCGGGCGTGCGGCCACCCAAGGACAGACCCCGGCAAAGGGTTCATCGGCCAGTAGGAGTTTCCCATGCACATCGTGACGAAGATTCTGATTGTTTTCGGTGCCATCCTGAGCGTGCTACTGGCCGCGTTGACGATCCCGTTTACGGCCAACGCGGGCGCGTTGCGGCTGGCGGTGGCCAACGAGCAGGCCGCCCGTCTGGCGGCGGAGTCTGAGCGTGGTTCAGGCCTGGCGCTCGCGGCGGATGAGAAGGCCAAGCTGGAGGACGCGGTGCGTTCGGCGGAGGGCCAGGCCGGCGAGGCTGCCCGGCGGAATGCCGAGTTGCAGAACGAGCGTTCCAAGCTCATTGCCGATGTCGAGATCGCCCGGCAGTCGGCCCAGGGGAGCAAGAACCAGATCGACAACCTGACGGCGGCCAACAGCGCCAACGCGGCGGTTCTGGCGGCGCTGCAGAAGGAAGTATCGCAGCTCCGCGACGCGCAGGTGCAGTCCAGCCGCCGCGAGACCGAGCTGGTGGATCGCCTCAACGACCTTGAAGGCCAGCGTCAGGTGCTCGATCAGAACACCCGCGCTCTTCAGGAGCAGCTGGCCGAGGCCCGCCTGACGCTCGAGCAGGCCAAGACGGGCTCGACGGCGGCACAGGGCAAGGACCAGCCGTTCATCTCCACCGGCCCGCTGGTGACGGCCCGCGTGAAGCAGCTCTTCAAGAGCCCCGCCGGCGACGACCTGGTCATCATCTCCGAAGGGGCCAACGCCGGGCTGAAGGTGAATCAGAAGATGCTGATCATCCGTGGCAAGGACTTTGTGGCCGACCTGGTGATCGTGACGGTGGACCAGACGCAGGCGGTGGGCCGGATCGATCGTCTGGGCCGCACGGTTGAAGTGATGGCCGAGGATCTGGTGCTCAGCAGCATCCGCTGAGCACGCTACCCGAGAGTCTCGCGAGTCGGTTCCAACAATCGCCTTCAGCACCAAGGATCGTTCCCATGAGTCAGATTGGCATGCAGATGCCCGGCGGGGGCCGGCGCAGTGCTTCGATGAATATCTACACCGGGTTGCTGGCGCTGGCCGTGGTGGCGCTGGCGACGGCCTGCGTGTTTGTCTATGTGCAGGCTGGCAAGATCGGCAAGGGCGGCGACCCGTTCACCCTGCAAGATCCCAAGTCACCCGACGTCGGCTTGGCAGCCAAGGGGCGCTGAGTCACGCGTGCAAGCCGCGGATCGCGGTTACAGCGATTCCGTATGGCCTGTGGGCTTGACACCACGTCCGTAGCGTCTACATTTCTCGTTCCCCCTGCGGCAGGCCGCAAGGGGGGAAACATCCCGGGGCGGTAGCTCAATTGGTTAGAGCACCTGACTGTCGATCCGGAGGTTGCGGGTTCGAGTCCCGTCCGCCTCGCTTCCGAAGAACTCTGCGAAAGCAGGGTTTTTTCGTTTTTGGCCCCGCTCACGGCACCTTGTTCGCACCCGCCACCGCCTCGCGCGCCGCGGCCAGGATCTCGACCGCCACCACATTCATCTCCAGGCTCGACAGCGGGTCGATGGGCGTCTGGCCGCGCACCACCAGCCGCAGGTACGTCCACTCGTTCTCGAGTGCCGCCGGCTTGGCTTGCGGCTTCACGGGTGCCGCCGGCTGGTCCGGCTTGCGCACGGTCAGGTCGTCCCAGCGCCCCGCATGGATCGAGCCCGCCTCGGTGTGCAGGTCCATCTCCTTGTTGTCATGCGTCCAGGCCCACGACGCCTGGATCACCGCCGTGGCCCCGGGGTATGTCAGCACGATCGTCGCGTCATCATCCACTCGCGGGTAGACCAGCGGCTTGAGCGTGTTGGCCACCGCCGTCACCTTGAGTGGCCGCTGCCCGTCCATGAGCCACGTCGCGATGACGGCTCCGTAGCATCCAAAGTCCACGATCGCCCCGCCGCCGTTCTGCACGGGGTCGGTGAGCCAGTCGAGAAACTCCGGCGCGCAGCCGATCTCTTTGGGCCCCTTGTGCCCGTGGCGAAAGACCATGTGCCGCAGCGGGCTCATGCCCCCGGCCGCCACGAGCCGCTTGGCCTCGCGGACCGAGGCGTACCAGCTTGTCTCAAAGTTGGTCAGCACCAAGACGCCGTGCTTGGCCGCCAGCGCCGCCATGGCCGTCGCATCCTCGTTCGAGAACGCCAGCGGCTTTTCCAGCAGCGTGTGTACGCCCCTCGGGGCGCACGCCTCGACGGCCATTAGATGGTCCTTGATCGACGTCATCACGCTCGCCGCCTCCGGCCGGGTCGCGTCGAGCATCGCCCCCAGATCATCAAACCGCAGGGCTGGGTCGAGCTTGTATTTGGCGGCCAAGCGCTCGAAGAGCGCTTTGTTCGGCTCGAACACGCCCACGATCTTCACATCGTCCTTGTTCGCCGCCCGCCAGAGCAACCCTTCGACATGCCCGTGTACCATGCCGATCACGGCGATCCGCAGCGGTCCCGTCTGCGTCGAGGGCTTGAACGCCGGCGGCACATCAGCCACGCAAGCCGATCTGGCACCAGTGACACACAAGGCACCCAACATCAACGCGGCGGCGATGCCCGCAAAGGTTCTTCGATCAAGCATCCAACCAGCATAACCGGGTGCCGGCGTCCCCAAACAGGGCATTCTGGAAACATGACGATTCAAGACCCCGTCGAGGGCGGTGTTTTAGTACGCTGAGATCGCCGACGCGAAACGGTTGACGTGAGTGTCGCCGAGCACAACTTCGTGCCGGCGACCGACGGGTTCGCCTGGCTGGAGAGAGAATGATTTATCACCGCGCCATCTCGTCAGTCGTCGCCGTCGCCCTGCTCGCCGCGACCGCTCACGCCACCCTCGTCAACCTCTCGGGCGATCTCGGCAACAACTTTTGGAACGGCGGTGGATTCTCCCCCATCGCCTCTGCCCCTGTCGTCACACCATTCGCCCAGACCTTCGCCAACGGCACGATCTCCGGCAACGCGCTCGCCTCCAACCCCACCGGCTTCGCGCTCTCCCTCAAACTCACCAACATCACCTACACCACCTTCACCCCAGGCGTCGGCGGCCTCACCGACATCCTCCTCGTCGCCACCCACGGCTTCCAGATCGCCGCGGGCACCTTCTTCGCCAACCACAACCTCACCGGCACCTGGTCCACTGCCACCGGCAACATCGCCCAGCTCAACACCACGGTGGACATCAACAGCGCCAACCCGAGCATGATCCAGCAGATCATCCTCATCAACACGGCCGCCACCACCTCATTCGTCTCCAGCAGCCCCGCGGTCGGCGGCGGCACCACGTCCCCCGTCATGACCATCCAGATGGCCCTCCGCCTCCGCATCGACGGGGTCGGCACCACCATCCTCCCCGGTTCGGCCGATGTCGACGTCACCCTCGTCCCCGCGCCCGCCGCCGCGGCCCTGCTGCCGCTGGTCGGGCTGCTCGCCGCCCGTCGCCGCCGCTGATCGGTCTGACTCACGACCTCACGCTCTACCACACAGCCCGGTCACACGCCCGGGCCGCGCCCGATTTGAAGCCACGCCCGGCTCTACACTCACTCCCATGAACTATTACGAAATGTGGTTCAACTTGAAAGACTCCCACCGCGATCTCGAGTTCTGCCGTCACGTCGACGCGTACCTCGGCCACCTCAAGTCGCACAATCTCATCGAGGGCTGGCGCCTGCGTCGCCGCAAGTTCGGCTTCGGGCCCGAATCACTCGGCGAGTTCAACATCACCGTGTGGGCGAAAGACCTCGCGCAACTCGACAGCGCCTTCAGCCACGTCGCCACCCGTGCGGGCGAAGTCGAACGACTCCACATCCCCGTCTATTCCATGGTCACCGATTTCAAATCCGGCCTCCTCCGCGACTTCCCCGACCCCCAGCGCGTCACTCCCCAATGACGCGGTCGAGCCTCCCCCCCGCTTCTGCCAGCGCTTTCTCCGCTCGCCGCCGATCGCACCGCCGTGCGTGCATCACCACGGCCGTCTTCACTGCGCCGTCGGCACGATCCAGCAAGACCAGCGCCGCCGCGCGCTCCAGGCCCGTGAGCGTGCTGATGATCCGCGCCGCCCGATCACGCAGCTTCGCGTTGCTGGCCCGCATGTCCACCATCAGGTTCTGGTACACCCGCCCCGACCGCACCATGAGCGTGGTCGTGATTGTGTTGAGCGCGAGCTTGGTGGCCGTCCCCGCCTTCATGCGCGTGGAGCCGGTGAGCACCTCGGGGCCGGTCTCCAGAACGATCAAGTGGTCCGCCGCCGCGGGCTTCGGCAATGGCGAGCACGAGAGCAACCCGGTCAGACACCCCGGCGCAATCCGCTTGGCCAGCGCGAGCCCGCCTTGGACATACGGCGTCGTCCCTCCCGCCGCGATCCCCAGCACGGTGTCGCGGGCGTTGAGTCCGATCTTCCGCAGCGCTGCCGCCGCGCCATTGGCGTCGTCTTCTTTGCCTTCGCTACTTTTGCGGAGTGACTTGTCACCCCCGGCGATGAGGCCGATCACGCGGCCGGGTGGTGCCTGGAAGGTGGGCGGGATCTCGGACGCATCGAGGACGCCGAGCCGCCCGCTGGTGCCCGCGCCGAGGTAGATCAATCGTCCCGGCGCCCGTTCATCAGCGAATCGCTCCTCCACGGCTTCGATGAATCGTGCGAGGGCCGGGCCGGCGTCGCGGAGCGCGGCCGCCACTCCCGCGTCTTCGCGGTTGATCGCTTGCACGCACGCGGCCACGCTGAGGCGGTGAAGGTCCATGGTCCGGGGGTTACGCTGCTCGGTGAGCACACCGGCCCGATCGGGCAGACTGCTTGCGGGGGCGGCACGTTGCTTGAGGGTCTTCGCGGCCTTGGCCATGGGCTGAGCCTAGGAACCGCCCGGGCGTTGGTGCCGCGGAAGCCACCGGGGTTTTCAGGCCAGCTCGGGAGGCTGATCCGCGGAAAAGCCTCGGCGAGAATGACCCTAGACTGCGGCATGGACGGAACGCATCGCGTGCTGGTGTCTCGGGACCGCATCGCGGCCCGTGTGGCGGAGATGGCTCGGCAGATCACCGCCGACCTCGAACGCGGGTGGTCGGGGTCGCCGGCGGATCATCGGGTGGAGCTGGTCCCCGTGCTGACGGGGGCCATGGTGTTCGTGGCGGATCTGATCCGCGCGATGCCTGTCAAAATGAGCATCCGGCCCATCAGCGTCAGCAGCTATCCCGGGGCCTCGCTGAGCACGCAGGGGGTCACCATTCGTGGCGAGTTGCCGACGGACCTGCGCGGGCGGCATGTGTTGTTGGTTGACGACATCCTGGACTCGGGACGGACACTGGGGCTTTTGCGGCGTGTGTTTTCGGCTCAGGAGCCGGCGAGCCTGCGCGTGGCCGTGCTGCTGCGGAAGCGGAAGCACGGCGGGCGCGACGAGGAGGTCGTGGCCGAGTATGCTGGGTTCGATATCGAAGACGAGTTCGTCGTGGGCTATGGGTTAGACTACGACGGGCTCTATCGCAACCTCCCGGACATCGGGGTGTTAGAGCTCAACAGGTCGGCGGAGTAGCGCGGGAATGGTTGAAACGGGTGTCCAGCCAGCGGCGGGCGGGGTCGGGGGTGCGGTCGGCACGCGCGGCGGCGCTCGTGATGGCGGCGCGACGCTGGCGGGGCTCTCGACGTTGCAGCGGATCTCCACGGCCGGGCTCATCCCCGAGGGCGAGGCGGTGATCCTGGCGATCAAGCCGAGCCGGTGGTTCTTGCTGCTTTCACGCGGAGGGCTGTGGGTCGGCTGGCTGATCGCGCTCTTGGCGGCGTGGTGGCTGGGGCCATTGCTGGACACGGCCACGGGCGCGCGCGGCGTCATTCCGCTGGTGCTCGCGGCAGGCGTGGCCATCATGCTGCTGGCGGCGCTCGACTGGCAGACGCGGCTCTACCTGCTCACCGATCGACGGATCGTCCGCATCGCGGGGATCCTGCGGCAGACCGTGCGCGAGATCCCGCTGCGGAATATCCAGAGCGTCACGCTCACCAAGAGCCTGCGCGAGCGGCTCACGGGCGTCGGCAGCCTGGGCGTCAGCAGTGCCGGGAGCGACGGCTACGAGGTCGCGTGGTGGATGATCGGCAAGCCGGAGGAGACGTTGCGGCGCGTCCGCGAGACCATCGACCGTTACGGGCCGCCCGGCGGGCCGGGCGGCGCGGGTGGGGTGGGCGGCGTGGGCAACATGGACGGAGGCGGGCGGTGAGCGGCCCGCGCATACCGATGCCGGTGATCGGCATCGTCGGGGGGATCGGGGCCGGAAAGAGCGAGGTCGGGCGGATCTTGCAGCGACTCGGCTGCGTAGTCTCGGATTCTGACGTGGGCGCGAGGGCGGCGCTCGAGGAGGATGAGGTCCGTCGAACACTGATCGGCTGGTGGGGCCCGGGCGTGTATGACGCGGCGGGGCGGGCCGACCGCGCGGCGATCGGCCGGATTGTCTTCGCGGATGCGTCGCAGCGGACGCGGCTAGAAGGCGTGATCCATCCGCGGCTCAAGGTCGGGCGGGAGGCGATGAAGGCGGCGGCAGAAGCGGGCGGGGCGCGTGCGTTCATCATCGACGCGCCGCTGCTGTTTGAGGCGGGGCTGGAGGCCGAGTGCGACGCGGTGATCTTTGTGGATTCGCCGGCGGAGCAACGATTGGCCCGGGTGGGGTCGACGCGCGGGTGGGACGAGGCGGAGTGGCGACGCCGCGAGTCGGCCCAGTTGACGCTTGAGGAAAAGCGTCGCCGAAGCGGCTATGCTGTGGCCAACTCGACCGATCGAACCGATCTTGAGCGGCAGGTTCGAACGGTCTTGGAGGCGATCATCGATCGCCGTTCCCAAGATTCAAACTGATTGTTGGGCCGCCCGTCCCTTTATACATGTTGAGATTGCCCGGCCTGAGGCCGAGCGCCTGTCCGAAGGATTGGACGTGTACACGTAGATCGTTATTGACGTTGGCACCTCGCCGCCACTGTGCAGCGGCGGGGGCGCGTGCTGAATGGATGGCCGGTGGAGCCGGCATCACACAAGCAGCGGATCGGATCGCGGATTGCGCCTAGGAGCTTGATGGTGAACGGGAAGTCAAACGGCGGCGGATCGTCCCCCTCGAACTCTGGCCCAGCCTCGGGCGGCGATGGCGGCGGCCAAGGCCCCTCGATGTCTGCACCCAGTCAGCCTCGCCCCCCCAACCCCATGCCGGGCCCCGGCTCTAACGGCGGTGGCGGACCCGCTGGCGGACCTGGCAACGGACCGGGCGGCGGACCCCCCAACCCGCCCGGCTTCGGCGGCTTCGGCCTGGGCCGTCGCAAGAAGAAGAAAAAGCGCGGTGGCGGCGGCGGTGGTGGAGGCGGCTTCGGCGGCGGGCCACAAGGCTATTACGGCGGCGGCGGTGGTAGTGGCGGCGGCGGGAGTAGCGGCGGCGGTGGTGCCCCGGTCATGAACGACGTTCGCGGCACCCCCGGTGCCGACGGCCTGCCCTCCGACGAGGAACTCGAAAGAGAAGCAGCCGAGCTTGAAGCGATCGTCGCCAAGGCCGACAAGGATGCCGTCAAGGAAGCCCTGACGATCTCGCAGTTGCAGAAGATGGACATCGACCTGATCCACAAGGTCGCCAAGAAGGAAGGTCTGGAGAACTACAACCAGACGCCCAAGCAGGACTTGATCTTCAAGATCCTCAAAGCCCGCGCCGCCAAGCAAGGCCTGATGTTCGGCGACGGCACGTTGGAGGTCATGCAGGACGGCTTCGGGTTCCTGCGCTCGCCGGAGCAGAGCTTCTTGGCCGGGCCGGATGACATCTATATCTCGCCCACGCAGATCCGCCGGTACGGGCTCAAGAAGGGCATGACGGTCCGCGGGTTCATCCGCCCACCCAAGGAGAGCGAGCGTTACTTCGCGCTCTTGCGGGTGGATCAGGTGAACAGCCGCTCGCCGAGCAAGGTGGCGGAACGTCGCAACTTCGAGGATCTGACGCCGCTGCACCCGGAGGAGCGGTTCATCCTGGAGACCGAGCAATCCGAGATCGAGTGCCGGATCATCGACCTGGTGGCCCCGATCGGCAAGGGGCAGCGTGCGTTGATCGTGGCCCCGCCGCGCACGGGCAAGACGGTCCTCTTGCAGAAGATGACCAAGGCGATCACCAAGAACTACCCGGGCGTGCAGATCATCGTGCTGCTGGTCGACGAGCGGCCCGAGGAAGTGACCGACTTCCGCCGCAACTGCACGGGCAAGAACGTGGAAGTGGTGGCGAGCACATTCGACGAGCAATCGCACCGGCACGTGCAGGTGGCCGAGATGGTCATCGAGAAGGCCAAGCGGATGGTGGAGTTCGGGGATGACGTGGTGATCCTGCTCGACTCGATCACGCGACTGGCCCGAGCGTACAACAACGAGATGCCGCACTCGGGCAAGATCATGTCGGGCGGTATCGATGCCGGGGCGTTGCAGCGGCCTAAAAAGTTCTTCGGAGCGGCCCGATCCATCGAGAACGGCGGGTCGCTGACGATCATCGGTACGGCCCTGGTCGATACCGGCTCCAAGATGGACGAGGTCATCTTCGAGGAGTTCAAGGGCACCGGCAACAGCGAGCTGCACCTCGACCGCAAGCTCATGGAGAAGCGGATCTACCCGTGCATCGACATCCCCGCGTCGGGCACGCGCCGCGAGGAGCTGCTGCTCGACAAGAAGGAGCTCGAGCTCGTCTATCGCCTCCGCAAGGTGCTCAGCGACATGAACGTCGTCGAGGCCATGGAGCTGGTCCGAGCGCGGCTGTCCAAATACAAGACCAACGCCGAGTTCCTCATGTCGATGGCGCTGAGCTGATCGAACCTTGGTACGCTGCTGGCGTGCTGGGTAACGGGGAAACGACCGATGAGCAGGGTGGTCAAGCTCAAGCTGGTGGTGCGTGTGGTCCTGGCCTCGGGCTGGGCCGCGCTACTCTCCTTGGGCGGCCTGTGGGCCGTCACCACGGGCTCGGGGCGGTTCCCCGGCTGGCCCCTGGCCTGGGAAGTCGGCGGCGTCACGGCCATCGCCATGGGGCAGTTTGTCTTCTGCGCCCTGGTCGCCGACCGGATCTGCCCGCATGCTGACTGGCGCTTGTCAGGTACGTTGCTGGCCGTTACCGGATTGGCTTATGTGGGCGGACTGGTCACCCTTGCGAGCATGCTGATTGGAGCGATCGTTTGATCCACGCCAAAGGCCGAGTGTTGGTTCCGGGCGGGCTGGTGCTGGCGGCGGCGCTCGGCACGTTTAATCTTGCTTGGGGCCAACCAGCCGGGCCCGGGCCGGGCGGAGCACGGGCTACGCCTACGGCTTCGACGACCACCCCTGCAACCCCCCCGGGGATCGCGGCACCCACCGAGCCGGCCGCGCTCGTCAGCGGGCCTCAGGTCAAACAGATTGCGGCCCGATCGCTGGCTCGCGTGGCGCTCGTCGATCTGCGGCTGGCGCAGTCCCCGGGCACGGACGAGTTTCAGTGTGCGGCCGCGCTGCTCGAACAGGCCCACCAACTCGCTCCGGAAGACCTCGACATACTGCGCTTGTTGATCGAAGCCGCCGAGCAGTCGGGCGACAGCGAGATGGTCGAGCGGCACAACCGTGCGCTCGTCCGCCTCGACCCCGCCGACACGGTGGCGCAGCTGCGGTTGGTGGCGGGCCGGATCGCGCAGTTGCAGGACGTTCCGTCCCGGCTAACGGCCTACGACCGGTTTTTGGGCCGCGAAGGCGAGCGGCTTGACCCCAGCGTCCGAAGCCGATTGGCGCTCGACGCGGCGCTCCTTCGGCGCGAGACCGGCGCGGCCGATGCGTTCGTCGCCGGGCTGCGGCAGGCCCTCGCCCTCGACTCTACCAACGCCGAGGCCGCCTTACTGCTTTTGGCCTTCGTCAGTGCGGGTGAACACACGCTCCAAGCCCGTTTGGAAGCCCGGCTTTTGGTGCTGATGGCCGACCCGCTGGATCCGCAGTCCCACTTGGAGGTGGCCCGCGAGGCGGCCGCCGCCGGCGCGGCCGCACAGGCGTTGCGGTTCTTCAGGAACTTCGAGGCCCTGACCGTGGCCGCTGGCGCCAGCATCCCGTCTTCCATCGCGGCGGAGATCATCACGGCCCGCTGGATAACGGAAGGGCCGACCAAAGTCGCGACAGAACTGGGCGACGGCGTAGCGCGGGCCCGGCGACAGATGGAAGCAGCGGCGACACGCGCCAAGGAATCACCCGACAAGACCGCCAAGATCCCCGACCCGATGGATGCTCGGCTCAATGCCGAGGCGGAACGCCTTTGGGTGGTCGCGGCGTCTCTGGCGGACAATCAGGATCTGCTCGACCGAGCCGTGGCCGACGCGAACTTCAGCCTGACGCGCTTCGAGGCCGACGCCTCCAACCCTACGTTGGGTTTGCCCGGCACGACCGACCTGGAGGTGGACCGGGCCGTCATGGAGCGTCGGGCCGACGCCGCGTGGGTTCTGCTGCTGGCCGGGGCCAACATTGACGGGGCCGAGGCGCGGCTCAATCAGATCGAGGAGTCAGCGGAGGCGTTGCCCGCGGGCCTGGCCCGGCTGCGCGGCTGGGTCAAGATCCGCCGGGGCGACCTCGAAGGTGGCCGAGCCCTGCTCGAACCCGCCGCCGACACCGACGCGCTCTCCGAGCTGGGGTTGGTGCTGGCGAGCGAAATCGCCGGGAACAAAGCGGAAGCAGCCGGACGATACGCCAAGCTCTCGGAGGAACTGGCGGGCTCCATGGCCGGGGCGTGGGCGTGGTCCAAGGCCGGGGCTTTGGGCGACCCCCAGGTTCCGCCAGGCTCCAAACGGACTGCCGCGGCGATGCTCGATGGCGTCCCGAAGTTCATCGACGAGATGCTCCGCGACCCGCGCCGCTTCCTGCAGATGGAAGCCACCGCGACTGCACAGAACTTTCGCCCGCTCGACAAAGTCGGCGTCAAGCTCACGCTCCGCAACGTGGCCCCGATCCCGCTGCCCTTGGGGAGCGAGCGGGCCATCAACTCGCGGCTGCTGCTCTCGCCCTCGATCGAAGTCGGGGCCAATGCCATCCGCGTCCCCGCGTCCGAGGTCGTCAACCTCGAACGACGGCTCCGCCTCAAGCCCGGCGAAGAACTCACCGCCGTGCTCTGGCCCGAGGCCGGCTACGGCGGCTGGGCCACCGAGTTGCTCGCCGGCGAGCTGGTCCGCGTCCGCTGGCGGATCCTTCAGGGATTCCGCATCACCGATCAGGGGGTGACGGAAGCTGGGCCGCTGTCGCTCTCGGGCGGCACGGAGATGATCGTCAAGCCACCGCTGGCACGCTCGACGCTCCCCTTGTCGGCCTTGTTCGCCGCGCTGGCCGCACCGTCGGTCGCGGAGATCCCCGAACTCGTCGGCGTCGTTCGGTGGCGCTTATCGCGTGATAGCCGCGGCCTGGAGCCGCTCACACCCGGCGACCGCGACGGCCTTGTCTCCAGTCTGGTCGCGCTTTTCAACCGGCTCGACGACACCGGCAAGGTCATGGTCCTGGCGATGATGCCGCCCTCTGCGTTCATCAAATCGCTCAAGCCGCTCGACGAAGCCGCCGTGGCCGCGCTCGGAGATTCCGTCCCGCTGATCACGAGCTACCTCGTCACCCGCGTCGCCGAGCCCAGCGACACCATCCTCGACGCGTTCGCCTCGTCGCCGTCTGCCACGGTGAAGCAAGTGAGCGCGGCCATGAAGAAACGCCTCACCGTCAACCCGCGGACCTATTCCCGCATGGCCTCAACCGGCACCTCAGGGGCCACCGCCCCGCCCGAAGCCAATACCCTGCCGCCCACCACCGGCACCTCCACGCCAGCGCCGACCACCCCGCGCGCGCCGGCCATCCCGCTCGCCCCGCCCCGACCCGGCGGGGGACGCTGATGCCCGCGCCGATCGACCTTGGATCGGCAACCGACGCATCGGCTCCGGCCGCGGCCCCGTCGGCGTCGAGTCGGCGTTGGGCGCTGCTGTTCTACATCATCGGCGTCGCCCTGCTGGCCGCCGCCGCATGGGCCGTGCTCGGGCAGCAAGCCCTCATTACCGAGACGTGGCACTCCGCCCGCGCCGCCCCCTGGTGGCTTGTCTCCGCCATCATCACGCTCCCGATACTCAGCTGGCTCTGCACCAACGGCACCTACTTCACGCTCACGCGGCACTACGGCCAAGTTGGCTGGTGGGAAATGGCCGGGCTCATCGCGGCGGCCTGGCTGCTCAACTACCTCCCACTCCGACCGGGAATGTTTGGGCGCGTGGCGTATCACAAGGCCGTCAACAAGATCGCAGTTCGAGACTCCGCTCGCGTCATCGCGATGGCCGTCGCGTGTACGGCCACGGGCGCGGCCATCATGGTCGGAGCCGCGCTCGCCGTTCGTTCCGTGGCCGCGGAGGACCACCGCGCTTTGATGATGGCGCTGGTCCAATCAGGCGTCTGGCTTTTGCTCGCGGCCGCCGCGGCGGCCGTCCGCGCTGTCGCCCCGGCCGGGCTCGCCTGGCGCGTGCTGGCCGCGCTGGCGTGGCGCTTTGCCGACATGCTGATCTGGGCGCTCCGCTACTGGGCCGCCTTCGCGCTCCTGGGCAAGCCGATCGACTTCGCCACCGCCGCGGGGCTGGCCGCCGTGGCCCAGGTTGGCATGCTCGCGCCGATCCAGTTCGGCGTTCGCGAGTGGCTCATCGGGCTCTGGACACCCGTGATGGTGGTCGGGCTGACGGCGGATCTGGTGAACCGCGCCATCGAGGTACTCATTGCCGTGCCGCTGGGTCTGGCATCCTCCTTCTGGCTTTATCGCCGACGGACTGCGGCGGCAGCGCTTTCACGCGCCCCAGGGTCATCCACGGGCCGCTGAATGCCGAAATCAGAGTGGCGGTTATCCGGCCTCGGGACCTCCCGAATGTCGAACCGTCCGGATCGGCCCGCTGATCTCTTGATAGAGAGTCCTGGGCAAGGTCAACAAGATCGAGCAAGACCACAGCCGCTTCCGCCAGACCGTCAAAGGACGCATCCGCAAGGATCTACGCAAGTTCATCGCCCGCGGCGAGATGATCGGCAAAGAGGGCAAACGCTTCGTCGCCATCCCTGTTCACGACATCGACATTCCCACCTTCCGCTTCGGCGATACTCCGGCGGCGTGGGCCTGGGCGAAGGCCAGGAGGCCGCGCAAGTCGGCGGCCAAGGCCAGGGCGGCGAAGAGCCCGGTCGCCACATTCTCGAAGTTCAAGTTGGGCTTGACGAACTGGCCGACATCCTCGCCGACGAGCTCTACTCCCGCGCATCGAGCCCCGCGGGCAGCGCCACATCACCACGATCAAAGACAAATACTCGCGGGTGCGGCCCGTCGGGCCCGCGGCGGTGCGACACTTCAAACGCACGCACCGCAAGGCTCTCAAGCGTCAGCTGGCGCTTGGGAGCTATGACCCCGCCAACCCCATCATCATCCCCGTCAAGGAAGACCTGCGCTTCCGCTCGTGGAACGAGGTGCGCAAGCCGCG
>Ga0105047_10010507_pt1 | contig 15116 bp, 12 predicted proteins | sample MAT04_FD_78384 | JGI IMG/M metagenome (GOLD analysis project Ga0105047, IMG submission 78384) | Freshwater microbial communities from Lake Fryxell liftoff mats and glacier meltwater in Antarctica - MAT-04 (megahit assembly) | ecosystem: Environmental > Aquatic > Freshwater > Ice > Liftoff... | reverse complement strand
GGATTCGAAGCCCATAGCCTCTCCCGGAGCGGTTCAGTCCAACAAAAGTCTATCCCGCTCGCTCCGCCACCGTTCGCCCGTGCGCGAACCAGAGCGTTGTTGCAGCGGAGCGGGCGGGATAGACTTCTCTTCGTTAGGCCTCAAGGCACGGCCCGCTACGCCGCCGGCTCGCGTATCTGGTCCCCGTTCTTCATCTGCTCCCATTGCTCCTGGGTGAAGAGCACCTCGCGGGCTTGGCCGCCGTTGAACGAACCGACAATGCCATCTTCAGCCATGTAGTCAACGAGTCGGGCGGCTCTGCCGTAGCCGATCCCCAGAGCGCGTTGCAGTAGCGACACGCTGCCACGGCCCTCGCGGATGACGACCTCGATCGCCTCCTCGTAGAGTTCGTCGCGTTTGCGGATGACATCCATCATACCGCCCTTGCCTGGCTCCAATCGCTCTTCGAGATGCAAGAGTTCCGAATCGTAGGTCGGGTTCTCAACCTCGAGTTGGCTGACGACGCGCGAGATTTCCTGATCGCTCGCGAACGCCCCCTGGGCCCGCACGATGGTGCTCGTATTCGGTTGCAGGAAGAGCATGTCGCCTTTGCCGAGCAATTTCTCCGCTCCCATCTCGTCCAACACGACCCGACTATTGGAACGGTCGGCCACCTGGAAACAGATGCGTGCCGGAAGGTTCGACTTGATCAGGCCCGTGATGACGTCGACCGTCGGCCGTTGTGTCGTCAGAATCAAGTGAATGCCGGCCGCGCGCGACTTTTGCGCCAGGCGGATAATGTGCCCTTCCACTTCCTTCTTCATCGCCATCATCAGGTCGCCCACTTCGTCGACGACGATAACGATGTACGGCATCCGGGGCGGCACCCGTTCGCGCTCTTCGTCATCGATCGGCTTCACGCGCCGTAAGATCTCGTCGAATGGCAGTTCGTTGTACGAGCCGATGTTGCGCACCCGGGCTCGGCGGAGGATCTCATAACGCTCCTCCATCTTGTCGACGCCCCACGACAGAATCGCCTCGGCCTTCTTGTTGTCGGTCACCACCGGGTGCATCAAGTGCGGCAGCTTGCCGTACTCCGCGAGTTCGACCTGCTTGGGGTCGATCATGATCAGCTTGCACTCGTCCGGCCGGCGGGTCATCAACAAACTTAGGATGATCGAGTTCAAACAAACCGATTTGCCGGTACCGGTGCGGCCGGCGATCAACAGGTGCGGCATGTCGGCCAGGTCGTGGATCAACGGTCGGCCTTCGCTGTCCTTCCCCAACATGAGGGGGAGTTTTGACTTGGCGATCTTGGCACTGCCGCTGAGTGCCAGTTCCTTCAAGCGAACGACGACGCGTTGCTCGTTCGGAACTTCGATTCCAACCGTGTTCTTGCCGGGAATCGGGGCGACGATGCGGACGCTCGAAACCTTCAGATGCAACGCCAGGTCATCCGCGAGCGACGTGATCTTCGAGACACGCATGCCCGTATCGAGGCTGATTTCAAACTGAGTGATGACCGGCCCCGTGTGAATGCCGACGACGCGGACGGTCAGCCCGAAATCGGCACAGGCCTTTTCGAGCAACGTTGCCACATCGCGAAGACGGCCTTCTTGATTGTCGACTGGCATGGCAGTCGGTTCGTCGAGCAAGTCAAGCGACGGAAGATCGTAAGGGCGTTCAACCACCGGCGGTGTTTCGGTCTCGTTCCATTCATAGGGCTTGTCGGGGTCTTTCGGCGCCAGAGCCCGTTCGGAATTGCGATGGTGATGAATGGGGATGGTCGCAGGCCAAAGCGTGGCCGCCAGCGGCATGGCGACACTGGCAATCGGAATCGGATAGCGCTCCGGATGAAGCCGTCGGCCAATAGGAAGTGCGATTCGCCGCAAGGTCCGCGCCAACATTTCAAAGCTCGCGGCGGTGCCATTTAGAGTTTTGTCGATCGTTTCGAAGGTCAAACGGATGACTGCAAGAATGCCTCGCCAGATCGCCCGGACGATTGCGTCGGCCGCTAGGTGCAGCCCGAGCGTTATGACCAGCCCGAGGACTGCCCAGGCAAGGTAGCCCGGCAGATTCTGATCGAGAAACCGCGTCCCGGAAGCACCGACAAGGCCGCCAGGACCGGAGGCTGGCGCGAGCAAAGGCCATTGGCTCATCTGCAGAACAACTGTCGAACCGCCAATGAGAATCGTCCAACCGAGGACGCGCCGTGTGAAATGTAACCAACTGGGGCGTGCGAAACGGATGCCTGTGAGGAGAAACCAGGCGCCGACGAAGCCGAATGTCGAGAGCCCAAGCGTATCGAAGAACCGGAAGCGGAGATCATCGGTAAGCGATGCGGAAGATACTGGCGCGAAAAGATCGGTCGCGTTCGAAACATCGAATAGACTGAATGCGATGAAGAAGCCGATCACGCCGAGCGTCAATGCGGTGACGTCGACGCCGCGGCGAACGGGCGCTACTGGATCGGACATGGAAGGCGTCTCCGGCGATGGTCATCTCTATTGTTCTCCACGGAGACGGTTCTGGCAGCCCATGCTGATGCGGAACAAGTGAAGAGGTGGGAGATCGACCGTGCGCATTCCATCGACACGTTTCAACCGGTAGGATCGCAACTCATGGCCAAACTGCTGCACCTCGCGCTCTGGGAGCCGGAGATTCCGCCCAATACGGGAAACATCGCCCGCCTGTGTGCCGCGACAGATGTTTCCCTGCACCTGATCGGCCGGCTCGGGTTCCGGATTGGTGATCGCGAAGTAAAACGGGCCGGCCTCGATTACTGGCCGGAAGTCGATTTGCATCAACATGCAACATTCGCGGAGTTTGAAGAGGCCGTTAGCACCGATCGTATCCTTTGTATCGAGACCGGGACGACACGACGCTACACGGAGCTAGTCTATCGGTCGGGCGATTGTCTCCTCTTCGGGAATGAGTCGCACGGCCTACCCATTACCATTCGCGAACGATTTGCTCAACAAACTTTCGGCATTCCCATGCCCGGCGGCAAGGTCCGCAGCCTGAATCTCGCAACGGCTGCGGGCATCGTTCTCTATGAAGCTCTTCGCCAAATACATGGCTGGTGACGATCGATCGGCGTATGCCGCACGACCGGTCACGTCGCGTCACTTCCGGATCGATCCACGTCAAAGTTGATTGCGTCGCCGACAGCGATGAACCGATGAAATCCTCGGCCCTACTAGTCTTCCGAGGATCTTCACCGATGAGTTTGACGGTTGTACCATTGCCGACGCTTCCAGAATTGCACGAATTTGTGCGAAACACTCTGTGCGCTCACGATCGGCTCGAATTGACATCGACACCCTTTTTCGCGGCCGAGATTAAGCGGAGGGGCGAGCGTTGCGGCTACCTATTCCATATCGAAGGCCCACGTTTGCTAAAGAACTCGGCCCTTTGGACAGAAGACGAGCAACGCATCATTTTCTACGATTCGATTGGTACGCGCTACCACGAAGTCCGGTTGAGCGATGCGCCAGTTGTTGAAGAGACTCGGGAACGGATCGCGGCATAATCGGCCGATAAGCGACGCAGGTCAGACCCATGCCCCACATATCGCGATTCATCTGATCCGAGATCTGTTCAATGGGCAGCGACTGATTCCAGCTTCCCCAGGGGCCATAGTAACGGCTGCGGTAGTCATGCGTGCCGACCATACCGGACTGCTCTCCCACGATGAAGTTGTTCGAGGTTCCATCCGAGCATTCGCTCATGCGCACGGCCTGGTTGGGAATCAGCATCCCGTTGATTGAGAACCAACCGCCGTAGATGATTCTGCCTGCTGAAGTATGTGGATAAATCGGCGCCGTGCGTCCCGCCGGGTCGGGTGACGGCAATAATTGCGATCACCACGAGGAGCACGAGGAGCGTGAAGCCGCGACGACACTGCGCGCATTGGAAGAATGATTTAGACATGGAAAATTCCCCAACAGACCAAAAGAATGGTCGCGTCTGTTCGGGAGAGGAAAACGGGAACGGCGTAAACGGGGTAGGTTGAACACTTCTTTTCTAGTCAATCGTACCGAGAATTCAAAGCCCTCTCAGCCTTCAAACTCCCAGACCTGCACCATACCCGCGATGTCGCTGACCGCGAGGAATTTCTCGTCTGGTGAAAGGGCGACGGAACTGAACCAGTCGTTGAACTGGCCGCCGCGCGGCGTCCCTTGAGTGGAGACCTCTTTGCCGTCGGCCACCAGCGCGACGCGCACCCCCGTGTCGCGGCCGACGGTGATCAAGTACTTGCCATCGGATGAGAACACAAGGTTCGTGATGCCGCTTTTATGAGCGGACATGTCGCGAACCAGTTTGCCGGTGTCCGCCTCGAGAAGATGGACGCGGCCGGTGTCGGTCTCGCCACCCTGCGCCGCGGCGATAAGTTTGCCGTCCGGCGAAAAGGCCGTGGCGATCAGCCCCTGAGAGATGAATTTTCGCCAAAGTTGCGATCCACCGTAGCTGCGGTCGCCCGTGTTAAGTTTCGGGAATTGCACTTTCAGGATGTCGAAGGTTTCCTTGGCCGTCGCCACATCCCAGAGCTTGAGAGCGGGAGCGGGTACGTCAAAGTCATCACGCTTGTAGCGATACTCGGAGACGAGTGCCGTCTTGCCGTCTTGTGTGAGCGACGCCGAAACGATGTGATTCCACGGCAAGCCGGACCATTTGTTCAAAGGTTTGCGCGTGTCGACATCCCAAACGATCACTTGCGATGACGCATCGCCGCTGACAAGCCGCTTGCCGTCGCCGCTCATGCCCAGTGCATAAACCCAGTCGGTGTGCCCTTCAAGCAATGTCGAAGCCGTCTGCGTTTCGACCGTCACGCCAGGCGCGGTGGAAGGTTCCTTCTTGCCGAGACGACGTGCCTCCTTTTTTCGAAAATCCGCATTGAGAATCACTTCAGTTTTCCCAGCCGCCGGCGCGTCCGTTGGCCAGAGACGGACTGTCCGATCGTAGCTGGCCGACACCAGTTGCTTGGCATCCGGAGTTACGAGCAAACGGCTGATCTCGTTGGTGTGGCCGTCAAGTCGACGAACCGGCCAGACGTTCGGCGCTTGCCGGTCGGACTTTGGATCCGCCTTGAACTCGAGCGGCTTTTCCGGAAGGTCCCAGACAAAAATTTGACCAAGCTGGTTCCCGGCAACAAGCTTTCGGCTCGAACCCACGAACGACACCGAAGTCGGCCAAGAGCCCTCGAACGTGAGTTGGTAACGCAGCTTCGGCTTGGCGGGATTGAACATCGAAGTCTCCACAGGAATATCAGCCGAGCAACGCTTTCACCACTTTGGACCCGAACGGAGCGAGCGGAACGGGACGCAGACCGGCGTAGTTCTCGGTCGATGGATCGATGCCCAAGGCACTGTAAATGGTCGCGAAGAAGTCGCCTTCGGTCACGGGGTTGTCCTTGACCTCGGTTCCCGTCTCATTGCTGACGCCGTAGGCCTGACCGCCCTTGATGCCGCAACCGGCGAGAGCGGTCGACCAGCAGCGAACAAAGTGATCGCGCCCGGCCCGATTGTTGATGCTCGGCGTGCGGCCGATCTCACCTGTCCAGACGACGAGCGTGTTGTCGAGCATCCCACGATCCTTCAAGTCAGCCAGCAGTCCGGCCCAGGCATGTTCCATCGGCGGAACGAGGCCGCGATGCCCGGTGGCGTTGTCGGAGTGCGTGTCATAGCTGCTCTGACCGACTTCGACGAAAGCCACGCCGGATTCACACAACTTGCGGGCGAGCAGGCAGCGCCGGCCAAACTCACTATCGCCATAAAGCTCTTTGTACTTTGCCCACTCGGCATCAATCTTGAAGGCGTCGCGGCCTTTCTGAAGCCGACGAGCGGCGTCGTAGGCTTCGCGGTGCATCTTCGCCACTTCGCTCTTGGTCTCGGTCGCGAATCGTTCTTCGACGAAGGTGCGAAGGTCGTTCCGCTTCGCTTCCTTGGCCGGGTCCATGTTGGAAACCGAGAAGATCGGCAGATTACCCTCACTGCCGATGCCGAATGGCTGATACTTCGGCCCGAGGAACCCGGCCCCCGCGTCACCGTTGGTCGAGACCTTAACGAAGTCCGGCAGGTCAGAGCCTTCGGTGCCCGTGTACTTGGCGACAATGGCGCCCAGTTCGGGAAAACGAACGTTCGCCGAGGGTTGATAACCCGTGTGCATCAGATAGATGCCGCCGGGATGATCGACTTGCGAAGTTCGCATCGAACGAATGACGGCGACCTTGTCCATCTGCTTCGCAAGGTGCGGCATCAGTTCGCAGATCTTGATGCCAGGAACATTTGTGTCGATTGGCCGGAAAGGCCCCCCGGTCGGCTGTCCCGGTTTCATGTCGAGAGTTTCGAACTGGCTGGCGCCGCCGTTCATCCAGAGGAGAATGCAGTGTTTCTTTTGCTTGCGTGCCTCTTCGGCCAGCGCGGCGCATCCGGTAAGCCCGCCCCAGTTCATCACCATCCCGCCGGCGGCCGTCGCCAATGTGGCCTTCATCAAGGCGCGTCGTGAGAGGTGCTGGCTCCCCGGATTGCTCGAATTCATCGTCAAGCTCCTCAAGAATGTAATTTCTTCCGTAGCCGCGTTCGCCAGAACGCGGGTGGCTTTCAACCAATCCCCGCGTTCTGGCGAACGCGGCTACGTTGAACGTGTCAATGATTGAAGCGATATTCACTACAGGTGATCAGGACCCACACGGCATCGGCCGGGGATCCACCGTTGTTTAAAAAATCGGAGAACTTTTTGGTCTCTTCGTCGCTGGGGCGACGGCTAAGGGCGGCAAGGAATAGGCGATCTACTCGTTCCGCGATCGGTTTCTTGGCATCGCCAACGAACTCGGTGAGGCCGCCTTTCACCCCGATCACTTGACTGAGCGGGCCATTATTCAGGTACAAGTGTTCCTTGATGCCGCCCTGAAAGTCGCCCGTGCCGGTGATTGGGTTCCCCAAGAACTGGATCGGATAACCGGTGCCCAGGGGACGGAATCGATCGACTTCGCCCTTCTTTCCACCAGAACTCTCGGCCGCCAGCAAGCCGCACGAAACTTGCCACGACTCGACGAGTTCCTCAGCGGAGAGCGGCCGACTGCGAGCGTGCTGATACCACTCCGGTCGCGGCTCGCCGGTCCCCTGCCCCGATATCTGATAAGTCCGGCTGTTGACCAGTTCGCGCATCAACCACTTCAGATCGAACTTGTGAGCGATCAGATCTTTCGCCATCGCTTCCAGTAATTCCGGATGGCTCGGTTTGTTCGATTCACTCATGTTGTCAACCGGATGAACCAGGCCCCGACCCATGTATTGAGCCCAGATGCGGTTCACGATCGACTTGGCGAAGAACGGATTCTCAGATCTCGTGATCCAGTCTGCGAGGGCATCTTTTCGGGAAAACTTCGGTTTCGGCGGCATCTTGTTGGCGGCGAAACGATCTTCCTTGAAGTCTTTTGGCATCGCCGGCTCAGCGAGTTCGGAGCCGAGCAGGAATTTGGGTTTGACGGGCTCGCCCTTGTCGCCCGGTTTCGCGTCTTTCGCAGGACCCGTGAAGCGAACATCACCCGTATTGCGTTCGCCAATGGCATAGATCGACATATTGCCGTTCTTGCCGACGTTCACCACATCGAGCCGGGCCAGGAACGCGGCCATTCCGTAGAACTCAAGCTGTTTCCACGCCTCGAACGGATGGTCGTGGCAGCGAGCGCACTGAAGCTGGACGCCCAAGAACGTCTGGGTGACCGCCTCAATCGCGTCCTCGGGAGCGTTCTTATACTGTGCGAAGTAGAGAGCGCTATTCTCGGTGCTCGTGCCTTCCGCCTTCAGCAGTTCACTCGTCCATACGTCGTAGGGGATGTTCTTCTCGAATTGCGTTCGCAGCCAAGTCTGAAAACCCGCACGCCGATCGGTTTCGTATCCCGGCGGGTTGCGACCAAAGAGGATCATATCCCAGACATCGCCCTGATGGCGAGCGAAACGCGGATCATCGAGCAACTTGGCGATCAGTTTGTCCCGTTTGTCGAAATCCTTGCTATCGAGAAATGCGGTCGTTTCTTCAAAAGAGGGCACAACGCCAAGGAGATCAAGCGAGACGCGGCGAAGAAATTCGGCATCGGAAGCCGGCGCCGCGGGTTTTACTTTCTCCCGCTTCCAGGCCGCCTCGACTTCGACATCAACGACCTCCCGCAGCGGCTTATTTTGAGCCTGAGAGGTGAATGGTGAACAGACGAGGCCGATGAAGGCGGCGCTGGAAACAATCAACCAGGAATTTCGTGTGCGCGGCATATCGCCAACTCCTTCACATCCGCGAACTCGCCAGGTGGGATGGCCCAAGGGCCTGCGGCGTTTGATGTAGAAATGCTAACGCGGGTCAGAGCAAGTGTCAACCGTTTGAACCGAAATACATGGTGATTGTGTAACTGTTATATGTTGACTGATGACTGATTCCGTTCGTCGAGCTGCGTGATAAACGAACGACACATTCGGCAATCGCGGCAGGACTCACACATTCGGTCAACTCGCGTCTCTCGTTAAAATCGCCCCTTTCCTCAAGACTCATCAGCGTGCTGGCCGAAAGAACTTAGCAGAGATTAGAAATGTTGCAGCCGTCTACCCGTACGGGAGCGACTGGCGAAGCCCGGCAGAACCGGGAAGCATGCGATTCACGGTATTCCCAGTGAGGAATCCTTCCCATGACGATTCGACGCTGGATAGGCCTTGGCTTCTTCGCGATGCTGGGCAACGCAAATCTGTCGATAGCTCAGCAAAAGCCGGCCGCGAACGGCAGCGCGTGGTGGGAAAATGACGCACCGGCACCGGTGGTGTCAAAAGAACTGACGCCCGGATTGTTCAAACGGTTCCGCTCGATTTTTGACGACTCACCGCCAAAGCCAACCGCTTCGAACTCCAATCACCCGATGAACCGATCTGAAAGGGTCGTCCTGCCGCAACGACAGGAACCCGGAGTGACGAGTGCGGCCGCTGCGGCCAAAAAGGATGCCGTCGACGCCAAAAACCGTGCGGATGCCATTCGCTACCTGGCGACGCTCGACTGCCGGTATCATCCGGAGGGAGAGGCATCGCTCATCGCCACACTGCGAACGGATCGCGTGGAAAGCGTTCGCTATGAGGCGGCCATGGCGCTCGCCAATGGATGTTGCTGCACTCGCAAGGCACTCGAAGCGATCGAAGTCTGTGTCTCCGGTAGCGAGCGCGACGGCAATCCAGCTGAATGTTCAGCGCGAGTTCGGGATGCCGCGTCGGCCGCCATCACCAAGTGCCTGTCACGCCTTCAAGAGGCGACACCGAACGCGGAGACGACGAAGAACGATGCCGACTTATTGGAGCGAGCGCGTCAGACCGCCATCGCGCATGGCACAAAGAAAAATAACGACATCACTCCGGTCGCCGTCCCACCGATCGTTGGCCCAAGTAACCAACGTGAACCCGAGCGCCTTGCCGGGCCCATTTTGGCCGCGAAGCCAATCGAACCGACGCCCGCGCCGCGGAAACCACTCTTCTCCTTCATGCGCTCGAAAACGCCACCGGTACTGACGGCGACGAGCGTGAAGAAAGCACCGGCAATCGACGCGACGCCTGAACCGCCGCTCGCTGAAACACCTATCGCCAGCCTTCCGGTCGCCGAGGCGCCGCCGGTGACTCCACTTCCACAGGAAGTGGTGCCGGCAAGCAGCACCCAACCGGCTGCGGAGAAACCAAAGGAGCGACCGCTCCCTCCACTGATCTCGCCCAGCGGTTCAATTCTGGATGCTCCGCCTCCGTTGAAGGTCTCCACGACCCCGATACCTTTGCCGATCAGAACGAAGCCAACTCTGGAAGTGATCGCTCCCGAGTCCACTTCGGTGGAAGCTGCATCAAAGACTGAGACGATTACTCCCCCGCTGGCGACCGTGGAAGCAGCGCCGACCAAGGGGGTCATCGCTCCTGTGCCGCCGATCGACCCAACGCCGGCCGTCACGGCTACCGTCGTGAAAGAAAACCCGTCAGTTTCCATGAAGACGGACAAGACACTAAGTACCGAAGATGCCATCGGCAATCTGATTGAAGTGTTGAACTATGGGGCAACCCCCAACGAACGCCATCAGGCACTGCGCGGCCTGGCCTTCCACGATTGGCGCAAGAATCCGCAAGTCGTGGCCGGTCTGGTCAAAACTGCCCGTCTCGATCCGGATCGCGCGGTTCGTGTTAACGCGATCCGCCACATGGCCGCGTTGAAGATGGATTTGCCCTACGTCTACATCCACTTGCGATTCATGCAGAAAGATGCGGATGAATGGGTGCGCCTGGAGGCTGGCACGGCACTAACCCGTCTACAAGCGGTGAAATGAAAAAGCCGGGTTGATTCAACACTCGACAACTAGAGAATCCCCCCCCGGAGAGGGTCGGTGCGCCAGCACCGGCCCTTTTCTTAAGCGCACCTCAGCAGATTATGTCACAATTTCGTGGACCACATTGCCGTGAACATCGGTGAGACGCATATCGCGGCCGCCGAAACGGAACGTCAACTTCTTGTGATCAATCCCAAGTAGGTGCAGCATCGTGGCATGCAAGTCGTGAATCTCGACACGTCCGCGCTGGGCCTTGTAACCGAACTCGTCGGTCTCGCCGTGGACGATGCCGCCCTTCACACCACCGCCCGCCATCCAGATGGTGAAGCCGTACTGGTTGTGATCGCGACCGTCGTTCCCCTGCGCGAACGGCGTCCGGCCAAACTCGCCGCCCCAAACCACAAGCGTCGTCTCAAGCAACCCGCGAGCTTTCAAATCTCGCAGCAAGCCGGCAATCGGCTGATCGACCGCCCGGCAATTGTCCTCGTGCCCCTTCCGCAGGTTGGCGTGTTGATCCCAGCGATCGTGAACCGTTGACGGAACCGTTAGTTCGATGAAGCGGGCGCCGCGTTCGATCAGCCGGCGAGCGATCAGGCATTGCCGTCCGAAGGTGCGTGTTTGCGGATAAGTGGCCTCGAGGCCATAGAGCCGTTTGACCGCCGGGCTTTCGCTGTTAATCTCGATCAGTTCGGGCACGGCGGTTTGCATCCGGAAGGCTGTCTCTTGATTCTTGATGGCCGATTCGATCTCGTCGGGACGGCCGAGCCGTTCGGCAACACTCGCATCAAGCTTGCGCAACAGGGCGAACTTCCGCTGCTGCTCGGCGTCGCTTGCTTCCAGTCGATTGATGTTGGCAACTGGTGGATCACCGGCCCGAAAGACCGAGCCCTGGAACGCGGCCGGCAGGAAACCGCTATTGAAGTTGTCGAGGCCGCCCGGGGGAACGAGTCCGCCGTTCAGCACGATGAAGCCGGGCAGGTTCTGGTTCTCGCTGCCGAGACCATAGCCCATCCAGGCGCCCATGCTGGGCCGACCCTGCAAACCACTGCCCGTATGCAAAAAGTAATTGGCGGAAGTGTGTTCCGGGAACTTCGACATCATCGATTTGATGACGGCCATGTCGTCGACGCACTCGGCAATGTTCGGGAAGAGTTCGCTAACCCAGGTGCCGCACTGGCCATGTTGCTTGAACTTCCAGGGCGAGGCCATCACCTTGCCAATGTTATTGAACTGCGTCGGTTCCACCTTGAAGACGGTATGCGGGTCGCGGCCGTTAAATTTCTCAAGCAGCGGCTTGTAATCGAACGTGTCGACCTGCGACGGCCCACCATCCATGTAAAGGAAGATGATGTTCCGGGCCTTCGGCTGATGGTGGAAGACCGGCTTCCCTGCCAAAGCAGTCTCGGCCATCAAAGCACTGAACGCCACGGCGCCGAAACCGTTCGCCGAACGAAGAAGCATCTCGCGACGAGTAACTGGTTGAATCATGATTTCAGTATACACAAACCCGAAGCCCCGAGGTGAGGCTCTGCGAACCTCGGGGCTTACGCGCCATCATGATCAACGACCTTGTGACCGATTTCTTTGAGCAGTCGAACAATCTCGTCTATATCACCCGCTGACGTCCGCCAGTTGATGATGCACATTCGCAGCGCGTAAACGCCATGCAGCCGGGTCGATGACAGGAACGCCCTTCCGCTAGCGAGCAGATCGCGCGCGATCGCTTCGTTCAAGCAATTGAGATCAACATCCGCCCCGCCCTGGGGACGATAGCGGAAGCAGACGATGCTCAACTGACGCGGATGCAGAATTTCAAAACACCCTTCCGCTTCCAGCCGTCGTTGGGCATACGCGGCCAGGTTCAGGCAGCGCTCGGCCAAGTCTCGGAACCACTGAGCGCCAAGCATCTGCACCGAAAGCCAGATCTTCAGCGCCCGAAATCGCCGCGTCAACGCGATGCCATGATCGGCGAAGTTGATTTCGCCTTCATCGGGGACGACATCCTGCATATAGTCCGGCCGTAATCGAAAGGTCTCTTCGAGCCGGGCGCCGTCACGGACGAGCAGGCAACCGGCTTCAAATGTTTGGGCGAACCATTTGTGCGGGTCGAGCGTGATCGAGTCGGCCCGTTCGATTCCCGCCAATTCCCGTTTACCTTCATCCGCCAGAATCGCCACCCAACCATAGGCGGCGTCCACATGCAGCCAGAGCCTTTCCTCCGCACAAACGGTTGCGATCTCATCCAGTGGATCAACGGCTCCCGTGTTCGTCGCCCCCGCATTGGCGACCACCGCCCAGGGCACGAGACCCGCCACGCGGTCACGAGCCACCGCTTCACACAACGCCCGAGCGTGTAGTTTCAGATCGGCCCCAGCAGGCACCGGGTAAATCTGTTGAGGAAACAGACCCATCACCTTGGCAGCCCGATCAACGGACCAGTGCCGTTGTTCGCTGACGTAGAGCACGATCCGTCCGCGATCGACGTACGGGACTCGTTCGCGGGCTACCACGAGTGCGGTCAGGTTCGCCTCCGATCCGCCGCCCGTGAGGATGCCTCGCGCTGTTGCAGGGTAACTCAACCATGACTTGAACCAATCGAGCACCGTGAGTTCGACCTGCGTCGGCCCCGCGGCCTCGAACCAGACGCCGCAGAAGAAATTGGCGGCAGCCGCCAACCAATCGCCCAACACCGAGGGGAATGCCGGCACGCCGGGGACGAACGCCAGGAACCGCGGATTGCACGGCTTGAACGCGAAGGGGGCGATCTGCTCGTCGAAGCGACGCAGAATATCGGGAAACGGTCGGCCGGTTTCGGGCGGCGGCTCCTGCAGAAGCTTCTGCATTACTTCGGGTGTCGCACTCAGCCCAATCCCTTGTTCGTCGAGGGTTGCGTGATGCTGAAGAGCCCACTGCACCACGAGAGCGCCCGCCGCCGCGAGTTCTTCGGTCGACGGATGCGAATGCGGATCCAGGAGGAGTGGATCGAGGTTCACGATTTAGTGCGCATGAGCCTGACGGACATGGTTGGCGGCAGCGTCAACCGGGATGTGCCAGCCGCAATCGTCGCAAGGAGGAACTTTCGGGTAACAGTTGGCACAGTAGAGCGGTCCGCCGTGGAAGTATTGCTCGTAACGCAAGCGGTCGTCGCCGGTCGTTCCTTCGAGCGTCAGAGGGAGCGGCAGCAACGTCTCGCACTTCTCGCACGGGTGCTCATTGTTCGCGGCAATCACAGGCTTGTAATGGTTATGCAAGCCACGAGCGACCACTCCCGTCCCGGAACAGAGCGGACAGGCCATGCCGAACTGCGCGACGATCGCCTTGCGAATGAAATCGCTCTTGTTCGGCAACTTGTTCAGGAACTCCGCAAGGTCTTCCTCGACCTTGAAAGCCACGATTTGCGTTTTAGGTGCCTTGCGGGCCATGGTGGGTTCGCCTGGATTCCGGGTGAGAGCGTGATGTCATGATACTTTGAAGGAACACAAATGGCGAGCGTGGGCTTTCATTGCCCCGCCTGTCCCTGCCGAATCTGGCTCGACGACAGATCAACACGGTAATCGCTTTCGGGAATCGCCTCAAACAAATGGCGAAACTCGGCATCAATGTGGACATGTTCAAGACCGACGAATCGACCGTCTCGATTGACCCGCCCGGCAACGAGAAACTTCGTTCCTTGGTCACCCAGGATCGTCAGCGAGCGCTGACGATCGGCGAGACTCTGGTAGTAGCGGGGATCCAGGATGCGCTCGGCCGTATCGCAACCGACGATCATCACCGCGCCCGGAAAGAGGCTCGCCTTGCGCTCGAACGTCGGGGCACGCGTCACGTAGATCGGGGAGACGCCAACAAACTGGGCCAGTCGCCGGCGCACTTCTTCATCCGCGAGCGGCGGTTTGTCAACATTGACCCGGCTCAGTTCATAAGCGACTGGGAGCCCGAGCCGATGTTCCGCGATGGCGGCCAGTTGACGATGCCCGGCATGAAGTGGGTTGAAGGACCCGGCTATCAAGGCACGCGGTGCGGGTGATCCCGTCCGGGTTGCCCCATCCGGTTCCTGGCAATACCAGTCGTGTAGGCCGAATTCCATGATTCAAATAGTAGTTTATTCGTGTCACCTCGCCAGTGTCGAGGCCGAAAGAACCTTTTTCGCACGAACGAAAATCGGAACGGGGCTAAAATCACTTTTTTCTTACTCGCTCGATTCGCCAAATTCGTGGTTCTTGATCTTTTCAAGCAAACCGTTTCGTCCCCCCGCGGATTGATCACCGCTGGCGACTCCCCTTCCCTATCATGTCAATTCTCGCGTCACGAATATAATCCCACCTGAGACTGCGCATCTGGGCAACTTCGAGTCACGAATGAATCACAACAAGCTACGTGTCTTTAGCGGCCGGGCGAACCGGCCATTGGCTGAGCGAATCGCCCGGTGCCTGGGCGATCATCTCGGCAATATGAAGGTCGAGTCGTTTCCGGACTCGGAAACGTCCGTCCGCATCGAAGAAGACGTGCGCGGCCGCGATGTTTTTATCGTCCAGCCGACCTGCCCGCCCGTGAACGAATACCTCACTGAGTTGCTCATTATTCTCGATGCTTTCAAGCGTGCCAGCCCGAACCGAGTGACCGTCGTGTTGCCGTACTATGGCTACGCCCGGCAAGACCGCAAGGACCAGGGCCGTGTGCCGATCTCGGCCAAACTGGTCGCGAACCTTCTAACGGCGGCCGGGGCGAACCGCGTGCTGGCGCTCGACCTGCATGCCGCCCAGATCCAGGGCTTCTTCGACATCCCCGTCGACCATCTGATGGCCTC
>Ga0105047_10010506_pt1 | contig 15118 bp, 15 predicted proteins | sample MAT04_FD_78384 | JGI IMG/M metagenome (GOLD analysis project Ga0105047, IMG submission 78384) | Freshwater microbial communities from Lake Fryxell liftoff mats and glacier meltwater in Antarctica - MAT-04 (megahit assembly) | ecosystem: Environmental > Aquatic > Freshwater > Ice > Liftoff... | reverse complement strand
GCCATCGTGTGCCGCTCGGACCGGCCGATCAACGACGGCATCAAGCGCAAGATCGCCGCGATGTGCGACGTCGACCAGGCGGCCGTCGTCAGCGCTGTCGACGCCGCCTCGATCTACGACATCCCCAAGGTCCTGCATGCCGAAGGCCTGGACGCGTACGTCGTGCAGCGCCTGGGCCTGCCGTTCCGCGACGTCGACTGGACCGACTGGGACCAGCTCCTGCAGCGGGTGCACCACCCCGCCAAGCAGGTGACCATCGCGTTGGTCGGCAAGTACGTCGACCTGCCCGACGCCTACCTGTCGGTCACCGAGGCGGTCCGCTCCGGCGGGTTCGCCAACGATGCCAGGGTCGAGCTGCGCTGGGTCGCCTCCGACGACTGCGAGACGCCGGAGGGGGCCGCCAGGGCGCTCGCCGACGTCGACGGGGTGCTCGTGCCGGGTGGCTTCGGCGTGCGCGGCATCGAGGGCAAGCTCGGCGCCATCACCCACGCCCGTACGCGCGGCATCCCGACGCTCGGTCTGTGCCTCGGCCTGCAGTGCATGGTCATCGAGGTCGCCCGGTCGCTCGCGGGGATCGAGAAGGCCGGCTCGACCGAGTTCGACCCGGCCGGACCGGATCCGGTCATCGCCACCATGGCCGACCAGCACGACGTGGTCGCCGGTGACCGTGACATGGGCGGCACGATGCGGCTGGGGCTGTGGCCGACGCTGCTCACCCCGGGCTCGCAGGCGGCGCTGGCCTACGGCGACGAGCCGGCCGTCGAGCGGCACCGGCACCGCTACGAGGTCAACAACGTCTACCGCCCGCAGCTCGAGGCCGCCGGTCTGGTGTTCTCCGGGACCTCCCCGGACGGAACGCTCGTGGAGATCGCCGAGCTGCCTGCCGATGTGCACCCGTTCTTCGTCGGCACCCAGGCCCATCCTGAGTTCCGCTCGCGGCCGACCCGGGCGCACCCGCTGTTCCGCGCGTTCGTCGCCGCCGCGGTCGCCAACGCCGACGGGCGCATGTTGCCGCTGTAGGTGCCGCCCACCACGTCGCCCGGCCCCATGAGGGGACCGGGCCAGCCGCCTGCCGAGGAGACCGCCATGTCCAGCACGCACGACCACCAGGTCCAGTCCTCCGAGGTCGTCTTCGAGGGCCGGATCATCCGCGTCCGCAAGGACGTCGTGACCATGCCGGGGGAGACGACGTCGCAGCGGGACGTCGTGGTCCACCCCGGCGCGGTGGGTGTGGTCGCTCTGGACGACAAGGGCCGGGTGCTGCTGGTGTCGCAGTACCGCCACCCGGTCGGCCGGCGGCTCGAGGAGCTGCCGGCCGGCCTGCTCGACGTCGACGGGGAGGCGTCCGTGACGGCGGCCCAGCGCGAGCTGGCCGAGGAGGCGGGTCTGGCAGCCGACACCTGGCACGTCCTGGTGGACACGCTCACGAGCCCCGGCATGAGCGACGAGGCGATCCGGATCTTCCTGGCCCGCGACGTCCGGGAGGTCGAGCGGGACGTCCAGGCCCACGAGGAGGCCGAGATGACCAGCGAGTGGGTAGACCTCGACCTGGCAGTGAGACGAGTACTGGCCGGGGAGATCGAGAACGCCATGTGCGCGGTGGGGGTCCTGGCGGCCGACCGCGTCGTCCGTCACGGCTTTCGTGAGCTGCGGCCGGCGGACGCGCCGTGGCCGTCGCGCAAGGAGACGGCACGGTGACGGCGTGCACCAGATCCTGTGCATCACCGGCCCTGGTTCGCCGACGTGAGCGGATGCGGACCCGACGCGCCGCACCCGGCCGGTGAACGGAGATGGGCAGTTGGTGCCGCGCCGTACTGAACTGCCCCCAGATCTGGAGGCAGTTCAGTACGGGCCCCGACCATCAGCACAGCTCTGGACGCAAGGCTCACGCCGCAACCCGTACGCCTGCTGCCCCAGCGCGGCCAGAGCCTCCCCGGCGCCCGGCTCTCCACGTCTCCATCTCCCGACCGGGTCCGGGCCGAGGCGGGCCAGTGCTGACAGTGGCTGGGTGAGCGCGGCGCGAAGGGCCCACAGCTCGATGTCGTCGCGCAGCACCGCCGCGGCCCGGGCCTCGCGGGCCCGGTGCAGGCGCCCCGGCAGCCAGCGCTGCAGTGCCCAGGCCACGGGGAGCCCGGCCAGGAGCAGCGCCAGCACGAGGGCCAAGGTGCCGACCGCGTCCTGCTGGGCGGTGCCCGCGCGGGCCACCGCATCGCCGGCCGCCGCGGCCACGTCCAGTGGGGACCGCAGGCCGTCACCGAGCAGCGGGACGTCCGCTGCCCGCTCCGCCGCGGTCGCGAGCCCCCCGGAGAGCCCGGAGCCTGCTTCCTCCAGCTCGCGGCCGGGTGCTGCCAGTCGGCCGACCGTGTCGTGGACTGCGAGCCCGATGCGGACCCACACCACCACCCAGAGGGCCACGGACAGGTCCAGGAGCAGCTGACGGGTGCGCAGGGGGCCACGTGTGGCGTACCAGGTCATGAACGCTGTCCTGCCCCCGCCGGGGGTCCTTGCGCCTCTAGACTCCGGCTCCTGCCGCCACCCTGCGGCCCGCAGAGCCCGGACCCGACCGGTTCGGACCAGCCCGTCCACCAGGAGGCACGTCGTGAAGGTCGGCATCCCGCGCGAGGTCAAGGACAACGAGTTCCGCGTCGCCATCACCCCTTCCGGGGTCAACGAGCTCGTGCAGCACGGCCACTCCGTCGCGGTGGAGAAGGACGCGGGCGCCGGCTCGTCGATCACCGACGAGGACTTCGTCGCGGCGGGCGCCACGATCCATGACACGGCCGATGACGTGTGGGGCTGGGCCGAGATGGTCCTGAAGGTCAAGGAGCCGGTCGCCTCGGAGTACCACCGGATGCGCCGGGACCAGGTGCTGTTCACCTACTTGCACCTGGCGGCGTCCCGGGCGTGCACCGACGCCCTGCTCGACGCGGGGACGACGGCCGTCGCCTACGAGACCGTGCAGCTCGCCGACCGGTCGCTGCCACTGCTCGCGCCGATGTCCGAGGTCGCCGGGCGGATGGCTCCCCAGGTCGGTGCCCACTGCCTCGAGCGGGGCTCGGGCGGACGCGGCGTCCTCATGGGCGGGGTGTCCGGCGTCTACGCCGCCAAGGTCGTCGTCCTGGGGGCGGGCGTCTCGGGCATGAACGCTGCCGCGATCGCCCTGGGCATGCAGGCCGAGGTCCTGCTCCTGGACAAGAACGTCGCTCGCCTGCGCGACGCCGACCGGATCTACCAGGGGCACCTGCAGACGGTCGCCAGCAACGCCTACGAGGTCGAGCGCGCCGTCCTCGACGCCGACCTGGTCATCGGCGCCGTCCTCGTCCCCGGGGCCAAGGCCCCCACGCTGATCACTGACGAGCTGGTGGCACGGATGAAGCCAGGCGCCGTGCTCGTCGACATCTCGGTGGACCAGGGGGGCTGCTTCGAGTCGACCCGGCCCACGACCCACTCCGACCCGACGTTCGAGGTCAACGGCTGCCTGTTCTACTGCGTGGCCAACATGCCTGGGGCTGTCCCGCACACCTCGACCTACGCCCTCACCAACGTGACGCTGCCCTACGCCCTGGAGATCGCCAACCGCGGGCTCCGGGCCGCGGTGGAGGCCGACCCGGCTCTGGCGCTCGGCGTCAACACCGTCGACGGTCAGCTGGTCTACGCCCCGGTCGCCGAGGCGCACGGCCTGCCGCTGGCCCACCTTGCCACGGTGCTGGTCTGAACAGCGCGCTGGCGGCGCCGGTCGCGGCGCGAGCCGTGACGGCCTACCTCGACCACCTTGCCGTGGAGCGGGGGCTGGCGGCCAACACCCTGTCGTCCTACCGCCGCGACCTCCTGCGGTACGTCACCCACCTGTCCGCGGGCGGCCTCGACCGGCTCGGCCAGGTTGGGGAGGCCGATGTCGCGGGCTTCCTCGCTGCCCTGCGCACGGGCGACGAGGACCACCCGGCGCTGTCGGCGGCCTCGGCCGGTCGCGCGGTCGTCGCCGTCCGCGGCCTGCACCGGTTCGCGCTGCGCGAGGGGTGGACCACCGTCGACCCCGCCAGCCAGGTGCGCCCGCCCGCGCCCGCCCGCCGGCTGCCCAAGGCGATCCCCGTCGCCCAGGTGGAAGCGCTCCTGGCCGCGCCGGACGCCTCCACGTCGCTGGGCCTGCGTGACCGGGCGCTGCTGGAGCTGCTCTACGGCACGGGTGCGCGAATCTCCGAGGCCGTCGGGCTCGATGTCGACGACCTCGACAGCGGCCCGGCTGCGGGGGAGGGCGCAGCCTCGTCCGGGGGCCTGCTGCGGCTCGACGGCAAGGGCGGCAAGCAGCGGATCGTCCCGGTCGGGTCGTACGCCGGGCGTGCCGTCCAGGCCTACCTGGTCCGAGGACGCCCGGCCCTCGCGGCCTCGGGCACCGGGACACCGGCGCTGTTCCTCAACGCCCGTGGCGGTCGCCTCTCCCGGCAGAGCGCCTGGACGGTGCTGCGTGCGGCGGCGGCCGCAGCCGGCCTGACCGGTGACGTCTCGCCGCACACGCTGCGGCACTGCTTCGCCACCCACCTGCTCGACGGAGGAGCGGACGTCCGGGTCGTGCAGGAGCTGCTCGGGCACGCCTCGGTGACCACCACCCAGGTCTACACGCTGGTGACCGTCGACCGGTTGCGCGAGGTCTACGCGACGGCCCACCCGCGGGCGCTCTCCTGACCCTGCGCTGTCCGTCGCGGGTTGTCCACAGACCTGCGGCGTGTCGTCCCCAGATGCGCCACCGTCGTTGTAGGGCAGCACGAGCGGACCCTAGAGTCCCCACGACATCTCGCTCTAGCGAGTTGTCTCGTTGACGGTAGAGAGAGTTATCACCTGATGGCTAAGTCGACAAAGGGATCCGGGAGGCGAGCGTCCCAGGGGCGTTCGGTCGACCCTTCGGTGCCCGGGTCGGCTGGCCCCTCGACGTCCTCCGCAGCGTCAGCCGCGGCGGTGCGGGCCTCGCCGACCACCTCGCCGCTGTCCGCGCCGACCGACGCCACGAGATCCCCCGGCAAGCGGGTGGTCCGTGTCCGCCCATCGGGGCCGGTCGTCGCCGCGCCCGGAGGTGGTCGGCCGGTGCCCGGAGCCATCGCCTCCGGCACGGTCGCCCGCGCTGGCGCCAGCGCCCGTACCGCCGCTCGTACCGCCGCCCGCTCCGCCGGCCCCGCTCAGCCCCCCGCTCAGCCCCCCGCTCACACCCCCGACGACTCCCTCCGCACGACCCCGACCCCTGGAGACCGTGTGACTGCCACCCCGACCGACGCCGAGAAGGCCCCCCGGACCCGACCGCCGCTCGAGCAGGGCGAGATCCCCGGGTCGCTGGCGATCGGGGAGGCGGAGGGCGTCGGCCCCACGGGGCGCCCGCTGCGGCAGTTCCCCACGCCGCCGCCCCTGGACCGGCACGGTCCCGCGCGCATCCTGGCGATGTGCAACCAGAAGGGCGGGGTCGGCAAGACGACGAGCACGATCAACCTGGGAGCCGCGCTGGCCGAGGCCGGCCGGCGCGTCCTGCTCGTCGACCTGGACCCGCAGGGTGCGCTGTCGGTGGGGCTCGGCGTGAACCCCCTGCAGCTGGACCGCACGGTCTACGACGTGCTGATGGAGCCCGGCGTGTCGGTCCGGGACGTCATGCTCACGACGAGCATCCCGGGGCTCGACCTGCTGCCGAGCAACATCGACCTGTCGGCCGCCGAGGTGCAGCTGGTCAACGAGGTGGCCCGCGAGCAGAGCCTGGCCCGAATCCTGGCACCGGTCCTGGACGACTACGACATCGTGCTGGTCGACTGCCAGCCGTCGCTGGGGCTGTTGACGATCAACGCCCTGACGGCGGCGCACGGGGTGATCATCCCGCTCGAGTGCGAGTTCTTCGCTCTTCGTGGCGTCGCGCTCCTCATCCAGACGATCGAGAAGATCCGGGAAAGGCTCAACCCTCACCTTGAGCTCGAGGGGATCCTGGCCACGATGTACGACGCGCGTACGCTGCACGGGCGCGAGGTGCTCGCCCGCGTCGTAGAGGCTTTTGGCGACAAGGTGTTCCACACGGTCATCAACCGCACCATCCGCTTCCCGGAGACGACCGTCGCGGGGGAGCCGATCACGACCTATGCGACGAGCTCGGCCGGCGCCGCCGCCTACCGGGAGCTGGCCAAGGAGGTCCTGGCCCCGTGAGCCGACGCACCAGCCTGCCCGGCGCCGCGGAGCTGTTCCGCTCCACGCGGGACGGCGACCTCCAGGAGACCGGCGAGCACGCCGATCCTCCCGTCGGTGGCCTGGCAGAGCGCCTGCTCGCCGAGCGGGAGCGGACCGACACGTCCGACCACGCTGTTGCGGTGTCGACCGCCGGGGCCTCGACCCGTGGGGGAGTGACGCCCGGCCGTCGCCGGGTGGTGCAGGACGCCGAGCGACGACCCACCGGCCGCGAGCGCCACGACGAGAAGATCACGGTGTACGTCTCGCCCGAAGAGTTGATGGACCTCGAGCGGGCCCGGCTCACCCTGCGAGGCGAGCACGGCCTGGCCGTCGACCGCGGCCGGATCGTGCGGGAGGCGCTGGCCGTGGTGCTGGCAGACCTCGACGACAAGGGCGAGACCAGCATCCTCGTCCGTCGCCTGCACGGCCGCTGAGGTGCTCTACAGCCTCGGCGACCCGCTTTCCCTCGTCCTGCTCCTCATCGGCTTCGCCCTCGCCCTGACCGTCCACGGTGTGGTGCAGGCCCTGGTCGCCAGCCGGTTCGGTGACCGGCGGCCTGTCGAGGAGGGTCGCGGGAGCCTGGACCCGCGCTCCCACCTCGACCCGTTCGGCGCGGTCGCCGCGCTGATCGCGGGCGTCGGCTGGGCCAAGCCCGTCGATCCGCCGGACCGTCGGCGCCGAGGGCCGATGGTCGCGGTGCTGATCAGCGGGGCCGTCGCCGACATCGTGCTGGGACTCCTGACGCTGCTGGCCCTGCGGCTCGTCGTCGGCCCCGTCGCCGGGCTGGGCAGCTACGCCGTCCTGCTGCAGCAGGGCGTGAACGCCGACGACCTGCCGGCTCAGGTGCTGCTCCTGCTCGGGCTGTCCCTGCTGTTCTTCGGAGCGCTGGCCCTCGTCCCGCTCCCGCCCCTGCCAGGCGGCCGGCTGCTGTTCGGCCTGGCACCGCAGACCTCCGGGTGGCAGAAGGCAGAGCACCAGCTGGTCGAGCGCAACATCGGCGTGGCCGTGCTCCTCGCCCTCCTGCTGATCCCGCTCGGCGGGCCTCTCCCGCTCCTGCCCACGCTGCTGGACACGATCCTGGCGCCGGTCATCGACCTGGTGATCGGTGGTTGAGGCGCCCGGGCTCCCCACCGAGCCGTCAGCGGCCGCCCCGACGGCCGCGGATCAGGTGTTCTCGGTCCACCTGGACGTCTTCGAAGGACCGTTCGACCTGCTGCTCGGCCTGATCGCCAAGCACCAGCTGGACCTCACCTCCCTGGCGCTGTCGCAGGTCACCGACGAGTTCATCGTCCACATCCGGGCACTCGGCAAGACCTGGGACCTGGGCCAGGCCACCGACTTCCTTGTCGTGGCGGCGACACTGCTCGACCTCAAGGCGACCCGGCTGCTGCCGTCGGCGCCGGAGGAGGACGAGGAGGACCTCGCGCTGCTCGAGGCGCGCGACCTGCTGTTCGCGCGCCTGCTGCAGTACCGGGCCTACAAGCAGGTCGCCCAGCAGATGTCGGTGATGCTGTCGCGCGAGGGTCGACGCCACCCGCGGTCGGCGTCGCTCGAGCCCCGGTTCGCGGCGCTGCTGCCGGAGGTGCTGCTGGGGCTCGGCCCGGACCAGTTCGCCGAGCTCGCCGCCCGCGTGCTGGCGCCGCGCCCGGTGCCCGTCGTCGCTGTCGACCACGTGCATGGCGGCACCGTCAGCGTGCGCGAGCAGACCGCGCTGCTGCGCGAGCGCTTGCGGCGTGCGGGCGGCGGCTCGTTCCGGGCTCTCACGGCGGACTGCGACGGAACGCTCGAGGTCGTGGCCCGCTTCCTGGGACTGCTCGAGCTCTACCGCGAGGGGCTGGTCGCCTTCGAGCAGGTCGAGGCGCTCGCCGACCTGCACGTGCGCTGGACCGGGGGCCAGGACAGCGGGGCTGACGACGAGGCAGGTGCAGAGTGGGACGAGGACCTCGAGGTGCCCGATGAGCTCACCCCTGACAATGGTGTCGGGGACGCGGCATCGCATCCGGTCCGGCCCGACGGCGAGGAGGCACGATGAGCGACGGCCACGCTTTGCCCACCGAGTCCCTGCCTGACCCTGCTCCCCTCCCCGACGGGCGGCCCCGGAGTGACCCTCCACCTGAGGGGGAGACGCTTTCGGACGCCCCGCTGGGCACCGTGCTGGAGGCGCTGCTCCTGGTCACCGACGAGCCGGTGCCGACGACGACCTTTGCGCAGGTCGCCGGGCGCTCGACCGTGGAGGTCGAGCAGTCGCTCGCCGCTCTGGCGGAGGACCTGCTGACCCAGGGCCGTGGCTTCGAGCTCCGACTCGTCGCCGGTGGGTGGCGGCTCTACACCCGGGAGGACTGCGCGCCGTACGTCGAGCGCTTCCTGCTGGACGGGCAGCAGGCCCGGCTCACCCAGGCCGCCCTCGAGACCCTCGCGGTCATCGCCTACCGCCAGCCGGTGACGCGGACCCGGGTCAGCGCCGTGCGTGGCGTCAACGTTGACGGCGTCGTCCGCACCCTGCAGGCCCGTGGACTGATCCTCGACGTCGGCCAGGACGCCGACAGCGCCGGCACCCTCTACCGCACGACCCCGCTGTTCCTCGAACGCCTCGGCCTGCAGTCGCTCGACGACCTGCCGGCCCTGGCTCCACTGCTTCCCGAGCTCGATGAGCTCGACGACGCCTCGACCTCGACGTGAGGATCACATGACAGACGAAGGCATCCGCTTGCAGAAGGTCATGGCGTCCGCCGGGATCGGCTCCCGACGCGCTTGTGAGCAGATGATCGAGGCCGGCCGGGTCTCGGTGAACGACCAGGTCGTGCTGGAGCAGGGGCGCCGGGTGGACCCCGAGGTCGACATCATCCGGGTCGACACGATGCGGATCAACACCGCTCCGGGCCTGGTCTACCTGGCCATGAACAAGCCCCGGGGCTACGTCACGGCGATGACCGACCCCGAGGGCCGGCCCACCGTGGGAGACCTCGTCGCCGACCGCATCGAGCGGCTGTTCCACGTCGGCCGGCTCGACGCCGACACCGAGGGCCTGCTGCTGCTGACCAACCACGGCGAGCTGGCCCACCGGCTCTCGCACCCGTCGTACGAGGTGCCCAAGACCTACCTCGCCGAGGTTCTCGGCCCGGTGGCCCGTGACGTGGGAAAGCGGCTGCGCGAGGGCATTCAGCTCGAGGACGGGATCGTGCGGGTCGACTCCTTCAAGCTCGTCGACTCGACCTCCAACCGGGTCCTGCTGGAGCTGGTCCTGCACGAGGGGCGCAAGCACATCGTGCGGCGCGCGCTGGCCGAGGTGGGCCACCCCGTCCAGCGCCTGGTGCGCACGGCGGTCGGGCCGGTCCAGCTCGGACCGCAGAAGCCCGGCAAGATCCGCGTGCTGACCCGCGACGAGCTGGCCGGGGTCTTCAAGCTCGTCGACCTGTAGCCGCGGGGGTCCTCCCCGGGAGGCGCTCGCAGGAACCGGGCCGCCTGCACCGGCCTCGACCCTGCCTCGGCCTCGGCCTCGGCCTCGACCTCGACCACCGGCCTCGACCACCGGCCTCGACCACCGGCATCGACGCCGATCGCGGAGGACGCCGACAGGTGGCTGGACCTCGCGCAGTGGATCTTGTCGGAGAGCGATCCTCCCAGGATTCGGTGAGCGCGGACGTGGTGAGGATCGCCCGCGCGTGTTCTGGTGCCGGTCACGCGGGCCCCGCGGCAGTCTCCTTCCAGCCGGTGGGACCGACCGAGCAAGGCGGCGCGACCTCGGCACTGAGACCCAGCAACCCAACGACATGTCAAGAGAACGACATGTCGACACCACGACAAATTGGAAAGACGGCCCAGGCGCCGCAACGCGCGTCACATGACCCCCGAGTCCGGGATAAGGCAACCGGAATCTGAGCGTTGTTATGTCGACATGTAAATTCAACGACGAAACGACTTATTGGCTTGACGACTTCTCGTTCCGCGTCCCTGGGCCAGCGCCGTGACGGCGCACCACCCGAGGATCGGACCCGCCGGTGGCTAGGGTTGCCCCGACCTCAGGAGGAGCAATGGCAGTGCGGGCGGTGCGAGGCGCCATCCAGATCGACGACGACGACCGCCAGCAGATCCTGGATGCCACGACGGAGCTGCTGCAGGCCGTCCTCGAGAAGAACGACCTGACGCCGGACGACCTGATCAGCGTCCTGTTCACCGCGACGCCCGACCTCAAGGCCGAGTTCCCGGCCTATGCCGCTCGGCAGATGGGCATCGTGGACGTCCCGCTGCTGTGCGCGGGCGAGATCGACGTCCCCGGCGCGATGCCGCGCGTGCTGCGCCTGATGGCCCACGTCGAGACCGAGCGGAGCCGCCAGGACGTCCGCCACGTCTACCTGCGCGGCGCAGCGGGGCTGCGCACCGACCTGCCTCGCTGAGCTCGAGGAGCCGCCCGCACGCACGCGCCTACGCTGGGGGGCCCCGTACCGCGCCCCGGCGCCTTCCTCAGGAGCGACGTGCCCACCGCAACGACCCTGGTCATCGCGCTCGACGGCCCGTCCGGCTCCGGGAAGAGCACCGTGGCCCGCGGCGTGGCGGCCCGCCTCGGCTGGCGCTACGTCGACACGGGGGCCACCTACCGCACGGCCACGCTGGCCGTCCTGCGCGCCGGTGCCGACCTGACCGACGCCGGAGCGGTGGCGAAGGTCGTGGCCGACGCCGACATCAGCCTGTCCACCGATCCCCGCTCGCCGGGGGCCCGGCTCGGGGGCGAGGACGTGAGCACGATCATCCGCGGCCCCGAGGTCACGGCCGCCGTCAGCGCCGTCAGCGCCGTCAGTGCCGTACGCCGGCAGCTGGTCGCCCTGCAACGCGCGCTGGCCGGTACGTCGGGCGCCGTCCTCGAGGGACGCGACATCGGGACGGCCGTGTTCCCGGAGGCACCGGTCAAGGTCTTCCTCGACGCGAGCGCCGACGTGCGGGCCAGCCGCCGGGCCGCCGACGGCGACGCCGGGGTGACCGCCCCCGCAGCGGACCTGGTCGCCACCGTCTCCGCGGACCTCGCCCGTCGGGACCGCCTGGACAGCAGCCGCGCGGCGAGCCCCCTGGTGGCCGCTGAGGACGCTGTGCACGTGGACAGCAGCACGCTGGACGCCGCAGCCGTCACCGAGCGCGTGCTGGCTCTGGCCCGGGACGCGGGCCTGACCGGGTGACGGTCCTGACCGCTCCGGTCCGCCGTCGCGCGACCGGGACCCCAAAGCCGGCCGTGATCTCCGGCGTGCGCCTGGTCGGCACCGGTCTGGCCCGCGGGATCCTGAGCGTGCGGGTGGAGGGCGGCCACCACGTCCCGGCGCGCGGACCGGTGCTGCTCGCGGGCAACCACAGCGGGATCCTCGACGGCCCGCTCGTGTTCTTCCTCAGCCCCCGACCCGCCTCCCTGCTGACCAAGTCCGAGGTCTTCGTCGGCCCCTGGGCGCGGGCCTGCGGCTGGCTCTCGCTTGTCCCGGTCCACCGCGGTCAGGCCGACCGGACCGCGCTCAAGGCCGGCCTCGCCGTGCTCGAGGCCGGCGGCGCGCTGGGCGTCTTCCCCGAGGGCACGCGGGGCACCGGCAGCTTCGACTCCGTCGCGGACGGGCTGGCCTACCTCGCCCTGCGCAGCAACGCCCCCGTGGTGCCGATCGCCGTCCACGGCACCGGGGACGCCCTGCCCAGGGGTCGCGTCCTGCCGCGCTTCCGCGCCCCGGTGCGCGTCGTCTACGGCCCACCGCTCCACCTCGACCCCACCGGCGACCCCCGCGCACGCAGCACCGTGCGGGCCGCCGCCGAGCAGCTGCGGCTCGCGCTGGTGGACCACCTACGACGTACGACGGAAGAGTTCTCATGAGCGACGACGGCTTCGACGCCGACCACGACGAGGTCGAGGACAGGTCCGACCAGCCGGTCCTGGCCGTCGTCGGCCGGCCCAACGTCGGCAAGTCCACGCTGGTCAACCGCATCCTCGGGCGACGGGAGGCTGTCGTCGAGGACGTGCCCGGGGTCACCCGCGACCGGGTCACCTACGACGCCCAGTGGCGAGGTCGGCGCTTCACCGTCGTCGACACCGGCGGCTGGGACCCGGACGCCGTCGGACTGCAGAAGGCCGTCGCGGCGCAGGCAGAGGTGGCCGTGGCCGCGGCCGACGCCGTGCTGTTCGTCGTCGACGCCAACGTCGGTGCGACCGACAGCGACGAGGCGGTCGTCCGGGTCCTGCGCAAAGCCAAGAAGCCGGTCGTGCTCGTGGCCAACAAGGTCGACGACGAGCGCGGCGAGGCCGACGCGGCCGCGCTGTGGTCGCTGGGCCTGGGCGAGCCGTACGCCGTCTCCGCGCTCCACGGGCGCGGTTCGGGCGACCTGCTCGACGTCATCCTCGACGCCTTGCCCGACACCCCTGCCGAGCGGTTCGGCGAGGAGGCGGGCCCGCGGCGGGTCGCGCTCGTCGGGCGTCCGAACGTCGGCAAGTCCTCGCTGCTGAACCGCCTTGCCAAGGAGGACCGCGTCGTCGTCGACAGCGTCGCCGGCACCACGCGGGATCCGGTCGACTCCTACGTCGAGGTCGGCGGGGAGGTGTGGAAGTTCGTCGACACCGCGGGCCTGCGCCGCCGGGTCGCGCACGCGTCCGGCGCGGAGTACTACTCCTCGCTCCGGACCTCCGCCGCGATCGACGCCGCGGAGGTGGCGGTGGTGCTCCTGGACGCCAGCGAGCCGATCAGCGAGCAGGACCAGCGGGTCATCGGCATGGCGGTCGACGCCGGCCGCGCCCTCGTGATCGCCTTCAACAAGTGGGACCTCGTCGACGAGGACCGCCGCCCACAGCTGAAGAAGGAGATCGAGCGCGAGCTGGCGCGGGTCGAGTGGGCCCCGCGGCTCAACGTCTCGGCCCTGACGGGCCGTTCGGTCGACAAGCTCGCCCCGGCGCTGCACACCGCGCTGGAAGGCTGGGAGACCCGGATCTCCACCGGCAAGCTCAACCAGTGGATCGGCGAGCTCATCGCCAAGACCCCGCCGCCGGTCCGCAGCGGCAAGCAGCCGAAGATCCTGTTCGCGACCCAGGCTGGCACCCGGCCGCCTCGGTTCGTGCTGTTCACCAGCGGTTTCCTCGAGGCCGGCTACCGCCGCTTCATCGAGCGGCGCCTGCGCGAGGACTTCGGCTTCGCCGGCAGCCCGATCGAGGTCAGCGTCAAGGTGAGGGACAAGAACAAGAAGGGCTGAGCCGCTGCTAGGCTCGCCACCGCTCGCGGATGCACGCTGTCCGGGACGGGCTGTAGCGCAGCTTGGTAGCGCACTTGACTGGGGGTCAAGGGGTCGCAGGTTCAAATCCTGTCAGCCCGACAGCGAACGTGCAGGTCAGAGGCGGTGTCACCGAAGATGGTGCACCGCCTCTGCACTGTTTGACCACATCGGCGACCACAACTGGCCCGCGAGCTACCACTCGAGAGCGGTCGCATGCGCTCGGCGGCGTCGCGTCGCAGCTGCTCGTCTTCTCTACGTACGTGTGATCACCGGCGCCTGCTCGCTCACCGGCACCGCGACCAGCCAGACTGGCCCGCGCGGCCGCCGGCGCCGCCGGACGGCATGACCGCTTCCGGCCCGCACGTTCCGGACCCAATTTTGCTCGCCGAGCATGGAGACGATGTACCGCTGGTCCGGCAGGAGTTGAACGGTGTGCCTGCCCCCGCTCACCTCGCCCGGCGGTCGCGTGCGGGTGGCGGAGGGATTCAGATGGGGCGGGGGACATCGCCGGTCTGGGTCAGGACGCTGCGCATCACCCGGTGTCCCGGGTCTGATGTCGGTGCACACATGCAGGGGCAGCCGCCGTCGATGACCATCATCCCGTGCTGACGCCCGAGGTCTGTCGCGTCCGCGGAGACGCTGCCGGCCCCGGGACCGCGGTGCATCCAGGCCTTGTCAATGCTGAGCTCGATGCACTCCTTCACTGTCTCCAGCGCGTGTTCGGGCCGCGTCCCGATCATGACTGCGTCCACGCCGCCCGGGATGGCGCGCAGGTCCCGATAGCAAGCGTCACCCTCGACGGCGTCTGCGTTGGGGTTGACCGCGAACACCTCGTAGCCGCGGTCGCGCAGTCGCCGGTAGACCACCTTCGCGCCATGGTCTTTGGGGGTGCGTGACACCCCTGTTACGGCGACGCGTCGCTGGCTCAGGAACAGCTCGGCTGCCGCTTTGGCCTTCATGGCCTGAGCCTGTCCAGTCCAGGTGCTGCGGAAGGGACGTAGGTCCCCCACCATCGAGCTGCTCATCGGGACGTTGGACGTGCCGGAAGACCACGCGGGCCGGGACGCGACCGGCGAGCACGTCATCGATCGAGTCGACGACCTCGTCGGGCCTGCGCCCGATGTTGGGCGACGCGGGGGTGTCCGGCCGCGTGCCGTGCGACAACGTCGGCGACCCTCAGAGCTGCGGCTGTGCGGTGACGTTGCAGGGTCGTGTCTGCAACCTGCCCCGCCTTGTGCTGCCTGCCCAAGGTCGGAAGTCCCGTGTGCCGGGCCGCATGCGAAGGGGACGTTGTGCTCTGGCGAGGCCCGGGGCGACGGGCGACCGTGAGGGTCGTGACCCCATCTCTGCTGACGCCGACCGGAACGCCCCGGATCGATCCCGGCGACCCGTGGCGTGGCTTTCGCGGGGTCGGCTGGCGCGAGAGCATCGACACCCGGTCGTTCCTGCAGGCCAACTACACCCCGTACGAAGGCGACGCGGGCTTCCTGACCGGCGCCACCACCCGCACGACACGACTCTGGGAGCAGCTCACGGCGATGTTTCCGCAGGAGCGCGAGCGGGGCGTCTACGACGTGGACGTCCACACGCCGTCCTCGATCACCTCACACGCGCCTGGCTACGTGGACCGGGCCGCGGAGCTGATCGTGGGCCTGCAGACCGACGCGCCACTGCGCCGCGCCATCATGCCCAACGGCGGCTGGCG
>Ga0105047_10010505_pt1 | contig 15118 bp, 8 predicted proteins | sample MAT04_FD_78384 | JGI IMG/M metagenome (GOLD analysis project Ga0105047, IMG submission 78384) | Freshwater microbial communities from Lake Fryxell liftoff mats and glacier meltwater in Antarctica - MAT-04 (megahit assembly) | ecosystem: Environmental > Aquatic > Freshwater > Ice > Liftoff... | reverse complement strand
TGCGACCACCACCACGACGGAGGCGGTGACCACCACGACGGAGGCGGCGACCGCCACCACGACGGAGGCCGTGACCACCACGACGGAGGCGGCGACCACCACCACGACGGAGGCGGCGACCACCACGACGGAGGAGGCGACCACCACCACGACGGAGGCCGTGACCACCACGACGGAAGTGGGCTCTGAGGGACCGACCACCACGACGCAAGCCGTGACCACCACGACGCAGCTCGCGTCTGGAGGACCCACGACGACTGTCGTGCGTTCCCTGCCGCACACCGGTTCCACCTCTGGTGGGATGCTGCTGACGGCCCTCGGACTGACCTTGGTGGGCATCTCGCTCGCCATGGTCGCTCGGCGCCGCCTGGTGTGACGATGACCTGAGAAACCAACAGTGACAGGGCCGGCCGAGGCGCACAGCAGCGGCCGGCTCTGCCGCGTCCAAGGCGTGCGTGCCGGGCTGCTCGCTCGAGGACGGCTGCGCGAACGTGGTGAGTCTGGCAACCTGGACGACATGACGATCGACATCGATGCCGTGATGGCCGCGCTCACTCTCGAGCAGAAGGTCAGCCTGCTGGCCGGCCACGACAACTGGCACACGGTGGCGCTACCCGGGGTGCCGGCGATGCGCACCAGCGACGGGCCCGCCGGTGTGCGCGGCACCTCCTGGACGGGCCCGTCGTCGGCCTCGTTCCCGTGCGGCACTGCGCTGGGCGCCACCTTCGACCCGGCACTCGTCGAGGAAGTCGGCCGGGCGCTCGGGGTCGAGGCCCGTTCGAAGGGCGCGCACGTGTTGCTTGCCCCCACGGTCAACCTGCATCGAACCCCGATCGGCGGGCGCAACTTCGAGTGCATGAGCGAGGACCCTGTGCTGACCTCGCGCATCGCCGTCGGGTACATCCGCGGTGTGCAATCTCAACACGTCGCCTGCTGCGTCAAACACTTCGTGGGCAACGACACCGAGTTCGAACGCCACACCATCTCCAGCGAGATCGACGAGATCACCCTTCGCGAGGCGTACCTGGTGCCGTTCGAGGCTGCGGTTACACCAGTGGCGGCCGGCGGCGCCGATGTCCGCTCGCTGATGAGCTCGTACAACCGCATCAACGGCGTCTACGCGAGTGAGCACCCGGCGCTGCTGCGCACGGTGCTGCGCGACGAGTGGGGTTTCGACGGCGCTGTCATCAGCGACTGGTTCGGCACCCACACCGCAGCCGAGTCGCTGGAGGCCAGCCTGGATCTGGAGATGCCCGGGCCTCCGCGCGAACGCGGCGCGGCGTTGCTCGCCGCGGTGAGCGAGGGCCGCACCACCGAGGCCCGCGTCGACGAATCGGTCCGTCGTCTGCTGCACCTGTTCCGGTGGGCCGGCGTCGGCGAGGTCTCGTCGGAGGAACGCACCGACGACAGCGACGAGACCCGCGACATCATCCGCCGCGCGGCCATCGCCGGCACCGTGCTGCTGAAGAACGACGACGGCATCCTGCCGCTGGCTGCCGGCGCCCGGGTTGCCCTGCTCGGCCCCAACTCCGATCGCGGTCAGGTGCAGGGTGGTGGTAGCGCACGAGTGCGCACCAACCGGCCCTCGATGCCCTTGGCCGCGCTGCAGCAGCGCGGCCTGGCAATCGTGCACGAGCCGGGCTGTCGCATAGAGAAGCGGCTGCAGACGATGAAGGGCCAGTTCGACGTCACCTACACCGGGGCAGACGGCGCGACAGCGCAGGAGACCACCGATCGCCTCAACTTCATCTGGATGGACGACCCCGCACCGGGTATCGACGTTGCCGCCTTCGGTGTCTCGGTCACGGGCTCGTTCATCCCTGACGTCACGGGTGACTGGCAGGTGAGCCTCACCGTCGTCGGCTCGGCAGTTCTGCTCATCGACGACGAGGTGATGGTGGACCTCACCATCCCGCAGACCGGCGGCGCGTTCTTCGGCCTCGGCAACAACGAGATCCGGGTGCCGTTGGCCTGCGAGGCAGGTGTTCGCCGTGAGGTCGCGGTCGAGATCGTGGTGGAGGAACGCTCCCAATTGCGCGGGCTCATCGTCGGCGCCCAGGCGCCCGCCACCGACGACGCGATGGAACGCGCGGTCGCGGCCGCCGCAGAGGCAGAGGTCGCCATTGTCATCGTCGGCACCAACGCGGACTGGGAGGTCGAGGGCGAGGACCGAGAGAACATGGACCTGCCCGGCGCACAGGACGAACTGGTCCGCCGCGTCGCCGCCGTCAACCCGCGCACGATCGTGGTCATCAACGCCGGCTCGCCGGTCTCGATGCCCTGGCTCGCCAACGTGGCCGCAGTGATGCAGGTGTGGTTCCCGGGCGAGGAGTTCGGGGAGGCCTTGGCACAGATGCTGCTGGGCGACGCCGAGCCCGGTGGCCGGCTGCCGCTCACCATCCCACGGTCGCTGGCCGACACCCCCGCCTACCCCTACCACCCGGGCAAGGATGGCAAGGCCATCTACGGCGAGGGCCTGCTCATCGGCCACCGCTGGTACGACGCCCATGGCATCGAGCCGGCGTTCGCGTTCGGCCACGGCCTGGGCTACAGCACCTGGGAACTGGGCGATGCCGCCATCGAGGGCACCATCGCCACCGGGCTCACGGTGACGGTGCCGGTGCACAACACCGGCGCACGCGATGGCAGCACGGTCGTACAGTGCTACGTGGAGCCCGTCGTGCGCGACGAGGGCCGCCCGGTTCGCACGCTGCAGGCCTTTGCCAGCGTGCATGCCGCTGCCGGAGAGCATGCGGTCGCCATGTTGCATCTCGAAACGCGGGCGTTCAGTCGCTGGGATCCCACCGCTCACGAGTGGGTGGTGGTCGACGGCGACTATCGCGTACTTGTCGGATGGTCGTCGCGCGAACTCACGCAGGTGGGCGTGAGTCGTGCACCCGAACCGGGGTGATGGGCAGGTAGCGCAGCGGGCCCGCCGCACTGAATGTGCCCACCAGGTCGACGACGAGGTCCATCTCCACCGAGACGTAGACGCAGTACGTGCCGTCCGGTGCCACAGGCACGAGGGCCATGTTGGAGATCGCGCTGCCGACGACGGTGTTCAGGTTGGAGGCCGATTGGGGCCCGGCGACAAGGGTGGCGCACGAGCCGGCCGTGACGTAACCGGCCCTGCTCGCGTTGACCGTCGTCAGGTTCACGGCGACCACCGAGGCTCCCGTCGGCGCTCGCATGCGCACGATGCTGCCGGCATCGTTCTTCTGTTCGCAACGCTGGACCGTGGTGATCGGGTCGGTCCAGCACTCGCGGCTGTCCGCCACCCGTGTCGGGGTAAGCGTCTGATAACCCAGGCCGCCCTGCGCGTAGGGCGCGAAGAAGCCCTGCACGTCCACGATCTCCTGCACCGCGTTGGGTGAGTAGGTGCAGAACTGCGCGCCCTGATCGGTGGCCAGTGAGGGGACGACCCCAAGGTTGGCGACGATGTCGCCGACAGCGAAGTTGATGTTGCTACGCGTTTGGGGGCCGGGGACCAGCGACGTGCAGGCATCGGCGGTGAGGAAGCCGTTCGCCGTCGCTTCCATGACCGTCAGGTTGGCGACGGTCGCTACGGCATCCACCGGTGCAGCCGCGACGTTTGCCACTTCGGCACCGGCAGCCACCGGGCCGTTCGGGAAGCAGGTGCCGCTGGCCAGGCAGAATTGCTTGGACCGGGTGTCGATGCTGCGTACCGGTGGCACCGGCGTGTAGAGGTTGCCGTTGGGAGCCGACGCGGCAGGCGCGAAGGAGCCCTGTACGTCGACGATGGTGTGCATCGTGGACGACTGGTACAGACAGAAGCGACCCTGCGCATCCAGCGGCACGATCGCAGTCGACGCCACTGCCCGGCCCCAGCGGACGTTACCGTTGGACCAGGCGCGAGGAGCGTTGGCGGCGGCGCCGCAGCCCTCGGCGGAGATGTAGCCGGTCGAGCCGGAGTTCGTCGTGACGTTGACGAGTGCAGCAGTCGTGCCAGCCGGTGCGCCGGTGGTGACGACGACACGTGTGTTCGCCGCCGGAACCTCGAGGCGGCCGAAGCAGCGTTGTGTGACCACACCGGCGGTGTCGGCCACGTTGAAGCACTTACCCGGGCCGCCGTTGAACGTCAGGATCGCCCGGGCCTGGGCGGTGGTGCCATTGAACTCGAAATGCATCGGGTCGCGGCTGGCGGACGACTTCACCTGCCCCGGTGAGGTGCAGCCGCTGCTCCACCCGTAGCCGCCCCAGTACAGGCCCCACTTCTCCGCGGTCTGCACGACCCACTGTGGCATGTCGGTCTGCATCGGCGTCTGGCAGGCTGAGGCGCCGTTCAGGCCGTAGTACGTGCGCATCGGGTTCTTGGCCGTGTTGATGTCGGAGGCCAGCCCGTAGCTGTGGTTGGACAGGCTGCTGCGGGTGAGCCCGGCGCAGTCCTTGCGGGTGCTGGCCGTGCAGCGGAACACATAGGTGCCTGCATCGCCGATGATGTAGCCCTTGGTTTGGATCTCGGCCAGGAACCCCTCGAACAGCGGCAGTGCGTCGGTGAAGCCCCGTAGCTGGCCGACGCGGATCGTCCCGATGGCGGCCTTGTTGCGCAACATCGAGTTCTCCCACTGGTACAGCGCCAGCGAGTTGTTGTAGCCCCAGCCCAACCACGTCCAGCCGAAGGGCGGGAACGAACCGGTGCTGGTGTTGTGGACACCCAACGCGGTGGCCGTGTTCGCGTCGACGATGCCGATGGCCGGCAGCGACCTGGCGGTCTGAAAGGTCCTGACGGCGGTTTCGGTGGCGGGCCCGAACTGGCCGTCGGCGACGATGCTGGCACCGTTCGCATTGAGGGCCAGTTGCACGTTCTTCACGATGCTGCCGCTGGCCCCCTTGGCCAGGTCGACCCAGGCGATCGCGCCGCCTGGCACTGGGTCCGGGAATGGAGGCGCCGGCCAGCCGCGGACCTCGGGGTTGCCTGCGGCCGAGGCAACGATACAACCAGCCACGTCGCCGGTGTTGATCTTCGTCTGCGAGCACTTGGGTGGGACTGTGGGCAGCGTCCAAGCCGTCGCGGCTGCGCTCACGGTGGCCCCGTGGGGTGCCGTGACCAGGCCGCCGCTGGCCATCACGGCGGTGATGCAGAGCGAAAGGAGTCGTCGTGTGACTGAGGGCATCGATAAGTCATCGGCCCGTCCGCGCCACATCTTGACACATCGGGAATGGAACGCGGCCTGCGAGGGTTTGTCGGCACATGCCGGAAACCTCCGATTCCACCCGTGACATCGCAACCGTCGAGCGTGTCATCGCCGCCCCCGCCTCGAAGATTTTCGACATCCTGGCCGACCCGTCCCGCCATCAGGAGATCGATGGCTCAGGCACCGTCAAGGGCACACCGGAGGGTTCGCAACGGTTGGCGTTGGACTCGAAGTTCGGCATGTCGATGAAGATGGGCATCGGCTACTCGATGGTCAACACCGTCGTCGAGTTCGAGGAGAACCGTGTCATCGCCTGGCAGCCGCGGCCCGCGCTGAGCCTGATGCGCTGGCTCGCCGGAGGGCGCATCTGGCGCTACCAGCTGAGCGAGCAAGACGGCGGCACCCTGGTGCGCGAGAGTTGGGACATCACCCATGAGGCGCATCCGTGGGCGGTGCGCAACCTGCGCTCCAAGACGGTCGACTCGATGACCAAGACGCTCGAGCGCATCGCCACGGCCGTCGAAGCCTGACGTCAGGCGGTAGCCGCGAGCTCGCCAGCACCCACGGGTGGCGGCGGGTCCTGATATCGACGCGCCGGCAGCGCATGGTTCAGTTCGGCGCACAGCAGTGCGACCGTCGAGTGCAGGGTCAGGTACGTGAGCAAGCCGATCACGGTGGCGAAGTCGCCGTACACCGATGACGCGTTGGCGATGGCGCGGCCGACGATGGCCGTGCCGGTGACTTGCAGCCCAGCGAAGAGCACGCCACCGACGACGGCGCCCGGGGCGACCTCGCGCCACGTCTGCTCGCGCACGCACAACCAGCGGTAGCTGGCGGCCAGCACGAGCGTGTTGACGAGCACGGCGCTGGCAGCGAACCCCAGCTTGAACAACCCGCTCACGCCGGCAACGCCGACCAAACTGGTGAGCACCGCCGCGCCGATCTGCGACACGCCGACGATCGCGATTCCCAGCAGCGAGCGAGCGCGGGCGTGGACGAGGTTGCGTCGGTCGTCGAGCGGCACGGCGGCGACATCGTCGAGGGCGGATTGCAGCACGTTGAACGCACGCATTCCGGCCCACAGGGTGAGCAGCAAACCACCGACGAGTGCGAACACGTTGCCCTGCAGGTTGCCGGAATCGGCGGCGAGATCGCGCCCGATGAACGGGATGCGGCTGGCAACCGAGTCGACGATGGACTCGCGCCACTTCGGCCGGGTCTCCAGCACGAAGCCGAGCACCGTGACGAACACCAGCATCAGCGGGAACACCGACACGAAGAAGTAATGAGCGACGAGCGTCGCGTTGCGGCCCGTGCGGTGCACGCGATAGTTGTCCGCGGCACGGACCGCCAGGTCGATGCCCGCGTGCTTCCGTCGCAACGCCAGCACACGCGGGTGCACTGTCCAGGGTGGCTTCGCCATCGCTGCAGAATGCTACGGCGGCGGCGGTGGCCGTCAGCCGCGCATCTGATCGAGCGGCGTGCCTGCCAGATCGTGCCCGAGCATCACCAGCACCGTCGCATCGCCGAGCCCGGCAGTGCCGCCGCTGATCCAGGCGGGAGTCGGCATGCGCGACACCGCGATGCCGCCCATCAGTCTGCTGATGGAGGCGGCCACCGCCTCGCTGCCGGCCACGGCGTAGATCTTGCTGATGTCGAGTTCTTTGTCGATGCCGGCCGCGTTGGTTCCCTCGCGGGTGTCGAAGCCCAGCGAGGCGAGTTGGCTGGTCAGGACGCCGGCCGCACCGTCGATTCCCGACGCGTTCGCGACCTTCACCACGCCGGGCTGGGTGACCAATGGCTCGGTCGTCGTGGTGGGCGCAGCGGTCGTGGAGGTGGTGGTCGAGGTGGTGGTGGACGTGGACGACGTCGAACTGGTCGTGGAGGCAACCGAGGTGGCGGTGTCGTCCGCGAAACGGCCGCTCTTGCATGCGACCGGCACCATCACGAGAGCGGCGACGAGGAGAAGACGGGTTGCGAAGGAACGGCGAGCGACGGCGGGAGTGCTCATGGTGCGTACAGCCTGCCCAATGGACCGGCGAGAGACAAGTCGGCCCGGCAAGCTTGTTACCGATATTCGTGGTGCATCCGTCGACGAACGGGTCGAGTTCCGGGGTGATTGCAGCTCCGTGCACGTCGGGCTGCTCTTCACGCTGTACGGTCCACAATCGTGCGACGACCGGGGGGCGAGCGCAGTGTGGCCACGATTGTGGCCGTACTCACGATTGTGGGCATCGTCGCGATCCAGTTGCTGTTCTTCGGCATGCCGCTGGGGCTGTGGGTGCGCGCTCTGGTGCTCGGCGTGTTGGCCGCCATGCTTGCCATCGGCATGGCGCTGATCTATCGCGCCAACCGGGTCGTCAACTTCGCGCAGGCCGATTTGGGCACCGTGCCGGCAGGCTTCGCCGCCGCGCTGATCCTGTTCTGGCAGTGGCCGTACCTCATCGGGCTCAGCGTCGGCATGCTCGTCGCGCTACTGCTCGGGCTGGTGGTCGAGATTGCGATCATCCGCCGCTTCCGCACCGCGCCGCGCATGGTGATGACCGTCGCGACGCTCGGCGTCACACAGTTGCTCGTGGTGCTGGGCATCCTGGTGCCGCGCTGGTGGGGCAAGAACCTGGCCAGCCAACGCCTGGAATCGCCGCTGGACTGGAAGCTGACGCTCTCCGTCTCATGGCCGCCGTGGAAGCCGGACTCGAGCAAGTTCATCCTCGGCGGCAACGACATCATCGCGATGGTTGTGGCACCGCTGGCGCTCGTGTTCGTCGCCTGGTTTCTCAACCGCAGCCGCGTGGGCACCGCAATCCGTGCCTCGGCCGAGCGCAGCGACCGGGCGGCGATGCTGGGTATCCCGGTCGCCCGGCTCAACACGGTGGTCTGGATGCTGGCGGCGGCCCTGTCATTCCTCGCGTTGTTCCTGCGCAATGGCATCACCGGGGTACCGCTCGGCTTTGCCGAAGGCCTTCCCACCTTGCTGATCGCGTTGGCGGCGCTGGTGATCGGCCGCATGGAGAAGCTGGGCATCATCGCCGCCGCGGCGATCGCGTTGAAGCTGCTCGAGTTCGGCGTGCGGAACAACGCCGACACGCCGAACCTCGCCTACCCGATCATGACGGCCGCGATGTTCGTGGCGCTCATGGCGCAGCGCGGTAGTAGCTCGCGACGCGACAACGATGCCAGCAGCAGTTGGCGCGGCGCCGAGGAAGTGCGCCCGTTGCCGGCCCACCTGGCCAACGATGCGTGGGTCGTCACGGTGAAGTGGACGTTGCTCGCCACGGCTGTACTGGGAGTGCTGTTGCTGCCTCGGCTGCTCGGTGTCGGCAACATCATCAAGGCCTCCTCGCTGCTCGCATTCGCGATCATCGGTCTCTCGCTGGTGGTGCTCACCGGCTGGGCCGGCCAGGTGTCCTTGGGGCAGATGGCCATTGTCGGCATCGGGGCTGCGGTCAGCGCCACGGTCGTGTCGCGCTGGCAGGTCGACCTGACCCTCGCCCTGATCATCGGCGGCATCGCCGGCGCGGTCGCGGCGTTCGTCGTGGGCGTCCCGGCGCTAAGGCTGCGCGGGCTCTATCTCGCGGTCACCACCTTCGCCCTCGGGCTCGCCACGCAGTTCTGGCTGCTCAACGATCGCTTTTTCGGCTGGTTCCCCAAATCGCGCTTCGCGCTGCCGCCGCTGTTCGGCCGCATCGAGATCGACACCCCAACGCGTAGTTACTTCTACGCGCTCACCGTCTTCGCGCTGCTGTACCTCGGGCTGCGGGGCATTCGCCGTTCGCGCACCGGTCGCATCATTGTCGCCATCCGCGAGAACGAGCGGGCGGCGCAGAGCTTCTCGGTCGGCGTCGTGCGCGGCAAGCTCACCGCGTTCGTGATCTCAGGCTTCGTCGCCGGCGTCGGCGGTGCCCTCTACGCCCAATTGCAGCACTCGTTCTCGGTGGACAGTTTCGGCACCGGGGAGAGCTTCAACGTGTTCACCAGTGCCGTCATCGGCGGCCTCGGCTCGTTGGGCGGTGCCTTCCTCGGAGCGCTGTACCTGTACGGCACCAAGTGGTTCATCACCGACCAGGCATGGCAGTTGCTCTCTACCGGCTTCGGTGTGCTGCTGGTCCTGCTGGTGCTGCCCGGTGGCCTGGGCGGGCTGTGGGTCAAGCTGCGCGACGTGGTCGTGCGTCTGCTCACCGGCCAGCGTGTGGACGCGCCGCCTGCTGCTGCACCAGTCGCCCTCTCGGTGGCGGAGATCGAGGCGCTCACCCCAGACGAACTCGACGACCGTGACCTCGACGACCGTGACCTCGACGACCGTGACCTCGACGACCGTGACATCGACGACCGTGACATCGACGACCGTGACCTCGGCAACCTGCTCGCCGACACCGATCCCGATGCGGCCGCGGGCGAACCTGCCGCGGAGGTTGTGTGAGCTCAGTGCGAACGTTCTTCGGGCACGTCGCCCATCCGATGCGATGGTTGCGCGGTGTATGCGGTGGCGAGTCCGCGTTCCCGCTCGTCGTGCTGTTCGGGCTCAACGCGGTCGACGAACTTGACCGCACCGCCTTCGGCATCCTGTTGCCCAACATTCGCGACGAATTCAACCTCGACAACACCGGCGTGCTCGGTCTGGTTGCGTTGTCGTCCATTGCCGCGCTCGCCCTGCAAGTACCCATTGCGCAGTACGCGGACCGCTCGCGGCGCGTGCCCCTGGCCATCGTGGGCGCGCTCATCTGGGGCACGTTCAGCGGTATGACCGGCCTGGCCACCGGCGTGGTACTGCTCACCATCGCACGCAGCGGCAGCAGTCTGGGTAAGGCGGTCATCGACCCCACCCACAACTCGTTGCTCGCCGACTACTACCCGATCGAAACGCGCAGCAAGGTGTTCAGCACCCACCGCGCCGCAAACGCGGTCGGCGCCTTCGTCGGCCCGCTCAGCGCCGGCATGCTCGCATACGCGTTCGGGTGGCGGGTGCCGTTCATCGTGTTCGTGGTACCCACGGTGCTGTTCGCGTTCCTCGCCCTGCGGCTACGCGAACCAGTGCGTGGCAAGTGGGAACGCGAGGCGATGGGCGCCAGCGAGGAAGTCGCCAACACAGAGGAGACGGTGCCGTCATTCGCCGAGAGCTGGCGCACGGTGCAGAAGATCCACACGTTGCAGCGCCTGTGGTGGAGCCTGCCGTTCCTGGCAACCGCGCTCATCGGGTTCGTGGTGTTGGCGTCGCTGTTGTACGAGCAGCAGTTCGGTCTCGACGAACGTGGCCGCGGTGTCGCTGCTGCGGTTGCCGAGCCGTTCCAATTGGTCGGCCTGGTCATCGGCACCCGCTACATCACCAAGCGCTTCATGGCCGACATGGGCGGGCTGATCAGCTTCATCGCCCGTGTCGCCATCCTCACGTCCATCGCATCCATCGGCTTCGCGCTCGCACCCAATGTCTACGTGGCCGTCGCGTTCAACTGCGTCATCTCGGGCACGCTGGCCATCGTCGGCCCGGGCATCCTGGTCGCGTTGTCGCTGGCCATCCCGTCGCGCGCTCGCGCCACGGGCTTCTCGGTCGCGTCGCTGTGGGTCATCCCCGGTTTGCTGATCCTGCCCATCATCGGCTGGATCAGCAGCCACATCGGCATTCGCTGGGGCATGCTCACGCTGGTGCCGCTGTTCATCATCGGCAGCCTCATCCTGCGCACTGCCAAGGACACCATCAACGCCGACATCGCGCAGGTGTGGCAGGCCTCGGCAGCCCGTAGCGAGGCGCTCTACCAGCGCCGCCACGGCGAAGCCGATTTGCTGCTGATCCGCAACCTCGACGCCGGGTACGCCGGCCGACAGGTGCTGTTCGGCATCAACATGGATGTCAAGGAGGGCGAGATCGTCGCGCTTCTGGGCACTAACGGAGCCGGCAAGAGCACACTGTTGAAAGCCATCAGCGGCGTCGTCGAAGGCGATCGCGGTGCCGTAATCCTCGACGGCCGCGATGTCACGCACGCACCGCCCAACGAGATCGCCGCGCTGGGCATCAGCCAAATGCCCGGTGGCCAGGGAGTGTTCGGCGCGCTCACGGTGCAGGAGAACCTGCAGCTCGCCGGCTGGACGCGCCGCCACGATGTCGCCGGCCGCGACGCCGCGATCGAGGAAGTGCTCACGCTGTTCCCCATTCTGCGCGAAAAGCTGCACCGCGATGCCGCCGACATGAGCGGCGGCCAGCAACAGATGCTGGCGCTGGGCATGGCGTTCGTCGCCAAGCCCCGCGTGCTGCTGATCGACGAGCTGTCGCTAGGCCTGGCGCCCGTCATCGTCGGCCAACTGCTGCCCATCGTGCAACGCGTCGCCCTTGAGGGCACGGCCGTCATCCTCGTCGAACAGAGCGTCAACGTGGCGCTGACGGTCGCCCAGCGCGCGTACTTCATGGAACGCGGCACCATTCGCTTCAGTGGGCCCACCGCTGAACTGCTGGACCGTAAGGACCTTCTGCGGTCCGTGTTCCTCTCGGGTGCTGCCGAGCCGGGCGTGTCGACATCGTCTGCACCGGTTGCGACTGATGCCCCGCCGGTGATGCGCGTCTCGGAGATCTCGGTTGCGTTCGGCGGCAATCGGGCAGTCAACGCCGCCACCTTTGAGGTACGGCCCCGCGAGATCGTGGGCATGATCGGGCCCAACGGCGCCGGCAAGACCACCATCTTCGACCTCATCAGCGGGTTCGTGCCGCTGGACAGTGGCCGTATCGAACTGGAAGGCCGCGACGTCACCGACCTCGGGGCCAGCGAGCGTGCGGGCAAGGGCCTGGGGCGCAGCTTCCAGGATGCCCGGCTGTTCCCCGACATGACGGTTACCGAGACCCTCGCGGTTTCGTTGGAACGATGGGTCAACAGCCGCAGCGCAGTGGCGGCTGCGCTGCGCCTACCGGCTGTCTTCGACGACGAGGAGCGCACCGCGTTGCGCGTTCTCGAACTGATCGAGCTGATGAACCTGGGTGACTACCGAAACTCGTTCGTGCGTGAACTCAGCACCGGCACCCGCCGGGTGGTGGACCTCGCATGCATTGCCGCCCACCGGCCGGTGATGGTGCTGCTCGACGAGCCGAGCAGCGGCATTGCCCAGCGCGAAGTGGAGGCGCTGGCACCCGTGCTGCGCCGCCTGCGCGACGAGATGGGCGCGAGCCTGTTGGTGATCGAGCACGACATCCCGCTGATCTCGTCGATCAGCGACCGGCTGGTCGCACTCGACCAGGGAGCAGTCCTGACCGAGGGTGCGCCCTCCGACGTACTGGCTCACCCGGACGTCATAGAGAGCTATTTGGGGAACAACACGGCAGCGCGCGAGCGCTCTGGCACAAAGGGGTAGGCATGCAACCGGCAAGTGCATCTGGAGCATCAGGGGACAGCAACAACCGGCAGATGAAGCGGTGGGGGCCCATCGTGGGTGTCCTTGCCGTCGTCGCCATCGGTGGTGGGATCCTGCTCGCCACCAAGGGCGACGACACGAAGTCGGTGGACAGCGCCACCACCACGGCGGCCGTGGTGGACAGCACGGCGCCGCCCGGCACCGACACGCCCGACACCGGCTCCACCCCGGACACGAGCGGCGCGCCCGCGGAGATCACGTATCCGTTGTCGTATTCGCAGGCGGTCGAGCAGGGGATCGAAGGCGATGTCGAGTGGGGCGAGCGGTGCGACACCGCCACCGGCCGCGTCGCCGTGCCCGATTTCTTCGCACCCGAGTGTTACGCACCGTTCAGCGGCGACAACGGCGACGCCACCTCCACCGGCGTCACCGCCGACGAGATCACGGTCGTCTACTACGAGGGCCAGGCCAACGACCCGGTCATCGCGTACATCACCGACGCGATCTCGGTCGACGACACCAACCAGCAGCAGTTCGACACGATGAAGGAACTCGTCCGCTACTACGAGGCCTACTACGAGATGTACGGCCGCAAGATCAACCTGGTCACCTTCGAGGGCACCGGTGGTGCACAGGACGAAGTCGCCGCCCGCGCCGACGCAGCAACCATCGCCGAGCAGTACAACCCGTTCGCGGTGCTCGGTGGCCCAGCGCTGACCAGTGCGTTCGGCGATGAACTGGCCGCTCGCAAGATCCTGTGCGTCAGCTGCACGCCCGGCCAGCCCGCCGAGTTCTACACCGAGCGCGACCCCTACGTATGGGGCCTCGACGGCAGTGCGTTGCAGAAGCAGACGCATGTGGTCGAGTTCCTGACCAAGCAGATCATCGGGAAGAACGCCGAGTTCGGCGGTGAGGCTGTACAGAGCCAGCCTCGCAAGCTGGGCCTGCTGTACCTGGAGAGCAGCGGTGCGTCGAAGGACCTCGCCGACTCGTTCGCGGCGGCCATGACCGCTGCTGGTTCACCCTTCGCCGAGGTCGTGGCGTACGAACTGAACCCGGCCACCATCCAGCAGACCGCTTCGCAGGTCATCACGAAGATGAAGGCGGCCGGCGTCACCAGCATCGTGTTCAGCGGCGACCCGGTGGCACCTCGCGACTTCACCAAGGAGGCGACTGCGCAGGAGTACTTCCCGGAGTGGATCGTCGCGGCCAGCACTTTGGTCGACGTCACCGCGTTCGCTCGCAGCTACGACCAGCAGCAGTGGGCGCATGCGTTCGGCGTCACCCAGTTGGCTGCCCGCGGCAACCCCACCACCTCTGGCGCATACGCGAACTACGAGTGGTTCACTGGCCAGGCACCGCCTGCCGACGACACGATCGGCACGATCTCGCCGGCTCCGGCGCTGTTCTTCGCCGTGCTCCAATACGCCGGGCCGAACCTGACGCCCGAGTCGTTCCGCGACTCGTTGTTCGCCAACGCCGGCACCACGCCGGCCATCAGCCAGCCGCTCCTCACCTATGGCGACAAGGGCTTCTGGGGTGGCGTGCCGGACTATCAGGGCGTCGACGATGCCACCGTCTTCTGGTGGGACACGGCTGCGACCGGTCAGGACGAGATCCGCAAGGAGGGCACCGGTATGTACCAGTACGTCAATGGTGGGCTGCGGTTCCTTCCTGGCGAGTGGCCGACGGACTCGAAGCTGTTCGACCCCGATGGTGCGGTGGCGCTCTACGAGACCCCGCCCGCGGGTGAGGAGCGCGGCGACTACCCGAGCCCCGCTGGGTGACCACCATCCGGATCCAACCGTGACCGCAGAGGCCGGGTCGTGCGCCAGTCGCCGGCCCGGCCGCTGCGCGTTCGGGGACGGTTGCGGGTCGCGATGCGGGTCAGCTGGGGATCGACCAGTCGATCGGGGGAAGGCCGGCATCCGTCAGGGCCGAATTCGCTCGGCTGAACGGGCGACTGCCGAAGAAGCCGTTGTGCGCACTCAACGGTGAGGGGTGTGCGGATTCCAGCACCACATGGCGCGAGAGATCGATCAATGACTTCTTCTTCCGTGCTGTCGCGCCCCAGAGGATGAACACGACCCGCTGCTGCTTGCCGTTGACCGTACGCAGCACCTCGTCGGTGAAGATCTCCCAGCCATGGCCCTGATGTGAAGCCGCCGCACCGGCCCGGACGGTGAGGGTGGTGTTCAGCAACAGCACTCCCTGCCGTGCCCAGGTCTCGAGGTTGCCGTGGCTGGGGATGGGTACGCCCAGGTCGGCGTGCAGTTCCTTGTAGACGTTGACCAACGAGGGCGGGGTGGGCACACCCTTGCGTACCGAGAAGCACAGCCCATGTGCCTGGTTCGGGCCGTGGTATGGGTCCTGTCCGAGGATCACCACCCGGGTCGCGGAGTACGGGGTGAGGTGCAGCGCCGCAAACACATCGGGCTCCGTTGGATAAACGGTGTAGCAGGCCCGCTGGCCCGCTACAAACCGTTGCAGTTGTTGCCAGTACGGCTTGGCGAACTCGCCACGCAGTACAGGGTTCCAGTCGGTCGTTACCTGCGACGTCACCCGACCAGTATGGACGAGCGAGCCGGGCCGACCGGCGTTCGACTCAGCCGTTGATGCCGCTGTCGTCA